>WNGK01020296.1_pt1 | contig 10911 bp, 7 predicted proteins | sample 5400601 | NCBI WGS metagenome assembly WNGK01 (sample SAMN13153376, study PRJNA577476) | soil metagenome | isolation source: 60 cm soil or saprolite under Garry oak tree replicate 1 | place: USA:California | collected 2016-06-15
AAGACTGGTTCGGCCGGGGCCACGACCTGGAGGGCGAAGATGCCGAGGCGGCGCGGCAGGCGTATGAGCGGGCCCTTGCCGCCGACCCGGTGCACCTCGACGCCCACATCAACCTGGGACGGCTGCTGCACGAGGCCGGGCGTCTCGCGGAGGCCGAGCGCGTCTATCGCAACGCCATCGCAGCGTGCGGCAGCGATCCGGTGCTCCTGTACAATCTCGGCGTCCTGCTGGAGGACATGGACCGCAAGAACGAGGCGATGGAGGCGTACGAAAGAGCGCTGCACCGCGACCCGCGCCTCGCGGACTGCCATTACAACCTCGCGCTGCTGTGCGAGGAGCTGAACAAGCCCAAGCAGGCCATACGGCACATGGCGCAGTATCGGAGGCTCGCCGGAACCAAGTCGGATTGACCCGGGGCCGGGATTCGCCGGGAAATGATGTCGAAAAAGACCGGCCCATCGGCGTCCCTCGCCAAGATCACACGCCCGCAGCCCGAACAGGTGCTGGCGCGTACGGGCCTGCTGCAACGCCTGGATCGGGCGCGCAAGATCGTCTGGATCGTCGCGCCGCCGGGTGCGGGCAAGACCACGCTGGTGGCAGACTATATCGCCCGGCGAAAACGGGCCTGCCTGTGGTATCAGATCGACGAAGACGATGCGGATATCGCCGCTTTCTTTCACTACCTGGGGTTGGCCGTAAAAAAGGCCGCTCCGCGCAAACGCCAACCCCTGCCTCATTTCACACCCGAGTACCGCGCCGGCCTCAATGCGTTCACACGGCGCTATTTTCAGGAGGTCTACGGCCGCCTGAAGCCGCCTTTCACCCTGGTCTTCGATAATTATCAGGCGGTCGCGGCTGACGCCGGCCTGCATGAAGTGCTCAGGGACGGTTTGGATGGGTTGCCGGCCGGCGGCCATGTCATGGTCCTGAGCCGCAGCGCGCCGCCGCCTGTCTTCGCGCGGTTCCTGGTGAGCGGCGCCATGGAAATTCTCGACTGGGATGCGCTCAAGCTGACGCTCGAGGAATTCTCCAGCGTCGCCCGGCTGCGCGGGCAGGACAGGCTGCCCGCGGAAACGGTGCAGCAGCTGTACGCCCGAACGCAAGGGTGGGCGGCCGGGCTGGTATTGATGCTGGAGCGAACGGAGAGCTCTCGCCCTCAGGCCTTGCTCGATTCGACGCCCGAAGAGATCTTCGACTATTTCGCCGGCGAAGTCTTCGACAAGAGCGATCGCAACACCCGGGAGGTTTTGCTTCAGACCGCGTTTCTGCCGATGCTCGGCATCAAAACCGTCGAGAAACTCACCGGGCAGCACGGGGCCGCGCGCATTTTATCCGACTTGAGCCGCAAGAGTTATTTCACGGTAAGACATCTGCAGCCGGAGCCCGTCTACCAATACCATCCGCTGTTTCAGGAATTCCTGCGCGCTCGCGCGAAAGAGCTGTTGACGCCCGAACGCCTGGCGGCGTTGCAGCAGAACGCGGCGGCGTTGCTGGAAGCGGACGGCCAAATCGAAGCCGCTGCGGATCTCCTGCAATCGGCCCGGGATTGGGCGATGCTCGCGCGCTTGATCGGCAGGCGCGCGCAACTTTTCATCTCGCAGGGCCGCACGCAGACGATCGAAGGCTGGCTGCGTGGAATCCCCGAGGACATTCGGACGCGCGATCCGTGGTTGGAGTTTTGGCTGGGTGTCTGCCGTCTGCCCTTCGTCCCGGCAGAGGCGAGGGGATATTTTGAACGCGCTTATGCGCAATTCAAGTCCGGCGGCGACCTGCCGGGCGTGTGCCTCGCGTGGAGCGCGGTGATCGACAGCTTCGTATACGAATGGCAGGACTTCAAGCCGATGCAGCCCTGGGTCGCCAGGATCGAGGAGCTGCCGCCCGACCCCTCCGCGCTGCCGCCGCCGCTCGCGGAGCATATGACCAGCGCCATTTTCATCGCGCTCGTCCATGGCCGGCCGGAACATCCGGATCTCCCGTCCTGGGCGGACCGGGTCGCCCGGATAGTCCGCGAGAGCCGCGACCTCGGCTTGCGCATCAAGGTCGCGCCCCATCTGCTGCAATACTACGCGTGGTGGTCGGGAGAGCTCTCCAAGGCCGAGTTGTTTCTCAATACCCTGCGCGCCATCGCCGCGGCGCCTGGGGTACCGCCGCTGGTGCAGATCACCTGGCAGGCGATGTCCTCCGCGTACCACTGGGTGATCGCCGAAAACGACGCGTGCCTGGAGGCGGTGAATCGGGGGCTCGAGACCGCGGACGCTAGCGGCGTGCACGTATGGGATTTTCTGCTGTGCTCGCAGGGTATTTTCGCGGCGATCTTCGGCGACAAACCGGCGCCAGCCGAGCCCTATTTCGCGCGCATGCGGGCGTCGCTCAACCCGGCGCGGCGGGTGGACGCTGCGTGGTATTACTACCTGCTCGCGGGAAAATACTTTCTCGAGGGCGACTTCGCGCGCGCTCTCGATCACTCCGAGCAGTGCGTGCGCCTGAACGAAGAGGCGGGCGTGGTCCTGACGGGAGTGTACGGGCGGGCGGACCACGCGCGCGTGATGTTCTATTGCGGCGATCGCGATCGCGCGGCCAGCGCGATGCGCGAGACGCGCTCGGTTGGAAAGGGCAAGCGATGTCCCGGGATCGAGTACGTGACCTACCTTACCGAGGCGGAGTTCGCGCTCGTAAAGAACGACACGGCGGGCTGCGTCGAAGGATTGCGGCATGCGCTGCTGATCGCCCGCCGCCATGGATTTCAGACCCGCACCTGGTGGCACTCCGGAATCATGTCCCGCCTCTACGCCGTCGCGCTCGAGCACGAAATCGAAGCCGACTACGTCCGGTCGCTGATCCGTAAACGCCGGCTCCTTCCACCCGAAGGCGCGGCGACCGAGAGCTGGCCATACCCCGTCAAGATCCACGCGCTGGGCCGCTTCGACATCCTCAAGGACGGCGCACCCCTGAAGTTTGCGGGCAAGGTGCAGCGCAAGCCGCTGGATCTCCTGCAGGTCCTGATCGCTCTGGGCGGCCGGGACGTGCCTGAAGCGCAATTGAGCGACATCCTCTGGCCGGACGCGGCGGGCGACGACGCGCATCGCGCGTTTCTCACCACGCTCCAGCGCCTGCGCCGGTTGTTGGGATACAAAGACGCACTGGTGTCGGCGGACGGCCGGCTGACTCTCGATCCGCGTTATGCGTGGGTGGACGTCTCGGCGTTCGAACGCCTGCTGAATCAGGCGGAGACCGCCGAGCACGAGCATCGGGGCGAGGCTGGCTGCGATCTGCGTATCAAGGCTCTGGGTTTGTATAGTGGACATTTTTCCGGCCAGGAAACCGCTCCGGCGATCTCCTTGCGCGAGCGCCTGCGGGACAAATATCTGCGCCACAGCGAGGCTTTGGGCCGCCACTGGGAGCAAATCGGCAACTGGGCGCGCGCGCTGGAGTGCTATCTGAAGGCGCTCGAAGTGGATGACTTGGCCGAGGTGTTCTACCAGCGTCTCATGGTCGGCTACCAGAAGCTCGAACGCCGCGCCGAAGCGCTGGCTGTATACGAACGTTGTTCCAAGACCCTTGCCGCTGCGCTCGGAATCAAGCCTTCCGCCGCTACCCAAGCGCTCTATCGCGCTCTGACCGAGCGCTAGTCCACTAGATCTCCCTAAAGCTACCCCCTCCGTTGGGGAGAGCGATTCTTTTGCCATCGGTTACTGATCTGTTACTGGCGGCTGGTAGCTTGCCATCGCATGACCTATGCGGCGGAAGGCGTTATTTATTCATGGAGACCTATGTGGTGCGAGTTTATCGTCGCAACCCGTCGCGGCCTGCCGAGATCGTCGGCGTCGTCGAGTGGATCGGAGCTGGGAATGTTCTGCGCTTCCGCAATGCCCGGGAATTGAGCGCGATTCTAATTCAGCAGGGCGGATACAAACCGAAGTCCGGTCGCACAGGGAAAAGAGGGTAATAGTAAAAAAATGTCGACCTCAGCTCATCGCCTATGTGAAGGAAGAGACCGTGAGGTCCAATCCAATTGTCTTCAACAACGCGTTGTATTTTGCCGCCAATGACGGTATCAGCGGTCTCGAGCTGTGGAAGACCGATGGCACCGGAGCGGGCACCGTAATGGTGAAGGACATTTGTCCAGGGGTTTGCAACGGGTTTTTGGATTAATGACAAGTTAGGGAGGTTTGGTATGCATAAAATGTTCTTGGCATTTATTCTCCTCTGCGCAGCCGCAGTCCCCGCGGAGGCTCTGGCAGCCGGCCAGGAGCCGAAGAAAAGCGAGAGCGCAAAGATGGACAGGGCCAAGCTCCAGTCTCTCTTGCCCACCACGAACTTGGGCAGCACCGCCGATCAGGTCCGGGACTACGTGAATACGCGCATCACGCCTTTCGGCGATCCCAAGCAATATTTCGAGATCCCGGTGCGCAAGGATTGGAGCACGCGGCCGATCGAAGCCGACCCCAAGGAACTCGCCAACGACGACAAAGGCCTGGTCCCGCTGGCACTCATCACGCCGAACAACGAGGACGAAGGCGTGTCTCTGGAGGTGCGCTACATGCGCGTACCGGAGCGGGCGACGCTCGAGAAGTTCCTCGAGCAGTATCCGAAGCAGGCGGGCTTCACCGTCCTCGGCCGCCAGAAGGGCGAGTACAACGGCCGGATCGTCGAGGAGGCGCTGCTCCGCATGGACACCAAAGACTTCGGTCCCATGCTCACGCGGCTCGCCGCGACGCGCAAAGGCGACCGGATACTGGTGGTGGCTGGGAGCGCGCCGGAGAAGAAGTACGAGAAGATGAAGAACATCTTCGCGGTCGCCATCATTGGATTCAATCCGGACGCCTCCCCGCCCAGGCGATAAGCCCGGCCGCGTGGCCACCGCGCTCATGATGTTCGCCAAGTGTTGACCCCAGTTCATCGCCTGTGAAGGAGGAACTGTGAGGTCCAGATCGATCATTAGATACGGCGCACGCCGTGCGAGGCTGCTTGCGGTGTTGCTGGTGTTGCCTTTCATCAGTACCTGTGGCGGCAGGGGCGGCGGGGGTACGGTCGCGGCACCTGCAAGCGGTAGCCTCGACTCTCTATTCGGTACTGCCGGCAAGGTAACGACAGACCTGGGCAGCACGGGCGATCGAGCCTCTGCTCTTGTCCTGCAGCCCAATGGCAAGCTCGTGGCGGCGGGAAGCGCCAACGGAGACTTCACCCTGGCGCGCTACAACACGGATGGCAGCTTGGATACGAGTTTCGGCGCCGCCGGCAAGGTGGCGACGGACTTTGGCAGCACCAGCGATCAGGCCTTTGCTCTTGTGCTGCAGCCCGACGGCAAGCTCGTGGCGGCTGGAAGCGCCAACGGCGACTTCGCCCTGGCGAGATACAACGCCGATGGCAGCCTGGATCCCAGCTTCGGCACCGGTGGCAAGGTCACGACGGACTTTGGCACCACTGGCGATACCGCTCTTGCGCTCGTCCTGCAGCCCGACGGCAAGCTCGTGGCGGCGGGGAGTACCTCTAACTTCGACTGCGTCCTGGCGCGCTATAACGCGGATGGGAGCCTCGACACCAATTTCGGCACCGGGGGCAAGGTGACGACGACGGGCTTCGGCGCCAGTGCTCTCATCCTGCAGCCCGACGGCAAGCTCGTGGCGGCGGGAGACTTGTTCACCGTGGCGACCAACGACAACTTCGGCTTGGCGCGCTACAACTCGGATGGCAGCCTGGATAGTACCTTCGGTGCTGGTGGCGAGGTCTTGACGGACTTTGGTGGCGAGGAATTCGCCACTGCCCTCGTGCTGCAGCCCGACGGCAAGTTCGTGGTGGCGGGAGTTTCCAGCAGCGGCCCCGACTTCGCCCTGGCGCGCTACAACACGGATGGCAGCCTCGATACAAGTTTCGGTTCCGGTGGCAAGGTGATAACGGCAGGCTTTGGCAGCGCAGCGGCTCTCGTGCTGCAGCCCGACGGCAAGCTCGTGGCGGCAGGAGACGGGTTCCTACCCCTCGCGACCAACGACGACTTCGGTTTGGTGCGCTACAACCCGGATGGCAGCCTGGACACGGGTTTCGGCGCCGGCGGCAAGGTCCTGACGGACTTTGGCGGTGCTAACGATGCGGCTACTTCTTTGGTCCTGCAGCCCGACGGCAAAATCGTAGCGGCGGGAATTTCAGGCGGTGACTTCGCCTTGGCGCGGTACTTCCCGTGAGTAGGTGAAATTAAAGCGCGCCGCGCCAATAACCGGTGCGTGGAGTTCGTCAAACAGTGACACGGGAGGGTTCGACCATGAACGCAAAAATGATTTTTTATCCCTTCGCTGTCTTCGAGGCGAACAGGCGATCGCACAAAGGTGTGACTTAGTTCACACCGCGCAGGTTACGTCATTCACCGAATATTCGAGGACCGGAGTGCAAGAATACGGTTGCAAATCGGAACAGAAGTCCTGAACGGGAAACTCGGCCCGCAATGTTCCCAGCGACAGCTGGGTTGGAAATCACGACATGGAGGAACAACATGAACGAGACTAGCCTATCTTTGCCGACAGATGCCTTCCTGCGCGGCGCGCTGGTGTGCGCGATCGCATTGGCGCTGACAGGGTGCGGCACCGCCCCCACGCTGGGAGGCGGCGGTACGGTGGCTACTGGTGCCGCCGGCGGGGGATCAGCGCGCTCCTTGGTATTCCGAGTTGCGGAGACAAAACCTCGGCTCCACCGTTCCGGTGCTGCGGACGATGATCCAGCAGTCGAACTGCTTCGTCGTCGTCGAGCGGGGCGCGGCAATGCGCAACATGGAGCAGGAACGTGCTCTCGACAGAAGCGGGGAAACGCGCGAGGGCAGCAATTTCGGCAAGGGCCAATTGGTTGCCGCCGATTACAGCATGAGCCCGAGCATCAATTTTAGCGCCAAGGGGACTGAGGGCGCGAAGATTGGGGGCGCGGGTCTGCTCGGTGGCGTGCTCGGCGCGGTGGCCGGCAGCGTCAAGTCCAACGAGGCTTCGACCACCCTGCTGCTGATCGATAATCGATCGGGCATCCAGTTGTCGGCAGCCGAAGGCAGCGCCAAAAACTTCGATTTCGGATTTTTCGGCGGCGGTTTCATCAAGGGCCTCGGCTCAGCCGGCGCGGGTGGCTACAGCAATACGCCGCAAGGCAAGATCGTCGTGGCGGCTTTCGCCGACTCCTACAACCAGATGGTCAAGGCGCTGCGCAACTACAAGGCGCAGAACGTGAAGGGCGGATTGGGCAAGGGTGGCAACCTTCCGGTCGGAAAATAATCGCAGCGCCTGATCGAGTTTGCGACCGGGTGCGGTGGCGGAAAAGACGGGGCACGAGGAAAAGACGCGATCGTGCAAAAGTGTGCCCCGGTTCACCGCATGCCGGCGGGCGGCGTTTAGAGATCAAGCGAGAAGAGTGGGAAGCCCAGGCAGCAAACCCTTGACGCAAATGGCGGAGAAATCGTGATAACCAGGCCAGTCATGGAATACGGTAAACACCATGCGGCGTCGCTTGCGGCATTGCTGTTTTCCCTTGCCCTCGCCGCCTGCACAGGCGGCGGGTCCGCCACCACCGAGCTCTACATCAGCCAGCCCGCCACTCAATCGGTCATACGCATCAATGCAGCCGACGGGAAAGTTTTGAAGGAAACCCTCGTCGGCATGCTGCCGCATAACCTGCAGCTCAGTCGGGATGGACGCAGGCTCTACGTGGTGCTGGTCGGCTCCCAAGCAGTCGCCGAAGTCGATACCGCCGCGGGCGTCGTGCTGCGCACCTTCCTCACCGAGCCGGTGCCGAGGGTCCGCGCAGACCATAGCGTAATCCAGGGCCATATCGACCGCGACGCGTTTTCACATACCACGTGCTATGACTGTCATCGCGGCGGCGCAGGCGGTGTTGCGCCCGCCGTTGTCGGTTCCAGGCCCTTCGGAATCGCATTCTCCAAAGACGGCAAAACGCTGTACGTGTGCAATGGCCGCAGCGGCAACTTGGCGGTGATCGATGCAGCCACGGGTGCGCTGAAAAGCCTCGTGCCCCTGCCGCCGAGCGGCGCTGCCCGCGAACCGACCGACATCGCCTTGTTGGACGACAAGCTCTTCATCACGCTGCGGCCACCGTTGCCGTCAGCCTCTCCGGGCGTGGTCCGCTGGCTGGATGCCGTCAGCCTCGCCGTGCTTTCGGAGACACCGACCGGCGCCAACGCCGGCGTCATCCTGGCCGATGTAAATAGACGTCAGATCTACGTCAGTAACTCCGAGACCAACACCATCAGCCGCTTCGATGCGAAAGGTGCGCCCTTGGGTCGCGTCACGGTGGGCGACGGCCCATTCGGGCTGCGCGTCCTGCCCGATCGAAACCGGATGATTGTGGCCAATTACTATGCCAACTCGATCTCCTTGATTGATCTGCGTGACAGTCAGACGCAAACGATTCCTCTGGCAGTCGATGGCAAGCCGTACGTCAATCCAACCCATGTTGCGCTCGATGCAGGTCGGCGCACCGCTTACGTCGTATCCAGCGGCACCGTGGGGCATCTGCTCACGTTCGATCTGGAATCCCGGCGATTTACAAGTGCGACAAAAATAGGCGGCCTCCCGTTCGCCGTCGTGACGGTGCCGAAATGATCGATTTCGATTCATCTCAATCTCTATAGGGAGAAAGCCATGAAAACGCGTCTACAGTGCATTTTCTTGATGTTCGGCGTCATCCTGATCGGCGCCTGCGGTGGCGGGGGCGGCGGCTCAACGCCCACGCCTACGGTCAGCGGTACGCCCGCGCCGACGGGTGGCGGAACCATAAATGGTCTCGTGACCGATGCCAGCACCGGCGCCCGGCTCGCGGGCGTTGCCGTCACAGGCGGGGGACAGACCGCCACCACCGACAGCCACGGCGCGTATACGCTTGGCGGCTTCACCGGCGGGACGTCCGTCGCTGTATCGTTCGACAAGACCGGATACGCGCTCGGCCACGGCAACGCCGAGATCGGGGTCAACGCCGCTCCTCTGCTCCTGTCTCTCAAGAAGGAGGGCGCGCGGACAAGCTACAACGCGCCAGCCAGCACTGCCATCACCATCTCCCAGGCGACCGAAGCCGGACCTTATGCGGTGATCTTCACCCCCGGTACGCTGGATACGACCGACACCGCGCTCAAGGTGTCGGTGACCCCGCTGGACCCGACCAAAGAATCTTCGGTTCTGCCGGGCAACCTGGCGACGGCCAGCGTCATGCTTGCGCCGCTGACCTTCGCCGAGTTCAGCGTGTTCGATAGCACCGGCGCGCGCGTGAACCTGCTATCCGGGCAGACGGCCACAGTGGAGATGCCCATTCCGCCGGACCTGCGCGCCAGGCCCGAGTACCAGATCGATCTGGTGAACCCGAAGATCGTGCACTGCTATTCGTATAACCCGGTGACCGGGCAATGGGAGGATTTCGTCGTTGGGACCATCGTCAAATCGAGCGTCGACGGTACGACGCCGGTATTGCGCGCGGACATCCATCACTTCTCCTGGTACGGTGGAGCGCCGCAAAGCAACGATTGCATCGACGTCTACGGCCGGGTGGTCAGCGCCGTCGACGGCAAGCCGCTGCCGTTCGCGCGCGTCGAGGCTTTCCCCGGCACCGTCGCCACCAGCGACGCCAACGGCAATTTTGTCGTCGTCACCACCCGCACCGGCGAGAACAGTTTCACCGCCTCGCGCACCTTCATCGACACCGACGGCAGTGTGAGCGGCACGCCGGGCGCGAAGGTGATCGAATTCGGGAAGGTGGTGGACGAGCTGATCGGCCTGGTCACCAGGCCCTGCGGCAGTGTTGTGACCCCGCCCCCGATCCCGACGCCGCCGCCGACCCCTTCGGTGATCATCAAAATCGGCGGCATCGGTCTGTTGAGCTATCAAGTCAATGCGTTTCTGACCGATACCGACGTATTCGCGAGTCTGTACGAAGCGAATCCGGACGGCAGTCAAGGCGCCCCGGTCAGCGGCGCGATCATGGTGCTCAGCGGACCCGGTGGCCCGGTTACGCTGACAGAGCCGGGCACGGGTGTTTATCTTGCCTCACTCTCGACCACACCCGGCGGGCGCTATACCCTTACCATCGACGCCGACCACAACGGCTCGATCGACGGCACCGGCTCGGTCAACGCGGTCGGCAGTATCGCGTGGACGACCCCCACGAACGGCGCTACCCTCTCGGCGGCCGGGTTCAACAACGCCCAGTGGAGCGACAGCGGCGCCGCGGTTACCGGCTATTCCGTGGTCTACTTCGCCAACATCAGCAATACAAGTGGAACCACCGCCGCTATCGCCAGTTACACCGGGTCCGACCTGCACTTCAACCCGGTCAACCTGCTCTCCAATCCCGCCAATCAAGCGCTGCCTGCCGGGCCATACAGTGCTCTGCTATTCGGCTTCAGCGGGCCTTATCAACCCGGGGGCACCAACTGGACACCGACCAACAACATCACCGGTGCGACCGTGAGCGGAAAATTCTATTCTTTTGGCATCGCGCCGAGCATCAACTTCACGCTTCAATAACGTGGCGGGCCGATAAGCGTGAGCACCGTTCAAACCCGTCATTCCGGCTTTCGCCGGAATGACGGGTGTTTTTTATCTCTCCATGGGAAGTACCGGAGACGAATGTTGTCTCTCGGGAAGGCGCTATAGCTTGTCGGGAAACCGGGTGATGAATCCGTTCCGGTTCGGCATGCGCGCCTTCGGCGGCGTGTCCGCGTTCATCGAGTCGTTCTGGCCGGCTACTTCTTGACGAATTTCCTCACCGTCATTCCCGCGGTTTCGGCCCAGTAGACATTGCCAACGGCATCCACGACCACGCCTTCGCCGACGCTCTGGGCCTCGGGCTCCGCGCCCAGGCCTGGAATGAGAGTTCTGACCGCGCCGTCCCTCACGCTGCCGATCCTGATGCCCCGCTTTAAGCCGGGATTGAGCT
>WNGK01059313.1_pt2 | contig 10911 bp, 6 predicted proteins | sample 5400601 | NCBI WGS metagenome assembly WNGK01 (sample SAMN13153376, study PRJNA577476) | soil metagenome | isolation source: 60 cm soil or saprolite under Garry oak tree replicate 1 | place: USA:California | collected 2016-06-15
GGGCGAGAGGATGTGTGTCCAAACAACTACAGCGTGTTGGGTTCGCTGCAATTCATCGCATCCATAGCCCGGCACATCACGAGCCGAACAGAGCGGGTTCGACAGCGGATAAAACTCCGATCCGTCCGCAAATTCATATGCGGCGTAAATGGAATCGCTCGGACTCAAACGGTGATCGACTCGGCCCGACCACTGGTTAATCTTGTAGCGCCCGGCCGCAGCAGAAACGAAATTTGGCGAGCCGGGCCGGTTGGGCGCCGGATAGAGCGCCAGCAGGCCCGCGCCTTGTTTACTCCACCGTTCCGGTGGAATTCGGTTACCGGGAAATGAACCCCCATTCGGATCCCGGACCGGGGTCGCCAGCGAACTGAAATCCCCATTCTTGAAGGCCAGTGATGGTACTGTAGCGAGGCTGGCCTCCTGCTGGCCGCGGCGCTGTCCCTCGTACGCGGCGAAGAAGAACGTCTGGTCTTTCTTGATCGGTCCACCCAGAACGCCGCCGAATTGGTGGCGGCGGAATCCGGGTTTCTGCGGCGCAAAGAAGTTCCGGGCGTCCAGTGCGGAATTGCGATGGAATTCCCAGATGGAGCCATGAAACGCATTGGTTCCGGATTGCGTTGTGACCATGATCTGGCCTCCGGCCTGCCTGCCGTACTCGGCCGAGTATGTTCCCGTCAGAATCTTGAATTCGCGGACGGCATCCAGGATCGGCCGGTGCAACGGTTGGTTCGTCGTTTCATCGTTGTTGTCGACACCATCGAGAATGTATTGATTGGCGATTTCGCTATTGCCGGCAACGTTCAGACCTCCGCGAAACCCGAGATTCGATCCCTGCGCAGTTGCGAACACGTTCGGCTGCATGAAGGCGAGCTGCAGGTAGTCGCGTCCGTTCAACGGTAATTCAACGATTTTCCTCTGGTCGACGACGTTTCCTAACGAGGCATTTTCGGTGGTGACGAGCGGTGCCGCGGCGCTGACCTGCACTTCCTCGGTAATACCGCCGACTTTCAGGACAATGTCGAAGCGCGCGTCTTGGTTCGTCTCCAGCACAATGCCCGAACGAACAACCTTGTTGAAGCCGGTGTATTCGGCCGTCAACGTGTATTGGCCGGGGGCGAGTTGAGGGATCGCGTACTCTCCCCTTTCGTTGACGACGACGCTGCGGTTTTCGTTGGTGCCGACGTTGGTTATGGTAATCATCGCACCGGGTACGACCGCCTTCTGAATACACCACATACCACCCTCCCTTTTTTGGAAAGAAGCATAAGCCACGTATGATTGAATTACAATTCCGGCAACTGTAGCGCCGGTCTACTGTAGGGGCGCTCTGTGAGCGCCCGTGGTTCCTAGCATGAACGAAATACGGGCGGTCATAGACCGCCCCTACAGAGCGGGCGATTCGCGAAGCGCAAGCGCGAGCCGCTACAGTCCGTCCATGAGGGAGGATCCATGAAAGCCAGGTACGCGGTCGTATTCCTGCTGATTATCTTGTCCTGTTCTGAATCGCCGGCGCAGGTTAAATCGCCGCAGGACTATCTCGGCTTTCGTGTCGGTGAGGATTACAAGCTAGCCGATTGGCAGCAAATCACCGGCTATTTCAATGAGCTTGGCAAATCAACCGACCGGATCCATGTCGATGTCATCGGCCAGACCACGCTGAAAAAGCCCTTCCTCAGGGTCACGATCACCTCCCCGCAGAATTATGCGAGGCTGGCTCGCTATGAAGAAATCACGCGGCGTCTGGCCGACCCACGCGGTCTCTCTGCTGAAGAAGCCGAAAAGCTGATTAGTGAGGGCAAGTCGGTGATCGCGGTTACTTGCTCGGTCCACGCCACAGAGGTGGCCGCAGCCCAAATGTCGATGGAGCTGGCTTACAACATGGCCACGAAGAATACGGCCGAGACAAAGAACATTCTCGACAACGTGATCTTTCTGCTGGTTCCCTCGCTGAATCCGGATGGCCTCGATATTGTTGTGAATTGGTACAAGCGCAATTTAAAAACGCCATATGAAGCGGCGCCCGTGCCGGAAATCTATCATCACTATGCGGGGCACGATAACAATCGCGACTGGTATATGTTCACGCTCGCCGAAACACGGAACACGATCGACGGCGTGTATAAGAAGTGGCATCCGCAGGTGCTATATGACGTCCACCAGATGGGGAACACCGGAGCCCGGCTATTTGTGCCTCCATTTATGGATCCTTATGAGCCGAACATCGATCCGATCCTCATTCAAGGCGCTTCATTCATCGGCCAGGCCATGATGAATCGCCTCATCGGCGAAGGAAAAACGGGAATCACGACGAACTCGGTGTACGACTCGTGGACGCCGGCGCGAGCTTACCAGCACTACCACGGGGCCGTTCGTATCCTGACCGAGGCGGCCAGCGTTCAATACGCCTCGCCGATCAAGCAGAACTTCAGCGACCTGCGTCCCGGTCTCGGTTACGATCCGCGAACCGTCAGTTGGAAGTTTCCCGCGCTCTGGCGTGGGGGAGAGTGGCATCTGCGCGACATCGTCGATTACGAGTTGACGGCGGCGATGGGCGCTCTGGAGCACATGGCTTATTATCGCGAACGCTGGTTGCGCAATTTTTATACGGTGCAAAAGCGAGCGATTTCCTGGAACGGCACGCCATACGCGTTCGTCATTCCCCCTGATCAACGTGATCCCGTTACAGCCGTAGAGATGCTCAACATTCTGCGATTTGGGGAAGTTGAAATCGAACAGGCAGTAGGGGCATTCACAGCCGATGGCGTTGAGTATCCGAAGGGCAGCTACGTTGTCCGTGTGGCCCAGCCATTTGGTGCGTTCGCGAAAACGATGATGGAGAAACAGGTCTATCCGGATTTACGTGAGTACCCTGGCGGACCGCCGCAGCGCCCATACGACGTCACGGCACATACGCTGCCCATGCAGATGGGTGTGAAGGTTATCACCGTGAACCAGCCGTTCCAGGCCAGTCTGACGAAAGTTGAGAAAGTCGCCGCTGCCCCAGGGGCGGTCGAAGCTGGGCCAGTGACAGCTGGACCAGCGAAAGCGTATCTTCTGGAGCACGATAGCAACGCTTCGATAAAAGCGTTAAACCGTTTAATGAAGGACAAGGCCGAGGTCTACTGGGCGGCCAAGCCATTCTCGGCTAAGAACAAACTGTATTCCGCGGGAACAATGATCGTTCACGGCGGCGCCGGGATCGAAACCAAGCTGCAGGCGATTGCGCGCGAGCTGTCGGTGAATTTCATCGCGGTAAATGATCGGCTCAATGTCCAGGCTTATAAGCTGATCGCGCCGCGGATCGGTCTATATAAAAGTCACGTCGCGTCGATGGACGAAGGTTGGACGCGGCTCATTTTCGAGAATTACGAGTTTTCTTTCACGAATATCCTCGACAAGGACATCCGGGCTGGCGGTTTGCGTTCCAAATACGATGTCATCATCATTCCCGGCGAATTGAGCGAGACTCAAATTATCGAGGGGCACCGAAACGGCGCGGTCCCTATCGGAGAAGCGGGCGTTCAGAATCTGCGCGATTTCGTGAATGAAGGCGGAACGCTCGTCACGATGGATAAAGCCACAGAGTTCGCGGCGAAGCAATTCGCGCTGCCCGTCAAGAACGCCCTCGAAGGCGTGAAGCCACAGGATTTTTACGTTCCCGGTTCGCTGTTGAAGATTGTCCTCGACACAGAAAATCCGATCGCCTACGGGATGCCTCGCGAGACCGCGGCCTTTGTCGAGCAGAATGCCGCTTTCGACGTAACGGGCAACGCGAAGGCCGTCGGGAATTATCCGCTGACGAATCCATTGATGAGCGGCTGGATTCTTGGGGAGAGCAAAATTTTCGGCAAGACCGCTGTTGTGGATGTGCCGGTCGGGCGCGGCCGCATTATTCTTCTTTCGATCCGGCCGCAGTTCCGAGCTCAAGTGCGCGGCACCTACAAGCTGCTGTTCAACTCGGTCTATTACGGTCCCGCGACGCTGACAATTTACGAAGGGCTGTAGGGGCGGTCTATGACCGCCCGCGATGTCTCGTTTTCGACATCCTGGGCGGTCCGCGAAGCGCAAGCGCGACAGCGCGCAGCCTCAAGAAATAGACCGCCCCTACAGCTGCGCGGCCGAACGATTATTCGCGCAAACCAAACGTGAAAAGCGCGTGGCCGGCAGCAACCGACACGTATTGCTTTCCTTCGACTTCGAAGGTCATCGGACCCGAGGCGACCTGGCCTCCAAGGCTCGCATTCCAGAGAAGCGCGCCGGTACGCGCGTCGAGCGCGTGGAAGTATCCTTCACGTCCGCCGGTGAAGAGCAGATCGGCGGCGGTCGTTAGAATTCCGCTGTCGGTGACGTCGGTCATCAGGAATCTCCACTTCTTGTCGCCCGTGCGCGGATCGATAGCAACGACGGCGCCGTGACCTGCTGCCTCGGTCCAGACGTTGATGGGACCGCGCTTGAGTGAAGGTATATTCTGGCCGCCCGGAATCGGGGTCGTCGGCCTGCCGCCGACGAAGCGCTGGCCTTCCTGGTATTTCTGCTCTTCCTTCACGAAGACACTCGCATAGTCTTCCCACGCGGAAACGTAAAACAATCCAGTGCGGGGGCTATACGACGGCGAGTACCAGTTCGTCCCGCCTTGAACTCCGGGAAATGTCGGCGCATTTTCCGGTTGGGGAGTTTGGATGGGCCTCCCTTTGGCATCGAGTCCGCGGGCCCAGTTCACTTTCACAAAGGGATAGCCGGCGAGGAACTGTCCGGTCGCGCGATCGAGGACATAGAAGAACCCGTTACGATTCGCCCACATCATGAGCTTGCGCGGGCTGCCGTTCCAATTCGCATCGACGAGGACTGGTACCTGTGTCGAGTCGTAATCGTAAGGATCGTTGGGCGTGAATTGAAAAAACCACTTGAGCTTGCCGGTATCGGGATCGAGAGCGACGACGGAATCGGAGTAAAGGTTATCGCCTTCGCGCTGGCCGGGATTCCAATCGGGTCCGGGATTCCCGGTGCCCCAGTAGGTCAGGTTGAGGGCGGGATCATATGAACCGGTGGTCCAGATTGCGCCTCCCCCGTGTTCCCACGCGTCAGCCTGACCTTGCCAGGTTTCATGACCCGGCTCGCCAGGACCAGGAATGGTGTTGAATCGCCACGCTTCGCGGCCCGTGCGCACATCATAGGCAGCAATAAATCCGCGAATGCCGAACTCGCCGCCGGCCACGCCGACGATGACCTTGTCCTTCACGACGAGTGGCGCAACCGTCATAGCATATCCTGCGCTTGCATTCGCAACCCTGGTATTCCAGATGGGCCGGCCGGTCTTCGCGTCCAGTGCGACAAGGTGCGCATCGAGGGTCGCCAGAAACAGTGTGTCACCCAGGATCGCCAGGCCGCGATTGACGGATCCGCAACACGGTCTTGCGTCCGTCGAGGGATAGTAGCGGTAGATCCAAAAGACGCGGCCGGTTTTTGCATCGAGAGCGAGCGCATCGCTCGGCGCCTGAGTGATGTACATGATGCCGTCCACCACGAGCGGGGTGGTTTCAAATTTCTCCAGCGACTCCGCCTGAAATATCCACTTCTGCTCGAGGTTCTTCACGTTTGATGGGTTGATCTGGCTGAGCGTGCTGTAGCGCTGGCTCGCATACGTTCCGGAGTACATCATCCAATTGTGGGGTTCGGCGGCCGCGCGGAGCAGCCGCTCATTCAAGATCTGGGCGCGCAGGATCGGCATGACGAGAGACACCAGAAACACGGCAAATAAAACAGAACGCATCGGCAGCTTCTCATAGATTTACCTTGCTCCTTTGAGAGTGCGAAGGTAGGCGACGACGTCATCTAATTCCCCCGACGTGAGCTTCTCTGTGTAGGAAGGCATAGCGGATGTCTTCAAGACCGCGTACTCGCGCAGATCCGATTTGATGAGCGACACGAGACGTTCTTCGGTATCGATCAACTGAACCGTATACGTATCTTCATTGAGCCGGCGGCCCGTGATCACCTTGCCATCGCGCGTCACAGCACGCACGTAGCGGTTCAGCGGCAGCATGGATCCGGTGGGATCCATCAGTGATCGCCGGAGCGCGTCCGGCGAGCGGATCGCGCCGATGTCGCTCAAGTCCGGAGCCACCCGTGATCCCTTTCCGTTGACTCGATGACAGCTCGTGCAGTTACCCTTCTCTTCGAATATGGTTTGGCCGTGCACGGCATCGCCCCGTCCCGGCGCGATGGTGTCGAAGTCGCGCATCGACCGGATGTATGCAACGAGCCCGGCAAGGTCGGCTGTGGTGTACCGGCCCGGCGGCATGGCCGTGCCTGGAATGCCGGTCTGGATCAGGCGGTTCAGGTCGGCATCCGTGGCGGCGCGCCGGAACTGGTTAGTTCGCAGATTGACGCCGGGAATCGAATCACCATTCGCGCCGTGACAGGTAATGCAGTTCGCGTTGTAAAGCGTGTACCCGGCCTCCACATCGGCTTGGGAGTACTGCGCAAACGCGCTTCCGGTCCAGCAAGCTGCACCCGCCAAAACCAAACAACATTTTCTAAGCATCTACCGCTCCTTCTGGATTCTCGCAGTATAGACCACCGAACTCAAACGCCTCGCACCAACGAAATAGGGTAGTCACAGAAATTCTGGGGGCTCATCCCTCAATTCTACGGAGTGAAAGGTAAATTACGCTTGAGGCGTAGAATCATCTTATGGGGAGAATTAAACAACCAATCAAGGTTGATGGCCGCGACTGCTGGACGCTATTCGATACGGGTGCCCGCAACACTTACGTGACCTCGACCGTCGCAAAAGGACTGAAAACGTCAGTGAAACCGCGGACGATCCGGACTGCACTTGGAGGGGAGATTAAAGAAACAAATACAGCCGCCATTCTCGAAGCTGAAATCGAAGGCCATCCGATCAGCACGCACGCCCTGGTCATCGACGAAATTGGAAAGGACGAAAACGGTACCCCGATCGAGATTCTGTTCGGGGCTTTAGCCATGCAGCAGTGGGGAATCCGTCCGGTTCCTGATGAGGAGCGGCTTGATCTCTCGCACTACCCGCAGGAATTCGTCGAATTCTGAACCTAAACCGGCCTCGCACCAACGAAATAATCTGCTCAGCGCGAGCCCTTTCCCGCGGCCTGTTCAGCTTCTAACTTGCGAGCACTACTGAGTGTCGTTTCCAAGCTGTAATTTCCCTCGTGACAGGCGTACTCGAAGATGTGCTCAGGGCCGGGTGACATGGGAATCTGCCCGCTCCAGCTTCGCGTGAACGATTGAGGATCAGCAACAGTGAAATCGTAGAGCAGCGTGTCCTTATAAGTTGGTGGTCTCGACGACCAGCGTGTCTCCTTCCCAATGGCCGCGGGAATCGCCCATCCATTGCCGGATGTTCTGCGCAAGATGCGGCCGGCCGTCGATCGGGATGATGCGGGCATCATGGATCTGCTCATTGAAGATGACGACGTAGCCGGGGGTCTGGACCAACCGGAAATTGTTGTTATAGCCAGTTGGCGTCATAGGCGGTCCGCTGTTGGGTCTCACAATGCAGCGTTCCGAGACGGGCCGGTCTTCGGGACCCTGAGCCGGGCGCTGACTGGCCTCATCGAGGAGAGCCATTTTCTTCCTGGCTTCGGGCGTGAGCGGGGGAATCCTGCCGTCCGGAGGATCGATCACCAGCGAAGTGCGCCGGGTCTTGACGAGCTGTGTTCCGCGGTCCCACCAGAACTCGTTGTATGCGTTTGCAAGGTCTGCGGTCTCGACAGTTCCGTTCACGACACCTCGAGCGGTCGGAGCGGTTTCACGATCCAGATCCACGTTCCGGGTTTGCATCAAACGCTTTTGATACGCCGCTGCTTCCTGCTCGGTGAAGAATGGTTTATCCGCGAGATCCTTTGGACGTTCCACTGGCGTGAGCGTGGAGTAGTTCCAAATTCCTTGCAGGTCCGGATGACCGTCGGGCAGGCGCGGCGGAGTCCACGCTTTCGCCGGCGCCTGCGGAGCTTGAGCGGCGGCGGGAATGGCCGACAGCGCGATCGTGATCATGATTGCAACAACGAATCGAAATCTCATGTGAAACCCCTCTCCGAAATGACAATTGAACAGTGAACATTGAACAATTTTGGGGAGATGTTCATTGTTCACTGTTCAATTGTCACTCTTAGGTCAATTGCTGCTCGTCCCCACAATCCGCACAAACTGATCGTTGGGTCCCGGCGTGCCGTGAATGGGCACATGCTGGGCGACATCCAGCTTTAGCCGCTGGATGTTCTGCCGCAGACTTCTCATATTGGCGTTCACGGGCGGGGGTTGCGCGCCCTGAGCGGGTGGCGAGTACAGATCTGCATTCACCAGGATCTTTTCCTTCGGCAAGTACACAAGCAGCATGGTTGCCACGTGATTCAATCCCTGCACCGGATACAGATCCAGGACCCGCACGCCGTCGCTGATGACGAATTTTTGATTCACCGTCTCGATCGGCAGCGGCCGCCGCCCACCCGAAAAGTAGGGATAGTAGGTGGAAAACCTATCGGGCTGCAGCGTACGTGGAGCGGTGCTGAACAGGACATTCTCGTAATACTCCTTGTTCGCCTGGTGGGTAACGATGGTGGCGCCTTGCGCAAGATATGTCCGCAGTCCGCCCGAGTGATCAAAATGATGGTGTGTATTCAAGACGTACTTGATGGGTTTGTTCGGAATGAGCTTGTTCACTTCGCTGATCACCGCGAGCGAACGTTCCTCATTGAGCGGGGCTTCGATGACTACGGCAAAATCGCGGAAATCAACCGCTAGGCTGTTATGGCTGCCGCCGCCTAAGAACCAGACTCCGTCCGCCAGTTTCTGCGACTCGACGCGCTCCCGCGGCGCCGTCGCTTTTTGCACCGCATCGGGCACCGCCATAGCGGTGACAGTGACGTTCGGCTGGACGTTGTTGATGGTGATCTCCATCGAGTTGTGCGCGACACTGAGCCGCGGGTCACCTTGATGGATATGAAGGACGGTGGGGAATTTCACGCCGCCGTAATCCTTGTAATTCGTGTAGCGCAGCTCATACAGCATGTCGCCGTAGACCGGGTTGGGAATCCACGTTTGGACCAGCTCCAGCATGTTTTGGTCATTGAAGGTTCCATTGACCCGGTACTTTCCCATAGCCGTGAACGAGACCAAAGTCGCCTTGCCATTGGTTGTGATGCCACCCGGCGGTGCCGGCAGCGTGATCGAGATGGCGGTCGCGTTCTGCGCTGCCATCGCGGCCTTCAGGAACCCGTGCGGCGTCAGCAAAATGTCGAACTGTCTGTACTCGGGGTTAGGTATGCCGGCGAGATATTGGCCGGGCTGGGGGACTGGATTCTGCCCGTTCATATTCCAGGCATAATTGCCGCTGACGAGGAAATCTTGTTGTTGTTCGCCCTGGAGAGGAGTGCCGCCGCCACCGCGCGGGGGATTGTTTCCTTGCCTGCGCGTGACTTCCTCCCGCGAGTACCGGGCGTTGTAGTCGATGGTGCGCGTGTAGCGCGTCACTTCGAAGCGCGGCCAATCGTCTTGGGGACTGAAGCTCTGACCCACGCCTGCATTCCAGCCGGTCCCGGAATACTGGATGGTTCTCACATTATCTGCACCCATCGCCTTCACCGCGGCTTGCAATACGCCGCGAGCGTCCTGCGCGCGCAGGGAATCTCCCGCGACGACGAGCGCGATAAGAACACTGGCAACACACAGCTTTTTTGCCATAGGGCCTCCTTATGTAAAGTAGAAGTTCCGAGTATCCGAGAGTATATCGCGCCCCTTCATCAGCAACCAAACCGATTTAGCGGGCGGCTCGGCTGGAGACGGCTGATCGGCCCGCCGCCTTCAAGACCTCGGCCCAAGAATCCGTGCCGCCATGGACATGCGCGACGCGTTGAATGTCGAGCTTCAAACGCTCGACATTTTCCACGAAGTTCGTCGTGTACGGACTTGGAGCCGGCAGCGGCGGCGCGCCGGGACGAGGCGTAAACAGATCGGCCTGAATGATCAGCTTCTCTTTTGGCACGTACGCCATCAACATTCCCTCGGCGTGCAAATTCCCGCGAACCAGGTGCAGCTCGAGGGTCATATTGCCGTCGGTGAGAACTCGCTTATCCTTTATCGTCTCGATCATGACAGCGCGCGGCAACTTTGCCAAACGATCCGGATTCAGTGTGTGCGGGTTCTTGAAGATTTGCTCTTCGTAGTAGCGCTTGTGCGATTCGTGCGTGATGATCGGAATCCCTTCGGCGGCATAAGCGCGAATACCACCCGAGTGGTCGAAGTGATGGTGCGTGTTGACGAGATATTTGATCGGCTTTGCCGGAAACATCCGCTTGGCTTCGGCGATCGTCGCCATGGTTCGATCGTCTCCGGCCCCTCCTTCAATAATGACGAGGTAATCTTTGAATTCAACGAGCAGGCTCTGCGGCGCGCCCAAATTCAGAAACCAGATGCCGTCAGCGATCTTCTCGGACTGGATCCGGCCCGGACCGCCTTCGCCGCCTCGTGCACCGGCCCCGCCGCCCCTCTGGGGATTGCCGGTGAATTCGCGCGCTGCCGAGCTGTTCGGTTCGACGCCGGCAACCATGATATCGAGGATCGGATGACCGCCCTGGCGTTGCAGGATGTGCATCGGAAACTTCACGCCGCCGAAATCTTTATAGTCCGAAAAAACACTTTCGAGGAGCGTGTCCCCGGGCAAACCGGCATCGATCTTGGTCTCGACGTGCTCGATGAGATTCTGCTCGTTGATCGTACCCGTGACCGTGTATTTACCAAACGCCGTGAACGATACGAGTTTGGCCTTACCGCGTGTTCCCGATATCTTTGCGCTATTCGCTGCTGCACCTTTGAGGAATCCGTGCGGCGTCAGCCAGATGTTGAGGGCTCCGGACTCAGTGCGCCCGTCCGTGT
>WNGK01008131.1_pt1 | contig 10908 bp, 8 predicted proteins | sample 5400601 | NCBI WGS metagenome assembly WNGK01 (sample SAMN13153376, study PRJNA577476) | soil metagenome | isolation source: 60 cm soil or saprolite under Garry oak tree replicate 1 | place: USA:California | collected 2016-06-15
AGTACTCGTTTCGATAGCGGGCTGTCTGGCATTGAGTGAGGTCCTCGTGGAAGAACGGCCAGCCCTGCATCGACTTTAGCATTGCTTCACAGCATGATTGAGCTGGGTCTTTTCCTAGGGCCTGTTCACACTACTGAGGCGGTGGCGCCGGGAGCCGATTTTTTCCAGTTCTAGGAGCGAGGAGTGACGCATACCCGGGGTCCCCACGGACGGGTCCTTGTCCGTGGGGTGGATACCGGGTGTCTGCTAGCGACGGGCGACAACGAAATGGGGAAAATCGACCCCGGCCCTACGGGTTGCGGCGAAGACCCCAGGGTCCCCAATGACGGGTCCATGTCATTGGGGTGGCAATCGGGCCATACTTCATTCTCGCCCTCGACGGTGAGCCCGCCACAGCCTTCGGGTTCGGCTTCGTCCGGCCCGGTTTTCGCTCGCAACGCCATCCACCCCAGTAGTGTGAACAGGCCCTAGGGCAAGGTGCTGTTGAAAATGCTCCCCTGGGGTTGTTGATCTCCCACGGCGTAACTCATCTTTTCTTTGACGCTTTTAGCGAGTTTCTCGATCTCGGCGGCTTTGTGAACCCGCTCGATCGGAGGCATGTTCTCTGCATCGGCATTGAGTTCCTTGGCGAGGAGCAGCAGTTTGTCAGTGTCGCTGACCATGGCTTTGTGGCGCATCACGTTGAGAGCAGTGATCCTTCGAGCTTCCCAGGGCGCCGGAGCGTTGTAAACGGGCGGCTGCAGAGGGCGACGCTGTGAGGACTGGCCCTGATCGTTGGGCTGGAAGACGGGGATGCCAGGGGACTGGGCCGAAATCGGAAGCACTATAAGGAGCACCACGGCCGCGCACCGGACAAGAATCGAAGCGAGCCCGCGATCGGCCGGCGCATTCACCCAGTGGCTTCTCTGGCCGAGCGATCTTGCTGCCTGCGAATGAGGAGCCCGCGTATGAGGATCCCACGTATGAAACGTTGATTTTGCTGAATTGCCCATCCTCATTGCGGCTCACCTCGGCCCGGACAGAATTACGGATTAGTTGGTAGCGGCGCCCACAGTCAGTTTCATCTTCTGCTGAACACTGCGCGCGAGCCGCTCGATGTCCTCGGTCTTGCGAATCATGCTCAGCGAGAGGGTATCTTTGGGTGTCTTTTCGATTTCCAGCTTGAGTTCCCCGGCCAGTTTGAGCAGCAACGCACTGTCTTCTGTGAGCTGGCGCTTGCGTTCCAAATTCGCCGCGTCGAAGTTCAGCTTTTTGGCTTGCTTTTCGCGCATCGCCATTATGCCGTTGGCGTCGGGCAGGCGATTGGCCTCAGGACGGAGAACTGTGTGACTGGGTTGGGGCTGCGTAGTGGGCGCCTGGACGCTGTTCTGGCCGAATCCAAGCGGGGTTTTGATGCACGCGAGGGCTAGGAGGCAAACGCAGATTGAGAGGCAATGCGGACCAGGCAGGAGTGCCGGAGGGCGGCGGGATTGAATTCGGTTCGACCGTTGATGCATGGGAACCTCCAGTCTGCTCCGGACGCAGGCCCAATCCTGTGGTCTAGCTTGCCCCCACAGTAAGCTTCATTTTTTCCCTGACGCCCTTGGCGAGCTTCTCGATGGACTCGGCCTTGCGAATGACATTGATGGAAAGGGTGTCCTTGGAAGTCTTGTCGACTTCAGTCTTGAGTTCGGTGGCAAGTTCAAGAAGCTTGGCGGTGTCGTCGGAGATCTGGCGTTTGCGTTCCGCGTTGGCATTCTCGAAATGCTGCTTTTTGGCTTGGTCTTCGTGCATCTGCATCTGGTCGTTTTTGTCGGGCAGACGATTCGCTTCCGGTGACAGGTAAGGCTTGTCGGGATTGAGCGAAGGCGCTTGCTGCGATTGCTGGGCGACTGCGATGAGGGTGGTCAAAATGGCCAGTCCGGAAGCGCCACGAATCCAGCGCCGAACGGGATTCCGAAGGAGCCTCGCTCCGTGGAGGGCCAATCTGCTTGCAGTGGGTTGCATGGGAAATCTCCTTTACGGCCGGAGTGAGAAGCAAACCCGAGCAAAGGGGGCACGCTGACTCATTCTCCCACTTCTCTGGGGCAAATTCGAGACCAAATAATTCAGCCGGCTCGAGGGAGCATGCAACGGGCCGGCGACATGAGAACATCTACGTTCTTAACACGCAGTTTCAAGGCTGGCTTTGGGGCGAATCGTCTTTCGCGCCGGCAGCGGGCATAGCGGATTAGCCCCGTGCCCTTCTCGATATGCGTAATTGGCGTGTTTTGTGGAAGTTCGCCGCCGCGGGAAGAAGAATACATGAATAAATAATCCGCGGCCGGTTGCTTCGAACCCTTCCCGCCTTTGCACAATATAGATAGTGAAAGGGAGACTTGGGATGTTTGGTTTGGCTTTGTCTGCCGTAAGGACCGGCATTTTCGCCGAAGGGCGCTTCATGGGGAAGGTGCTGGACGAATGGGTAAACGATACCCAGGAATTCGTGCGCACCAAGCTGCCGCACCTGGTGATGGTCGCCATCATCGCCTTCGTGCTCATGCGCGTTCTCGGGCTGATCACGGGCCGCATGATCCGCATCGCCGAGCGCCACGCGGCGGGCACGGTTCGGATCTCCCAGGTCAAAACGCTTTCCGGCGTGGTCCGCACCACGGGGATCGCCGTCATCCTTGTTATTGTCAGCATGGTATTCCTGTCGGCCATCGGCGTGAACCTGGCGCCGCTGCTTGCCTCGGCGGGCGTGGCCGGCGTCGCCATCGGCCTGGCCGCTCAGACGATTGTGAAGGACGTGCTGAACGGGTCCCTGATCCTGATCGAGGACCAGTTCAACGTGGGCGACGTGGTAACCGTGGCCGGGCTCACAGGCACTGTGGAGGCCATGACACTCCGCAAGACCACCATCCGCGGCGGTGACGGGACGCTCTACATGGTGCCGAATTCGCAGATCACCACGGTCGCAAACCAGAGCGTGGACTTCAGCGTGGCCACCATCAACGTCAGCGTTGACTTCTCCGCCGATCCGAACAAAGTGATGGAGATCCTGACCCGAATCGCGCAGGAGGTGCGCAGCGACCCCGCCTTCAAAGGCGTGTTCGTGGCCGATCCGCAGGTTTTGGGCGTTGATGCCATGAAGGGATCGCAGCTGATCTTCCCGGTGATCTTGAAGACCAGGGCGACGCAGCAGTACGGGCCGATGCGCGAGTTCCAGCGCCGGGTGCGCATCGCGCTGGAGCAGCATCACATGCTTCCGGGCGACCCGATGCGAGTCTTCACCGCGTTCAGCAGCCCTGCCGGCGATCAGAATCCGGCGCAAGTCCCCGCCGGGGAGCACGAGGCGACCCCGCCTGCGCGCGATCCCACCACTATCAAGCCGCACGAAACGAACCCGTTCACCGGGGAAAGCTGAGGTCCGGACCAGTGAACGGCCGCGATTGAGGGGTTCGGGACTACTGCGTCTGGACGTGCAGGATGCGAATCTGCGGGTAGGCTCCGTCCCAATCAGGCGTGACCGCGTCGAAGATGAGGCGGAAATCCTGCAAGTCCCCGGGTTTCAGCGGCGCTGCGGAAACCGGCTCCAAATCCACATACGGGTCGCGGGTACGGATCAGCTTCATCTGCTGGGTCTCGTTCTGCGCCACTTCCTGCGCCGCATTGCGGAACAGGACCTGGACGGTGATGCCGGTGACGGTGCGATTTCCTTTGTTGGCGATGTGCCCATCGAGGTAGGTAACCTTGCCACCGGCCAGGTTCCCTGACTCGCTCATGGCGACGCCGTTTATGGGCAGGCTACCGGCATACGCATCGGCGGCCGCAGATACGGGAGCCACGCTCGCCTTGCTCTTGTGGCGTTCCATGACGAACACCACGACGGCAAGCACCACGACGACGACCCCGGCGGCAATCGCCATGGGGAGCCAGTTGCGCTCGCTTTTCTCGGAAGGACGGATAAGTTCAGGACCAGAATCCACGAGCGCGATTTTACACCTGTTACCAACGGAATACCCTGAGCCGCAGTTTTCACACGAATCGGGTGCACAATCTGGGGTGTGGAATCGATATAGGAAGCGGGGCCCCGCTCTCACGAGAACTTCATTTCGACTTTCAGCATCCGGAACCATGAAACGGCGTCTAAGAAAACAGCACCATCTAAATACGCGCGGTGTTCGTACTCAATTTAGTTAGAACCCCAACCGGAAATATTGCCCTATAGGCGAAGAAAGGCCGGCGCACGATGCAAACCCCATCTCAGTCCGCATCCACTCCGCTGCCCGGGACGAATCCAGAAGCTTCGCGTACCTATCGTGTGGAAGAAGTGGTCTACCAGGCAGTGACGGTAGGCGCCATTCTCCTGGTCCTCGGCAGCCTCTGGATCTTTTGATCCGCGATCTACGGACGCCCCAATGGTGCTGGCCGGGCCCGGCTCACTGCCGGGCGTGACCGGGTACGGCAGGACCCGCTACGGTAGCAGGTCTGCAGCTGCCGCACGGCGCATCCCCACAATGCGCCAGCCAACCGTTACAAGCACAATCACAATTGCCAGCAGAATAGAGATGGGCGAGAGTGCGCCCTCCGCGACAATTTGCCTCCGCGTCGAGAATTTGAATCAACGATGCACGGTGCGGCTCCGACTCTGAGATAATTGCTTCCCCGCCCGTCCAGCCTGTCTCTGGGGCACTTAGCTCCAGGGAGGCGCCAGCGGGAACAGCCCAAAAAACGGCCTACGGAGGGTTTCGCTCGTCGGAAACACCTTCTTACGACCCGGTTCTCGGCAAGCTATGGCTGGAGCGCGGGGGCGTGTTCGTGCTGGCCAATATCCGTGGCGGAGCAGAGTTTGGGCCGGCATGGCACGAAGCGGGCCTCAAAACGCATCGCCACCGCATCTTCGACGACTTTTACGGCGTTGCCCAGGACCTGGTGGCGCGCAAGATCACTTCGCCGCGCCGGCTGGGAATCCAGGGCGGCTCCAATGGCGGTTTGCTCATGGGGGTCGAGTTCACGCAGCATCCGGAGATGTGGAACGCGGTCGTGATCGCGGTGCCGCTGCTTGACATGCTCTCCTATGAGCATCTGTCGGCCGGCGCTTCCTGGGTGGGAGAATACGGATCGACATCAATCCCCAAGGAGCGCGCGTTTCTGGCATCGATTTCGCCGTATAACCAGCTCAAGCCGGACGTGAAGTATCCCGAGCCGTTCATCTTTACGACGACCAAAGATGACCGTGTGGGCCCTGTGCATGCGCGCAAGTTCGCGGCCAGGATGGAGGAGTTTCACAAGCCGTTCTACTACTACGAAATCAACCTACACCTACCTGATGATGAAGCTGATGGCCTGAATTTGCGGCGAGCGCGCCTCTCACCCGAAGCGGGCGCGCTTGACGGACTGGCGGAAGTCTTCGCCCTTCATTTCCACGCGCACACACATTTCTGCAAGGCGTGAGCGCATGCGGTCGCCGATGCGATCGCCGAGGGTCTGCTCGCGGGCGGAACGTTCGGCGTCGGTCTGGGCGCCGCCACCGGCGGGTTGATCAGGATAGTTGGTGGTGATAATGGTCGTCTGCTTGTTGTTGTAGCGCGTGTTCAGGATGAGGGCGACGGTATCCCAGACCCACTCGTTGGGTTTCTGCGCGCCCAGGTCGTCGAGGACCAGCACCTCGGCATTAAAGACCGGCTGAAGCAGTTCGAGTTCGGTGGTGCTGACCTGCGGGTTGTAGCTGTTCTGGATGCTCTTGAGCAGTTCCCGGTAGTCGCAGAAGAGCCCTTTTACCCCGCGATCGCGGATCAGGCGGCGCAGAACGCCGACGGCCAGGTGTGTTTTTCCCACGCCAATGGATCCGGTAAACAGCAGGCCGCGGCCCGCGGTGTCCACCGGATAAGCTTCCACGAAGCTTCGCGCCGTCAGGTGTGCGCGGCCCAGCGAAGGATCGGACCCGCGCAGGATCTCGTAGCCATCGAGATCGTAGTGGCGATAGCGCTCGGGGATGCGCGCAGCAGCGACGCGGCGCTCCTCGCGCTGCATCTCCTGGCACTCGCAGGGACGGGAAACCCAAAGCCCGGCCGATGACACGACGCGGACCAAACCCACGCCACCGCAGATGGAACACGGACTCATGATCTCTCCAGCGTAGCGCAAACGCCAGGGTGGTGTGCGGGTTCCCGTTTCGGGCGTGTGGATAACGAAGCAATCTTCCGTGACCAGCATAAGGTGTTCGCCATCACATCGGATCGCAACTGGCAAGCCCAGACTGATTTGCGTCTACCGGGTCTCCCCCAGACCGGAGAGCTATGCTCCACGGCAGACACCGGCGACGGACGAGCGTACCCGACTGGGAGCGCTCCGGCCGGAAGAAGATCCATCAGCGGTATCTCCAACCATCACAGGCTGTTTCGTGCCCTCGGCTTCATGCACGTAATTGGAACCAAGAGTGGAGGATTCGGTGTATTTAAAGAAAGTTGTTCCGTCTGCGTTTCTCGTCTTTGTTGCGGTTCTCTCTATATCCGGTTGCGGCGGTTCGAGCGCCAAGCCAAGCGTGACGGTGAGCCCGTCCACCAAGACGGTGGATGCGACAAATCCCGTGAGCCTCTCTGCCGCTGTCGCAAACGACAAAAACAGTGCGGGTGTGTCCTGGACTGTGAGCGGTGGCGGAGCCTTGTCGAATTCGACGACGAGCGCGACGACTTACACGGCTCCCGCTGCTTCCAGTACCGCAGCGACGGTGACGGTCACAGCGACCTCAGTCGCCGACACCACGAAGACAGGGACTGCCGTCATCACTGTGCCGGCTGCGCCCGCGGTGACGACTGGTGCGCTGGTTGCGGCAACCGTGGGCACGGCTTACTCGGGGACCGTTGCAGCGGGCGGCGGTATTCCGCCGTATGCGTGGACGATCACGAGCGGCACCCTTCCGGCTGGACTGAGCATGAATTCGGCCGGGGTGATCTCCGGCACGCCGACGGCCGCCGGGGTGGGAACGACGAATCTTACATTTAAGGTGACAGACGCCGGGACGCCGCATCCGCTTTCGGCGACGGCAACGCTGGGCCTGACCATCGCCGCGGCTCCAAGCATTACGTTCACGACTACGACTCTGGCCGGGGGCACTTACAAATCAGCCTATTCGGCCAGCATCGCGGCCACGGGCGGCGCAGGAACATTGACTTATTCGCAGTTGAGCGGGGCGTTGCCAACGGGAGTTGTATTGGCATCGACCGGTGCGGTCACCGGCACGCCCACCGTCGTTGGGAACTTCTCCTTCACGGTGCAGGCAGCGGACGCGTTTGGAGACGCCGGAACCCAGGCGCTTACCCTCAAAGTGAGCTATCCGGCGCTTGCGGTGACGCCGTTGACAGCGCCTACGGGCTATGTGGGGTCGACCTACACCTCGACAACTCTGGCGGCCACCGGTGGTTCCGGAACGGGATACGCGTGGAGCCTCGCCTCTGGATCCGCCATGCCGGCGGGTTTGGGCCTTTCGACGGCTGGAGTGATCAGCGGGACACCAACAACCGCGGGGACCACGAGTGCCACGGTGGTCGTTACCGATTCGGCGTCGAATACGGCAAACCTGGGGATTTCAATTGTGGTGAAGCCGGCGGTGAGCATCACGACGGCGACGACATTACCGGTCGCATACGTCGGAACGGTCTATTCGCAAACGTTGGCGGCTACCGGTGGGTCCGGAACGGGCTACACGTGGACAGTTACCGGTGGATCGACCTTACCTGCCGGGCTCGCACTGTCGAGTGCGGGTGTGCTGAGTGGAACACCGACGGCAACAGGAACGCCGTCATTCACAGTCACGGTGACGGACTCGGCGTCGAACACCGCGAGCGCAACCTTCTCGATGACCATTGATCCGGGTGTCAGCATTACCGCTGCGACGACGCTACCCGGAGGCTACCAGGGCACCGCGTACCCGTCTGCAACACTCGCGGCGACCGGCGGATCGGGCGCTCCGTACACATGGACGTGGGCGGCGAGCGGTTCCTCATTGCCCGCGGGGTTGAGCCTCTCCACAGCGGGTGTGATCTCGGGAACGCCAACCGGTTCAGGCACGTTCAACATCGCCATAACGGCGACCGATTCTGCTTCGAACAAGGCAACAGCAACGTTCACAGTGACGATTGAGGCGACGCTGGCGGTTTCGACGACGACGTTGAAGTCGGGCACTGTGAATGTGGCGTATTCGCAGACCCTGGCGGCCACCGGCGGTTCCGGGACGGGCTATACGTGGACTACGACGGGGCCGAGCACATTGGGAATGTTGAACCTGAGTTTGTCGGCGGCCGGCGTACTTTCCGGAACGCCAACCACCACAGGGACGGCAACATTCACTGCTGAAGTGACGGACACGCAGAGCCACACGGCTTCGGCGACGCTGTCGGTTTCGGTATACAGCGTACTGACGGTCACCACGACAACGCTTCCGGCAGCAAGTGTGGGAACAGCCTACACCCAAACGCTGAATGCGGGCGGGGGAACCGGTTCGGGCTACACCTGGACGGCGACGGCAAGCAATCTTGCCTCGTTCGGGTTGAGCCTCTCTGCGGCGGGCGTGGTTTCCGGATCGCCGACCGCGGCTGGAACGGCCAACTTTAACGCTCAGTTGACGGACTCGGGTAACAACACGGCAACACAGGCCCTTTCGATCACCATCTACGATGCGCTGACGCTGCCTGCGCCCGGTTCCACAGTACCTGGACCGGCAACGGTGGGCTCGGCTTACGACAGCACCATCAGCCTGTCGGGCGGAAGCGGCAACTACACCTGGACCGCCACCGGACTGCCGGCGGACGGCTTGAGCAACTCGCTCAGCGGGACGACCCAGCACATCACGGGGACGCCGACTTCGGCAACCACGGTTACCCTCACCATTGCGGTGCTGGACACCGTCACAAACCTGACAGTCGGCCCATACACATACAGCATCGTGGTGAGCAATCCAGCACCGCTGATACTGCCGACGCCAAATCCAACCTCATTGCCGTCGGCGACAGTCAACCAGGCCTATTCCGGAGCAATCAACGCTACGGGCGGGGCGTCTCCATACACCTGGACCGTGAATGCGGTGCCGGTGCCGACCAACGGCACGGCAGTCACAGTGAGCAACGGCCTCAGCGTCTCCAATATGGGCGGCAATACACTGACCGTGGCAGGAACACCAACATCCACGGGCACAGTGACGATGGCCACCTCCGTAAAGGACAACCTGGGCACCGTCGCCGGTCCCACGATCTATACGGTGGCGGTAAACGCAGCCGGGTCGCAAGTGAACGGCCAGATCTTCCTGAACAACACAGGATGCGGCGGCGGCAGCACAGTGCCCCAGATTACGGTCAGCATCAATACGACTCCGGCGCAGACCACGACCACCGATGGCAGCGGGAACTACTCGTTCGCCAGTATTCCCAACGGGACCTACACCATCACTCCTTCGATTGTCGGACCGAGTTCCGTGTTCTATCCCGCCACCCTGACCAACGTGGCCGTAAATAACAATCAACTGAACGGAGAGAACTTCTCCGTTGCTCTGGGCTACAGCGTTAACGGCGCGGTGAGTTACGGCGGAACGCAAACCGGGCGAGTTTATCTGAATCTGAACAACAATAACTGCGGCGGAAGCGGCGGGGAGGGTACCAGCATCCCCTTCCACGCGCTCTATTCCGGTGGAGCGTTCACCATCAATGGCGTGCCGCCGGGCAGCTACACGCTCCTGGCATACATGGACAACGTGGGCAATGTGGGCAATGGCTCGCCCAACGCCACTAACCCCTCCGACAGCGTCTCCGTGACGGTGTCGAACGCGAACATCACTGGTGTTTTCGTTTCGCTGGTCGATCCCACAGTGTCTGCCCCCACCACGGCACCCACTATCCAGACAATCGAGCCGACGGACCTGGGCGTGGTGATTAACTTCAAGCCCATCACGAACAACTATGGCGTGGAGACGGTCACGTCCTACAACTTGGAATGGAGCACAACCTCGACATTCACAAGTCCTTCAAGCATCACGTTCACCGCGAAGGGAACCAAAGCCAATGTCTGGATCCTGAATAACTCAACCGCCGGAATCACAGGGAGTTTCAGCAACGACACAGCTTACTACTTCCGGGCCCAGGGAAGTGTCGCGGCCGGAGTTGGCCCCTGGAAGGCTTACGGCAGTCCCACGCCCATCACTATAGGTGCGCTTTCGGGGGCTGGGACCTTCACCGTGTCCGGCAAAGCGATCATTCCTTCCGACATCGCGATTACGGGGCCGCTGTATGTGGGCCTCTACGATCAAAACACCAATTCCATCTTTGCCACACGCATTGCCAGCCCGACGAATGCCACAACTGGAAACGCGTACACAATCAGTGTTCCCAATGGCTCGAACTACTTCTTCTTCGGGATCCTCGACCATAACAACGATGGCCAGATCGATGCTGGGGACGTCACCAATACCGACAACGGTAACGCCGCCGCTGTGGTCGTTACCGGAAATGTGACCGGGCTGAACGAGACCTTGCCAGACGTTAACAGCACAGCCACGGTGCAAACACAGTACAACCAGAACAGCTACTGGAACGGAACTGTCTCCCAGACCACTATCAACTACAACCTCAATTTCGATCTGCGAGGTGCAAACAAGTTGCCAGTGGCCGTACAGCTGGCTTCAGCCTCGAACCCCAATGTGATTACTCCGGTGGATATCAGCAACCTATGCCAGGGTTGCAGTAGCCCTCAATTCAACCTCAATGCGAACATCGCCACCGATGTGCCGGTCGTGAACGACAGCTATACGTTCAACGTGACCTACTTCGATGGAAGCACGGGGGTAGTGATGGCCAAGGTAACCTCAGTGCTGGGCGCCAGCGCTCTAGCTACGAACCTTGAACCAGAACAGACGGATAGCACCAGCACCTCGCCGACCTTCACCTGGACCTACCCGAG
>WNGK01016930.1_pt1 | contig 10908 bp, 13 predicted proteins | sample 5400601 | NCBI WGS metagenome assembly WNGK01 (sample SAMN13153376, study PRJNA577476) | soil metagenome | isolation source: 60 cm soil or saprolite under Garry oak tree replicate 1 | place: USA:California | collected 2016-06-15
AAAGCGGCTTCGTCGTCGCGGGCGTTTAGGTCTTTGCGCTTGGTGTTCACGATGTCCATGACTTGTTTGCGCGTGACTTTGCCGACCTTCGTTTTGTTTGGTTCTTTCGAACCGGCCGCGATGTTGGCTGCTTTCTTCAAAAGCACCGCAGCAGGCGGACTCTTGGTGATGAACGTGAACGATTTGTCTTTGTACACCGTGATCACGACCGGGAGAATGTCGCCGGCTTGTTTCTGGGTTGCGGCGTTAAACTCCTTGCAGAACGTCATGATATTTACGCCGCGCGGGCCTAGCGCAGTTCCAACCGGAGGCGCCGGGTTAGCCTGTCCGGCGGGAATCTGAAGTTTGATCTCTGCTACTTTTTCTTTGGCTGCCATTGTGTGATTTCTATTTTGAAATGATCCCGCCATCGCGGGAGACTTCGCTTGGAATGCCAATTATCCGCGCTCGACCTGCCAGTATTCCAGTTCCACCGGCGTGGCGCGACCAAAAATGGTGACCGAGACGCGCAGCTTGCCGCGCTCGGGATCGATCTCTTCGACGATACCAGTCTGATTTTGGAACGGGCCATCGGCGACTTTCACCGATTCGCCCACTTCGAAGCTCACTTTCGGTTTCACCTTTTCTTCGCGCTCTTTCATTTGCGCCAACATGCTGTCCACTTCCGATTGTCGCATCGGGATCGGTTTGTCCTTCGTTCCGGCAAACCCGATCACGCCCGGTGTGTCGCGGATGAAATACCACGTGCGCCCGACCACCTGATTATTTTCGTCGAGTAACTGCATGTTAACGATCAAATAGCCGGGGAAAAATTTCCGCGTCGTCTCGCTCTTTTTCCCTTTCTTGATTTCCGATACGCGCTCCGTCGGAACCAGCACATCGTAAACCAAGTCGCCCATTTCCTCTGTCTTAACGCGCTTCAAGATGTTCTCGCGCACCTTGTTTTCCTGACCGGAAAGCACGTGCACGACGTACCATTGATCTTTGCCTGCGAGTGTCTGTGCCATAAATCAGTGTAGTCGGGTGAAGAAATGGACGAAATTAACGAGGGCAAAATCGAAGAACGCGACGCACCCACCTAGCAGTATCATCGAGATGACAACCACAACGGTCGAGTCACTCAGTTCCTTGTAACGGCGGAACCCTTTCTCCTTTGGGTCCCACGGCCAGGAAGCTTTTTGCAACTCCACCTTCACTTCACCGAGGAAGTTTTTGATTTTGGTAATCATTTTAAAGTTCCATAGCAACGTCCAACATCCAACGCCCAACGTCCAATTAGCTGCGTTTTGATTTCGAAGTTGAGATCGATGTTGGGCGTCTGGAGCGTGGTTTCAACACGCCAGGAGGGACTCGAACCCCCAACCGACGGTTTTGGAGACCGCTACTCTACCAATTGAGCTACTGGCGTATCTGTAATTGTCATTCTGAGCGAAGCGCAGCGGAGCCGAAGAATCTCTCGAATCACCAAATCAGAGATATCTCCAGACCTTCGCATAAAGCTACGGCTTGGCAGGCGACTTCGCTCGACATGTGACAACAATTTAATCCAGAATCTCGCTCACGCGACCCGCGCCGACGGTTTTGCCGCCTTCGCGAATGGCGAAGCGAATCGTCTTTTCCATCGCAATCGGCGTGATCAACTCCACTTCGATTGAGATGTTGTCGCCGGGCATGACCATTTCCACGCCTTCAGGCAGTTTCACTGTGCCGGTAACGTCCGTGGTGCGGAAGTAAAACTGCGGCCGGTAATTGCTGAAGAACGGAGTGTGACGTCCGCCCTCCTCTTTGCTCAGCACGTAAACTTCCGCCTTAAACTTCTTGTGCGGCGTAATGGAGCCCGGCTTCGCAATGACTTGGCCACGCTCTACCTCCTCCTTCTTCAAGCCGCGCAACAGAACGCCGACGTTATCGCCCGCGCGTGCTTCATCGAGAAGTTTACGGAACATCTCGATGTCGGTCGCCACGGTCTTGGCGGTCGGACGAATTCCGACTAGCTCGACTTCCCCCATTTTCTTGAGGACGCCGCGCTCGACACGACCCGTGGCCACGGTGCCGCGGCCTTCAATGTTGAATACGTCTTCGATCGGCATCAGGAACGGCTGATCGACCGGCCGGTCGGGCACAGGGACGTAATCGTCAACCGCCTCCACGAGCGCGAGCACCTGCTTTTCGGCGTCCGCATCGCCATTAAGCGCCTTGAGCGCGCTGCCTCTGACGATCGGGATCTTGTCGCCGGGAAATTCATATTGCGTCAATAGATCGCGCACTTCCATCTCTACGAGATCGAGGAGCTCGGGGTCATCGACCATGTCCACCTTGTTCAGGAACACAACGATGGAGGGCACGCCTACTTGGCGGGCTAGTAGAATGTGTTCACGCGTCTGCGGCATCGGCCCGTCTGCAGCGGAGACAACCAGGATGGCGCCGTCCATTTGCGCCGCGCCGGTGATCATGTTCTTGACGTAATCAGCGTGGCCAGGGCAATCGACGTGGGCGTAGTGCCGTTTCTCACTCGAATATTCGACGTGCGCCGTGTTGATGGTGATTCCGCGCTCTTTCTCCTCCGGCGCGTTATCGATTGATTCGTATGCCCGCACTTCGGCCATGCCCTTTTTGTTCAGCACCATTGTGATTGCCGCTGTCAGGGTCGTTTTGCCGTGGTCCACGTGACCGATTGTGCCGACGTTCACGTGCGGCTTGTCGCGTTTAAAAGCTTCCTTAGCCATTTCAATTCTCCTGTTTAACTAAACTTCGTCTTTTCTTTTAATTATTCCACTGCCGGTCACGAGTTCCTTCTGGAGCCCATGACCGGGATTGAACCGGTGACCTCGTCCTTACCAAGGACGTGCTCTACCAACTGAGCTACATGGGCCTGCTTTTCGCCAGCCCAGCGCCTCCGCTGCAAGCCGAGCGGCAAACCGGTTTCGCTCTCTACCAGAGACTCAAAAGTCCCAAAGCCGCGTCAAATTTGCAATTTGAACGACCATGGGACCACCTCGTTCCAGCAAAAAGCGTCCGCAAGCTAACCGCGGCCACCGTCGTGTCAAAAAAATTCTGGCGTCGGTAGGGACGGCGCGGTGCGCCGTCCAGACATCGCAGCGCGATGTCCCTACCTTCAGCGGATTATGTGACTTGTCTCCTCTGCTTTGCCCCGCGTGATCAGGCGCACGATTACAACAATCAGAATCAGCACGACGATGCCGATCACGATATAAAGCGGATTGATCTGAGTAATCAGGCTGGGTTTTTCTGGAGTTGCCGTGGGCGCCGCCGTTGTTGCCGTACGAGGCGTCGCATTTTTTGCGGCAAGCTGTCCCTGGGTCCACTGCAGGCGCGAAAAAGTATCATTGTCTTGCGGGTTAAGTTTTAACGCCGCTTCATAATCAGGGATAGCCTTTTCGTACTGTCCCATCAAACTGTAGGTGTACCCGCGCTTCGTGAGGGCCTCGGTATCGTTCGGGTTTTTCTCCAGAAGAAATGTGTAATCGGCAATGGCCGCATCAAAGTTCTTCAATCCCCGATACGCCAGTGCGCGCCGATCATAGGTCTGCAGGTCGTCCGGCTTTTTTTGGATCACATTGGTGAAATCGGCTATCGCCTTGTCCCATTGACTGAGTCCGAGCTCGGCGAAGCCGCGGAGCTTGATTGCAGCGATTTCATCGGGTTTGATTTCGAGTGCTTTCTCGGTGTCAGCCAGCGCTTGCTGATAATTCTTTTGCTGCAGGAGAACCTGCGCTCTGCCGACGAAAGCCCGCATGTCTTTAGGCGACAGCTCGATGGCCTTTGAAAAATCGTCACTCCATCACCGCTTGGTCGTACTGCTGACTATCGAGCAATTGGACGCCCTTTGTGTACTCACTCGTCCCAGCTCCCGCTTTTTCTTTGGGTGCCGCTTTCTCTTTGGCTGAAGCAAAACTGGCCGTGCCGAAAAGGCAGGCGGCGATCAGGTATATTGTGATTCGACTCGTAATCATCATAATTGTGTTCTCCTTCCAGCCCACTTTTTGAGGGATTTCTCGCTTATAGGCCAGCAAATTAACGCGCCAAAAAAAGAATAGCGATGAACCAACTAGATTCCACCCCGGAGATTATCGGTATGCGCAGCCGCACGAGCACCTCGGAAGGTTATGCCGCAGTCTTGGCAACCATTTTGATCTGGTCCACGCCATCGCTTTTTCAATACTACCTGAACCGTTACTACGATCCGTGGGCCCAGAATTTTTATCGTTATCTGGTGGCCTGCGTTTCCATCGCGCCGCTCCTGATTTATGGGATGTGGTACCGGCCCATCGACTGGCGCGCCGTATCAATCTGCATCGTGCCCTGTCTGCCGAACGTTGTCCATCAGGTCACGCAGGTGATCGCTCTTTTCTACATGGGCCCGGGCGTTTACACGATCTTCACGCGTGCCTCGGTGATTTTCACTGCGTTGCTTGCGCTCGCATTTTTTCCTGAGGAACGCCACGTCATCAGGCAATGGCAATTTCAATTGGGCACTGGCCTGGGATTGATTGGCGCATTCGGGGTCGTTTGGTTTCAACCGGGCTGGAAATCAGGACACATCGCCCTCCCGGGATTATTCGTTGCATTTACCGCCACATTTTGCTGGGCGCTCTACGGCATCCTTGTGAAACGGCCTTCGCGGGAACTCGGGTCGATCCGCAGCTTCGGAGTGATCAGCCTGATCACGTCCGCGCTGTTGTTTCCGCTCACAATTGCATTTGGAAAAATTGGCACCCCGCTTCATACAGGATCGCAAGTTAATTTGATCCTGATCGTCTCCGCCGTGAGCTGCATCACACTCGCGCATGTCCTTTACTATGTGGCCATCCGAGAGATCGGCGTGGCCCTCGCACAATCGCTGCAACTTCTCTGCCCTGCCGGCGCAATGGCTCTTTCAGCGTGGATTTACGGCGAACGTCTCACTCACGCCCAGATCTGGAGTGCGGCCATCCTTCTCCTCGGCGCGTTCCTGGCCATGCGCACCAAGCCCATCGCCACCACTGAGGCGGCAGAGAATATCTAGCGCGTTCTCCGTGTTGGCAGTGCAAGCGCTCTGCTTGTTGACCCGCGCCGTTTAGCTTTTCTTCAATGCCTGCGCTTTGCGCACTAGTTCAATAAATCCCGCACGGTAGCCATTCGCGTCGCTGCCCTTTCCTTCGTGCGCCCACTCCAGCACCGCTGCAAACGTTCCGTTTCCCTTATATTCGGAGTCGCGCAAAATCATTCCAAACTCAGCGACGGCGGCGGCGAACTTCAAATCCGGATGTGCTTGTGCGAAATCGACCCCATCATTAGTGACACTGCGCTCGATGCTTTGTACCTCCCCGTTGCCATCTGGCTTTTTAAACTGCAGCTTTGCGCTAAGCAGCGTTTGCGCTTCCTGCCGTGTAACGATCTGTTGCGCGACCGGCACAAGTTCATACAAAGCCGTAACTGTGTAGCCAGCAGCGATCCCATGGTCGCGCGCACCTTCTCTATTTGAATTCTCCCCTTGCACCGATCGTCTGTCGTAACCGATTAATCGATACGACCCGACGCGCACTGGATTGAACTCAATATCAATCTTTGTGTCTCTGGCGATGATATTCGCGCCATGAACATCACTTGATGCCTTGCGCCCCTTCAATCCAATCCGCACGAGCCGGTGCAACTGTTTCCATGGGCAACTTACAACATCCACATTGACCGAAAATGGCTCGTCCGCCGGGGGCCCTGGATAATCGTAATTGAAATAGTTTATCATCTGCTCGATGCGCACAGTGTTCTTGGGCGGAAGGATGCCGGCATTGATCGACTGCAAGACTTCCGAATAGGACGCTGAGGTCACGACGATTGGAAAGCTCGAACGAGGGTTGCTCGAGACGGAGACGAACGGGTGTTCACCGACATAATTGTACGGAGCGGCGCCGAAATCGCGGCTCGGATTTGGGGCGAACTGCGTGGCTTCCTCGCCTTCAACAGCGGAAAATCGACCGGATTCCGCTCGTTCGCGCGGAGAGGAGTCGGCTAAATGCAGCGCGCTACCAGACCGATTTGTCGCCAACGCGAGAGCCCCGATGAGTGCTAAGAGTGTCAGACCGGCCGCAATCGCCAGTGGCCCAGCTTTTGACCAAAAGGAATCATCGGTAACAGCTATGAACCTTCTCGGTGCGATCCATTCTTCCTTCAGTTCCAATTTGTATTGCAATCTCAAGGCTTGCGCCACTTGCTGTGTCTCGAGCACAACACGCTGCGCTTCCGGCGAATCAGCAATCGCACGGGCGATTGCCGATCTTTCCGGTTCCTCTAATTCGCCTAGGGCATATGCGGTCAGTTTCGGATCATCCAAGTTCATTTTCATTCGGTGGTTCTCGGTTTAAATGGAATAAAATCTCGCGCGATCTCTCCGTACCGCTGCCGTAGTGTCTTTAATGCAGTGTGAAGCAAAACCCCGACATTGTTGGCGGTTGTCTTCATGATCTTGGCAATCTGCTGATAACTAAGATCGTTTTGGAATTTAAGTTGAATTACTTCCTGCTGTCGCGCTGGCAGTGTGGCGACGATGCGCAACAAAAATCCCGCTGCCTCCTTTTGTTCGAGTCGGTCAAAAGGCATCGGTTGTTCCGCTTCGCGCAATTCCATCGCTTCTTCACCGAGATACATCATTCGCCTTTCTTTGCGGCAAACGTTAAGCGCTGCATTGCGGCAAACGGTGAATAGCCATGTTGTTGGTTCATCATCTCGGTTTATCGCGCCGTTGCGTTGGAATTTTACGAATGTTTCCTGAACCACATCCCTTGCCCTTTCCCTGTCCCCGGTTATGCGCACGGCATATTGCAGAAGCGGAATTTCAAAACGTTGCAGAATCTCTTCAAACTTTTGTCCTGTCTCTATTTTCTCGCTTCGCATCGATTTTGGCGCATGAGAGGATATCACAGCCGTGAAACTCAACGCTAATAAGATGCACCGGTAAGGGTGTATGTAATCGGCACCTGAACCCGCTCCACAGTCCCCGGCTTGAAATGCCATCTTCGGAACGCATCGAGGGTTGCATTATCAAGAATGACGCTTCCACAACTCTGCGCCATACGAACATCGACCACGTTGCCGTCGGCCGAAGCGACCGTCAGCAGCGCCAGACCAGACCCGGTTATTCGCTGACGTCGCGCCTCGTACGGATAAACCGGGCGCGGCGCATACGTGACCAACGCTCTCACGCCTCCGAGCGGAGTCGCTGTGCCTCTCACAAAAGACGCAACCCGCGTTTTCTTGCGAGGGCGAACCGGTAGCGGCGTTCGATTCTCCTCCGGGAATGCCTCCAGGTCGGGAGGAATCCGTTCGGGAGGTGGAGGCATCGAGACATCCTCCGGTGGTGTCTCTTCCGGGTCTTTATTCACTACCTCTATGTCAACTCCAGCCGGTTTGAAATCTTGCGCGGCACTCTTGTCGGATTTGCCCTGTGCGACGACGATTGCCGCAATGTGAATCCCAGTTGCGCATGCAAATGCAGCCCACACTGGCCAGCGCCGACTTGGTCTGTACAGCGCAGTGTTCATTGCATTGTCTTCTCATTAGAAGAACACCGCACGCTCTAAAAACTTAGCACCGTGGACTAGCGCTCCAGACCGTTACCAAGCTTCGAGTGGAGTCTTCGTTGTTGAAGCAGCAACGCATTGCGTCCGACACTCGATGCTGGATTCTGAATGCTCGATACTGGATAATCAGCCGCGCGCAACGTCCAGTAGCTACTATCGAGTGCCAGAACCGTGAACATCAAAACTTATCTCGTCTCTCGCCAGAAGTTGATCGAACGCGCGCTCGATCGCTACTTGCCGAAAGCGGATGCGAAACCCGCGACCCTCCACAGAGCGATGCGCTACAGTCTTTTTGCAGGCGGCAAACGGTTGCGACCGATTCTTTGTCTCGCGACAGCCGAAGCTTGCGGTGGAAAGATCCCCAACGCGCTTCCTCTCGCTTGCGCCCTGGAGTGCATCCACACCTATTCGCTGGTGCACGACGATCTACCGAGCATGGACGACGACGATTTTCGCCGCGGCCGTCCTACTTGCCACAAAGTCTTCGGCGACGGCATTGCGATCCTGGCCGGCGACGCGCTACTGACAATCGCGTTTGAAATTGTCTCCAACGCAAAGCCGACATCGCGTTACGACACATCGATCTTGTTGCGCGAGATTGCAGTTGCGGCAGGAAGCCAAAGACTGATTGCTGGCCAGGTGGCAGATCTCGAAGCTGAAGGCAAGAACGTTAAACGCGATCAATTGCAATTTATTCACGAGAACAAGACCGCAGCCATTTTGAAAAGCTCGGTACGGCTCGGTGCGATGAGCGCGAACGCAGACGCCAGAAAACTTTCTGCTGTCACACGCTTCGGGCAGCGGCTTGGTCTCGCATTCCAAATCATCGACGACATTCTCGATGTAACGCAGACCTCTGAGATATTGGGAAAGAGCGCCGGCAAAGATATCGCCGCAAAGAAAGCAACCTATCCCGCAGTGATCGGTCTGGAGAAATCCCGCGCCGAAGCCAGACGGCTCACGCGTCAGGCGCACAAAGCGCTATCGGTGTTCCGCAGCAGCGATGCTGAACCGTTGCACGCACTGGCAAATTATCTTCTGGAGCGCGAGTACTGACTGTAGCCGTCGCCCTGTGGGCGACGCGGCGCGTGAGTGGCGATCACAATTCTGCAGACGTTTCGCACAGGGAAACGGCTACAGAACCAGCGCGAGATTCGGGTCGATCTCTTCGGTTACTTTGGATTCAAATCCGGCTTTTAGTCGGAGCAATGCTGCAAATGCGATCATGGGCGCATTGTCCGTGCACAACCACGGCTCGGCACTCTTGAATTCAAATCCTTTGCGGTTGCACGCTTCCCGCAATTGCCGGCGCAGTTCCTGATTGCAACTGACGCCGCCGCTGACCGTAATCAGGTCGACACGGTTTTTCTGCGCTGCCGCGATCGCCTTTGTCACCAGGACGTCGATAACTGCTTGTTGAAATGACGCGCAGAGATCACTTAGCAGCTTGTCATCCTGAGCCCCGAATGTTTTCGGGGCGAAGGATCTCTCATAGGCTGATTGATCACGCTTCGGCCCTCGGTGATCCAAGCTTCGAGTGCGAGATCCCTCACTTTCGTTCGGGATGACCCCAATTTTGGGCAGCAAGTATCGCACTGCTGTTTTCAACCCGCTGAAACTGAAATTCTCCGAGCCGAGCATGCTACGCGGAAGATCAAAGCGATTCGGATCACCGCCCCGCGCGCGCTTTTCAATTTCCGGACCGCCTGGGTAGCCGAGCCCGAGCATCTTCGCGACTTTGTCGAACGCTTCGCCCGCAGCATCATCCACCGTGCGCCCAATTAGTTGATAATCCGCCAGGCCACGAACGAGGACCGACATCGTGTGGCCACCGCTTACGATCAGTGAAACATTCGGCGTGATTTCCTCGTCGCCATCCGCGTCACCGAAAAAGGGAGACAGCAAATGGCCTTCGAGATGATTGATTGCGAGGTAAGGTTTGCCAAACCCGATTGCCAGTCCTTTGGCGATGGACGCGCCGATCATGAGCGAACTCGCCAGACCGGGTCCGCTGGTTGCTGCAAATGCATCGACTTGTGACACAGCGATCCGAGCCGCGCTTGTAGTGCGATCGAGCAACTGAGGTGCATAGATCAGATGGTTGCGCGATGCGACCTCCGGCACGATCCCGCCGAATTTTTCGTGCGCGGCAACTTGCGACGCGACTTCACTGGCAAGCAATTCGTGCCTGGAGTGATCGTCGCGTACGCGCAAGACCGCCACGGCGGTCTCATCGCAGGAGGTTTCAAGGGCCAACACTATTTTCACGACGAACACAATACCCGGTCATCCTGAGCGGAGCGAAGGATCTCACAAAGGCCGATGAATCACACCGCATACATTGCGTGATCCTCTCTGCTTGTGGGAGGTCCCTCGCCGTCTGCGCGGCTCGGGATGACCCCGCCGCCTATTTCTTTACCGCTTCCGCTTTAGGCGCGCTCTGCTGCGCATAAGTCATGACGCCCTTGAGCGCGTCGATCGCGCGCAACATCTGGGCATCTTTCGTCTTGATAATCTTGGTCTCGTCCTCGGGTTTCATGTTTCCCGCATTGCGCAATGCAAAGAGAGCGCGCTCCTGATCGGCGGTCATGGCAACACGAATATTCGGAGTCACGCCATTGCCCTGAATAACCTGTTTGCTTGGCGTATAATATTTTGCAGTGGTAAAACGCACCGCCGAACCGTCCGGCAATTGCATGACATTCTGCACGGAACCTTTTCCAAAGGTGGTTTCGCCCACAAGCACGGCCCGGCGCAAATCCTTGAGCGCTCCAGCAACGATCTCCGCCCCGCTTGCGCTTCCTTCGTTGATCAGCAACACCATCGGGAAGTTCGGACGCTCTTTTTTCGCGCCGGAAGTCGAGTAATCATGCTGCTGGGAAACGACCCGTCCCTGGGTTGAGACCACCTTTGTGTTGGGCGGCAAGAATTGTGCGCACACGTCCACGGCGCTATTCAACAGTCCCCCTGGATTGTTCCGAAGATCGAGAATGAGCGCTTGCATGCCTTGCTTCTGCAAGTCGTCGAGCGACCTCGAAAGTTCCTCGGCTGTAGGTTCGTTAAACTGGATCAGCCGGATATAACCGATCTTGAACGGACCGGTAAGCTCCGCATCGAGCAGCCTCGCTCCTTTGACACTTTGAATTTTGATCTCTGCCCGTTGCAGCGTGTATTCCTTGATTTCGTTGGTTGCAGGCCGCAGTAAAGTAAGGGTCACTTTTGCGCCAGCAGGCCCACGCAAAACATTGATCGCGTCCTGAAGATCCATTCTCTCTGTGGAAATGCCGTTGATGCGCAAGATTTGGTCGCCGGAGAGAACGCCCGCCTTGGC
>WNGK01008132.1_pt1 | contig 10907 bp, 9 predicted proteins | sample 5400601 | NCBI WGS metagenome assembly WNGK01 (sample SAMN13153376, study PRJNA577476) | soil metagenome | isolation source: 60 cm soil or saprolite under Garry oak tree replicate 1 | place: USA:California | collected 2016-06-15
GCGCCCAACGCCGCGCCGCTCGCCGCGATCTCATCCTCCGCCTGGAAGGTGATGACCCCGTACGCCCGCAGATTGGCGAGGGTGTGCAGCAGCGCCGATGCCGGCGTGATCGGATAGCCCGCGAACACCATCTTCTCGATCCCCGCGGCGCGCAGGCCCGCGACGAGGCCCCAGGCGAGCCCCTCCGTGCCGCTGACGGTGCGATACCGTCCCGCCTGCACGGTCGCCTTCGGGACGACGTAGCCGACCATGTGCTCCGTCATCTCCGCCGTCTCGCCGAACGCATGCCCGGCGTTCAGCGCCGCGATGTTCGCGGCCGCGATGACCGGCTTCTTCGCGAACTTACGGTTGAGCCACTCGACAGTCGCCGTCCGCTCGTGGCCGTACATCCACAGCAGCAGCCCCAGCGCCCACATGTTGCGGCAGAGATGCGCTTCGCGTGAGGAGAGCCCGTGCGGCTTCACGGCATCGGCGGTGAGCTTCGTGATGTCGAACTTGAGAACCTGATAGCGCGCCAGCGAGTCGTCCTCGAGCGGATTCTTGGCGTAGCCCGCCTTTTTCAGGTTGCGCTCGTTGAACGCGTCGGTGTCGACGATGACCGTGCCGCCCACCTTCAAGTCGCTCACCTCGACTGTCAGTGCCGCGGGATTCATCGCGACGAGCACGTCCACCGCATCGCCCGGCGTCATCACGTCTGTGCCGCCAAAATGGATCTGGAACGCCGACACGCCAAACGTCGTGCCGGTCGGGGCACGGATTTCCGCCGGGAAGTCGGGGAACGTGGAGAAGTCGCTGCCGGCGAGTGCGGTCTCGAGCGTGAACTGGCTGCCGGTCACCTGCATCCCGTCGCCGGAATCGCCGGCGAATCGGATCACAACCGAGTCGCGGGTTTCCCTTCCGGAGCGAGAGACAGCCGACGTGGCCATGCCGTAATCTACACGACGTTTCGCAGCACGAACCAGACGTTCGCGGGGCGTTCGGCAAGGCGTCGCATGTACCAGGCGAACCAGGCGCTGCCGTAACTGATCAGGACACGCACTTTCGCAGCCATGGACACGAGTTTCCGCTGCTCCGCGGCGCGGATCCCGTAGAGCATGTGGAACTCGTACGCCGACGGATCGAGGCGCTGGGCCACGGCCGCCGTGCGGATCGTCTCGATCAGCGCGAGGTCGTGCGTACCGAAGACCGGCTTCGCCCGCTGCCGGGCCGCCTCGCCGAGCAGCCGTTGGGCGAGCTGGCGGTAGTTCTCGTCCACATCACGCTTCTTTGGGAATGCCACGTCCGGGGGTTCGTTGTATGCCCCTTTGACGAGGCGGATCGCCGGGGCAACCGCGAGCAAGCCTTCCAGATCCTTGGCGGTGCGCCGCAGGTACGCCTGCAGGCACACGCCGACGCTCGGCCACTCGGCCTTGGCGCGCCGGTACACCTCGAGCGTGGCGTCGACGTACCGGGACTCCTCCATGTCGATCCACAGGAAGGAGCGCGCCTGCTCGGCACGCGCTGCGAGCTTCAGCACATCCTGCACGCAGCCTTCTTTGCTCGCGTCGAGCCCAAGGTGGGTCAGCTTGACCGAAACGTGTGCCGGTAACTTGCGCCGCTGAATCTTTTCGAACACTCCGAGGTAATGATCGCGGACCGCGGCTGCTTCCGCGCGGTTCGTGACCTGCTCACCCAACTCGGTGAGCACCGTGCCGAGGCTGGCCTTCGCGAATTGGCCCGCCGCGTCGAGCGCATCGTCGAGTGTCTCGCCGGGCATGAAGCGCTTGACGGCGCGCTGGAAGAAGCGGCGCTCGCGCAGCTGGCGGGCCAGCCACTGGCTGCGGGATGCCTTGAGGAGGAGACTGCGTGCGAATCCCATGGGGAGATAGTGTAGTGTATCGTTATTTCATGCCAGCGCAGCGTGCAACGCTCATAATCGTCACGGCGTTCCTCGCGGCCTGCGCCCACCCGCGCAGCGGCGCGATTGCCGCAGGCGGCGCAGGCGCGCAGCCGGCGCCCGAAGAGAGCTGTCTCCTCTCGACGGGTTCGGTCTCCGCTCGCGCTCCCACGATTACCATCGGGCTGAGCGAGGCCGTAGACCCGCGCCACGCCCCGTTCGCGCGCAACGACGCCGAACGCATCGTCTTCCGCCACCTGTACGAGACGCCGGTGCGCATTGATTGCGACGGACATGTCCGTCCCGAGCTCGCGGAGCAGTGGGAAAAGGCTGACGGCGGCCGCCGCTGGACGTTCCACTTGCGGGACGGCGCGCAGTTCTGGGACGGCGCGCCGGTCACCGCCCAGGACATCGTGTTCGGCCACGGGGGTGCGGGATACACGCTCAGCGCGCCCGAGAAGAGTGTCGTGACGGTCACGTTCGCGAAGGAGCAGGACGACGTGCCGCCGGTGCTGGGCGACCCGGGTCTCGCAGTCACGAAGCCCGCTCCCGATTCGAGTTGGCCGATCGGCACGGGATCATACTGGGCAACCAGCGCGACGACCACGCCGCAGGAGATCCGCGCGCACACGCCACGCGGCGATACGCTCGTGTTCAAGTTCGCCGCCAGCGGCGACGCGCGCGACCTGCTCGATGCGGGCGTCGATCTCCTCGTCACGCGCGACCGCGCGCTGCGCGACTACGCCGCGACGCTACAGAATCACGAAGTGGCCGCGTTGCCGTGGGACCGCACCTACGTCTACGTCACGGCCGAGGCGGGCGGAGGGAGCACCCGTTTCGACGGGCTCGAGCAGGCGGTGCGCGCGGAAGCGCGGCGCGCCGAGGGTGACTTCTGGTGGCGCGATCTCCGCGCCTGCGGCATCGCGCGGGACAGCGCACCGCCCGCTCCCACCGGTCAGCGGCGCATTCTGTACCCACGCGGCGATCCCACCGCGCGTGAGCTGGCGGGCCGCCTGGCCGCGCTGACGCACGCCGTGGCGACGGGGCGGGCGCCTGACGATCTCAGCGCTGCACTCGCCGGCGGCAAGGACTGGGGGTACGTCGTTGCCCTGCCGCGTGTGACTGCCAACGTCTGCCGCTCCGCGAAGGATCTGTTGCCGACCTGGCCCGCCACCTTCACCGCGCTGGTGGACACGCGTCCCACGGCGATCGTGCGGCGCGGCGTCGCCCGCTGGACCGTGGATCAAGACGGGTCGGTGCATCTCGCGCCATGAAATTCCGCACCCGCCTCCTCGTCGCGTTTGGGGTGGTGGTGATGGTTCCGCTGCTCGTCTTTGGTCTCGGCATCCGGAGGGCGATGTCGGGGCGGGTGTCGGCTGAGTACCAGGGACGAGTCGATGCGCTGGTAGCGGTCATCGGTGCCGACCTCGCGCACGAACAGGAGCGCATCGGCGCACGGCTCAACGCGGTCAAGCGAAACATGGCCGCTGATAATCGCCTCCGTGCTGCTATCGTGCGCGGCGATGATCGCGGGTATATCCTCGATTACGCCGGCGACGCCATGCCGCTGGCGGGTCTGGATTTCCTGCAGATTCAGGACGCCGAGCGACGCGTGGTGTCGTCCGGCCATTTCCGCAACGAGTTCGACCGCATCGGTGCTTTTGCCACGCCGGGCGGCGTGACCGTGGTTCGTGCCGCAGCTGCCGAGGGTCCCTTCCTCGTGCTCGCGAGGCCCGACACGGTGCATATCGCCGGCCAGGCGTTCAATTTGGTCGGCGGAGTCGCCCTCGACTCGGGCTACTTGGCTCGGCTCGCGCCCGACCCCGAGTTCGGCCTCGCCATTCACGTGCACTCAGACAGCGTCGTGGCTTCGAGCTCTGATTCGGCCGCAGCAGAGGTCGCCAGGATCCCGCTGCCGTACGTCGATGCGGTGGACGAACCAAACAGGATCGGGCTCGCCAACATCGTCGTCACGCATAACTCGAGCCTCCTGGCTACGCTGCTACATACGGTCAACCTCTGGTTCGTGGTGGCCGTCCTCACCGCCGCACTGGCGGCGCTCCTGCTCGCAGGCTGGCTCTCGACGCGCATCAGCGAGCCGGTCGAAGCAGGCTTCCGCGACATGGAGCGACGCATAGCCATCGGTGAGCTTGCGCGGCAAGTGAATCACGATGTGAAGAATGGGCTCGCGCCGCTGCGCAACGTATTTCGCCATCTTATCCAGGTGGCGCGGGACAAACCGGCGGAGTTGCCGCAGGTTTTCGCCGAACGCCAGGGAACCGTAGAGTCGAGCATCAGCTACCTCGAGACGCTCGCCGCGAACTATGCCAAGCTGTCCCCGCAATCGGAGCGGAAGGCCACGGATGTGAACGCGGTGGTGCGGGAGACGATTGGGGGCTCCAGCTCCGTCCGAGCCAAGCTAGCCGACGGCCTGCCGCCGGTGTCGGCGGACGCGCTCGTGCTGCGGCGCGTGATCGAGAATCTCGTGAGCAACGCGGTCGATAGTCTCGACGGGAAAACCGGCACGGTGACCGTATCGACGGAACGTGCTAAAGGCACCGTGCGCGTTGCCGTCAGCGACACTGGGCGCGGCATGAGCAAGGCCGAGCTGGACCGCGCGTTCGACGATTTCTATACAACCAAGCCCGGCGGGACGGGGCTCGGTCTCTCGATTGTGAGACGGCTCGTGCTCGATTCGAGCGGGACATTGAAGGTGGAAACAGAGCCAGGGAAGGGGTCCAAGTTCATCGTGGAGATTCCAATACTCTCATGACCCTGGTCTTGATCGTCGATGATGTCCCGGCCATGGCCGAGCAGTACGCGTACGATCTCAAGCGGCTGCGCGGCTACGAAACGCTGATCGCCAAAAGCGGCCGCACGGCGCTCGAGAGCCTGACGCGCGACTCGGTGGACTGCGTCATCCTCGACCTCGAGATGCCGGGGATGGATGGGTTCGAAGTCCTGCGCTCGGTCGAGGGGCTCGGCCTGCGCGTGCCCATCATCGTCTTTACCGGCACGGGCGACTACGACCGCTGTGCGCAGGCCATCCGCCTCGGCGCATACAGCTTCATCGACAAGGCCGAGCCGATGGAGCGCGTCGCGCAGGAAGTCGAGAACGCGATCGAGCGGCGCCGGCTGACCGCCGAAGTCACCCTGCTGCGGCACGGGTTCGGGCTCGAATCTCCGCTCGTCGGCACGAGTCCCGCGCTCGCGAAGCTCAAAGAGGCGATCGTACGCGTCGCGCCAGTGCCCAGTCCTGTACTCGTCGTGGGAGAGAGCGGCACCGGGAAGGAGTTGGTCGCCCGCGAACTTCATCGCCTGGGCCCCAATCCCAAAGGCCCATTCATCGCGCTCAACAGCGCGGCGCTGCCGCATGAGCTTGTCGAGAGCGAGCTGTTCGGCCACGAGCGCGGCGCGTTCACCGGCGCCAACGCCACGCGCAAGGGCGCGTTCGAGGCGGCGAGCGGGGGGACGCTGTTCCTGGATGAGATCGGCGATCTGCCGGCCGCGGCGCAGGCCAAGCTGCTGCGTGTGCTCGAAGAGCGGAAAGTCACGCGCCTGGGCGGCAACAAGACGATCGACGTGAACACGCGCGTCGTGGCCGCGACGCATCGCGATCTCGAGAAGGAAGTCGCCGAAGGGCGATTCCGTGAGGATTTGTTCTATCGCCTCAACGTGCACGTGCTGCGCGTGCCGCCACTGCGCGATCGGTTGTCGGACGTTCCCGCGCTGGTCGAGCACCTCGTCGCGGCGACGTGTGCGCGGTTCGGTATGAAGACGAAGACCGTGGCCGCGGACGCCGTCGAGGCGTTGATGGCCCACGACTGGCGCCGCAACAACATTCGCGAGCTGCGCAACGTGGTGGAACGGATGCTGATCGCGACCGACGGCGATGAGCTAACCCGTAACGCCGTGCCGCCCGAGATCCGGGATGGTCGCGGTGCAGTCCGGCGCACGGCGCACGGCGCACAGCTCACGTTTGAAGAGCAGAAGCAGGAAGCCGAGCGCCAGATCATCATCCAGGCTCTCGAGCGAAATGAGTGGCACGTCACCAAGACCGCGAAGGAGTTGGGACTCTCCGACCACGCCAGCCTGCTGAAGATCATGCGGCGGCTCGGTGTCCAGCGAGACACGTAGAGGGTTTTCTCAGCGGGTTCAGTGGAACACGTCCACCTCAGCCAAGTTTGTAAGTTGTTGCGTATCAACTGACACCAGACACCAGGCACCTGGCACCGCATCTGCCTTCCAGGAGCACGAACCCCTGCTCCCGGAGGAGCCATGTCGTATCAATTCGAGCTGAATCAGTCCAATCGTTCGCTGCGATTCCCGGTCATTCTGATGGCGGGGATCGTGAGCGCCGTGATCGCCGCGTACAGCTTCGCCGCCTGCAGCGATCGCAATCCCGACCAGGCGCGCGCCAGTGAGCCGGTGGGATCGACGTCGTCCACCACGCCCCCCACCCCCCCCACCCCCGTCAGCACCGAAAAACCGGCGCTCGTTATCAGCGGCCCCGTGACCTTCGAGATGGCGGACTCGGCCTATCGCGAGCGCCGTTACGATGACGCCAAGGTCCTCTTCAAGACCTATACCGACAGCCGGCCCAGCAATGCGTGGGGCTTCTACATGCTCGGCCTGTCGGCGTGGAAGTCGGGTAACCGCGAGCAGGCGGAGAGCGCGTTCGTGCAGGCACTGACGATCGACTCGACGCACGTGAAGAGTCATCTCAATCTGAGTCGCGTGTTGCTCGAGTCTGGTCAGCCCGATAGCGCGCTGGGGCACATCGAAGCCGCCATCGCGCTCGACTCGACGTCGAGCGAGCCGCTGCGGCTGCAGGGACGGGTATTCGAAGCACAGGGCAAGACCGATGACGCGATCGTTGCCTACCAGCGCGCCATCGTGAAGAACGACAGCGACACCTGGGCGATGAACAACCTGGGCGCGCTCTACATCCGGCTCGAGCGGTACGAGGATGCGATCGGTCCGTTGGCTTGCGCCAACGAAATCCAAGACAAGGTTGCGACGTTCCACAACAACCTCGGCATGGCGCTCGAGCTGACCGGCCGCTTCGAGCAGTCCGTCGAGCAGTATCGCGCGGCGCTGGCGATCGAAGGGACTTATGGCAAGGCTGTGTCGAACCTGCAGCGTGTCGAGGTGGTGAAGCAGGATCCGTCGATTACGCCGGTTGATCTGACGGAGCGGTCGAAGCAGTTCCAGGAAAAAGTAACGCGTTGGTCTCAACCGACTCAATAGGGGAAACGTGTAGGGGCGCAGCATGCTGCGCCCCTACTCACATCCTGGCCTAATTATTATCCGCGAGCCGCCTCAAGAATCGATTGAGGCGGCTTTCGCTGCTGTGGGGATCGTCGCCGATGTAGTCCACTCGAGCTTCGATGAGCGCGGCGTGCAGCTCGGTGCGCGCCTCGGCGGCGCGCGAGAACAGCGACGCTTCTTCCGGGGCCTTGGCCTCGAGCAGATCGGCGGCGAGCGCGAGCATGCGGCCGGCGAATGTGACATACGCGCGGACCATGCCTGGGCCTGCGCCGCCACGCTCCACCCATTCGGGGAAGCAGCCGGCCCACCACAGCGCGACCGCCGCCGTGTCCGCCGCGGCCTCGGCTTGCGCGACCGTGCCTTGCGGCAGCGCCGCCACGTACCGCCACCACTCCGACATGCCGTTTTCGCCTCTGGCGATTGCCTGCTGCGACCGCGACGTCGCAAACACGACGGGGAGTGTGGCGGCGTAGTCGGCAAGCAGAATGTCTGTCACCCCGTGCGTGCGCAGCTGGGCGCGTATCGGGATGTACCAGAGCAGGGTGAGGGGCAGCGGAGCAGGCGCACCGCCGCGGCCGAGGACCGCTTCGAGGGCCGCGGGCGAATCGAGCACGATGTCGACGGCACCCGCTTGCAGGGCCTCGTCGGCTTCGCGTCCTTCCGAGACATCCATCCGCGCGATCTCGTCCACCAGGCAGGCGAGATCGCCGCGGGTCAGTTGGCGATGGATCATGGGCCTGATCATGCTTCCCTCCTTACGGCCTTGACAGAGGCAAAGATGATGCCGGTCATCTATCTGACTATTATGCAATGCGTTAGCCAAAAAGCCCTCTCCCATACTGCGGACACTTCGCTGCGGAAAGCTGCAATCAGACACGCGTAACGGGCGTGAGGCTGCTCACTAAGCACTCGGGGCCTTGGAGTGCTAAGGCTGCCGGTTTAAGTTCCCGCTCCCATGAAAGCCACAGACATTCGCAAAGGTCACGTCCTCATGATCGACGGCCAGCCGTGCCGGGTCATGGACTTCACGCACCGCACGCCCGGCAACCTTCGCGCGTTCGTGCAGGTGCGTTTTCGCAGTCTTGTTTCGGGGAACACGTTCGATCAGCGCCTCGCCGCGACCGACTTTCTCCAGGAAGCGCGTCTCGACACGAAAGAGATGCAAGTCCTCTATCAGGATCAGGGCGGCGTGCACGTGATGGATCAGCAGACCTATGAGCAGTTCACGCTCGACGAGCGCGCCGTCGGTGAGGACACGCCGTGGCTGCAGCCGGAGATGGTGGTGCAGGTGGAGTGGCTGGATGGACGGCCCATCGCCATCGAGCTGCCGTCGGTGATCGAGCTGCAGGTGGTGGAGACATCGCCGGTGATGAAGACGGCGACGAAGACGGCGAGCACCAAGCCCGCCAAGTTGTCAAACGGTGTGACGGTGCAGGTGCCGGAGTTCATCTCACCAGGCGAGAAGGTTCGCGTCGATCCGCGGTCGGGCCAGTACCTGGAGCGCGCTAAGTAGTCAGCTCGCGATAGCGATAACAGGTCACGAGGTGGTCATTCACCATCCCGACGGCCTGCATGAAGGCGTAGACGATCGTCGGCCCTACGAAACGAAAGCCTCGTTCGACGAGCGCCTTACTCATCGCGGTCGACTCTTTGGTCTCGGCCGGCAACCCGCGCAGCGTCTTCCAGGCGTTGACCTTCGGCTTCCCGCCTACGAACTGCCACAGAAACCGATCGAACGACTCGCCCGCGTCTTTCATCTTCAGGAAGGCGCGCGCGTTGCCGATGGCGGATTTCACCTTCTGCTTGTTGCGTATGATGCCCGGATCTCGGAGGATCTTGGCGACGCGCTTGGCATCGTAGCGCGCCATCTTGTCCGGGTTGAAACCGTCGAAGGCTTTGAGAAACCCGTCGCGCTTGCGCAGGATGATCGCCCACGATAGTCCGGCCTGAAATCCATCGAGCACGAGCTTGCCGAACAGTTGCCGGTCATTGTGCACCGGCACGCCCCATTCGGTGTCGTGATAGGCGATCATCTGCTCATTCGAGGTTGACCAGCCGCAGCGGTTGTCCACGCGTGGAAACTAGTACGAAATGCAAGAGGCCGAGAGAAAGTAGGGGCGCAGCATGCTGCGCCCCTACCATATCGCCCGGAAACCTGGCCGCTGCGCAACTCGTCTAGCGGACCACTGCTTGAGATTCGGAGCTGACCTGCTGATTCGCCACCCGCGTGCCAGATCCTTCACGAATGATGATCAGGAACTTCGAGCTCCGCCAGAAATCGATCGGCGACGTAATCGTGAGGCTCGGCACGCCGGAGAACTTGTTGTTGTTGCGCTCTTCGGCGACGTACTCCAGATCCTGCAGCGACGCCACCCGATACTCGGCGCTGGCGCTCGGCAGCGGAATCTGCGTCACCTGGCGCGTGTCGATCGCCGTGAACAGGCTGGGATCGAGGTTGCGCGCCGGCTGCAGCGTCTTGCCCGTGCGCCACAGGATGAACAGCACCCGGCCGCCGCCCTGCTCGGTCAAGATGCCCTTCTTCTTGAGCTCGTCCCGCGTGCCGATGATGTAGTAGCCGGTCGCGAGGCTGTCCTTCAGCGCGACGTTCTCTTCGGTCAGCGCGTTCACGCGGTCGGTCAGCAGGTCGATCGTCGTCTTCTGCGACGCGATCACGGACTGCAGGTTGCCCACCGTCGAATCGAGTGTCGCGCGCAGACTGTCCGACAGCGTCGTCAGGCTCTTGATGCGCTCGCGGCTCTCGTTCAGCGCCGTCTCGGTTTCCCGGACGCGCGTCACGACGTACCGCAACCTGGCGAGCAGGGTGTCGTTCGACGCCGTGATCGGGCTTTCACTCGAGACGCGCAGGCGATTGTTGCGGATCTTCGCCTTGGCGAGCTCGGTGTTGACGTCGCTGATGAGCCGCGAGCTGATGGCCACTTCCTGCATCAGGCTGTCCTTCTGCGCATTGGCACTTTCCAGCTCAGCCAGTTTCCGCTCCGTCTCGGCCGACGTGCCGCAGGCGGCCAGGGCGAACACTGCGCCCACGAGTACGAGTTTCAGCTTCGTCATTGGGACAACTCCCCCATCTCTCATGGTGAGACTAGTTTTGGCCGCGATGCTGCGGCCGCACGTCGGTACCTCCGGCTACAACTTCCCGGAATGGAAGGGAAGCTTCTATCCGCCCAAGCTCCCGAGCGCCAAGTGGCTCGAGTACTACGCCCAACACTTGGGCACCGTCGAAATCAATTACACCTTTTATCGCATGCCCAATGCCAAGACGATCGCAGGCTGGGATGCGGCGACCCCGGAAGGATTCACCTTTGTTCTGAAGGCGCCGCAGCGGATGACCCACTTCATGCGTCTGCACAACATAGATGACCCACTCCGCTACTTCTGTGATACAGTTCGCAAGCTTAATGCCAAACTGGGAGCAGTATTATTTCAGTTACCCCCCAATTTCAAGAAGGACATCGCCAGGCTCGGTGAGCTACTCACCCAGTTCCCGACGGATGTCCGCGCGGCGTGTGAGTTCCGTCACGCCTCGTGGTGGTCAGACGACGTCTACGACCTGCTGCGGAGCACGAATACCGCCTTGTGCATCGCGGATACAGAGGAAGGGACCACGCCACTCGTCGCGACGGCCAACTTCGGGTATGTGCGGCTACGCGATGAGGGCTACTCCCCCGAGGGGCTCCAGGAATGGAAGCAAAAAGTCCAGGACCTGGGACACTCCTGGACTGATGCGTACATCTTCTTCAAA
>WNGK01011384.1_pt1 | contig 10907 bp, 7 predicted proteins | sample 5400601 | NCBI WGS metagenome assembly WNGK01 (sample SAMN13153376, study PRJNA577476) | soil metagenome | isolation source: 60 cm soil or saprolite under Garry oak tree replicate 1 | place: USA:California | collected 2016-06-15
CGGATTTCCGGCTGCTTATCTTTGCAAAGTTTTTGGAAAGCGGGATCGGAGCGCAAAGGGTCCCAGATCGGATCGAGCCTTAAAAGCGCCGGCGTAATGGTTGAGCCGTAAACCCAGCTATTATAGGGTGTTTGTAACAACTGAGTGAGAGTTGTGATCGCGCGGCTATTCTCACCGAAGATCGTCTGAATCAGCGCCAGGTTCTCTTCATATGTAGGTCCGGACACCGCATCTTTAGTACGGGGGAGAAGTGTGATTGTGCGCTCCGCCACTTTTAGGGCGGAGTCCTTCCGCCCCATCGCGGCATAAGCTTGAGACAGCATTGCCGCAAGGTAGAAGTTATCTGGTTGAACTCTGCAGAGCTGCTCGAGTGTATTGCGCACCTGTTCAGCGGTAAGCCCTGCGCCAACCGTGTCGCCAGCAAGACGCTGCATGAAAGCAAGTGCTAACTGATCACGAACCTTGTCGTACTGAGAAGCAAAATGGAATTGAGCCTGTCGAGCGTGGAGCGTTCGGATGGCCTCGCCGTAATTTCGTTCAAGTTTCAACTGAGTCATTTTGACTATGAAGGCACTCTCGGATGGAGTCTGCGCGTTTATTTCTGACAAAAATTTAGCAGCTTGTTGCAGGTTACCCTGAGCTTGATAAATGCTGGCCTTTGCCGCCATCGCATCGGGGTCGTTTGGCGTAATGTCCAGCACTCGATCATAAAGCTTTAGCGCGGCCGGGAATTGTCGAAGCATGGCGGAAGTCGATGCCGCGACGATGAGTAACTCCGCATTACGTGGGTCCAAAGCGATGGCTTGTTCGAAGTAGGCAACGCTTTCATCCCAGTTTCCCTCGCGTCGGGTAATTAAGCCGAGGGCCCTTGGCACCTCGCTACTGCCTGGCAACATGTTGTTGACGCGACCAAACGTTGTTTTGGCCAGTCCATAGTCACGCAGCACCCAGTATTGATAGTAACCCACGGCCAGCAGGGTCTCAGTCAAGTTCGGCTCCAGTTTCTGCGCATGCTCCAAAGCACCTTTCGCCGCATCGCCCCGAGCGGCAGTAGCAGTGTCGACACGGTTAAAATAGAGAACGGCGTCCGCGCGAGAAAGCCGCGCCCAAGCAATCCCAAAATTGGGGTCGAGCTGCACCGCCCGCTCGTAAAAACCGGCGGCTTTCCATACGAGATCGCGAACGTAGAGGTAGTGACTGCGCGCCTCAAAAGCCAGGCCCCGAAGATACGCATCGTAAGCTTCCGGATGGTTTGTCGGTTTAGCTGCCAACGCCTGCTCTTCGCGACCGGTTAGCCTCGCTTGCAATGACTCCGCTATTCGCTTGGCGATTTCGCTCTGAATTGCGAACACGTCTGCAAGATCACGGTCATACGTCTGTCCCCATAGCTGTCGGTGGGTACGCGCGTCGACTAACTGGGCGTTGACGCGCAAGCGATTGCCGGAGCGCTGAACACTTCCTTCGACCACGTTCGCTACCCCGAGTTCGTGGCTGATCTTGCGCAAGTCGCGCGCGACACCGCTCTTGTATTGCATCGCTGAGGCGCGACCGATCACCTTCAGATCGGCGATGCGCGACAGGTCGGTTAGAATTTCATCCTGTACGCCGTCGGCGAAATCTGCGTTATCTGGATCGCGGCTGAGGTTTTCGAAGGGCAGAACCGCGATGGATTTTGTCGGTGAGCGGAAAGTGCCGGTCTCTCGTCGAGCTGTGTAGCGACCCACAAAAAACAAACCAACGGAAAGCACAGCAGCTACGATTATCGCGTAGATCCATACGCGACTGCGGGATGGTTTGCTTGGTAAATCGTCAGCGAATTCTGTTGGCTTCAAACCTTCAGCAACTTAAACGCCCAGACAATCATCAATGCAATCGGAAATCCGAGCGCGATCAGCACTACGATGAGCAGCACTCACCAAAAATGGGAAGAGTTGCGTCGCGACTTGAATGAGCAGCCAGCCCAAAATCTTCCGGCGTCTCGGCTCGGGCGAGAGGTTGCGTAGCTTCACGGCTGCTTATCTTTGCAAAGTTCTTGAAATCGCGGATCGCCACGGAGCGGATCGAACATTGGATCGAGCCGGAGCAACGCAGGAGTAAGCGGTACGTTTTCAGAAAAAGGCCCTGCATATGGCAGTGAGATTAGTTTCTCTAAAACGGTAATGGCGCGGTCCGGCTCTTCCATTTGCGTGGCCACCCGCGCAAGGATCTCGATCAGCGGGGGAGCAGCCACCGAGTCTTTCTCGAGCGGATTTGCGGCGACGGCCCGCTCTGCCAGAGCCAACGCGGCGGGTTTGTCGCCGAGACCGATACAGGTCAGCGCGAGAGCTCCAATGAGCCTGCCATTTTCCGGCTGTTCTTTGAGGAATGGTTCCAGGTCGCTGCGCGCCTGTCGCCAACTTCCCTTCGCAGCCGCATGGTCGCCAGCGACTTGTTGGGCCCAGCCTAACCAAAAGCGCAGTTCGCCATTGTAAAAACCCAACGCCGGATCAGGCACCGCCAATATTTCTTTTAGGCGAAGGATCATTTGTGCAGGCCGGCGCTCCAAGATCGCCTGGTAAACTTGTGTTTCTAAGGCCTGCGTGAGTTCGGCGGTCGGGCGGAGCGGAGCCAGGAGCGTGGACGCACGTGGCAGATCGCCTTGGGCCTGGGCGATAGCCGCCTTCGTCGCGAGGGTATCCACATCGTCCGGCGTGATATTGAGAACCTGATCGAGGTTTCGTAACGCTTCGGGAAAACGACGAAGAGACATATAGGAAATCGCGTGCTGGGTAAGTACCGCAACGTTGCGCGGGTCGAGTCGCTCGGCTTCGTTGAAGTACGCCTCGCTTCGGTCCCACTGGCCTTGCCTCCGTGTGACGTAGGCCAGCGCCTCAGGAATTTGGCTGCCATTTGGCAGGAATTGCCGCGCTTGCTCAAAGTAGCGCACTGCGCTGTCGTAATCCTTCAGGCAGGCGTAGTAGTAATATCCCTTGGCCAATAGTGCCTCGCCGAGATTGGGCCGAAGAGTGAGTGCGGTTTCGGCTGCCTGGCGTGCCTCTTCACGGAGGGCGAGCGTTGGTTGAAGATTCAGTGTGCGGTAGCCAAGCGCATCAACATACGACAGCATCGCCCAGGCAAGCGCGAAATTCTGATCCAACCGCACCGCTTCTCGGAGATATTTCTGCGCGGCAAGGAAGTTAGCGGGTGTGTTGAACGTTTTCAGTGTGTAAGCCAGTCCGCGAAGATAAGCATCGTAAGCCTCCGGGCTGTCTGTCGGTTTAGCGGCCAAGGCTTCCTCCTCGCGCCCGTTTAGCTTCGCCTGCAACGACTCCGCGATTCGTTTGGCGATCTCGCTCTCCACGCCGAAGATGTCAGTCAACTTCCGGTCGTAGCTCTCTGCCCAAAGGTGGGAATCGGTTTGCGCGTTAACCAACTTCACATTGACCCGCACCTGGTCAGCCACTTTTTGCACGCTACCTTCAAGAATAGTCGTTACGCCAAGCTGCTTCGCGATCTCGGCGAGATTGCGAGGTTTGCTCTGATATTGCTGCGTGGAAGAGCGCGAGATCACCTTCAAATCCGCGATGCTAGCCAGACGCGTCAGGATTTCTTCTTGAATGCCGTCTGCGAAATACGCGTTATCTGGATCGGGGCTGAGGTTTTCAAACGGAAGCACTGCGATTCCCTTTGTTTCGGGACGGCTGATTAGTTCGCTTTTCCAAACATTCCAGCCTATGGCCGCTGCTAAAGCAACTAACGCCGCAATCAACGTGGCAATAGCGGGTTTCCTCCGCACCCATTTGCCGACATGTCTAAGAAATCCACTTCGCTTCGCGCGAATTGGCTCGTGCTTTAGCCAGTGTTCGAGGTCTTCGGCCAGCGCGAGAGCGGACGAGTAACGGCGCTGTGGATCTTTCTCCAGACACTTCAGACAAATCGTGGAAAGATCGCGACTTATTTTCCGATTCCACAAACGCGGTTGCCGCGGTTCAGTGTCCAACAGTAACCGGATAGTTTCCCAGCTTGTTCCTCCGGCAAAAGGTGGATGGCCAGTGAGCAATTGGTAGAACACCGCGCCAAGTCCATAGATATCCGTCGCCTTGTTAAGTTTTGTAGTTTCACCGGCAGCTTGTTCCGGCGCCATGTAGCTCGGTGTGCCCATCACTTCCAGTGTGCGCGTGATCGTGCTTTCTGTTTCCAGCAGTCTGGCCAGTCCGAAATCTGTGAGATGCGGTTCGCCTTTTGCATCGAGCAGAATGTTTCCCGGTTTGATGTCGCGATGAAGAATGCCGTGCTCATGCGCGTAATGCACAGTGCGCGCGAGTTTGGCGATCAGTTCCACAGCGCGCCGGATCGGCATCGGCTCACGCCTGACCACTTCATCAAGCTGACCGCCTTCGATGAACTTCATGCTGAAGTAGCATGAGCCTTCGCGCTCGCCGACTTCATAGATGGGCACGATGGATGGATGATCGAGACTGGCGGCGGCTTCGGCTTCCCGGCGAAAGCGCTTCAGGTGAGCTTGGCTCGCCCATTGACCAAGGCTAATGACTTTTAAGGCGACCGTGCGGTTGAGACTTTTTTGCCGCGCGCGAAACACCACGCCCTGACCGCCGCGACCGACTTCTTCCAGCAATTCGTAGTCGCCCAGTTCTCCCAGCATCTTAGCAAGGCGCTCACTGCTCGTGGCCGCACGTGCTGCTTTATCCACGTGGCAGGGGTCATCCGCCTTTGCCGAGGCTAGGGCGGACGAGCCGACCCCGGCTACAGATACGTCGGCGAGCAGATTGAGGCCACTCTCAAGAAGGCAACCTGGGCAGCCTCCTTCGGGCGCGTCGGGTGCGATTTCCGCCCCGCACCTTGGGCAAAGTCTGAGTGCGCTGATCATCGCCGGAGAGTCGCTCGTGCGCTCCCCTCTCCTAGTGCGTAAAATCTTACCAGAGGTTACGCCCCGACCACAGAAATAATTTAGACACGAATCTTACTAACTCACACCAATACCAGACACGAATTTCACGAATTTACACCAATGTACAGCGGTTGACTCGGGGCCTCATGAATCTTCGTGATAATTCGTCTCTCTCTCTTAACAATTCGTGTCTACAAAATGACTCTTTTCCATTCCAAAGCATCGCCACCAAAATTGACCAGCAGGCCGATGCGACGTTTCGAGGCGGCCAGATAGTTCAGTACTTGTTTGATGTGTGAATCGGTCAGTTTTTCGACGGCTTCGCCTCAAAGAGAATTTTATCCCAGACAACGAAGTCCGCGTAGTAATAATGAGGCAGGATAACTCCTATGTATGTGATTTCGTAATTTTTCTCGCGCGAAAACGGAATTCCAGCGCGACTCAGTTCAACGACCAGAGCGTCCTTGTAGATGACTTCGTCGTGGCCCTTTCCCAAGTCGCTATGAATTTCCATGCAAACACCTGCGAGTTGAAAAAATTTCTTCTTTGTAAAGCAGCTCAGACACAAATCAATCGAGACACGACTTTCACCAATTTACACTAATTAAGTTCAACGCTTGACCACAGCTCTAAGACATTCGTGAGAATTCGTGTAATTCGTGTCTACGCCCGAACCACAGCAATTAAGTAGCGCAACTCATCTTCGATATCGCTCGGCATGGCAACCGTGTGCGAGATCTCCTCTCGCAATAACGCCTGGTAACGCTGACGAAATCGGTAAAACGCCTGCTTGACGGCGTTCTCCGTCATGTCGAATTCGCTGGCCATCTGGGCTTGCGAAGGCCGGCCGGCTTCGTCCATGAGCATTTTCTTCATCTGATCAAAGAACCGCACGTTGCCCGCACTGCGATACTCGTCCCGCAGCCGCGTCATCACTTGCTCCAGAACCGTAAACGCCCAACGACGTTCGTAAATTTGGTCGGCCGTCAACCTGTCGCTCCGTTCAACATCGATACGCTCACGCTCACGAATCTCCTCGAATGGAATCAGCCACTGTCCTTTGCCGCGTTTGACTGCCATCGCATGGCGCGCCTCATCGGTCAGAAAATGTTTGACCGAGGCAAGCAAGTAAGAACGAAGCCGCCCTTTTTCCTTGCGGACGGTATTCAAATCTTTGCGCTCTAATAATAAAGCGAAGAAGCCCTGGGTGAGATCTTCCGCGTCCTCGGCCCGAGCCCGGTGTCGCCGCACGAAGCTATAAATAGGTCGCCAATACGTGCGGCAAAGTTTTTCGAGCGCTTCTTGTGCCGCTGGCGATTCACCTTGCGCCTCGAGCACCATGCTCCAGTGCGTGGTAGCAAACGCCGCCGCGCCGTGATGAGCATCTCCGCCAATCGCGCTCAGTGAAGTCAGGTCATCATCAGCAGGCACATTGCTATCCTAACTAAGAACTCGCGCTGAAATCAAGCCACGACAATTCAAGATCGGTGATTTCGCCACGCTTAGGCGTTGATCTAAAACTGTGCGAGCCGCGCAGGACTGATCGGCACAAATTCGCTTTCGTGCAAAACGGCGCGTCTTGTTCCGCGAATTAGCTGCCACCACTGTCGTGCCGAGCCTAGAACGATCAGGCAAACGAGCACCAGAAAGAAAACGGCAACCAGCGCATCGAATCGCCAGACGCCTGCTTGCCGGGCCAGCTCAGCAGCCTTGGCTGGATCGGCCATTCCCGATGCTTCACGCAAAAGTGACCGTGCACCGCTTAAAAAACCAAGTCTCGGATCGGACGAGAAAACTTTGAGATAACCGGCGGAGAAAGTTACGGCGCACATGAAGCAAAGCGGCACAAGCGTCACGAAGAGATATTTGGTTTTGTGCATCTTGATCAGGAGCGTTGTGCCGAGGCAAAGCGCCACGACCGACAGCAATTGATTCGCCAGTCCAAACAGCGGCCAGAGCGAGTTGATGCCGCCAAGAGGATCAATCACGCCCTCGTATAAGAACCAGCCCCAAGCCGCGACCAGCAACACGCTGGACAAAAAATTCGCGCTCCAGGAACGCGTATTGCCAAGCGGCCGCCAGAGATTGCCCAGAAAATCCTGAAGCAAAAACCGTCCTACACGTGTTCCGGCATCAATGGTCGTGAGAATAAACAACGCCTCAAACATGATGGCGAAGTGATACCACAGCGCTAGCGCAGTCGGCTTGGCTGAGACTTGGGAAAACATATTCGCCATGCCGACTGCGAAAGTCGGCGCGCCGCCTGCGCGATTAAACATGGTGGATTCCCCGAGATTCGCGGCGAGCTTTTGCATTTCTGCCTCCTTTACAGGAAAACCAGCGGCGGAAACTTTTGCGACAACTTCAGTGGGTGCGCCTTTCGTGTTGATCGCAAAGTACTCTCCCGGTTGCAACACGCACGCGGCGATCATCGCCATCAAAGCGACCATCATTTCGGTCACCATCGCGCCGTAGCCAATAGGACGTATTCGCGACTCGCGTCTTATCATTTTTGGCGTGGTGCCCGAGGCGATCAGGGAGTGAAATCCTGAGACTGCGCCGCAGGCGATGGTGATGCAGACAAACGGGAACACTGGCCCCGCAAAGACAAGACCGCTGCCGTCGATGAATTTTGTGATCGCCGGCATTTGCAGTGTGGGATTAATCAGCACCACCGCAGCCGCTAGCATGGCTACGGTGCCGAGTTTCAAAAACGTGCTCAGATAATCGCGCGGCGTGAGCAACATCCACACAGGCAGGACGGACGCGGCCAATCCGTAGATCATGATTGCCCACGCCAGCCATTTCTGGTCGTGACGGAACCACGCTTCAATCGCAGGAAAGTGCGCGAGAAATTGTCCGCCCCACACGCCAAATGCCAGACCGAGCAATCCAAAAACTGTAACTGCGATGACGCTTACCTTCCCCGTGCGCAGTGCAATGCCCATAATCAGCGCCAGAGGAATGGTCGTCGCGATGGTGAAAACGCCCCAGGGACTTTGCGCAAGAGCTTGAACCACCACCAGCGCCAGAACCGCCAGCAGGATAATCATGATCGCCAGGACACTGACGAGAGCGAGCAGGCCAACGCCGAGTCCAATTTCGTCCTTCACCATTTGACCGAGCGTTTTTCCGCCACGCCGGATCGAGGCGAAGAGAACAATCATATCGTGCACGCCTCCGCCGAGCGTCGCACCGATCAGAATCCAGAGAGTGCCAGGCAGGAATCCAAATTGCGCGGACAGCACCGGCCCAACCAATGGCCCGGGTCCGGCAATTGCCGCGAAATGGTGTCCGAAAACCATCCATCGATTGGTCGGTACGTAATCCTTATTGTCATTCTGCAGGATTGCAGGCGTGGCACGCTCTTCGTTCAACACGAGCACCTTTGTCGCCAGCCATTTGCTGTAAAAACGATAGCTGATGGACAACGCGCAAAACCCAGCCAGAACAATCCAGAGCGCGCTGATTTGTTCGCCGCGCGAGAGCGCCAGGCGCGCCATCGCCCATACCCCCATCGCAGAGATGACAATCCAGAGTAGCTTCTTCCACCAACTCATCTGATTTGCAGTTTAGTTGAAATTGTTGCGCTGCGCCACAAGCTGTGATCTATCCTCCAGTGCGATTGCGCCATAGTCTCAAGAAACTTCCCCATAAACTTAAGAAGCTTGTAAATGGCGAAAGCGTAGCCAGCGCAAGAAGGCACACGCTCAGACTCCTTCGGCCGAACCGCTTTCCTCTGGAACCGAAGCGAATCATCGAAACGATCGATGCTCAGGGTTTCGGGCAGATTCGCCAGCGCTACGGTGTCAAAGGTCCCAGCCTGGACTGGCCCAAATTTCTCGATCTCGAACGATGGGTTGATATTAACATCCGCCGGATCCGCGAGATCGAGCTCGACCTGGCGCGGCCGAAACGCATTCTCGATCTTGGCTGCGGTGCAGGGTATTTCCTTTACATCGCTCAGCTGCTCGGCCACAAGGGCCTCGGGCTCGATTTAGATCAGCTCCCCATGTTTGGAGACCTTACCCGCCTGCTCGGCGTGCGTCGTGTGATCTGGCAAATTAAAGCGTTCGAGCCGCTGCCCGACCTGGGGAAATTCGATCTCATCACTGCGTTCCTGATCTGCTTCAATCGCCATAAACAGGCCAACGTCTGGGGCGTGCCCGAGTGGGGATTTTTTCTCGATGATCTGGCCAAACATCTGTAGTTTTTAATTCAGGCCTTCTCTCGCCTGTTTCAACCTCGCCAGTTGCGCGCTGAGATCTTTCAAGCGTTTTCGATGCTCGTCGACGACCGCCGCCGGGGCGCGATCAACAAATGATTTGTTTTTCAATTTGTTCTCCGCTGTTCGCAGTTCGTTCTCGATTTTTGCCATTTCCTTATCCAGCCGCTCTCGTTCTCGTGCGCTGTCCGCTGCCGCGATGGCTAGAAATATCTCGCCGAGCGGTGTGACTGCCACAGGATTGCCGGCCGGGGCTTGATATTTGCGATCCAGCCTTACCTCTTCGGCATTCAACAGTCGGGTCAACGTCGGAAGCTGCCCAGAAATTAATTTCTCTTCGGTGCGTAAAATAAATCCTATCTTCTTGTTCGACGGCTGCTTGGATTCAGCACGAAGATTCCGCCCGGCCTGCACCGTTTGATAAATGGCCGAGACAAGCTCGCGTTTACCTGGAACATCGGTGACGTCGTCCAACGCAATCTTTTGCGGCGGGGCGGCAAATTGAATCGAACCCTTTCCAAAGCCCAGTAAGAACCACAGCTCTTCAGTAATGTGCGGCATAAAAGGATGAAGCAATCGCAATGTCGCCGAAAGCACGAAATCCATCGTCGCCAGCGTGCATTTCTTCTTCGCCTCGTCCTCGCTGAAAATTTCCGTCTTGGCCGTTTCGACAAACCAATCGCAATAATCGCTCCAAACAAAATCATAAAGCCGCTGTGCGACTGCGTTGAATTGATAATCGCGATACGCCGCGTCGATCGCATCGATCGTCTCGTTTAATCGCGAAAGTACCTCGATCGCATAGATCGACAGCTGCCTATTGTCGATCTTTGGCTCGGCGGAGCTCGGCCCATGCATTTGTCGCAAACGCGCGACATTCCAGAGCTTTGTGGCAAAATTGCGGCCTTCTTCGATTTGCTTTTCGTCGAACCGAATGTCCTGACCACTTGGCGCGATGCGCATCAGACCAAATCGCAAGCCGTCGGCGCCATATTTCTCAATCAACTCGAGAGGATCCGGCGAGTTGCCCAGCGACTTCGACATCTTTCGCCCGAGCTTGTCACGAATCAGGCCCGTAAAATAAACATGGCGAAAGGGAATATTGTTTTCATTGCGGTCGGATTTGCCCGGCTTGAACTCAAGCCCCGCGATAATCATGCGCGCCACCCAGAAGAAAATGATGTCCGGCGCAGTGACGAGCACGCTGGTTGGATAAAATTTCCTGCGCGTCTCTTCATCCATGGTTTGATAAGCCCATAGCCACGAGGAAAACCACGTATCGAGTGTATCGGGATCCTGGACCCAATTCTCCGGATCAGGCGGCGGCTCGACGCCGACGTAAATCTCTGACTCCTGACCTCTGACTTCTGACTTCTGTTTGCGATACCAGGCCGGTATCCGATGTCCCCACCACACCTGCCGGGGGCTCGATCGGCACATCGCTGCGATCGCTGAACCCGATATTGTTTTCATACGGCTCCCTCTTCGCCAGCGCTCCCCTCGCCTGCAATAGCTCTGCGGTTTTCTTGCGCGCTTCGAAGCGATCAAGCCCATCTAACTCCGGAACTGCCGGACAATTGATTCGCCCATCCGCATGCAGGACATCGACAATCGGCAGGTTATGACGCTGGCCGATTTCGAAATCGAGCGCGTCGTGCGCGGGCGTGACCTTCAAAACGCCAGTGCCGAACTCCGGATCGATTGCGTCGTCGGCTACGATGGGAATTTTTTCGCGGGCGAGCGGGCGCCATGCGTGTTTGCCCAGGAGACTGACGTATCGCTCGTCGCCTGGAT
>WNGK01013932.1_pt1 | contig 10906 bp, 7 predicted proteins | sample 5400601 | NCBI WGS metagenome assembly WNGK01 (sample SAMN13153376, study PRJNA577476) | soil metagenome | isolation source: 60 cm soil or saprolite under Garry oak tree replicate 1 | place: USA:California | collected 2016-06-15
CGGTCGATGACAGAGACCGCGCCGTCTCCCCGCTTGGGCCTGCGGAGGATCTTAAGTGTTGAACCATAAAGCGGGTGGAACGGATAGAAGACCTCGACTTCGGCGCTTTCCGCGCTCAGGGTATTGTGGGCGTGGATGTTTTCATCCTCATGTCTATTGCGTTGTTGCCGCCGGCGGCCTCGCTCCGGATCATTTAAGCTGGATCTCCGCACGGCGCACCTTCTTCCTTCCCATCGGCGTGCTCAGCCGCGTCTTCCGCGGCAAGTTCGTCGCCGAACTCCGCCACGCGTTTCATCGAGGTGAACTCCAGTTCCATGGCGACCTAGTGTCTCTTGCCCAACCCCGCACCTTCGCTGCATGGCTGCGAGTGCTGTTCCGCCACGACTGGGTCGTCTACTCCAAGCGACCTTTCGGCGGCCCTGAACACGTGCTGCGTTATCTCGGTGCATATACCCATCGCGTCGCCATCTCCAACACCAGGCTGGTCGCTCTCTCCGATGGCAACGTAACCTTCCGATGGCGAGACTCCGCTCACGGCAACAAGAAGAGGCTCATGACTCTATCCATCGAAGAGTTCCTGCGCCGCTTCCTGCTCCACCTGCTACCACCAGGCTTCGTCCGCATCCGCAACTTCGGGTTCCTCGCCAACCGGCAGCGAGCCATTCTCCTGCCGCTCTGCTTCCAACTGCTCCGCGGCTCGGAGACCATACCCGCTTCGCCGGCGTCACCTTCCATGAAGCCGCCTGACTCGCTCTGGAACTGTCCAGTTTGCGGTGGAACCATGCGCGTCCTCGAAAGGCTCTCTGCCGCGCAACTTCTGCTTCGTTCACCACCGCAAACAGACCGGTGCGCTGCTTGAATCGCTATCCGCATCCTCGGACTCTATTCGTGCTTCGACGCGCAGGCAGATTCCTTGTCTCATCGAGCCTTGAATGCTCTGAAACGTATCTCTTCAGCGTGCGCCGAATCCCGCTGTGCGACGCTTTGACGCTACCTCACCACGTCAATACCCCAGATCATGCCCAACTCAGCCACTTAGTCAAAACTCTGTGCCTGATCAGCTCCATTCAAAGTACATAGCCTCCATCGGGGCGGCTTCCTTCAAGTCGCTGTATCCGAAGCGCCCTCCTTGAGTACATGCAACCGCACACTTCTGCGTAGCCGGGCGCTCCAGATACAGCACTAAGCCGTGTCGGACAAGTCTTTTCGCCGTCCGTCCGGACCCCTGTGAAGACGCCCTACGCCGCGCCAAATAGCGTTGAAGAACGACCGCCACTTATCTCTGAAGGTCACACTAATTTCCAATTTCGGCCCCAAAATTGACTTTTCGCGGTTTTAGTCAAAAACACCCAAACTCCAGCAGGTGAAAGCACTGCTGAATGGCTCAGGCGATCACAGCTACAGCGCCGGCAGAACCGGCGCGGCTCCTTCCAGGAAGAGATATTTTTCGCCAGAGACTCGCGCCAGGATGGCCGAGGCTCAAACAGCTCGTTGGGCAAAAATCAAAAAAGCCACCAAGTAGACCGATTCGATTCGCACGAGTAGGCTCTCGTTGGCTGTCCGGCACCTTCGCGATTCGCCGCCAAGTCCGGGATCAAGACCGACAGGGGAGGATTGGTAGGCTTTCGGAGTAGTTGCCTTGGGATCGCATCCGACAAAGGAGGCTTTGCTCCTTGCGTCGGTGTTGTCCACTTTAGGACCCGTTGATTTCAAAACTCGCACGGCTGTGCGAGTTTTGTAAATGACTCTACAATAATCACTTAGTGCAAGATCAATCGATGCCAGCCAACAAAAATGCAATTTGATCGGCGCTAGGCAACTGACCCTGCAACCTGTTTGGCACATCGGGTGTCACGCTGTAGGAGGATACTCCGATTGGTAAGGTAGCATCCTTCAGGGCATACTCGACGATCAGCCGGTCCTTCGACTTGCAAAGAATGATGCCTATCGATGGCTGCTCCTCTGGCAGACGAACCGTATCGTCGAGCACCGAAAGGTAGAACTGCATCTTGCCAATGTACTCCGGCTCAAACTCTCCAATCTTGAGTTCGAGTGCCACCAGAGCTTGCAACCGGCGATGGTAAAGGAGCAGATCGATGAAGAACTCGCGCTCCCCCACCTGAATTTTGTACTGACTTCCTACGAAGGTGAACATATTGCCCATCTCCTGCAGGAAAGCCTCGACACGCCCCGTCAGCGCCCGTTCCAGTTCTCGCTCGCTGTGAGCGTCCTCTAGGTCCAGGAAGGCGAACGTGTACTCATCTTTCACCGCAAGCTGTGCATGAACCGAGACGGCAGGATCTAACGCGGCTCCAAAGTTGGTCTGGCTGCTCATCGTTCTTTGAAACACCTGGTTCTCAATCTGATGAACCAGGACGCTCCGACTCCAGCCATGCTTACGGCAACTGCGGATGTAAAACTCGCGCTCCTGCTCGCTCTTGCACTTTTCCAAGATGGAGATGTTGTGGGACCAGCCAATTTCTCGCACAAGCTGTGCGAGTTTCTCATCGCTGCCATAGGCTTCATAGAAATTCTTCATGCGCCAGAGATTCGCAGCCGAAAAACCATTGGCTCCCGGAAACTCTTTGCGGAGATCGTCGGCCAAGTTGTCGACGATACCCTTACCCCACGTATCCCCCTGCTGCCTCTCGACGATCATCTGTCCTATATCTGCGTACAGGGTGATCTGTTCACGATTGACAGAGCGTAGCGCGTCCAGTTGAGCGGAACGGATTCTCTCCTTCAGCGCTCCAAGAAGCATCTCGTATTCTTGCCGGGGAATCAGTTCTTGAGCCAAGGGATACCTTCCAGAGCCAGTTTAGTTGCCCGATGCGTCGGGAGAGAAAGTCCGGTTCACGGATTCTCTCACATGCTCTTTGAGCGCCAGAATGACCGGACGCTACGGCGTTTATTGGGGCCGATTGTAGGGTGTGCTCGCTGTGCTGGGGGATCTCCCGATTCGTCTGTTGCCTGAGCAGTAATTTCCGTGTTGGGGACCATCAATCCGTATACTTCTCTTGCGTGTCAAAGTCGGTATAGTCGACGGGCCTACGTGCGGTGGCGGCTCGACGCTACCTGGAAGGGGAGTTCTGTGCCTGTCACACGCGCAAAGTCTAAATCAATGGACGAGCAACTCAAGGCACTCAAATCGCTCCAGCAGGTGATCTGTTTGGCGGCCGCAGCGGTACTAGCGTTTGCTGTGACCACGGATCGATCCAAGGATTATCGAGCGGCGCTCGATGAACTTGAAGTCTTCAGAAAAGTCGATCTGAAGAATTACCCTGTGTATGTGAAGCGACAGTTTGCCAGTCAAGAAGAGGCGAACCGTGCTCTTCTGCTGAAAGCTGCCAAGCAGGCACATCTAACCGTTCGCAGCTCTACGGTGCTCTCCGAGACTTTCGTAATGGATGCTCCACCTCTAGGTGCCTATATTCGTTTGCGCGATTTCGAGGGCTTTGTCACTGCTCAACATACGGTGGGTGTTTATCAGGTGAATGATGAGCGAGAGGTTTTCGCGCGGCTCACTGAGCAGTTAAAACAAAAAGCACAACAGCCGGTTCCACCGACACAGATCGTTCCCACGATACCTGTTCCTCTGACAGTGACTGGTGTGTACGCGAACGTCGGCAGCGGTATGTCGATCAATGATGTGCCGATTGCTGATCCTGTTGTGCTCCACAACAGCCCCAACGTAGAGAGCCTCCAATTCCTCCTTTTCAACGGGCTACCAATGCCCCCGTCGGCGAATTTTTCAGTGAGTTGTACGTTTAAGCCGAGCGACAATCTGCATCTCGCACTTGATTGGCTCAAGTCAGATGAAAACGGAAAGAATCTGGTCGACCCAAAATCCGGTGTAGTCTTTCCCAGACTCAAGCCATTTTGGGAACGAATTGCAGATATGGGGACAGAAAACGCGACCCTCTTCCTGCAAGAGCGCATCGAGGCGACCACTCACGGCTCGCTGAGTCTGTTCGGGGTATCCGTGGATCGCGACCTTATTCTCTTGGCGGGGCCAGCGACGCTTTCTGCACTGATGCTTTTTTTCTTGCTCCATCTGAGGCAAGTGAACGCCGGAGCGCCATGGGACGAAGGCGAGGTCAAATCGAGTAGAGACTATCCATGGATCGCGTGTTTTCGGGGCCGACTCAGTGTAGCGGTGACTTATGGTTGTCTCATTGGCCTGCCTATCGGATCGAGCCTGCTTCTCCTCTTCAAGCACGGTGAACGAGCAGAGGTCACGACATGGTGGGGCGCGGGCCTAACTCTGCTCCTGATCGTCGTTGCAGGCTTCGCGACTCATGCAATTCACAGATTTCGTGAGCATCTGCGAGATGGAGACACTCCCGGCAAAACTGTTCCAAGCGATCCGGTAAAGGCCGAATGACAAAGTGGATCAACGCCTACTCGTCAATTTCCAATTGACCAACAGCCCCGAATTCCTAGAGCGCGACGAAGAAAACGGTACCGAAAATCACTGGATGGGGCGCCCCAACAGGGACGAGAAGAACAGGTTTTGAGTCTTGTTCATCAGGAGCATGCAACTGGCATAGCCCGACAGGCTTACAGGGAACCGCAGAAGTTTGTATCATCAGCTGGTTGGCCGGACCACTGTGGTAGTTGACTACATGATGGCACTCCCTGGTGGTTGAGGCCTACAAGGAGGAGGCATGCCAAAAAACAAAAAGCAAGCGCAACAACTGCCGGTTCTTCGCCCCGACGCCGCCGGCGTAGATATTGGTGCAAGCGAGATCTTCGTCGCTGTTTCTCAAGATCGTGATCTGAAGCCTGTGCGTTCGTTCGCGACATTCACTCGGGACTTGAATGCTCTCGCGGACTGGCTCCAACGTTGCGGCATTCGTACGGTAGCCATGGAGTCTACCAGCGTTTACTGGATACCGCTGTATCAAGTCTTGGAAGAGCGAGGCCTGGAGGTATGCCTCGTGAACGCACAATACGTACGAAATGTGCCGGGTCGAAAAACGGACGTGTCTGATTGCCAATGGATTCAGTATCTGCACTCAGTTGGTCTGCTCCGGGCCAGCTTTCGACCTCCTGCGGAAATCTGCGCTGTCCGTTCGCTATGGCGCCATCGTGCAAGTTTGATCCAAATGGCGGCAGAACATGTGCTGCATATTCAGAAAGCGCTTGATCAAATGAATCTGCAACTCCATAGGGTGCTGAGCGACATCACGGGAGAGAGTGGACTTCGAATTCTCGATGCCATACTTGCAGGGCAGCGAGACCCCGTGCTGCTTTCTCGTTTATGTAATGGCCGTGTCAGAAGCAGTCACGACACGATCGCAAAGTCACTCGAAGGTGATTATCGCGGTGAACATGTGTTTGCGCTCCGGCAGTCTCTGACCGCATACCGCTATTATCAACAGCTGATGATAGAAGTTGATCGCGAGATTGGAAGCTACGTCGCAGATTTGGCGACGGACCGCGCATCCGGTTCCGAGATACCAACACAAACAAAGAAGACCAAGCATCGACGTCAGCACCATGAACCAATAGTCTTTGATCTTCGTGGTGAACTCTATCGGATCTTCGGCGTCGATCTCACGGATGTGCCTGGCATCAGTTCGGTCACCGCACAGACGATCCTGTGTGAAGTTGGCACGGACTTGACTCGTTTTCGGAATGCGTCCGCCTTTGCTTCCTGGCTTGGCTTGTGCCCAGAGAGGCAGGTCAGCGGCGGCAAGGTACTTTATACCAAGAGTCGACGAGTGAAGAGCCGACTCGCGATCGCCTTGAGAATTGGCGCTAACTCCCTGCATCATGCCAAAAACTTCCTCGGCGAGTTTTTTCGCCGAATTGTCCGCAAGCTCGGCAAAGCACAGGCCATCACGGCTACAGCACACAAGCTGTCACGCATTGTTTACCACATGCTTGTGACGAAAGAACCCTATAGAGAAGAAGTCTTCCAAAGGACTGAGGAGGATACGCTTCGACGCGCTGCAAGGCGCCTCCAAAGACAGGCCGCACAACTAGGGTTCACGGTCACGCCCGCGGTCACGGTATAGACTTCCATCTCCACCGAATCGCTAAACAGGATCAAAACATCCCTGGTGAGCACGGACGTTGAGCGGGTGGCAGTCACAGCCCGCGCCGACATTGGCGCTATTAAGCCCGTTCATTGGGAGCATGGGTCTGGGGCCTGCGTACAGGACATTGATGACGTTCGGCCAAGCCGACGATCTCGTTTGCGAGTTTGCCTTTCGATCGCACCCCGGGCCACCTAGCTCAACGTCTGCTAAGGTTCCTTGCGAGTCGGCTTTGCGGCTGGAATCCTGGATTTTGACGGTTTTGGACTAACGACCGGCACTCCGCCAACTGTTTGAGATTCTCACGACGGATTTGAACGACGGCCAGCGGTCAGAACTCGACGCCCTCCTAAAGTTACGGGGCAGTTCAAGGAACTGACATCATCCATGGCGAAGGTATGTCGGTTCCTCTGATCATCCACGGGCGGGGGCGAGGGCGAAAACGCTTTGCACCCCGAACTCGGCCAGACGCGCCGTGATCCGGCTCACTCGAAACTTCCGAATCGCCCACGACACACCAACAACCCCGGTCCGCAACATATTTTGCAACTCAGACGCGCTGTCATTCTGAGCGCAGCGAAGAATCTGCGGTTATCTCTGTCACTGTCAACTGACTCTGTCCGGATAGCATGCATCTATGCACGAAGGGCCCTGCTTCACATACATCATGGCCACAGTCGTAGCCATACGCTTTACATCGGAATTACGAGCGATTTGCAAAAGCGCGTGTTTCAGCACAAATGGAAAGAGCATGACGGTTTCACGGCATGCTATACCTGCGATCGTCTCGTATGGTGCCAGAGCTACAGTAAGCCGGCTCCGCGAACAACCCATCACCGGTAGATGGCCTTTATGTCTACGCCGTCTCAGCTAAACTGCATTATCACCAGACGCGACATTGCGTGGCATGAACCATTGGATGGCCAGGTTTGCAACCGAAGGCTTTTTGAAATTCGGGCATATTCGAAACAACATTGTTCACTCTTATCCACGGGAGCGAATGGGGATCTGTAAGAAGGTGGGTTCGCATTGATTCGAGCCGAAACTGACCACAATTGATGGAAGCAAATGCGATGAAGAAACGCTGGAGGTTCGTCAGACCCTGCGCATTCTTGTCATCGATGCTCTTGCCTTGCTGCTTCAGATCCTCGCTCAATGCAGAGAGCGCAAGGTAGAGTCCCCCATTATCCGCAGTGTCTTCTCCTTGCGTTAGCTTTCCGTTTTGCTCGACGCCGGAAATGCCTGGTACGGGACCGGTGTACTCCTTTGCGACGCAGGCGCCTCGCTCCTCATATTCCTTGGCGTCCTGCGGCGTCCACCAATCGTCCAGGTTGCCTTTCAAATCGAACTTCCGGCCCTGATCGTCGAAGCCATGTGTCAATTCGTGGCCTACTACGTGGCCCTCGGCACCGTAATTAATCACGTCATCCTGGGTAGTATCGAAGAAGATTGGCTGCAGGATGCCGGCCGGGAAATTGATCGTGTTGGTCTGCGGATCTTCTGCGGCGTCTACGGTGGGAGGCGTCATCCACCATTGGGTGCGATCCAAGGGGTGTCCAATAAACGCTAGCTGGCGTCTCAACTCGAAGGCCGTTGCGCGCTGGACATTCGCAACGTAGCTCTCGCGTTCAATCTTAAGTGAATCGTAGTCAATCCATTTATCGGGGTAGCCAATCTTGTCTATGACGGCAGCCAGTTTCAAATGAGCTTGGCGTCGGGTTGCCGGCTGCATCCAGGGCACTGCATCGATATCGCGGCCCATCGCGGCTTCGATGTCCTTCACCATTTTTTGTACCCTCGCTCTGTTTTCCGGGGGGAATTCCTCCGCGACAAACGCCTGTCCCAGGGCATCGCCAAGATATCGATCCGTAGCGGCTGCACAGCGGCGGCCGTCCGCTGTTTCAGACCTTGGAGAGCGCTCTCAAACGCGAAGGAAGCGTGGCGCCAGGAATTGCCAAGGGACGGCGCCGCTGTCTGCAGCAACTGCCACCGCAGATAGGTCTTCCACGTAGCGAGATCCTCAGTTTCAATCAGTTTGTTGACGGCCCGGAAAAAGTCCGGTGTGTACACTTCGTAGATGGGAACCAAAGGGGCGCCAATCAATGCCCTTCAAATAGCCGTCCCAGTCGAAGGATGGGGCGAGCATCTTCACCTGCGAAAGCGTAAAACGATTGTTTAGGTTATGGGGATCGCGGCGGGCGATGTTATCCATTTGCGCCTGGGCCAGCACGGTCTCAAGCCGTACAATCGTGGTCGCATCCCTGGCTGCTTCTTGTTCCTTTTCGCCTCCCAGCGCAAGGAGCGTGCGAATGAGGGTCACGTATTTGTCGCGGATAGCTTTTGATTCATCATCGGTCTTCAGGTAGAAGTCACGATCGGGCATTCCAAGTCCGCCTTGGTCCAGACCGGCTACCACGTGCCCCACGTCGTTGTAATCGGGTTGGGGAGCGAACCCAAACATGGCCACATTAGTCTGATTGGTATCCACATACCAGACTTGGCCAAACGAACTGTGAATTCGAGCCAGGATTGCGGCGATATCGTGCTTATCGCGCATCGCATCGATGCCATTGACAAGCGGTTGGATCGGGGAGAACTCACTCGCTTGATTGTTTGCCTGATTCATGCAGCTGGCATAGAAATCACCAAACTTTTGTTCGTTGGGGGTGCGGGAAGGATTGGGCGCTTCGTTCCGCTCAAGGATCCGTAGTAGAACTTGACGGTTCCGTAGTTCCAATTCGTTAAACGGGCCCCACGTTGACTTGTCTGGCGGGATGGGATTCTCGGCGTTCAGCTTCGCGCAGACATACTGATAGAAGTTTTCACACGGGTCGACAGACATGTCCACTTGCGTCACATCGATATGACGCAACGCCGGAACTGTAACAGGGGTTTGGGGAGACTGGGCCAAACAGCAAAGAGTACATGCAAACGCCAGGAATGCTGTCGCGCACACCTTCATCTTTGTTACTTCTCGATTTCAGTTTTGGGTCAGTTTGGGAAGGGGGCCTGATTCCGCAAAATAATACGCTAATCGCGCCGCAATTCAACACAAATATTATCGGACGCCTGTGCCGCGAGATTGCTTCCGAAAGCACTGCCCTGGAAGAAATCCGAGTGCATCAGCCGAAAGAGCAGATCGATCTTCAAATCAATATCAAAAAAGACCAAGCGAGTTCCGGTCGGTTGACCGCCGATGCTTCCCTTTGCCAGATCTTCGTTTTTTTTTGCGAGTGCGGGCGAGCTTCCAGGTTGCCCGTGACTCGGGAACAGTCGGCGAAGTGACGAGCGGACCACAACTGCGTGTGCCTGAGGAGTGGGACGAGCGAACAAGCGTGGCACACTGGTACGCCGTGACCTATCTCGGCCGCGCCGCCTATTTAGTGCCGACTGCGGCCTGCACGATGAAGCTCACGCTGAACTCGCCCTTCGCATTGAGCTCCTCGATATCGGCAAGGAAGGCCTGGGCGGGCGCTTCCTCGATCAGGCCGGCAAAAATGAACATCGGCATTTGTTGGACGATGAAAGCCCGCCAGAACGGGTGCGCATTCAAGTTGGCGGTGTGCGCTAGGAAGGCCTCCGTCACGACATCCTGCAGTCCGGACGCGTGGAAGTGGCGGGCAAGATTGCAACTGATGAAGTATTCATAGACCGCTTTCCGGAAGATATCGTTGAATGTATCCAAGGCTGCGGGCTGGCTTGAGCTCATGGCGAAGAACGGCAACCATTCGATCGCGCCGACGCGTCCACCACCGCGAGTGATGCGTACCATTTCGCCGAGCGCGGCTTTTGGCGGCCCCGCGTGGATGAGCACCTTGTCGCAGAATGCAGCGTCGAACTCGCCGTCTGCAGAGGGGATCGCGCGAATGTCGCCAACTTCAAAACGCGCTTTGTGCGCGCCGAGCTGACCCGCCCGTGTACGCGCACCTTCGACGAAGGCGATGGTCGGATCAATACCGACCACCCGCCCCTCTGTCCCGACCGCTGACAAGATATCTGGCAGAGCCGCAGCGTTGCCGCACCCGGCCTCGATCACCGAGGACCCTTGAGATATCCCAAGATTTCGCAGCACCCAATGGCGCGCATCCCGAAAGGCGGGAAGTGTGCTCATGGCCTCGAGGGTGTGGCCGATCCCATTAACCGGCTCAGGCGGCATTTCATTGAGTGTGCCGAAGAAATCCGATCCCCAATCAGAATTGCGCCCCGTTATTCCCGTGGAAGAAATTGCCATGACGCCTCTCCCTCATCTTCTGCGGTTAAGGAACCGGGCAATCCGTCTAGCGCACTGCCGCTCACAGGACGATTGCGCCAGCCATGCCAAGTCGGGAGAAAGTCTAGCAACTAACGTATGTCCTGTCGATCCCGCAATTCGTCAGTAGTGACCGGTGCGCAGCGTATTCGACGATTCTGGATGAGTAGTCCTCAACTCTTCCCTCACTGGATTGAGGAAGGGTTGACTCGGGCAATGGGGGCGAAACCGACAAACCGCGACCAATCGGGTTCGGGCGTTATGCTGAGTCGAACCGACGGAAGCCTGGTGATGGAAAACCGAAGGTATTTGGGCGTCGCGGGTGCGGCATCGGGACTACAATCACCAGCAAGCGGGGTGGGGACTCACGTGCGCTCGCTGGATGGCGGCGGGTGGAGGAGGGCTTAGCGATGAGTTCGACGCAAAGCGTTCTTGGTTCGATCGTTTCTCTCTGGCGGTACCCAGTTAAGTCCATGATGGGAGAAGGGCTGAATGCTGCCGAGGTCACCAAAGGCGGGCTTCTGGGAGATCGCGCCTACGCACTCATCGACACCTCCGATGGAAAAGGTTGCAAGCGCCAAGAACCCGCGGAAGTGGCCGCAGTTGTTCGACT
>WNGK01011416.1_pt1 | contig 10905 bp, 10 predicted proteins | sample 5400601 | NCBI WGS metagenome assembly WNGK01 (sample SAMN13153376, study PRJNA577476) | soil metagenome | isolation source: 60 cm soil or saprolite under Garry oak tree replicate 1 | place: USA:California | collected 2016-06-15
GGCGAGGTCCGTGCCGTGGCGCAACGCGGCTATCGCGCGCTCGTTACCGTGCTGACCAAACGCATGGCCGAAGACCTCACCGAATATCTGCATGAGCAAGGCATCCGCGTCCGTTACATGCATTCCGACATCGACACCATCGAGCGCATCGAGATCATCCGCGATCTGCGGCTCGGCGCTTTCGATGCGCTGGTCGGCATCAATCTGTTACGCGAGGGCCTCGACATTCCGGAATGCGCGCTGGTCGCCATTCTCGATGCCGACAAGGAAGGCTTTCTGCGCAGCGAGACCAGCCTGATCCAGACCATCGGCCGCGCCGCGCGCAATATCGACGGCCGCGTCATTCTCTATGCCGACAGCATTACCGGCTCGATGGAGCGCGCCATTGCCGAAACCGAGCGGCGGCGCGAGAAACAGAGGGAATACAATGCGGCCAACGGCATCACGCCGGAGAGCGTGCGCAAGGGCATCGCCGATATCCTCGACAGCGTCTATGAGCGCGACCATGTGCTGATCGCGGCCGGCACGGGCGACGGCGAATTCGAGGAAGCCGCCACTATCGGCCACAATTTCGAGGCGGTGATTGCCGATCTCGAAACTCGTATGCGCGCCGCGGCGGCCGATCTCGATTTCGAGGAAGCGGCGCGGCTGCGCGACGAGATCAAGCGGCTACGCGCCATCGAGCTCGCGGTGATCGACGACCCGACGGCGAAATTTTTACCCTCCCCCGCCTCGCAGGATACCCGCGGCGGCGGGCGACAGGGGGGTCGGAGCAAAATCCATAAGCCCACGCTCGACGAAATGGGCATCGCGCTGTATCACGAAGTGGCACCGCATCGGCCGGGCGAGTCCCCGCGCAAGCCGGCGCTCGACGAAATGGGACCGGGGGCCGAGTCAGTGCCGGCGAAACAAGACGCGGGGAGCGCCTCTGGCGCGACAGGGAAACAAAAAGAATCCCGCTCCGGCCCGCGCTCCACATTGGGCCGCCCCGGCATGCGCGGCGGCCGGAAGCCGCGTGGGCGGTAATCGCTGCCGCGGGTAGGCTGATATCGCTGCGCAGGACGGGATGGGTTAGGTTGCATATTGACGAATCACCCATCGAGAATCCGGAGGTCGCCATGGCAAAGGGTCAGATGCGAAGTAACAAGGAAAAGAAGAAGCCGAAACAGGACAAGAACAAGAAGAAGGGCGCCGGCACCGAAGCCCCCTCGCCGTTCGCTGGGATGCACAGCCAGTACAAACCCGGCTCGAACCCCTACGACAAGAAGCGCTAGGGCAAGCGGGCGATTGGAAGCCGCAACCATCTGATGCGCGCCGGATTGAAGTCGAGTCGCGTGACAATTCGTGGCATGCGTGGCGGCTGGAAGGTGATTTAGCTACATGCCCTTCGCCAGCACGTCGGCGCCGGCTTTGGCGATCTGATCGTCCTGCGCCGATAGCGCGCCGGAGACGCCGATGGCGCCGGCGATCTTACCGTCGACCAGGATGAGGATGCCGCCCTGCAGCGGGGTGATGTCCTTGAGCGCCAGGAGCCGCATCCCGGCGCCGCCGGCGGCGATGGCGTCGTCGAGCGTCTTGCTCGGCAGTTTGAACTCGAGCGCAGTGCGCGCCTTGCCGGCCGAGGTGCTGATCCCCGAGAGCTGCGTATTGTCGGCCTTGTGGAACATCACCATGTTGCCGCCGCTGTCGAGAATGGTGATGGCGACGGTCCAGGAATTTTTCGCCGCCTCCAGCTCAGACGCCGCCATCACGCGCTTGGCCTGATCGAGCGTGATCGGCGCCCCATAAGGCGGCTGCGGTGGCGGCGCCGCTGCCGGCGCTTGTTGCGCCATAGCCGGCGCTAGCGCCGAACCAATCGAAAGAACCAGAGCGCCGAGCAAAGCACAGGCGAAAGCGGATACGCGAAGCATGTGGCAGCCTCCCAAAACAGCGTGCCGAATATCTGCGGCACCGCACAATAAGCGGCAAAAGCGGCGAGCGAAAGCACACTCGGGCGCTCCCCCTCCCCACCCGGGCCGCGCATAAAGGTGATCGCTGTGTCTGATGCACCTATCGCCGTCACCGCCTATATTCTTCGAGCGACTTTAATCCTGTGTCGCCGAGCCCAGCAGGAGCCGGGCCCCTACCCCGACGGCCTTGCCATGGCGATGTTCGGACTTGGCTGCTTCTGGGGCGCCGAGCGCAAATTCTGGGAGCTCGGCAACGGCATTTACGTGACGGCGGTCGGCTATGCCGGCGGTCTCACGCCCAACCCGACCTACGAAGAAGTCTGCTCCGCCCGCACCGGGCACAACGAAGTCGTGCTCGTGGTCTATGACCCGAAGAAAATCTCCTACGAGCGCCTGCTCAAAACCTTCTGGGAAAGCCACGATCCGACCCAGGGCATGCGCCAAGGCAACGATGTCGGCACGCAATACCGTTCCGGCATTTATGTGTTTTCGCCGGAGCAGCGCGCCGCCGCCGAAGCCTCGAAGGCGGCCTATGACAAAGCGCTGGCGGCCGCGCGGATGGGACCGGTCACGACCGAAATCCGCGACGCGCCGCCGTTCTATTTCGCCGAAGATTATCACCAGCAATATCTCGCCAAGAACCCGCACGGTTATTGCGGTCTTGGCGGCACTGGCGTGAGCTGCCCGATCGGCACCGGCGTCGCGGCATAAAATCAGGGATCGGTAATCAGCAATCAGGTATCGGCCCTGATCCCTGATCCCCGATCCCTGATCACTTCACGTGCTTGGCCAAGAACGCCATGGCGCGCTGCCAAGCGAGTTTGGCGGCTTCGGCGTTGTAGCTGCCGCGCTCGTCGCAGTGAAAGCCGTGCTGCGCGTTCGGATAGACGAAAATCTCGCAATCACCACCGCGCTTCTGCTTGATCATTTCAACATCGCTCATCGGGATCGAAGCATCCTGTTCGCCGAAATGCATCTGCGTCGGCACTCTCGGCTTTTCGTCCGCGTTCTTGGCGATTTGTCCGCCGTAATAGCACACTGCAGCGGATAGTCCGTTGAGCTTGCAGGCCGCCAGGAACGAGATAGTGCCGCCCATGCAGAAGCCCATGATGGCGACCGGACCGCTCTTTTTCAGCTCGTCGATCGCGGCCTGCACGTCGCGCAACATCGCGCCCCAATCCGGATTGGCGACGAACTTGCGTGCATTGGCGATCTCGTCGGGCGAGTAGCCGCACTCGAAATTTGGCTGCTGCCGGTCGAACACCGCTGGGGCCAGCGCCGCATAGCCTTCGCCGGCCAGCCGGTCGCAGACGGCGCGGATGTGATGATTGACGCCGAAGATTTCCTGAATAACGACGATGCCGCCTTTGGATTTTCCGGTCGGATCGGCGCGATAGGCGCCAAGCTTGAAATTGTCCGAGGCAGTCAATGTAAAGGGCTTACCCAATTTGATCCTCCTTGAAGTTTCCGTCGCGTCGCGGCGTAGCCGGATGGCGGCATTCGCTGGCTGGCCCGCGAGCCTATCGGCGCGCTGGGTCGCGCTCAACCCACCTTGCGGGCCTTTCGCGCGACTAACGGCTCAATGCGTAACGACAACGAAATCCGTGCCCTCGCCGGTTTCGTCGCCGAGACCCTGATCGGATACGACGAGCGAGGAGCCCGGCACGATCATCTGGGAAATCGCTTCGCTGATGTCGGGCGGAATATCGATGCGGGCCAGGACCTGCGCCGGACTTTGCGGCGGCGGTGCATCAGTCGCCCTGTCATCCACGACCTCGCGCCACCGCCGGCGGCCGGACGCACCGTAGCGGTCGCGTTCTTCGATATATTGCACCCGCTTCGGCGCCTCACCGGGCAGCGAGACAACATTCCAGCGCAGTGTGGTGCGGTCGGGCCCGGTAAATTCAAGCGCGGTGTATACGTGGGTCCCGACTGGCGCTTCCGGCTGGGCGATCGCGACAGCCGCATCGAACAGCGGCTCGAAATTTTGTCGCACATAAAGCCGCTGCCGCTTACGGCTGATGAATATCGCGATCTGCATTTTCTTGGCTGCTGCGACTTTCGCCAGCTCCGCTGGGCTAGGAGGCGTCGGCGCAGTCGCATCGCCGGCCTTGCCTGGATCAGCGGGATGAGCGGCGCTTTCGACCTTCGCATCGGTGCTGATCGCTGGCGTGGCCACCTGCGGCGTCAGCACGTCTGACTGCACTGGCGGCATGAGCGCAGGAGTGTTCGTATGCACGGCAAGCTCGGCCGGCTTGGCGGCGGCGGTCTCGACGCCATTCGGCGGCGTCGCCGCGATTTCAGGCGGCTTTTCCTTGTGCACGAACAAATGCGGGTCGGCGAATTCCACCGGCTTTAGTTCCGAGCGGGCAATGATAACGCGGCTGCCGAGCCTGGTCAGGCGATACAGCCGGACGGCAAAATCGCGCGGCATGCGGATGCAGCCGTGCGACGCCGGATGGCCGATGTTTTGACCTTCATGCATGGCGACGCCGGACCAGGTGATGCGCTGCATGTAGGGCATCGGCGCGTTGCTGTAGATATTCGAGCGGTGAAAGACCTGCTTTTGGATGATGCTGAAGACGCCGAGCGGCGTCGGCAAGCTCGGCACCCCGGTCGCTATTGACGTATCGGCGATGTGCACGCCGTCGCTGTAGACGTGCATCTTCTGCTGATTGATCGAAATGAAAATCTGCAGGGGGCCTTTCGGAACGTCGACGACGGGTTCTTTGCTGGCGCGCTCGGCGGTTTTCGGATTATGCGCGACTCGCTTATGCGGGGCCCAAACACGCGGGCCCCAATATCCGATCCTGTAACTCGCCGCTGCCGGAGCGGCTGTTGCGGTCATAGCGACGGCAAGTGCAATGCCGAACGCAAAAATATCACTGCGTGCACGGCGCTGGCAGCGCGGTACACGGTACGGTGCTTGGTCGCGCCGCGCGATTGTTGTGGCCAATGCAGTCCCACAGCCAACGTGAAACGTCTAAGCCCGGCAGCCGCAATCTTAGTGAAGCGGATAAGCTTTTGCCAGATCGCGAGTGTGTCGCGCCGGTGGCGAATTGCGGCAAAACTTCGGTGACGGAAAGATCGACACCAGTGTTTATATCGCCGCGCGATTGCAACAGTGCATTCCAATTCAACGGCCACGCCATGCGGAATTGCGCAAACATTGTCGGCCGTGCGACTCAGTCAGTCGGCAAAGCAAAGACTTCCGCCAATAGCTCATAGGAATGACGGCGCGCCGCATGGTCGTACACCATGCTGGTGATCATGATTTCATCCGCGTGCGTCGCCTGCGCCAACGCAAGGAGCCGATCCTTGACGGTTGTCGCGCTTCCTACCGCCAAGCGAGCGCGCTGGCGGGCCATGCGTTCGCGATCGATCGGCGTGTAAGGATACGCTGCGGCCACTTCGGGCGATTCGAGCGGCAGATATTCCCCCTTGGCGCGCCGCACGTAATGCCCGCGGCGCTCGCCGCGATGCGCTCGGCTTCCGCATCATTGTCCGCCGCCACCGCTGCGGTGGCGAGAATCGCATAAGGCCGCGCCAGCGTCGCCGACGGTTTGAAACGTTCGCGGTAACTGAGCATCGCGCTCGCCGCGTCGTAATCGGCAAAGTGATGGGCAAAGGCAAAGCCGAGCCCGAACGCCGCGGCAAGCTCGGCGCTGTAACCGCTCGAGCCCAACAGCCAAATCGGCGGCAGCGCCACATCGGCAGGCATGGCGCGCACGTTGCGAAATGGATGCCCTTCCGGGAAACCGCCATTCTCCAGCAGCAGCAATTCCTGAAAGCGCTCGAGGAATTCATCGCCCGCTCGCGGATCCTGTCTTGCGCGCAGCGCGTAGGAGGTGACCGGATCGGTACCCGGTGCGCGGCCAAGGCCGAGATCGATGCGGCCCGGAAACAGTGCCTCCAGCACCTTGAAGCGCTCGGCGACCATGAGCGGTGCATGATTGGGCAACATCACGCCGCCCGAGCCGACGCGAATGCGCGAGGTGGCGGCTGCGATTTGCCCGATCATGAGATCGGGAGATGAGCTCGCGATATTCGCCAGATTGTGATGTTCGGCAAGCCAATAGCGCGTGTAGCCCAGGCGCTCGGCGAGCCGCGCCAGATCCAGCGAATTATGCAAGGCCGCGGAGCCGGGCGTGGCCGTGGTGACCGGCGACAGATCGAGGACGGACAGTGGGATCACGCGAATTCTTTGCGTATCGTTGCGAGCGCCGGCAGCTATCAGCGCGCCGGCGCAGCCCGCGTCAATCCCGCCATCTTGCTATTGGGTGCCGAGGACGCCGGCTGTTGCGCCGGTCAAGTTGGATTGCGCGGCCGGCGCCGCTTTCTTCGCCGCGCGATGCCGCTTCACTACGACGCGCCGTACGGTTTGCGACGTCTGGGTGGCGTCGGTCCATTGGTAGGTCGGCTGGATCCACACATTGGCTGGCTGCGCCGCCACGGTGGTTGGCGTTCGCCGGATGCGAACCGCCTTGGTCGCGCGGCGTGTTGGTTTCGCCGAGCGCGCGGCTTTGGCCGGTGGTTTGGCGACGTCGCTCGCGCGCGCTTTGGTTTGCTTAACTGCCGGCTCTTCAATCTGAGCAGTCGAATTTGCCAGCGCGATTTTCTCCGCCGCAGTGTCGGTTGAGCCGGAATCGGCGGTAGCCCCAGTTGCGGTGGATCCGGCGGATTCGGTTGGCGTCGGAGACTTGTCGAGCTCCTGCTCGCCCGGTGCCACAACATCGGCTGCGTGCTGACCCGTCTCAATGTTTTCAGCGGCGCCGGTGGATTGCTCGCCAGGCGTGACGACGGCAACGCTTGTCTCATCTTTTTGATCCGCCGGAGCGGCGATGCCGCTGCTGTACTGAGCGTTCGCCGAGCCCTCGCCGGGCACTGAGCCGGCCTCGGCGGGATCTGGCGCCGGATTCGGCGGCGGAATGAGCACTGGGGCGGAAAGCGGCTTTGCCGCGCCATTGAGCGGATATCGCGCAGCCACCGGAGCCGCCGTATCTGGCATGGGCGCGAGATTATCGAATGCGAGCTGCAGCGGCGGGCCGCCCTCCGAAAAGCGCGCCAACGGTTCGTGATTGACGCGGAATGTCGCGAATAAACCCAAACCGCAAGCGATTCCGGCAATCGCAGCCAGAACCGCTACGACCAGCAGACGAACGTTCGGGAACATTGGACCTCGCTGAATGCCCGCGCGATCCGCGAAGAATCACGCCTGACAAAGCTTCACGGTCACAGCGAGGGCGCCGCCAAACGGATGAATCCGACTCATGCAACCTAGCTGAGTCGGGCGAAAACCAACGTTAAAAATGACAAAGACGAGCGCAGCCACGCGGCACATCGAAATTGCCGATCGGAATTCCAGCGCTAACGGAATTGCAGGCGGCTTAGCGGGCGATGGAATGCGGCGATATCGCCGCTGCATCCGGATTGCTGCCCGGCAGCACGACAATGTGCGTGCCGACGTTCACCCGATTGTAGAGGTCCTCGATATCGTCGTTGGTGAGCCTGATGCAGCCAGAGGATACGAAGCTGCCGATGGTCGAGGGCTGATTGGTGCCGTGGATGCGGTAGACGGTGTTGCCGAGATAAAGCGCGCGCGCGCCGAGCGGATTGGTTTCGCCGCCAGCCATGAAACGAGGCAGATAAGGTTGCCGCTCGATCATCTCCTTCGGCGGGTGCCAATCGGGCCATTCCTTCATGCCGCTGATGCGCTCGGTGCCGGACCAGGTGAAGCCGTCGCGGCCGACGCCAACGCCGTAGCGTATGGCCTTGCCATTGCCGAGCACGAGATAGAGGTACGTGTTCGGCGTATCGATGATGACTGTGCCGGCCGGTTCGATCGTTGTGAAGTTGACGATCTGACGACGGAATCGCTCCGGCAGTTCCTTGCGCGGTCCTTGTTCCGGCTGATCTTCCGGCGGCAGCGAGGCGATGACGGTTGAATTCGAGCGCGGTGGCGCGGCATTGCCGCCAGGAATGTAACCGGGCGGCAGCGCTTCGGGAGCGACAGCGGCGCCGCGAACTGTGCCGGTCACATCTGCGGAACCGGACACGTCGGCCAGGTCGCTGGGCGGCCGTTGCATGAGCCCGCCATTAAGAACGGGCATCGGCTGCGCCGGGAAAAACGAGCGGCCATATGGTGGCGGCCCGTCATAGACCTCTTCGCCCGGGGCCGGCTGAACATAACGCGGATTGATCGGGACGCCGCGAGCATCGCGGTAGACCGGGCCCCCCACATAACCTGGTGGCGGAGGCGGCTGGTAGTCCGGGGGTGGATAATATTGCGCTGCAGCATCGCCAACCGACGCGGCCAGCGCCGCCACTGCCATCGTAAGGCTAATCCACCGCACGGCAGGCCCCCAAGGTCCCTAACCCGCCCAGTCTTGCAGACAACATTAGGCGGGAACAAGGCAAAAACAGTGGTTTCCGCGGGCGATTTGGCCGCCAAGACGGCACTTCGCGGGCATGGTCAACAGTCGGTAACCACTGTGAGTATTGCTCTCTTATGGTATAAAATTTCTCATCAATCGACATTTCCACGGCTTTACGGGAGACGGGAAATGACACGCATAGGGTTCTCGGCGGCTCTGCTGTTACTGCCTCTGTGCAGCCCGCTGCACGCGCAAAACGCGAATGCCCTTAAGGATCTCAAGGCTAAGATTTTCGACGCCCAAATGGCGCAGCGAAATTTTGCGTCCGGCCTTCGTCATTGCAGCGAGCTGAACGGCACCAATTTTTATTTCGAGCTGCGCGATCGCGTTCTTAATCTGCAAGACTATCGTCGTTCGCTTGATAATCTCGCCTCGCAGGGAGCATTCAACGTCGAGACCAAGCGTCCTTGGAACAAACAGGATGCCGACGCGCGATGGGCTCAGGTGCAAAAGCAGGCGGCCACGGATCAGGCAAATTGCGCGCTGGTCGCGAGCCTGCCGTTCCTGCAGAAAAAGCTGAAAGAATTGGAGCAGCAGTCCGGCGCGCCGGTCGACGCCGCGTCCAAGTAATCGGTCAAGTAATCGGTCAAGTAATAGCCCGAGTAGTCAGCCAGGTTGAATAGCTTTCTCGCCTCGACAGATTTTTTCTGACGCTGCAGCAAGCAGTGATGAGCTGCAGGCGCGCCGCCCCGCGACGTGTTAGAACACCGCCGCAACAAACTAGGCAGCAGGGGCATCAGCATGGATTGGACGGACCGGCGGGAGCGCTTGCGCTCCCTCATTGCGGGATCGCGTTGCATCTATCCGGGGTCGGTCTACGACGCCATCTCGGCGCGCATCGCCGAAGATCTCGGGTTCGAAGCCGGCATGTTCGCGGGCTCGATTGCATCATTCACGGTGCTCGGCGCGCCCGATGTGGTGGTGCTGACGCTGACCGAATTCGCGCAGCAGGCCTATCGGATCAATCGCGCCGGCAAATTGCCATTGCTGGTCGACGCCGACCACGGCTACGGCAATGCGCTCAGCGTCAAGCGTACGGTGGAGGAGCTGGAGACCGCAGGCGTCGCGGCATTGACCATCGAGGACACCGTTCTGCCCACCAGCTACGGCTCGAGCGGGCCGAGCCTGCTCCCGATCCCGGAGGGCGTCGGCAAGATGAAGGCGGCGCTTGCCGGGCGCCAGGACAAGCGGCTCATCATCGTCGGCCGCACCAGTGCGATGGCGATCACCGGCGTTGCCGACACCATCGCGCGGTTGAAGGCCTATGAGGAAGCCGGCGTCGATATGCTGTTCATGGCCGGCGCGAAAACGCGCGCACAGCTCGATGCGGTCGCCGCCGCGGTCAAGCTGCCGCTCTTTCTCGGTAGCCCGGGAGCTGAGCTTTACGATCTGGATTATCTCAGCGCGCGCAATGTCCGCGTTTGCTTGCAGGGCCACCTGCCGTTCATGGCCGCGGTGAATGCCGTGCATGAGACGCTCAAAGCGCTGCGCGCCGGCACGCCGCCGGCCAGCATCAAAGCTGTTGCATCGCCGGACCTAATGAAGCGGGTCACGCGTCAGGCCGACTATTCGCGCTGGTCGAAGGAATTTCTCGATGCGAGCCTATCCGGCGCGTAACCGTGAGCCAAGCCGGCAACGGCCTTGATCGCAGCATGCGCCGTCAACACATAGCTGAAAGTCGGTATCTTGCCGGAGACCTTAACTCGGCGGCACAATGCTCAGTGCGCCCTGCCGCTGCGAGCGAGAAGTGACGAATGCCGTCCGTAAGCAATTGGAAAGTGCCGTCCGCCGTACAACCAAAGCCGGAAGATTACGGCTATGATCTCGAGCGCGCGCTGTCCTGCGTGGTCGGTTTGCACGCCACGGTTCCGGCTGACGCGTTCACGGCCGATACGCTTGGCACCGAGCGGGCCGGTAATGGCGTTTTCATCCGCGGCAACGGGCTGATCCTGACGATCGGTTATCTGATCACCGAGGCCGAGAACATTTGGATCGCGCTGAGCGACGGCCGCTCGGTCCCGGGACACGTGCTTGGCTACGATCAGGAGAGCGGTTTCGGGCTTGTCCAGGCGCTGGCCAAGCTCGATGCACCGTCGTTACAAATCGGTGACTCGGCTGCCGCCTCACTTGGCGAGCGCGTCGTAATCGGCGGCTATGGCGGGCGACACCGCTCGGTGGCCGCGCGTATCGTCGCCAAGCAGGAATTCGCCGGCTATTGGGAATATGTACTCGACAAAGCGATCTTCACTGCGCCGGCGCATCCGAATTGGGGCGGCACCGCTTTGATTGGCCCGGCCGGCGATCTTCTCGGCATCGGTTCGCTGCAGCTCCAGCACGCCGCCGAGCGGGGCAAGACGCAAAACATCAACATGATGGTGCCGATCGATCTGCTAAAGCCGATTATCGACGATGTTCTCAAGTTTGGCCGCAGGAACGCGCCGCCGCGACCCTGGCTCGGGCTTTACGCCACCGAAGTCGAGAACCGGCTTGTCATCGTCGGCCTCGCCGATCGCGGGCCGGCC
>WNGK01008134.1_pt1 | contig 10904 bp, 6 predicted proteins | sample 5400601 | NCBI WGS metagenome assembly WNGK01 (sample SAMN13153376, study PRJNA577476) | soil metagenome | isolation source: 60 cm soil or saprolite under Garry oak tree replicate 1 | place: USA:California | collected 2016-06-15
ACTCAACAACAAAATTCGAGTGGTGACCAGAAGATCTTACGGCTTTCGGACCTATGAAGCGATGGAAATCGCTCTCTATCACACGCTAGGACGACTCCCTGAACCGGAATCTACCCATAGATTCTGCTGACGAGGCGTATTTTCATGCTGCTAGGAACTCTATGGACAATTTCGCCGGAGCGCTACAGATTGTGAGAGAGGAACGCCCGTTTGATGGTTCACAAGAAGGCAGCATAGATAAACGTTCGAGCGACAACGAGAGGCGGAAAGTTATTTCCTCTCTATTCCTACTTTCAGGAGTTAGTGAACTTTCGGGAACAGGGTGAAGCCCTCTGACTCTCTTGCATAGAACCATGTTCGAAAGGAGCGAAGGCCCATCTTGAAAATCCCCACTTTGTTCTTGACTTGGGCAGCTCATAAGCGCACAATCCTTCTCTTCCCCGAACACGACGGATCGCTCGCGGTGCGAGGGACTCCGGGCTTATGGCCTCGCAACTCTGGGCGTCCTGTCTCGCGTCGTAACAGGCACTACCATGTCAATGGTACCGGGTGTTCTCAAGAAGCCGTTTATCTCGCCGCGGTTTGTGGCGCCACTCGCCGCAGTAGCAGCACTGATTGTAATCTTTCTCATTTACTATTTTGTTGGCATAACAGAGCAGGAGGCGTCTGCCGATGATCGCGCCTTTCGAAGTCTTGCAGCGGTCAGCACTCAGTTCGGCGACCTAGTTAATACTTACAGCACCGTTTTCCAGGGGGCAGTCGACAAAGATAACGCCCGGCACGAGAAAAGAAATACCGGCGAGGGGAAGGGTAATTCCCGAGCGGCTAACCAGTCTCCACAGATTCTCAGTTCCTTAGCCGCTCAAGGATCAAAACTCGCAGATGTGGACGATTGTAGTTCTTCGCCAAACGCCGAGGTTCTGCGTTCTTCCAACGGTGGAAAAATTGTTACTGCGAGTGCGGTTCCGCGACCGACAGGCTACAGCCTGGAGTTTGCCTCCAATGGCTGGTGTGCTCACGTCCTGATCGAGAATGCTCTCCTTCCGCTAATCACTGAAATACCCAGTCAGATATTCGATGACGTTGTTCTGGCAGACGCCTCGGGAACAGTTCTATATCAAACCCAGCGATCTGGAGTCATTACTGACAACCTGGCCCTATTACCCCTTCAGTTCACAGAAAAGAGATCACCGGGTGCCAGCGAAAGTCCGCCCGTAGAGTCAAGGGGAATTCCAGGACCCGCCCCCTCCGCGTCCCGGACGATTGAAAAAAGTGCGCCGTCATTCGGAGCAGGCAGCTCCAGCAATGTGTTTCTGCTGCCGCTCGCGGGGGCAGCTTACCGCGCTTACCTGGTACCGGTCCGGCTTTCGGTGCGGCCTCCCTCAGCTTCGGCCTCTAGTGCGGGGCTACAGTTTGTCCTGTGCGGATTGATGCAGCAGAAGCACTTCACCACTCAAAGCCGCTCTGTTCCGCTAACGGTGCTGGCCGCTGTCGCTTTGGCCGTAATTTTTGTGATTGTGGCCGCATGGCCCTTGCTCAAATTTGCCACCATGCGCCGCACCGAACAGATAACGCGCTGGGCAGGGCTCTTTTATTCAATGTCGATTGCTCTCACGATTATGGTGATGATCTTGCTCGTCACCCATCTCTACTACGGGTTTTCTGATCCAAAGACCGACAACAACATGGAAGATCTGGCGAAAGCCATTGACAAGAATGTCGGAAATGAACTTCGCCAGGCATTGCTCGTAATGGAATCAGTGGGCGCGAGTCCGGCAGTTAAGCACGTACCTGTCTTCAGGCACGCATCACAACAATCTTGTTCGGATAAGTCAGACGGCCAAGATCCCAGCACCACGAAAAATCTGCTCAGCAATGCTGGCATGAAAGTATCCGACTATCCTTATTTTCGTCGCCTCTTTGTGTTCGACAGCCTAGGGTTCGAGCGTGTTAGCTGGACTGTGGACGCCGAGGCGCCCCCTCCGTTGCGGGTCTGTGATCGACCCTATTTTCAGGGGGTTTTGCGGAACGATCTATGGTTTCTCAGTGACCAGGGCCTCACCGGCGCACGCTTTCGAGTGGATCCGATTTACTCGAAATCGACTGGCGAATACCTGACTGCAATCGCTCGTCCCTACACGATAGAACCGAAGACTCAGCCTGTCGATTTCGGCGTAATGGCGATGTTCACACCCATGATGGCTCTTATGGGTCCCGTGCTTCCACCCGACTATGGATTCGCGGTGATTGACCCCTCAGGCAAGGTTCTTTTTCATTCCGACACCACTAAGAATGGTCGGGAAAATCTCTTCGATGAGCTGGGAGACAGCCGTGCTTTGCGTGCCGCGGTACTAGCACGCCATCCGAATTGGGTGAGAGAGCACTACCTGGGCGAGGATTACGGTTTTTTCGTCAGCCCATTCAACAGTATCCAAGGATGCCCATGGTCCTTGGTCGTGTTCTCCAACCGTGCAGAACTGGGTGATAAGGCACTAGAACGCACATTACTACTTGCTCTCCTCTGCGGAATGTACTTCGTTGTTCTGGTGGCGGCCGTAGCTCTGCTGCGCTCTCTCTTACCTTGCCACCGACTGATATGGCCTATCGATACGATGATAGGCAGCTATTGCCACATTGCATTGGTTCTCGGACTGATAGTCCTTCTCACCTACGCGCTCATTTTTCAGGCAAGCGCAAACGTTTTGTTGATTTTTGCCGCCCTTATTCCGGTCTCGGCTATAGCCTTTTCAATCCTGAAAATGAGGGGTTTCCTAGTCGCGATCGCCTGGATCGCGGCGCTGTCAGGTGCCACTGCTCTTACAGCAATGGCAATCAGTGAAGTTACCCAGAGAGGTAGCTGGAGAGGGTCTCCTTACCTGACCGCGTTTTTGATTTCTGCAGCGTATTTGAGCCTGGGATCTAAAACCTTCGCACGTTACTTCGATACCTGGAAGGGACTGTCTCTCCGAACTGCATACAGCGTGGGCTGCTTTGCCCTGCTCGTCCTCGTCGCAGGTATTCCGTGCGTCGCGTTTTTCAAGTTTTCCTACGACTATGATGAGAGCTTGGCCACACGTCGGCAGCAGTTACTTACCATCTCTGCATTGAATCATCGAGAGCAGCGTGTGGTTGACCAGTATTTCCAGATCAAGGTCTCCGGTGAGCGTGGCCCATATCCCGATGATCTGGGCAAGTGGCTGTTTCTACGTCGGCGGTTGCAGGAACAAAAGCTCGATCTCTACGACAAAGCCTTCCGCGGGCAATCCGCAGGGCAAATCATACTCGGTCATGAACCACCGCAATGGCCGAGTTGGTGGGTTTTTGTGGCAACCAATTGGGTTCCACGTCGTTCGGAATCTCTGACTTCGATGGTGGCAGATGATTGCATCGAAGGTTCAAAGTGGCGCTGGAATGAGGCCGGAGCGAACCGAATCCACATCCAGCCAAGCTATTCAACCGGAGAAACACCCAACGGCTTCGAGCCATGCTCCAAAGCTGGATCGAACCTCGCCGAGAAGCAGGCCGACTACCACCCGAGCGCGAGAGGGGCGAACGGCTCGCCGGAAACCCTGGCGCTGCACAAGTTAGCGATGCAGGATCCGCTTTTTCTGGTGCAAGACCTGACCTACCATGTCGATGTGCTCAGACCATGGGATTTCCTGCGCTTGACTGCCTTCGTTCTCATCGTTCTGCTCGCGGCGATGTTTATTTCCGTTCGCTCCACTCTGACAAAAATGTTTCTTCTAAAGTGGAAGAGGCAAGGTGTACCGCCACAGGATCCAGAACATCAAGATGCATGGCATCGTGATGCATGGCCAGAGATCACTGTTGCCGAGGCGGTCGCGAAAGTTACAAGCTGCATTCTGGTTAGGCTACCAAGTTCCGGCGAGACAGAATGGCCGACCGGCAATGCCGACAAGCTTGAAGTCATCGACATCGCCGCCACGTCCAACACTACCACGCCTTCAACCGCCAAGATCATCCTGCTTGACCATTTCGAATACGGGATGGCAGATTCCTCCGTAATGCAATGGAAGCTTGCGCTTCTGGAAGAACTATTGAGCATCGACAAGACTGTGCTCATCGTCACGACTATAGACCCACTATTCTATCTTGACGATATGGCGAACGATCCGGCGTTTCAACGTGCCAAGAATCTTTTGAACGCGCGCGATGCAGACCGTTGGGCGCGCGTGCTAGCTCGCTTCGACACTTTCCGGCTGGCGGGTAGCTCCGACGTCGCTTCACTGGGATTCCATTACCATCTTCTGTGGTCAAGTTGTACTTGGACGGAGAAGATCGCCCTGCACGGTTTATCCGTGCAAGGTTGGCCGAACCACAAGAACTATGCGGCTTTGCATCATCTTTGGAATCGCGGTTTGATTGCAGCAGACCCCGAGTTCCGCCTACTCGATCCGAAGTTCGGAGAGTTTGTTTCCGGAAAGGTCACCGAACCAGAGCGCCGCTCCTGGCGGCAGCACGACACAACCGGCATCTGGGATGGTCTGCGGACTGCACTGATTGTCCTGCTGATGGGGGGCTTGGCAGCGCTCTTGTTTTTCAGTCAAAAGGACATTTTGGGAATTGTGACGGGAGGCATCGGGGCACTGACGGCAGCCACGAAGATCATTTCAGAGTTGAAGGGTGGAGGGACTGGTGGAGGGAAGGGCGGGACTCAAGCGGCATGAACTTCGTGAGCATTGACATTGTTTGGAATCAAGTCCGGCGATGGTTCTCTGTCGCGTCGGCCATTGTCGTCATCGTGGGAACTCTTTACGTCTTCGCGACAATCGGAGATGAGGAGAAACGGCTCACAATTGCGGTAAAACAAGGCGTTGAGAGTGTAGCTCTAAAGGAAATTGCGCACAGGTTTAGTCGTGAGAGACATGTCTCGGTGGAAATTATCGAGTTGCCCTACGACGATCTTTATGAGGAAGAGCAGCGACAGTTGGTGCACAGGCCCACTCGCAAGCGCGATTCCGTTCCACCTTTTGACGTCATCATGGTGGATGATCCCTGGCTGTATGCACTCGTCTCTGATCCTGGCGACCCAACTGCGCGACGCCTTAGGAATCTAAACGATGTCCTGAACGCAGCGGACAACGATTTCTTTCCTAGCACGCTGAGTGTCTCTACATATTGCCCGCTCCAGAATGAATGTTCCGAGTACTTTGCAGTTCCGTTTGTCGCTAATTCCCAGCTATTTGCGTATCGTGGGGCGGATTTTGCGGAACCGCAAGAACCAACCACCTGGAAACAGGTGCGTGACGTTTCGCAAGAAGTCGAAAAAAAAGGTGGCATCGGATATGTCACGAGAATCGGTCCGGGCAATTCAATTGTTACCGACTTCATGCCTATTCTCTGGGCGCATGATCCCGAAAGCTTCCCAAAGTTTCTAAAAAAAGGGGACGCATTAGAGCAGCCCGAGAGCGGGTTCACAACTCTGAAGACGCTCGTGGCCACGCGCAAGAACTTGGGCAGTGCCAGTTTTGACGACTTTGATGTGTCTGCATATCTCCAAAGGCAACGGGCTTCCATGGGAATTGTCTGGTCGGCTTGGGCCATAATGTTGGTCGATATCGACAGTGGTAGGCAGGATTTCTCTCGCAGCAGTCCCTCCACATTCAGCATGCCCGATTGCTTAGCCAAGGCCACCAAATTACCCTCTTCGCGGCCCGAGGAGCTTGGGGCAAAACAGGGGCGTCTCGCGACGACGGCCTTCAAAGAAAAACTGATATTTGGGAATGTTCCGCTTTCATCTGGCCTAGGGCTCGCGAAGATTCAGTACTCAAATGACCCGAAACCCGGACCCGAATTGGGGGTATGGCTTCTGGCGATACCCGAAGAACCGAAACAAAAAGATCCGAAGGAGCCTGTGCAAAAGGATCTGGCATTGGGATTCATCAAGTATGCTACCGATCTTGGCAACGATCCCAAGGCGAAGCGGCGCGAACTCAGTCTGTTGGCGGCTGAGCGTGGAACTCCACCGCCACGTATGTGCGTATTAGCGGAATTGCAGCATGACGCAAAATTTGCGGATCAACATCCGTCTTTGATTCCCGCAATTGCTTGGTCCCTCGACAATGGTCGTGCTCGCCCACGAAGCGCATGCTGGAAGAAGATCGAGTCGCGACTCGGGAAGTACCTCGAACAGTTAATCGACGAAGAACTGTCGCCGGATTGCCTAACTAAATGCGCAAATCAGAACCTGACGCCTTTGTTCAATCAATCGAAATGTGAAGAATTTGTAGAATCAACTGACAACGAAATGGCCTGCCTTGCACCAAAAGCAAAGACTCGTCATCAAACAAAGCTTCGCTGAACTCGTACATGGGCGCGAGTGAACGCGAAAAAGCAAAAAGACAAGGAGCCTAGCCGGCTTGTGAATGGAAGCATGTAAAGAAGAGCGAGCGGGGAAGCGCCGACCTTTCCATTCCACTGCGTCCGCCCGACCCCTTCATAAATAATTCATTAAGCGCACCATAAAATGAAGTGTGAACCATAAGAAATCTGCGCCACAATTAGGCCCCGCAACCTTGTTCCCGTTCCGTCCTCTCGGCGATTCCGCCGAGATTTTATTTTTTCTTGATAATCTCTTTATCTTTCCTTTAACTTTTCTTCATCTTTCTCCTATCTGCTCTTCGGCCACAATTAGCGGCCCGCATTTTGCCTCTAGATGTGCACAAACCATTCAATGCCACTAGATTCGCCGACGGCGAATTCCTTTCCTCTGGAGGCCAATAGCAAAATTTCCTAAGCTGCGAGTACTCGAAACTTTCTATATGCCACGCAATCCGATCCCAACTTCCAATATGCAGAACCGGCTGTGGATCGCCCGCAACCGTGCCGGGTACTCGCAGAAGTGGGTACGCCACCTTCTTGGCAAGCGATCGCTCGCCAGCATTTCGGAATATGAGCGCGGGCACAAGCTGCCACCGCTGCCGGTTGCCCTCAAGCTGGAGTTGATCTACCAGACCACGCTTGCGGAGCTTTTTCCGAACTTGCACGCGAGCGTTACGCAAGAGATCGTAAAAGCCAAAAAGGGACTTCTATCGGTGGAACTCCGGGACGCCGAAGTGCAAGAAATGCGACGTGCGAAAGCACAATTGAACCCTGCCTTAATTGCGCAAACGGGAAATAATTCTTTCTTCTCTCGCCGAACGTTTTCCAATACAGCGGCGAGTGGCTGGACTCCAATGTGGGTCTCTATTATCTGAGGGCAAGATATTTCAACGAGGCAACGGGGCGGTTCTGGGCGAGAGACTCGGTTTGGGGAAAGCTTTGCTGCGGTCTTAGCTGGAACCCATACATTTACACGCGAGACAATCCGGTCAACGCAGCTGATCCGACCGGTCGAGGCCTCGTAGAGGATGCGGTGTTCAGGGCATGGTATTTCACTCAGATAACAGTCCCTGGGTACATTGCGGCAGCTGGGGGGGATGGAGGGTGGGTGGAGTTGTCGGAGGTCTGGCAGGGCTAGGAGCCGTAATCGCGTGTAGTTATTTCGAGCTAACTGGTTGGGTTGAACATTACACACCGTCCCCGGCCTCTCCCGTGGTGCAACGCCCACCCACCCCCGGGGTGAGATCCTCACAGGGTCTTTTTTGCAATGAGCAGGATCACGAGCCAGATGAGGGAGAATAAGCACATGAGAATGTTTTGGAAGGTTATGGTATCCATCACATGTGCAGCGGTGATCTCCGGGACAGTCGGCTTTTGGTGGTTACACGAAAGAGAGAAGGTGACCGAACTGAAGCTGGCGGAGGCCGCCAATCTATGCCGCGCACGTGCCGAGCAAGGTGACCCAAAAGCTCAGAGCAATCTCGCCTCAATGTATTTTCACGGCCGGGGAGTGCCGCAGGATTATGGCGAGGCTCTCCGCTGGTACCGCAGGGCCGCGGACCAAGGTGACGCGAAGGGCGAGGACGGCCTCGCCCTTATGTATTCCCAGGGACAAGGAATACCGCAAGACTACTCCGAAGCCCTCCGCTGGTACCGCAAAGCCGCTGACCAGGGTTACCCAAAAGCCGAATACAATCTCGGCAATATGTATTACTACGGCAGAGGGGTGCCGCAGGACCGCGCCGAGGCCGTTCGCTGGTACCGCAAGGCAGCCGATCAGGGAGACGAGTACGCTCAGCGCGCTCTGGGCTTAAAGACGCGACCTGGTACAGGAAAGAAAATCTTTCTCTCGCTGGCCTTTCTGGGTTGTATCTTGCTTTTGATAAGCTCCCGGGCAAGTGTCCGAAATTGGCAACAGGGGACAACAACTTTGACAGGAGTATTTGGCCTTTCATGGGTGGCATTGAATCTGTATGAGTTCTCCCACATAGGCATTCTTCAGCCCGGATCAGCGGTTAGTGCCTTCTACTTTACTAAGAACCTTTTGGCTGGCGTATTCGGCGCCATGCTCATCTCTCTCCTTTGGTCCCGTGTCGCTAAGATCCTGCTGATAATATCGGGCATGTTGTTCGTCGGATTTAACATCTACGCGATTGCGCATTACGATCTAATGCGCGTCGCACCCGTACGCATTTTTGTTTCGACTGATGGGCTGTTCGTTGGAATGTTAATTGTCTTTGCCATCGATCTATGGTTACCGGCCACGACAGAGCAAAGGAAGACCGAATCGCAATAATGTAGATCGTGAAGCTACTTCTAGGATGTACTGAACGGGCTAACGTCGGGGGGGTGCCCACCCTTTGATCTCGCTGGCATCACAAGGACTGGTGCCCGCGCTTGGCGCACTTTGCGAAGGGAGGGAACCCTATTTCAAATGCCTTTGGATGATGAAAACCACTCTTTATCACTCGTCGGACGATTAGGAAAAAGTAATGCGGAGTGCTAGCAAAGGTTCGATGCTACTGTTTCGTTTTGCGGGAATTGATTTATTCCTGCACTGGTCTTGGTTTGCGGTGGCGGCATTCGAAATCAGTGCGCGAGGACGCCGTTACCCCTCAGTCGCTTGGAACATTGTCGAGTACTTAGCATTGTTTCTCGTGGTTACTCTTCACGAGTTCGGACATGCGCTCGCTTGCCGTCAGGTAGGTGGAACTGCAGACAAAATCGTACTGTGGCCCCTCGGCGGCGTAGCCTATGTGAATCCACCACCACGACCGGGAGCCACACTTTGGAGCATAGCCGCAGGGCCGCTCGTCAATGTAGTGCTCGTTCTAGTCTTCTCGGCGCTGGGAGTCTTCGGTCGCAACGCCGGATGGAGATTGGCCGCGCCCCATGCCTACAAGCTGTGGGCTATTTGCTACATGAACCTGGGACTGCTGATTTTCAACATGTTGCCGATCTATCCTCTGGATGGCGGACAGATTCTCCGCTCGCTGCTCTGGTTTCCGCTAGGACGCGCTCGCAGCCTGAAGGTGGTTACGATGATAGGCTTCTTGGGCGCGGCGGCGTTAATTGTGCTCGCTTTTTGGTTCCATTCTTTCTGGATAGGACTCATTTCTCTTTACATGGTGATGAACTGCTGGTCAGGATTACAGCAGGCGCAGATATTGTCACGTTCGGAGTCATCGACGCCTGCTTCAGGCGGCATCCTCAGGGAAAAATATGTTGAGATCACTGATCCAACGATTCAGTCCCGCGTTCGCACCCGACACAGTTCCAAACTCGCGTCCTTGCAAGCGCTTGGCTTTCAGCACTTCGCTTGTCGGCTCGAAGTGCTCCCTCCATATTCCGCCATCACGAAGTTCCCAATAATCCTGATGGTGTTCAGTAAGGAAGTGCTGGTCTTTCCGAAACCTGCGCGTCTCGCTGTCGCCAACAGTCTTCTGATTCACTCCAGCCCAAGCTCAATTGCAGAATGCTTAGGACTCGGCATCAAATTCTATTCAGTGTTCTCGGATGGAACTCTTTCGATCTCCTCCAGCTACCGCAGCGCACTTGCCCCGGCCCCCAATTCTCAGATAATCATGAACCCTCATCGCCAAAGCCTGGAGGAGGCGTGGCTGGCCCACAAGCAGAAAGCGGCAGAACTGGAGTTGCAGGGCAATAGAGTTCAGAATCTCCGCTCATTCGCAGACTACGTCAAGATCGAGAAGATGAAAGTAGGGATGCTGCCCGAAGCGTAGGCAACTGGGAGGGAAGCCGGGGGGCATCGACCGAATTAGCTGAGCTGGAAAATCGGAGTGTAGACGATTTTGAGGCGGCGAGAGCATCCAAACTCAACAACCCTCAACGAGGCTCAAACAGGAGCTCGCAACAGGTTCAATATCAATCGATTAGAAACAACAAAATTCCCCACATTTCTATAAGCGCTAGAATCTGGTTCGGGACCAGGTGGTCCGAGGTTCAAAAAATGTCCCAACCATTCTTTCATTCTTTCAATATTTAGGGCGCTTCTGGTTTTCACTCCACCGCGCAGCGTAACCGAGTAACCGAGTCTTTAAACGTGAAATCCTGAAATCCTAGGGCTCCCAAAGAGCCGACGCCACTCGCTGCCAACTGACGGCCCGATCACTCGAGCGCTCTCGATCGAGTGATCGAGTTGAGAATCGGGTCTCCGAGACGGCCTTCAGCCCCACCACTCGCCCTGTGGGACGATCGGGCTCGCCCTCGGTGTCACCCAATCGCGGAGTTTGGTGGACAGATGTTTGGCCGTGCTATCTCCAGCTTGATCCCTGACAGCGAGCCTCCTCACAGCATTTACAACACCTGCATGAGTAATTGGCATCGTCAAACCCGAACGGTCTGAGCGCAGCGCCGACAGACAATTATGCCGTCTTTGTAGCGACCATCGGTACGAAATCAGCATCGTTGCGAGGGACACCGGAATGCGGAACCAGCGAGAGCTCTACCGCATTCGCATGGAGAACCTCGATTGGAACAACCGAATTATCTTTGTGCCGGACAGCAAGACGGCTGATGGTAGAAGGATGATTCCCATGAGC
>WNGK01016907.1_pt1 | contig 10904 bp, 9 predicted proteins | sample 5400601 | NCBI WGS metagenome assembly WNGK01 (sample SAMN13153376, study PRJNA577476) | soil metagenome | isolation source: 60 cm soil or saprolite under Garry oak tree replicate 1 | place: USA:California | collected 2016-06-15
CCCGAGCCCCTAATCCCGAGCCCCCAATCTTGCTGGCGACTAGCGCGACAGGGCCACACCCGTTCCCATCCCGAACACGGTCGTTAAGCCTGTCAGCGCCGATGGTACTGCGACTGCGAGGTCGTGGGAGAGTAGGCCGCCGCCAGCTTCACATAGAAGCCCGCTCCAGAACACCGGAGCGGGCTTTTGGTTTGCGCGATCGAACTTACTGCTCGGTACGCCACGAGACACGTAGGGCTTGGCTTGTCGTAACCCGCCCCTCGACTAGAACGTTGATGTTAGCGCCGCCAGCACCCGCCGCCCGATCACCGAGCCGCCGTAGACCTCGAAGTGCTGCTGATCGAACAGGTTCGTTGCATTGGCGAACACGCGGAGGTGGGGATTGATGCGGTAGCCGGCGCTCAGGTTCACCATCTGGCTTGCCGGAATATCCCCGTCCCAGAGCCCCGTCGTCCAGTGGTACCCGGACACGATGCGCGCATCGACGCCCACATCGATGCCCTGGCGACCCGCGTACGTCAGTGAGATGACGCCCTTGTTGCGCGGGGTGTTCGGGGACAGCACGTTCCCCGCGACGTTGTCCCGGATGGCGGAGTTGTACCAGGCGTAACTCGCGCTGGTGGTCAGCACCCGGCTGAGCGAGATGCTGCTGCCGAACTCGACGCCCCATTCGTCGACGGTCCCCACGTTGGCGAACGATAGGACGACGGCGGTCGTTGCGTCAGGAAGGCGCGTAAGGCCGTTCTGGACGGCGCTGCCGCGAGGGGCGAGAGCGTTCCGCACGGCCGACTCTACCGTAGCCCGGTCTGCAGCGGGGACCTCGGGTGGCGCGGTCCACCGCGGGTACATCGGGTTCACTCCCGGCAACATGCTGGTCGTGAAGTTCTCAATTCGGGCGGCATACGCGTCCAGCGTGATGAATGCGCGCCAGCCGATTTGACCCTTGTAGCCCGCCTCGTAACTCGTCACCGTTTGCGGTGCGAGCACAGGGTTGCCCAACGAGGACTCGGGGACCGCGGCGGAATTGGTGAACAGCGTTCCGTTCGGGACGGCGGCGAGGGCCGGACCCACCGAGGGGTCAGCGCGCAGTTGGGCCTCGATCGCGCTCAAGTTCTGAACGCCCGTGCCGGCGGCCGATGCAGCAAACAGGGTGGGCAGACTCGGAGTGAGAAAGGCGCGGTTCACGCTCACGCGCAGCGCGTGGTTCTTGGTGGGCGTGAAGACGAACGCGGCCTTGGGCGAGAGCTGCGGCGCGTAGAGGTTCGCGTCGTCCCATCGCACCGCACCGATCACCCGCACGAGCCCGACGCGGTACTCGAGCTGTGCGAACGCGCCGTAGTACTGATCGCTGCGGTCGTCGTACGCCAGGCCCAAGATCGTTCCTTTCGAGTTGACCTCGTTGTCCTGGACTGAGGCTCCCACCACCAGGCGGCCTGCCTCTCGAGCGAAACTCTGCCTCGTGCGTCCCTCCAGGTGGAATGCGGCTTCGGAGGTGTAGACTGGCTCCCCTGAGGCCAGCCTGACCATCTCCGGCAACGAGAAACCCGAATACCAGGCGGAAACGCCGCTCCCCCCTGCGTCCCACGCGAGGCGCGCCCAGGGGCGCACGAGCCTGCGGGCCTGGTTGCGTCCGCTCCCGATCGTGAAGACCGGGTTTTCTTCTTGCGCCGCGCCGCCCTCGAGCGTGACTATGGAGCGATTGGCCGCGTAGTAGTCCACCCGCGCGGACCCATAGACGGTGACCAAGGGGTCGGGCGTGCCGAGAGCCCGGCCGGTCGCGGCATCCGTCGTCTGCCCATTCAGGGCCACGCGCTCTGGCCCCGGACTCGTCGGCGGCGTCGCCGCGGTGGGTGCATACTCCTCTTTCCAGTCCGATCCATCCTTGGCGGTGCGGGACCGCGTCCAGTCGTCACTGCGGGTGTAGCCGAGGTTCACCCTAACCCCCAGCCTGCCGTTGAGAGAGACACCCGCGTGTCGCAGGTCGGCCCGCGCCGTGCCGAGCTCGCCGCCCCCAAGGGTGAGCTTCGTCCCCACGACGTCGCGGGCGGGCGGCGTGGTGATGTTGATGACCCCGTTATACGCGTTCGCGCCATACAACGCCGACCCCGGACCGCGGATCACCTCGATGCGCCCGAGGTCCTCGAGTGGCTCCGCCAGGGCCCCCCAGGTCTGGCGGATCACGAGGGCAGTTGCAAGGTCGCGCCCGTCCTGCAAGACCAGCATCTTGCGGGTGAGCATGGTATTGAAGCCGCGCGCGTTGACGTTGAAGTCGTTCATCCCGCTCTGCGTGACGTCGAGCCCCGGCACCCGGGCCAGCGCGAGAGGGACTTGGCCGGTGATCGACAGGGGCTCGGCTGTGGCGGGCCGCACCACGTCCACCGCCGCCGGGGCGTCGATCATCCGTTCCGGCGCCCGCGACACCCCTTCCACGACCACGGTGCCCAAATCGATCGGCTGAGGATCCAGCACGGCGTCGGCCGTGGCGGGCGTACCCGCGGTGACGATGACGGTCACCTCGCGCGCAGCAAAACCGATCCGGCGGAACTGTAGCAGCTGCTGACCCGCGGGAACGCGGGACAGGACGTACCGCCCCGTGGCATCCGTCGCGACCGAGAGGCCGAGGCCCTGAACCGCGACCACGACCCCGCTGAGCGGCCGGCCGTCCGGTTCGGTCACCGTGCCGGTGACGGGCGCGCCGCTCTGGGCGTGGCCGCACGACGGCAGCGCGCAGACCAGAGCGGCGATGAGCGAGCACGGAACCGCGATGCTACAAGGCGGAGTCAGCGCGACAGTCCCAGACGCTTGCGCACTCGCTCGAACCGCGGATCGCGGCGCAAGTCCCGAAACGCGGGCCCCATGATTTCCTCGAGCAGGGGGGTTGTGGCGAGCGCCGGACCCTCGTCCGCCGCCCGGTTGAGCCAGGTGAAGGCCCCGTCGAAGTCGCCCAGTCCGGCGTGCACGATGGCAACATCCGAGGCCAGGTTGCCGCTGCGCTGCTGTCGCGCGAGCAACTCTGCAAGAATCTGACGGGCTTCCTGCCGCTGCCCCGACTGCGCCAGCACGAACCCGAGCATCGTGCGCCCGTGCACACCGCCGGTCTCTCCCCCCTGGCGCAGCGCCGCGATGGCCTCGGGCCACCTCCTCTGTTCTGCGAAGCATAGGCCGGCGGTGAGCACGGCCCAGCGTACCGGCGGCCGGCGTCCCGCGACCGGCTGGAGCTGCGCGAGCGCCTCGTCGCAGCGACCGTTGCGATAGAGCGCCCTCGCAACCATGGTGATCGCGGTAGGCGAGAGGGGATCGGCCTCGAGTCCCAGCCGGGCCTCTGCCAACACATCGGTGGGCCGTCCCGTGAGCAGAGCGATGTGGGCCAGCTGCTCGTGGACTCTGGGCTCGGCTGGATTGAGCGCGAGCGCGCGGCGCGCTTCGGCCTCGGCGGACGTCGGGTCGCCCCGCCACAGCATCAGAATGACTCCGAGCGCGGCGTGGGCTTCGGCCAGCGAGTCATCCAGGGCGAGGGCCTTCCGCACCGCCGCTTCGGCCCGTGTGCGAAGTTCGCCGAGCGAGAAGCCCGGATTGCCGCTCCAGCCGAGGAGAGCGTACCCGCGCGCCGCAGCGGCGTATGCCGCGGCGAATGTCGAGTCTAGCGCGATGGCCTGGTTGAAATACTCGAGACCCGCGCGGAGGCCGCTGTCGGTAAAGTGGAGGGTCAGATCGTGGCCGCGCAGGTACAGCTCATACGCCTCGATGTTCCGGGTCCGGTGGCGCAGCAGGTTGCTGCCGGTGCGTCCCTCCAGCCGCACCTCCAGCTCGCGGGCGACCGCGCCGGCCAGCTCGTCCTGCGTCGCGAAAACGTCCTTCATCTCCCGATCGTAGGTTGCGGACCAGCGGGTCGAGCCGTCGCGCGCGTCGACGAGTCGGACCTGGAGGCGAAGCCGAGAGCCGACCCTCTGGAATCCGCCCTCGAGGATGTGGGACACGCGCAAGCTGTCGGCGATACGCCGCACGTCGATGGGTCGCCCCTTGAACCCGAAGACGGAGGTGCTGGCGATCACGCGCACCTGGCCGAGCCTGGCGAGAATCCCGATCAACTCCTGGGTCATGCCATCAGCCAAAGCGGCGTCGCTGGCGTCGGTGCCGAGATTCGTGAGCGGGAGTACGGCGATCGAGGGCGGGGTGGCCGATGGCGGACGTCCCCGCAGCCGATCGTGGAGTCCCCCATGGTCCAGCGCGAGCAAGAGCGCAGCCGCGACAGCGAGGCCCCCCGCCCACACGAGAACCTTCCGCTTGGGCGGGGACTCCTCCAAGGGTTGCGCGACCCCGTCCACGGCTGCAATGAACCGGTAGCCGCGACGCGGCAGCGTCTCCACGAACCGTGGGCTCTCGGCCGAATCGTCCAGGGCAGCACGGAGCTTGTGGATTGCTGCGTCGAGGCCTACGTCGAATTCGACAAACGTGCCGGCGGGCCAAATCGCCTGGCGCAGGTCCTCACGCGTCACCACTTCGCCGGCGTGCTCCAAGAGCAGGGCCAAGACCCGAAGGGGTTGCTGCTGCAGCCCGATCCTGATCCCGCGCTTGCGCAGCTCGCGTGCGTGAAGATCAACCTCGAACACTCCGAACCGCATCACTCGTCTGGCGGCTCGCTGCGGGGCCTGCATGAAGTCTCCTACCGACACCCAGGCTAAACATATGGCCAGCCAGCCTCCGCGCCATGGGTCAGATGCGCCCGTAATCATGCATCCTCCAACTAGTTGCCTGGTCAGCCAGAGTTTTGTCACGAGTCAGGTGCGCGCCATGGATTCGGTGGCTCGTCCCTCCTAGGTTGTCGCGCGAGTATCTGGCGCCGCATCCACGAAACTGGAGGTGCTGTATGTCGGGCAATCCACTTTTGCGCACGAGAGCCACCCTCGCCGCGCTGGCGGGCGCGCTCACTCTCACGATGGTCTCCACCGGGTGTGACCGGACCGCCACCGAGGCCGCGACGCCGAGCGACGTAAGCATCGTCCGCCAGGCGGAGAATGGCTTCGGAGCTCCCGTCTCGAGTAACAGTGCCGCAATCCCGCTGGCCTATTACGAGCTCTCCCTCGCATTCACCAAACGCACCGCCGGATTCACGCCGCCGGTCCAGTCGCGCGCTTATGCCTACATGGGCCTGACACTCTACGAGGCACTGGTCAGCGGGATGCCCGGCCACCGATCGATCGCGAGCCAACTCAACGGGATCGGTGAGCTGCCCGCTCCCACCGGCGCGCCATACCACTGGCCACTGGTCGCCAATGCCGCACTGGCTGAGGTGATGCGCGGCCTGTGGGGAGGTACTACGAACCGAGCGGCCGAGAACATCGCGGACATCGACGCGCTCGAGGCTGCTTTTGCTGCGGACCAGGCTGGAGTTCCCCAGGGTCTCGCGAAACAGTCGAAGAAGTTTGGTCGCGAGGTCGGCGCGGCCGTGTTCGCGACATCGATGGATGACGGTGGCCACGAAGGCTACAGGACAAACTTCCCGCCGTACACTCCGCCGCAGGGCCCCGGGCTGTGGGTACCCACCGCTCCCGGCCAGGCGGCGCTCCAGCCGTACTGGGGGACGACGGTTAAAACCTTCGCGTTGTCCAGCGGGGCAGAGTGCGATCCGGGCGGCCCGCCGGCATACTCGGAAGACCCGGCCTCGGAATTCTACGAGGAGGCGAACGAAGTGTACGAGTCGGTCAACAACCTAACCCCGGATCAGCTCACGATCGCCCGCTTCTGGGCGGACGGCCCCGGTACGATCTCCGGCCCGGGCCATTCGCTGGCGATCGTGAATCAGGTCCTGGTTCAGCAGGGGGCAAACCTGGAGGTCGCCGCCGAAACGTACGCGCGCGTGGGCATCGCGGACGCCGATGCAATCACGGCCGTGTGGTGGGCCAAGTACCATTACAACCTGATTCGTCCGGTCACCTACATCAACAACGTCATCGATGCGAGCTGGACGACGGTCCTGCCGACCCCTCCGTTCCCCGAATACACGTCGGCTCACTCGGGGCAGTCGGCGGCTGCGGCAACATCGCTCGAGTATCTGTTCGGCAATCACGTCGCATTCGTGGATCACGCGCACGACGGAGACGGATTCGCTCCGCGGCCGTTCGACCGCATCTACGCCGCGGCCGAAGAAGCCGGTGTCTCGCGCATCTATGGCGGGATCCATTTTCGATCGGCCAACCTCGAGGGCCAGGCACAGGGGCGCTGTGTCGCCGCGAAGGTGCATGGTCTGAACTGGCGGCGTTGAATCGCCTAACCCGGGCAATTGCCCGTTCTGATGGTGGTGCTCTGTCGGTCTTGGAGGGAATCGTCTCATGGTGCGGGCTCGGGGCGCCGTCCTGGCGCCCTGACGTCCGCGCTCCATCTTGGATGTACACATGCGCAACGCCTTCCCGTCTCTCGCCCTCCACTGCCTGGGCCCTCCGTCGGCCCGGGTGGATGGGCGCGAGGCGCCGCCGGATGTGCTATGGCGCAAGCACCTCGCGCTCCTCACCTATCTCGCGCTATCCCCGGACGGCACCCGCTCGCGCAGTCACCTGCTCGGCCTGCTCTGGCCGGAAAGTCCCGAAGACAAGGCGCGTCGCTCGCTCAATGAGGCGGTTCGACGGTAGGGCGCGACGGCACGCTGGGCGGTGGACGCTTGGCGGGGCAGGGCAGTAAGAGCATCCCGAATCCGGGTTATCCCCGTTGCCATCCCGAACATGGTCGTTAAGCCTGTCAGCGCCGATGGTACTGCCCTTGCGAGGAGGTGGGAGAGTAGGCCGCCGCCAGCTTCTCACACGAAGCCCGCTCCAACACATCGGAGCGGGCTTCTTATTTCTCGGGCGGCGGAGCGAGTAATCCCTCCAGCGTGCCCCGCAATCGCTCGAAAAGCGACCTCTCGTGTCCCGGCTGTCCTGCCAAGGGCAACGCCGGTTAGCGATGTCGCGCGGGGATAACCGCTGAATGCATCTAAGTGGGAAACCCTCCCCAAGATGAACACTCCCGGGTCGCGAGACCCCTGAAGGGCCGTGGGAGACTACCACGTTGATAGGCGGCAGGTGTAAGGCGCGCGAGCGCTTCAGCCGAGCCGTACTAATTGCCCGTGAGGCTTGATCTCTTCTCGGTCTCGAGGTGAGCCTCAGCATCACACACGCTCGTCAGGGATTCGGGACTCGGGGTTCGGGACTAGGGCTTATCCCTGGTCCCGAGCCCCTAATCCCGAGCCCCCAATCTTGCTGGCGACTAGCGCGACAGGGCCACACCCGTTCCCATCCCGAACACGGTCGTTAAGCCTGTCAGCGCCGATGGTACTGCGACTGCGAGGTCGTGGGAGAGTAGGCCGCGCAGCATCGTCACCGCCGTGTATACCACCACCACGACCACCAGCCAGCGCACGTACTCGAGCGGCAGCTGCTTCACGATGTAGGCCGCGATCAGCACCGCCGGGATGCCCGCGAGGCCAAGCACGACCGACGCGCTCAAACTGTAGCTGCCCTCCCGGATGAACCGCATTCCCGCGACCGGCATCAGGAAGGCGCACGATCCCATCATGACCGGAAACGCCGCGCGCGGATCCATCCCCAGGAGGCTCACCAGAATCAGGCAGGGCGCGTACAGGCCGATGCCCAGCGTCATCAACGCGCCGAGCGCGAAGTTGCCCGCCAGGCCCGCCGCCAACCTCGTACCGCGGAGCGCCAACGCGATCCCGCCCACGGGCACGAGCTGGAGCTGCGTCATCAGCATGACGGCCGCGGCGGCGAGCAGGGCGAACCCCATTCCGACCTGGACCTTCGCCCGCGGCCACCGGGCCACGACCCCCGCGCCGAGCCACGCGCCCGCCACCGCGGCGGCGATCAGCGTGACCAGCGTGAGAAAATCCACGCGGACGATGGAGATGTAGATCAGCGCCTGAGCCACGGTGGGGAGCGTGTACGCGACGTTCAACGTGCCTGGGATCCACTCGTCGCGCACCGAGTTCCGCAGCTTGAACAGCGACGTCGTGGTGGCGAAGTTCCCGATTCCCAGCGTGTCGAAAAAGCACATCACGAATCCCACGACGGCGTGCAATCGCGTCGCCGGTGGATCGTCGGTCAGACGACCGGCAGCGCGCGCGCTGAGCACCCGCGAGCGCCAGGTCGCGAGAAACCAGCCGGTCACCACCGCGAGCGCCAGAAAGAGCAGCGTCTTCGGGTCCATGACTGGCGATTGTAACGGCCGGACGGCGGATCGGCGAGCCGCCGTTGCTTGACGTTTCTGTCCAACGTCGTTGCTTTCCGTCCATGACCCGCTGCGGAACCGTCGTCCTCGCCGGCCGACCCAACGTCGGGAAGTCCTCGCTCCTCAACGCCTTGATCGGCGAGCACCTGGCCATCGTTTCCCCCAAGCCGCAGTCCACGCGCCTGCCCGTCGTCGGCCTGCTCACCCGCGACGACACCCAGTACATTTTCACGGACTCGCCCGGATTGCTCGAGCCCGAATACCAGCTGCACGTCGTTATGCGCGCCGCCGCCCTGCGCGCCATCGACGACGCCGAGGTCATCGCCTACCTGCATCCCCTACCCGAGTCGCCCGCGCCGCCGCTCACACAGGTCGCGAAACTCGAGCGCCCGCCCAAAGCGCCGATCGTGACGGTCTACACCAAGGCGGATCTCGCGCCAACCTCCACCGCCCTCCACCGCCCTCCACCGTCCTCCACCGCCATTGTGTCGGCCGTCACCGGTGCCGGCCTGGAGCAGCTCCTCGCCGCCCTCCGCGCCCATCTCCCCGAGAGCCCGTTCCACTACGACCCCGAAGAGATGGCCACCCAGCCGATGCGCTTCTTCGCGGCCGAGTTCATCCGCGAGGCGGCGTTCGAGCTGCTGCACGAAGAGCTGCCCTACAGCGTCGCCGTGGAGATCGACGAGTTCCGAGAAGGCGCCGACCCCGTGTATATTCGCGCCGTGGTGTACGTGGAGCGCGCCAGCCAGAAGGGCATCGTGATCGGCGACGGCGGTCGGACCATCAAGGCGCTCGGCCAGACCGCCCGCGCCAAGGTCGAGGCCCTGCTCGGCACACAGGTGTTTCTGGACCTCCACGTGAAGGTGCTGCCCAAATGGCGGCGCCGTGACGCTTCGCTCAAACGCCTGGGGTACGTCCCATGAGCCTCGCCCCCGATCTGCTGGAAATATTGGTGTGTCCCAAGTGCAAGGGACCGCTCGAGCACCGCACCGCGCCCGCCGAAGCCCTGGTGTGCCACGCCTGCCGCCTCATCTACGCCGTCGAAGACGACATTCCCATCATGCTGATCGACGAGGCGAAGCACTTCTGAACGCGCCGCTCGCGCATTTGTTTGACACCCGCCTCCACGAGGCCTAAGTTTAGGCGCGCTCGACCCTTACGCGAGGAGCCAGGTGCGCGGAACGCGCCCGACGATACTCTTTTTCTCGCCGGCTGGTCGCACGGTACCTGACTTCCTGACGCACTGGGTGAACGGCAAAGGACTCACCATCATTCCGGTGCCGGACCCCGGTGACGTGGAGCAGCGGGTGCTGCGATCCCTGCCGCAGCTCGTCGTCATCGATGCCGACGACGGCCCGCAGGGGCTCGCCCTGTGCGGCCGGCTCAAGGCGGACTCCTATTCGGCCATCGTGCCCCTCGCCGTCCTCACCAGTCGGCATACCACCGATCGGGTCCAGGAATGGTTCACGGCGGGGGCGGACGAGGTCATCAGCCCGCTGTTCGAGCCGGCGGAGCAGGCGAGCCGCCTGGACGGCCTGATGACCCGGACCGCGCGCGACGTCGCCGTCAACCCGTCCACCCGGCTTCCCGGCACGACGGAGATCGAGCGCGAGATCCGGCGCCGCATGGAGAACGGCGAGCTGTTCGCCGTCTGCTACGCCGACCTCGATCACTTCAAGGAGTTCAACGACCGCTACAGCTACAACGACGGCGACCGGGTCATCTACATCCTGTCGCGCATCCTGCACGACGTGGTGAAGGGGCTGCTCGCCGGCCGGGGCTTCGTGGGGCACATCGGGGGGGACGACTTCATCTTCATCATCCCGTTCGACGACATTCCCGAGGTGTGCGGCGAGGTGCTGGAGGTGTTCGATACGCTGATTCCGTACCAGTACAACGAGCAGGACCGGCGCGCCGGGTACTATTTCGGGAAGGACCGGCGTGGCCAGCTGCACCGTGTGCCGCTCATGACGCTGTCGATCGGGATCGTGACGAATCAGCATCGCCGCTTCGCGCACCCGGCGCAGGTGAGCGAGCTCGCGACCGAAATGAAGAGCTATGCCAAGACGCAGCCGGGATCGGTGTTCGTGGTCGATCGGCGCCACGACCCGGAGCTCGATGAGACCGAGGGGCGCGCGAGATGAACGTCACCTGTCCGTCGTGCGAGACCGTGTACCGCGTGGACCCCGCCAAGGTCCCGCCGGGCGGGGTGCGTGCGCGCTGCGCGGTATGCAGCAGCGTGTTTGCGGTGAACCCCGCGGGGGCCGGCGCGGCGGCACCCGCCGTCGCAGCAGCCCAGCGGGCGCCCGCTGCTCCGGCGGGTGCCGCCGCACCGCCGCCGTCCGCGGCTGCGCCCCCGCCCCCGCCCCCGCCTCCGCCAGCCGCTCCCGCGCCTGCCACGCGGCCGCCCGCTCCACCACCGCCGCCCCCATCGGTCCCGGTGCCCCCGCGCCCGCCCGGGATGCCGCGCTTTTCGGGGCCGGTGGCCGCTCCGGCGCGGCCTGCCGCACCACCCGCAGCGCCGCCCACGCCCACGTTCCGGCCGCCGGCGTCGCCTCCCTCGCCCCCGCCGTCTCCCGCAGCCCCGGCGCGCGCCCCCGCTACGGCCCCGGCCCCCGGTGCTCGCACGGCAACTGGGCCCGCTCGTCCCGCGGCGCCCGCCCCTCCCGCTTCTCCCGCGCCGCCCCCGT
>WNGK01008135.1_pt1 | contig 10903 bp, 7 predicted proteins | sample 5400601 | NCBI WGS metagenome assembly WNGK01 (sample SAMN13153376, study PRJNA577476) | soil metagenome | isolation source: 60 cm soil or saprolite under Garry oak tree replicate 1 | place: USA:California | collected 2016-06-15
CGCTGCTGAGTTCCACCCCGGTCGGCCTCGACGACCTCACCCGGATGTCCGGCACCCCGCCCGGCATCGTGCGCACGATATTGATGGAGCTGGAACTGGCCGGGCGGATAGGCTGGCATGGCGGCGACCGGGTATCGCTGGCCTAAGCTCAAGGTGCTCAGCCGCCTTTGCTGCCACGGGCCGTGTCGTCGGCCCCCAGCCGCGCCATATCCAAGAGGTATCCAAGTGTGTCGAGCTTCTGCTTGCGGGCAAGAGCCGCCAAATCAGCCGTCAAAGCCGCCACATAAGCGGCCGTGGCGGCCTTTTCCCCCTCTTCCGGCTCCGATTCCACGGATTTGCCAGGTCTGATGCGCGGCACGCCCACAAACCCTCGCTAAAATACAGCCCATCGCTCGCCGTCATAACGTACTCCGGGCCCATATAGAAGATCGAGCTGCCACCGCTCCACTCTTATTGGTTGCAGCAGCGGGTTCCTAAAGGCAAATTGGCGCCCTTCGCCCTGTGCGCGTCGCTACCTCCCGGCGGCTTGCGATTCGACTCCCGATTTGACTTGGGAGGCCGCATTACCCATGTTCGCGCCGACTGCCGCGGCCGCCCGATCTTCCGCCCGCCGCCCCATTGAACAGAATTGCCAGGAATTTCATGGACGTCGTCGTTGTCGAGTCGCCCGCAAAGGCCAAGACGATCAACAAATATCTGGGGCCCGGCTTCGAAGTGCTGGCCTCCTTCGGGCACGTGCGCGACCTGCCGGCCAAGAACGGATCGGTCGATCCGGATCACGATTTCCACATGCTGTGGGAGGTCGATCCGAAGGCGCAGAAGCGCCTCAACGACATCGCCAAGGCGGTCAAGGGCGCCAACCGGCTGATTCTGGCAACCGACCCGGATCGCGAAGGCGAAGCGATCTCCTGGCACGTGCTCGAGGTGCTGAAGGAGAAGAACGCGCTCAAGGGCCAGAAGATCGAGCGTGTGGTGTTCAACGCCATCACCAAGCAATCCGTCATCGAGGCGATGAAGAATCCGCGCCAGATCGACGCCGCGCTGGTCGATGCGTACCTGGCGCGCCGCGCGTTGGATTATCTGGTCGGCTTCACGCTCTCGCCGGTGCTGTGGCGCAAGCTGCCGGGCGCGCGCTCGGCCGGACGCGTGCAGTCGGTCGCGCTGCGCCTCGTCTGCGACCGCGAACTGGAAATCGAGAAGTTCGTCGCGCGCGAATACTGGTCGCTGGTGGCGACGCTGGCAACGCCGCGGGCCGAGACCTTCGAGGCGCGCCTGGTCGGCGCCGACGGCCGCAAGATCACCCGGCTCGACATCGGAACCGGCGACGAGGCGCAAGCCTTCAAGCGCGACCTTGAGACCGCGCAGTTCTCGGTCACGTCAGTCGACTCCAAGCCGGCCCGGCGCAATCCCCCGCCCCCGTTCACCACCTCGACGCTGCAGCAGGAGGCGAGCCGCAAGCTCGGCTTTGCGCCGGCGCACACCATGCGGGTGGCGCAGCGGCTCTATGAGGGCGTCGATATCGGCGGCGAGACCTTCGGCCTCATTACCTATATGCGCACCGACGGCGTGTTCATGGCGCCGGAGGCGATCGCGGCGATCCGCGCCGACATCGCGTCGAGCTACGGCAAGCAATATGTGCCGGGCACGTCGCGCCTCTATCAGAACAAGCAGAAGAACGCCCAGGAAGCGCACGAAGCCGTGCGCCCGGCCGACCCGGCCAAGCGCCCGCGCGACGTCGCTAAGTTTCTCGAGCCGGACCAGGCCAGGCTCTACGAGCTGATCTGGCTGCGCGCGATGGCGAGCCAGATGGAATCTGCCGAAATGGAGCGCACCACCGTCGACATCACCGCCAAGGTCGGCGCGCGCGCGCTCGAGCTGCGCGCCAACGGCACGGTGATCAAGTTCGACGGCTTCCTGGCGCTCTATCAGGAAGGCCACGACGACGACGACGAGGACGACGAGTCCAAGCGCCTGCCCGCGATGAGCCAGGGCGAAGCGCTCGCCCGGCGCGCCATCGCGTCGACCCAGCATTTCACCGAGCCGCCGCCGCGCTTCTCGGAAGCCTCGCTGGTCAAGCGCATGGAAGAGCTCGGCATCGGCCGGCCCTCGACCTATGCGTCGATCCTGCAGGTGCTCAAAGACCGCAACTATGTGCGGCTGGAAAAGAAGCGGCTCTATGCCGAGGACAAAGGCCGCGTCGTCATCGTGTTCCTGGAAAACTTCTTTGCCCGCTATGTCGAATACGAATTCACCGCCGGTCTGGAGGAAGATCTCGACCGCATTTCCAACGGCGAAGTCGACTGGCGCTCGGTGCTGCGCGACTTCTGGCGCGACTTCATCGGCGCGGTCGACAACGTCAAGGACGTGCGCGTGCGCGAAGTGCTCGACGTGCTCGACGAGATCCTGGCGCCACATCTGTTCCCGCCCAACGCCGACGGCACCGATCAGCGCCTCTGCCCGACCTGCGGCACCGGACGCCTCGGGCTCAAGCTCGGCCGCTTCGGCGCCTTCATCGGCTGCTCGAACTATCCGGAATGCCGCCACACCCGTCAGCTCTCCACCAGCGGGGGCGCCGCCCCCGACAAGGTGCTGGGCAAGGACCCCGACAGCGGCCTCGACGTCGCGATCAAGTCGGGCCGCTTCGGCACCTATCTGCAGCTTGGCGAAGCCTCCAAGGACAAGGAAGAGAAGCCAAAGCGCGCCGGCATCCCGAAGGGATGGGTGATCGACGAGATCACGCTCGAAAGCGCGCTCAAGCTGCTCTCGCTGCCGCGCGAAATCGGCAAGAGCCCCGAGGATGGCGAGCCGATCATGGCCGGCATCGGGCGTTTCGGCCCCTTCGTGCAGCAGGGCAAGACCTATGCGAACCTCGATGCCAGCGAGGACGTGTTCTCGATCGGGCTCAACCGCGCGGTCACGCTGATCGCCGAGAAGAAGGCCAATCCGGGCAAGGGCCGCCGCTTCGGCGCCGACCCGGGCCGCGCGCTCGGCGACCATCCGCAGCGTGGCGGGCCGATCCTGGTCAAGAAGGGCCGCTATGGCCCCTATGTGACCAACAGCGGCATCAATGCGACGATTCCGGACGACAAGAACCCGGAAGAGATCACGCTCGAACAGGCCGTCGCGTTGATCGAGGCGCGCGCCGACAAGACCGGCGCCAAGCCCGCGCCGCGGCGCAAGGCGCCGCGCAAGGCCGCGGCGGCACGCGTCGCCAAGCCGGTTGCCGACGGCGAAAAGAAGCCCGAGGCGGTCGCCCGCAAGGGCGCGGCGAAGAAAAAGCCGGCCGCCAAGCGCGCGCCGAAGAAAACCGTGACGGCCGCCGAATGAGCGGCAGCGCGTCCGGGCGGGGTTGACCCACTTGTTCGTCATGGCCGGATTTGTTCCGGTTCCGCTCATTCCCGCGCAAGCGGGAATCCAGGGCAACAAGCGCCGGAGTTCGCGACCCTGGATCCCCGCTTTCTCGCGGGGATGAGCGGAGATGAGGAATGATTCAGTCTCGCCGGATCATGCTGTAGTGCTCCGGACGCCCGATCATGGCGGCGCCACCCGCACATCCGCGATCACCGGCAGATGATCCGAAATATGACGCGCCTCGCGGTCCGTAAAGGACTGGACCATTGCGGAGTGGGGTCGACAATAAATTCCATCAAGGCGAAGCAGCGGCCATGCCGAGGGATAAGTCCGGAAACGCGTATGACCAGGCAGCTCCAGTGAAAGCGCGCTGCGCACCGAGCCCGGCCAGAACCAGTCATTGAAGTCGCCCGCCACGACGGTTGGGTACGCCTGCCCGGCGATCTCGAGCAGCTTGCGCGTCTGCCCACGCCGCTCGTGGATGCTCAGGCCCAAATGCGTCACCACGAGACGCAGGGTGCCTTGCGGCGTCGCAATCATGCTGGCGATCGCGCGGCGCGGCTCGCGCTCCGGATGGGACAGGTCGTGAATGATCGTGTCGCTCATCGGCCAGCAGCTGATCAGCATCTGACCATAGTCGCCGTCCGCGGTGGTAATCGATTTTGCCCCAATGCCATGCTCGCCGAGCGTGCGCTGGAGGAACTCAAACGGGTTGATGCCGACATGCTTGTCGCGGCGCGAATCCACTTCCTGCAATGCGACGATGTGCGGCTCCCAGCGGTCGATCAGTTCCACGACCCGCGTGAGGTCGAAGCGCGGATTGCGCCCGAGCGCCCCATGGATGTTCCAGGTCAGAACACGAACAGTGCCGACTGTCTCTCTCAAGGCTTATTTTCCGAATTTCGCGACAATCAGTTGCACGCAGCCCGCGACCGCAAGCCACGCCAGCAGCACGGCGAAGAGTATGGCGAACTCTCCTGGCCGCGGCGCGCTCAGGATGCGCACGAACTGGTGCCCGAGTGCGGACATCACGATGAGACCCGGCGCCATGCCGAGCAGTGTCCCCGCCACATAGGTGCCAAGCTTCACGTCGCTGGCGCCGGCCGCAAGATTGACGACAGTGAAGGGCGCAAGCGGCACCAGCCGGATCGCCGCGACCGCAAGCACGCCGCCGCTGACGATCTTGCGCTGCACGCGCCTGAGCCGCGGCCCGAGCAAGCCGCGCAAGGTCTCCCGCCCGAGCACGGCACCGACCGCGTAGGTCACGATTGCGCTCAGCAGCGAGCCGGCGGCCGCATAGGCGAGTCCCGCAGCAGGACCGAACGCGGCCGCCGTCGCCGCGATCAGGACCGTGATCGGGAACGCGATCAGCCCGCCCACAAGATAGATTCCCAGCACCAGCAGCGGTGCCCATGGCTCAGCCGCGAGCGAGCGAAGCATCGGTCCGATCTCGCTTGGGTTTGCCAGCGTCGAGAGTGGCGGATAGTGCCAGGCGATGGTCAGGGACACGAACAGTGCCGCGAAGGCCGCAAACTTGAGCAGAACCGCTGGCGTGCGGCGCGGAAATTGTTCGCCGAACAGACCCGCGATGACCTCACGGCTCTGGATCGGGCGTTCGGGATCGGCAAGGCCTTCGATGTACTCGGCGAGCTCGCCATGATCCGGCTCGCCGTCATCGATCGCAAGCAGCCGATGTCCCCGGCTCGATAGCGTCTCGGCGGCGCCGATGAGCGAGCCGTGCTCGATCGCGTGCGCGGCCGCCTCCTCCGATACGCCGCAATGATCGCCCAGCAGGCGGGCGCGGACCGCCCGAATCGCCCGCGCTTGCGCGTCGCAATCGGCTTCGATCGCGAGGTCGCATTCGGTGTCGGTGCCCATCGAGCGGTTGTTCATGTTGGCCGAGCCGACGCGCAGCAAGCGATCGTCCACGATCATAATCTTGGAGTGCACCATGGTATGCGTGACGTGCTGGCCCTCGCGCACTTGCGGATAGAGCAGGCGCACGCGCTCGCCGACACCAGCGTCGCGCAAGATACGCATGAAGCGAATACGGCCGTTGCGCATCGTATGCGCTTCCAGCCAGCCGGTTGGGGTATGCGGCGCCACAATGACCGTCTCGAGTTCCGGTTTCTCCCGCATCTGCTGCGCCAACGCCTTGGCGATGGCCGCCGAGGTCAGGAACTGGTTCTCGATGTAGAGCGAGCGTTCGGCCGTCGCGATCATGTCGTGGAATAGCGCCTCGACTTCTCTCGCCTCCGGCAGGTCGCCGTGCGCTGGAAGCGTGCGCGCGATCGCGACCTTGGTGTCGGTGAAATCCGGCGCAACGCCATGCGGCCAGGGCGAGCCGACTTGCTCACGCGGAATGCACTCGCCGGTGGCGCGCGCCCAGCGCTCACGTGCAAGCTCGGCGAGCGCACTTGCTGCAGGGCCGTCGACAACCATCTGGACATCGTGGAATGGACGATAGGGCTTGCCGGCGGGATCGAGCCGGCGCGGATCATCGCCCCGGTGGCGGGTGGTATCCCAGCGCCGGATGGTCAGGTCGAGCCCACCCGAGAACGCAATGGCATCATCGATGACGACGATCTTCTGATGATGCGAGGCGCCGACCGGCAAGGCGTTGTCAAGCCGGAAGCGCACGCGCGATGGCGTATTCCAGCCGAGCTTGAGGGAGGGAAACGGCTCGCGTTCCAGGGCGTAGAGGACGGCAAAATCCCAAGCGAGCAGATGGACCGTGAGATGAGGCCGCTCGCCTACCAGGCGCGTGAGGAAATCGCGCAGATTGACGGGCCAGCCGTCATTCACCTCGCCATCGCCGCCAACGAGTCTCGTGCGGCTGTCGAGATCCCATCCGATAATGCAGACGTTCCGCTGCGCCTGTTTGAGCGCCGAGCGCACGGCGGGAAAATACGAACTGGCATCGATCAGGATCGACGCGCGTCCGGCTTCCTCGATGCGCCACGCATTGTGGCCCTGTCGCAAGGTTCCCATGCAGACCCAAGGCCCGAGCACGCTCTCGGGTTCCACGGCAGGTCATCGGGTTCCGCATAGTGGCCAGCGCGAAATCAGCATGAGAAACGCCGCGCGTTGCCTGACTTCCCGGCAAATCAATGCATGTGACGCGCGATCTCGCCTGACACCGGCAATTCAACCGCCCCATTGATGGCGACGTCCAGCACCAGCAGGCCTGTCTGCGCGTCAACCTCGCCAAGATAGGCCCGAAGATCGTCGAGACCTTGTGATCCCTCTATTCGATAACCTCGTCCACCGAGGCCGGACGCAAGCTGGACGAAATCGGGCGCCGGCTGCATGGCGTGCCGGGCGGATAAACCCTTGCGTTCGAGCGTATGACGTTCCTGGCCGAACGCTCCGTCGTTCAAGATGATGATGCTCAGCGGTAACCGATAGCGCGCGGCGGTATCGACGTCAGCCAGTCCCATCATGAAGGCGCCGTCGCCTGTGATCAGCGTGACGCGGTGGCCTGGCCTTGCGAAGCATCCCCCGATCGCCAAACCGATACCTTGGCCGATGCAACCAAAGTCGAAAGAATAGGCCCAGTTTCGCGGATTGGCGACCGACATCCGCTGACAAGTGGCTTGTACGCAGTGGCCGCCGTCAGCGACGAGAATGCGATCCGGAGGAAGGAAGTCGTTCAGCAGATCGAGAACGCACCTGGGATCGAGACTGCCATCGTCACCATGCGTATAATCGCGGCTTCGAGCCTGACGCACGACTGGATTGGCGGCTTTATTGATTTTCGTTTCCGTCTGCTGTTGGAGGGTTTCGTATATCTGCTCAGTCGCGAGCCGAGCATCGCCGAGCAGGGCCAATGCCACCGGTGTATAATAATCGAAGGCAGCCGGATCTTCGTCGATCTGAATGACCTTGGCGTTTCCGATCAGCTCGCGAAACGTGGTCGTCCATTGATTCAGGCTGGCTCCGATTGCGAGCAGAACGTCGCACGATTTGAGCACCTCGTCCGCAGCTCCCTCGCCCAGCCCACCGCTGACGCCGAAGGTAAGCGGATGACCGCTGCACAATCCTTTCGCCAGAAGCGAGCCGGTGATCGGCGCTCCGAGGTGCGAGCTCAACCGCGCGATGACGGCGTCGGCGTTGGCACGCACCGCGCCGCGTCCTGCAAGAATCGCCGGCTGTTGCGCTCTTGCCAGCATGTCGGCCGCGCGTTTCACGGCGTCGGGATCGGCCAAGCCTGCCGCGGGCGACAGTCCGGCCGCGAAACGCCACCCATCGGGTAAGTCCAATCGCTGCACGTTATTTGGCAGATTGAGCACGAATGGACCGCGTCCCGCCTCAAGGTGCCGGAACGCTGTCGTCAGCACGGGCACGAGTGCTCTTACATCATCGACAACCGCCGCGGCGCCGGCGGTGACCGTTGCGAATGCAAGCTGATCGAGCCGCTGTGCGTTGTGCACATCGCCGAGCGAACTCTGACCAGCAAGCAAGAGCGCCGGCGAGTGATGATGGCGCGCGACCGCGAGTGAGGTCGCGGTGTTGGTGAGGCCGGGTCCCTGCGTCACCGAGCACAGCCCGACCTCACCTGAAAAACGGGAATAACCGTCGGCCATCGCGACGGCGTGCTGCTCGTGGCGGGTGTGGACGACCGTGCGGCCGCACCTGTCCGCGAATTCGGCCAGCAGGTCCAGATTGCCGTCGCCCATCAACCCGAAAACCGGCCCCCTGACTGTATCTGACACCGCGCGGGCGATCGCTTCGTAGACTTTCATGCTCACGACCTCCAGGAAACTGCCGGACAGGAACCCATTGGCAAAAATCCCAACGGCGGCAGGACGTTTGAAATCTCAAGTCAGCTGGGCTTGCCGATCGAGCCCTTCTGCGGGTGAAGCATGAATCGATCTGAAGGTTCCCTGGTTCCGGGCGAACTCAAAGCAGGCGTGTTCGATAGGAGTTCCCACCGGATGGAGCACGGCACCTTTGTTCATTTTGAATGTCTCGAGACTGGGCCGAAGGTCGGTTGACTCGGCAGACTCTCATTGCATTTCAATCACTTAACCCTAACAGGCTGCGGCGACCGTGCGGTCGGGATCAAACCCCGCATAGACGTGATGATGCGAACGCCGGAATCGGAGCGCTGGCGGGCTGGCTCGATCACCGTGTCGCAGCTTGCAGGTCCGCATGCTCGAACGCGGAGGCCATGCGTTCGATTTCGGCTTTCGAGAGTCCTTGATCGGATGCCGTCTGGCGCCAGTTTGATACGACGACGCCAACCTCGCGCATAATGGTGCGCGCGTGGCTCGGCTTCAGCCGATAGTGCGCGGCTGTTTCGAGAGCCAGTTCGATCGAAGCCGTTCCGTCGTCTTCATCGATTGCGGTAGTCAGGATGCGCGGCTTGATGTCGAGCGGCACGGGATTGAGATCGAAGGCAGGCGAAAGATGCCAGCCACCCGCGCGATCATACAGAAAGCCATGATTGCGAAGATGGTCGTCGCTGTTTGAAATCAAAATATTGAACACGACCCGCCGCCAGAGTTGCGGGCTATCCTGTTCCGGCTTGGCCCCGTATTGGCGTAGCGCGTCCGCGATTTCGAGGTAGCTGTGCAGATCATTGTCGATGGCATCGAGCATGCTCATCGCCGATAGAAATGGTATGCGCCGCGCACCGTCGCGATCAAAGCGGCGCAGCACCAGCACCGCGCGGTCGGCGACGTTCTCGATCCGCCAGTCGGGCGTCGGGATACCGGCCTTCTTCGCAAGCGTGAGGGCTGTCGCCTCCCAGAGCGAGACCGGCACCAAGTCGTCGTGCTTGGGAAACTTCGCGATTGCCAGCGAGCCGTCGCGGTCGATGACGGATGCCTTCGGGCGGGCGCCGCCTAGCGAGGAGCCGGGAGCAAGAAGGAGCTTGAGGTCTTCGTCGCTTTCGCCATCGGCCGTCAGTCGCAAGGCCGCATCGAGCAGTTCAGCAAGCCGCAGCAGCGGCGGGATTTGTACGCTCTCCGCGAGAAAGCGCCCGCCCTCGCTTTCGGCAAAGCGCAGAGCGCCTTGCCGCGCGGTATCGGCGACCGCCATGAGATAGTCGATTTCGCCAAGCGTATGCGGCGGGCGGTTTTCTTCCCGCGCCTTGCGGCGCTCGTTGCGTTGAATGAGCACGCGGCCCCAGCGGTCGGGCGCGGAATCCCCGATCGCACCGAATATCTGGCGTCCGGCCGGCGTGTGCAGCGGTCCTTTGCCGAGCGCGAGCGCGGGCTCCAAGGGAAAGCGCGCCGGATGCCTGAGCCAGGTCTCGTCGTATTCGAAGGTCGCGCTTTCTTTTCCCTTGCGCATGCGTCCCCAGAGGCGGCCGACAAGGTGCGGCATACCGTCAAGATCGACATAGACAAGGACGCGCCGGTCCGTCATTTGGGACTCCGCGCCGTCTTGCCGGACTGCCGGATGCGCTGGGGCAAACGCTCTTCTTCGAGCGCAAGCCCCAGCTCGTCGGTACGCGCGTCAGCCAACTCGGCGAGACGCGGCGTGAGGCCAAGAATAAAGAGCACGGTCGCGTAGATGCCGAGCGAAACAGTCGGGTCGCCGTGTTCGACCTTGCGAAGCGTCATGCGGGTAATGAAGGCGCGCTGCGCCATCAGCGCCGCAGTGATGCGGCGGCGCAGCCGGGCGCTGCGGATGTCCCCGCCGAGCTTGGCGAGCGCCCGCTTGACGGGAAGTGGTAAGGGTGGCGTGGTACGCATACTGGTCCTGTAATGGCTCTTTTCTTATACGATAAGCTAGTTAATGTCCATTTAAATAGCCATTACGATGACAGCTACTTGGTTTTTCAAGGGCTTGCATGAGGGAAACGAGGGGCGCCGCCGCTCGCCAACCGTCGTATCGCTTGCGTTATTGGAGCACCGGCGGGCTGGCGGACCCGCCGCATCGCGCCTAACCTCATCGCGTCTTGAAGAAACCGGTCAAAAAGAAGCCCTCCGGCGGCGGCCTTCCCTCGCGCGAGGATGTTCTCGCCTTCATCGGCACGCACAAAGGCAAGGCCGGCGTGCGCGAGATCGCGCGCGCCTTCGGCTTGAAGAACGCCGACCGCGCGGCGCTGCGCCAGATGGTGCGCGGCCTCACCGACGCGGGCGCGGTCGAAGGCCGGCGCAAGAAGCTGCACCACGCCGGCACCCTCCCCGCGGTCGTGCTGGCCGACATCACGCATCGCGATGTCGATGGCGAGCTGATCGCGGTCCCGACCGAGTGGGACGTCGAGGCACACGGCGAAGCCCCGCGCATCCGCATCCATGTGCCGCGCAAGGCGCGTCCGGCCGAAATCCCCGGCGTCGGCGATCGGGTGCTGACCCGCACCGAAGAGAGCGGCGAGGACGGCGAGGCGATCCGCCATTCCGGCCGCATCATCAAGATCCTGGATCGTGGCAAGCAGCGCCAGATCGGGGTTTTCCGCGCGCTAGCGAGCGGCGGCGGGCGCCTCGTGCCGGTCGTCAAGAAAGACGTCGGCCGCGAGATCGATATTCCGCCCGGCGCCACCGGCGAAGCCGCCGACGGCGATCTGGTGGCGGTGGATCTGACCAAGCACGGCCGCTTC
>WNGK01008136.1_pt1 | contig 10903 bp, 7 predicted proteins | sample 5400601 | NCBI WGS metagenome assembly WNGK01 (sample SAMN13153376, study PRJNA577476) | soil metagenome | isolation source: 60 cm soil or saprolite under Garry oak tree replicate 1 | place: USA:California | collected 2016-06-15
CGATCTGCCCGCGATGGTACGCCGAGTGCATCATGACATGAGTCAAGACATCTACAATCGTGCTCGTCCACTCCTCGCCCTTGCTGTTCTTGTACGAGATGGACTGCGAAACGTCCCCCGCCGTGATCAGATCGAGAAACTCGAGCCAGAGCCCGCCCAGTTCGGCGGCCAGAGCCTCACACTGCGCCAGATCGGGCTCCGGCCAGACAGGGACGCTCTGCGGCTGTTGTTTCAATCGATCCAGCCACACTCGTTCGGCGGCGAGAATATGAGACATGAGCTGCAGCGATCGCTGATTCGCAGACAGGTGATTCGCCGAGCGGAGGTTCGCACCGCCGCCGGCGGCCCGGATCGCATTCAAAACCTCCCGGTTCGCCCACTCATCGTAGGCAAATTGCCGGCGCAGATAGTCAGCCAGATTCACGAACCTGTCCTCCGTCGAGTTGCCTGCGACCCACCAATTTAATCCGTGGTATTGCCGCTGGCAATGTTGTAACCATCCTTTCACATTTCAGGGATAAACTGCTTGCTTGAGCTGCCCAAAGTCCCGGGCGGAGCCGACACAGCTTTCCGATGCCACGCAAAGCGCCAGCATCCCGAAATAACGGAGCCGAAGAGGCGGCCACGAAGCCGCGTGCCGCCAAAGCCGCAGCCGAGGCGAAACTGGGCGGCCCTGACGATCTGGCCCGCCTCGCCCTGAAGGCTTGCCTCATCGCCCGCGATGCCGCGTTCAACGTCCGCGACCTGCTCACCAATTCTTCCCGCATGGCCTTCCTCGCTATCAAGGATTGCGAAAAGGAACTCGACCAAATCGAGCGCCAGATCGACGAGCGCCTGCCCGCCGCCATCACCCGCGTCAATGAAACGCGCGCCCGCCAGCTGCTTTCCAGCCTGAAGTCCACGACCGACCTCGAGCGCATTGGCGACCTCGTGATGAGCGTGGCCATGCGGGTGCAGTCCCGAACCTCAAAGATGGCGGCATCCGATGTGCGTCAACTGGTGGAAATGTCGTCGGTGCTGCGCGAGATGCTTGACCTGGTTCACCAGGGGTTCTCCACTCTGGATCTGGAGTGCGCCCGCAAGGTCTTGCAGATGGACAAAGAGATCGACCGTGTCTGTCACACCCTATTCCAGAAGCATCTGGCGGAAACCGTGGCGCAGGGCGATACCACGGGCTTCGATGTGCTGCTCATGGCGCAGGCCCTGGAGCGCGCCGGCGACCACACCACGAACCTCGCCGAGGATCTCTACAGCCTCATCGAAGGCCGCAGCGTGCGGCATCTGCCGAAGAAGAAGGCAGCGGGTTAGCAAGTTCTCAGTTCTCAGTTCTCAGTTCTCAGTTCTCAGTTCTCAGTTCTCAGAAAGAGCAAAAACCATAATCTCGGGCTGTCAAGCGAGGAAACGCAGCTTCGGGCCCTCCTCGTCCCAAAAACAGGCCCAAAGTCGGACCTATTGAGAACTGAGAACTTCTTACAAATTCATCGTTCGTTAACACGCGGGAAACATTCGCGCAACATTTGCCCAATAGAGTCTTTGAGTGCGTGCCTTCCGATTGGCACGCGCAGTAACGTCGCCGGGTACCCTGAAGCGAGAAATGCATCTGCCAGCCGAATTCCATGAACAGACCGGAAATACCAGTAGCCCAGCCGCGTTCCGTCCGGTCATCTTTGTGGTCGAAGATGACGAGGACATAGCCCGCCTCATCTCCCACAATCTGCAGGCGGCCGGGTTTGAGGTGCAGAGTTTCGTCAGCGGCGCTTCGGTGCTCAGCGAGGCCGTGCGGGAGACGCCGGCGCTCTTCCTGCTCGATGTAATGTTGCCCGGAACCGACGGCTTCGAACTATGCCGCCACATCCGCCAGACCCCTGTCCTTTCCGCGACTCCCATCATTTTTCTCACCGCCAAGACTGCCGAGGCCGACCGCGTCAAAGGATTGGAACTGGGGGGCGACGATTACATCACCAAGCCCTTCAGCCCGCGCGAACTCGTGGCCCGCATTCGCAGCGTGTTGCGCGGCTTGGGTCAAATCCCCGCGCCCGGCGAAGTGCTGCGACTGGGTGAACTCGAAATTGACGTCTCTTCCATGACCGTGCAGGTGCAAGGCCGCAATGTCCTCACCACGGTGCGCGAATTCCGCCTGCTGGAATACCTGGCCACCCATCGCGGCCGCGTCCTGACCCGCGACCAACTGCTCGACGCGGTGTGGAAAGAAACTCCGTTCGTGACCCCGCGCTCCATCGACGTATACATCCGCCGCCTCCGCGAAAAGATTGAACAGGACCCCCGCCATCCCCAATACCTGAAAACCCTCCGCGGCATCGGCTACAGGTTCGAAGTACCGAAATAAGAGCAGACGCACCGGTAACCCCTCCCGTTCGTCATCCTGAGCGAAGTTTTCGTCCGCGAATGCGGACGAAAGCGCAGTCGAAGGACCCCTACATTCTGCATTCAACCTCCCCGATTCAGGGAGTTTTCCCTCAAGTCCAAAGGAACTTCCTTCCGCGTCCATGCCACCGCGAAAGCGTTAGGGATCCCAAAACATCCACTCTTTTCATCCCGCGCTCACGCCGCGTCGTTTATTCTCCCTACATCCTTACATGGCCCCGAACAAGACCAAGCCGCTGTGGAAAGCCGACGACCAGCATGCCCGCCTGGCCGAAGTGATTGCGCATTCCGACGAGCCCGCGAAAGATAACCCGCTGCGCCGCGACGTTCGATCGCTGGGCGCGATCCTTGGACAAATATTGGTGGAGCAGTCGGGTCAAGAAGTGTTCGACTCCGTCGAAGAATTGCGACGGCTTCTGATCGAGCATCGCGAAACCGTTCGCCGCAGTCCGGAGCAAGCCTCTTCCTCTTCGCCCGAACTCATGGTCAAGGCTCAGGAAATTGTTTCGCGCATGGACTTGCCCCGCGCCTACCAGGTCACCAAGGCTTTCGCAGCCTATTTCGAGCTCACCAACCTCGCCGAGACCAACCATCGCAGGCGCCGCCGCCGCGCCGGCAAATTGGACCGCGACCACGCTCCGCTCCCCGGCTCGTTTCGCGGAACCCTCCTGCGTCTGAAAGAGGCTGGAATTTCGGCGGAAGACGCCGTCGCCGCCCTCGGTCAGATCGCGATCACTCCCGTCTTCACCGCGCATCCCACCGAGGTGGCTCGGCAGACCGTTCTGCTGAAGCGCCGCCGCATCGCGCAGCAACTCGAACGCCTCGACCGCCTTCCGCTCACAGCCGCAGAGGCGGAGCATTGCGAAAACAATATCCGCGCGGAAGTGACCTCGCTCTGGCAGACCGACGAAGTGCGTATGGCGAAGCCGACGGTGGACGACGAAATCCGCATCGGCCTGCGCTACTTCCGCCTTTCGCTGTTCGACGCGCTTCCGAAGGTCTATGCCGAGGTCGCGGAATCTTTCCGCGAAGTCTACGGTCTCGATCTCGACGAAAACGCCTTGCCGAACCTCGTGCACTTCGGCTCCTGGATTGGCGGAGACCGTGACGGCAACCCGCTGGTCAAGCCGGATTGCATTCGCGACGCGCTACAGATGGCGCGCGCCTTGATCGTCCGCGAGTATCTCAGCGACGTTGAGTCCCTCAGCGACCGCCTCAGTTCCTCGCACCGGCAAACCGGGGTCTCGGAAGAACTGCTGGCGCGCTTGCACCACTACGAACGCACGATCGCGGGCGTGCACCTGGCGTGGGGGCCGCACAACACAACAGAGAGTTATCGCCGGTTTCTCTCCTATATGTTCCACAGACTTCAGCGCAGCCGCGATGCCGTGAACGCCCCCGCCTCCTACCGCAACGCCGCAGAGTTTGAGGACGATCTCCTGCTCGTGCGGAACAGTCTGCAATCCAACCGCGGAGAACGGCTGGCCACAACCTGGGTCGATTCGCTGCTGCGGAAGCTGCGGACGTTTGGCTTCCATCTGCACACGCTCGACATCCGCCAGCATGCCCAGGTACACGCGCGCGTCATCGACGAACTAGGGCCCAATCCCGACCGCAGCACGAACTCCGCCGAGAGCCGCGAGCTGCTCGAGACTTTTTGCACCATCGCCAAACTGAAACGTACCTATCCCGCGCAATCCATTCGCCACTACATCATCAGCGGCGCCAAGTCAGAGGACGACGTAATGGCGGTGGTTCGCCTCGCGAAAGTGGGTGGAGTCCAAGTTGCAGGATCAGATGAAGATCCGGGCTTGATGCCGGTGCCCTTGTTCGAATCCATCGACTCGCTGCGTGCCGCGGGCGCCGTCATGCGCCGCCTGTGGAGCGATCCCGAGTATCAGCCTCTACTCGATTCCTGGGGACGCTGGCAGGAAGTCATGCTCGGCTACTCCGACTCCAACAAAGACGGGGGCATGCTCACCAGCACATGGGAACTGTTCAAGGCACATCGCGAGTTGCATCGGGCAGCACTGGAACACGGAGTGAAGCTTCGCCTTTTCCATGGCCGCGGCGGAACAGTGGGCCGCGGCGGGGGGCCCACGCACGCCGCCATCCTTGCGCAGCCGCCGGGATGTTTCTCCGGCCAAATTCGCATCACGGAGCAAGGCGAGGTTCTCAACTGGAAATATGCCGACCCCGTGCTCGCCGAGTGGAATCTGGAACTGATGATCGCAGCCAGTCTGGAAACGCTGATGCTGCATCGCGAGAAGCAGTCGCCGCAACAACTTCGATGGGAAGAAGCTGTCGAGGAAATGTCTCAGGAGGCATATCGCATTTACCGCAAGGAAATCGCCGACAATCCAGAAGTGTTGGAATACTTCGAGCAGGCGACTCCGGTGAACGAGTTGGATACGGCCCGCATCGGATCGCGTCCATCTCGCCGGAGCAAAGGCCGCAGTCTTGAGGATTTGCGCGCCATCCCCTGGGTTTTCGGCTGGATGCAGAGCCGCCACGCCGTGCCCGCCTGGTTTGGCGTGGGTCATGCCCTCCAGCAGTTCGCGGCAAACGGCCCCGGGCACGAGCAGCCTCTGCGCCAGATCGCGCGCGGATTTCCAGTGTTCTCAGAACTTCTTCGCAACGTGGAATTGGGGATGGCCAAAGCAGATCTCGGTATCGCGCGCAATTATTCCGGCCTGGTCAAAAACGCGGCGCTCCGCAAACGCGTCTTCTCCATGCTGGAAGAAGAATTTCTGCGCTCCCGCCGCATGATTCTCCGCGTGACCGGCCAGCGGGAATTATTGGCGCGCAATCGCGTACTGGCTCGCTCCATCCGCCTGCGCAACCCCTACGTCGATCCCATGAGTTTGATTCAGGTGGAACTGTTGCGGCGCAAACAGCAGGGACAGCAGAGCTCGGACCTGGAGTATCCGCTGGGAGCAACCATCAACGGAATCGCTGCTGGCCTGCACAACACGGGCTAGGAAGACGACGCGGCAAGAAGGCAATTTCAGACTTCTGATTTCGGATTGCAGATTGAAAACCTACTTGCACGGCGCGTCAGCACTTGATAATTTCCCAAGTCTGAATCCGAAATCTACAATCTGAAATCTGCAATCCTGCGATCATTATTCCTTTGCCTCTTCCTTGGCGGGAACGGATTGACTGACCTCGCTGTTCGCAGTTTTCTTCTTGACGGGCTGCTTCGCAGCTTCGGCCCGTTTCCGCTCCTGATACCGGCGGTCATGAAATTGTTGATCGGACGCTTGTTTCTTCATGTTCCTATCATGTCACAGATTCCCGTAATCCCCGCGCTAACCGACAACCGCGTTGTCCGTCTGTAGTATGTTATTCGGTTGCCGAAGTGTGTGGCTTCGGCCTCGTGCGGAACTTGCTCTTCCCCATATGCGTACCTTCTACCGGCCCAGTCCGTCCAAATCCAACAGCATCGTAAAAAGAGGCTCCATGTCCGTCGCCCGTTTCGCCGCTGCCCTCACGCTGAGTCTAACCATAACGATGTCCGCGGGCTTGTTCGCGCAAAGCGCGCCCGCCGATCAAAACAAAACGCCTCAACTCCAGCATTTCGACCCAGACCTGGTCGACAAGGCGCTCGACCCCTGCAACGACTTCTATAAGTACGCGTGCAACAAATGGCTGACCGCCAATCCCATCCCCGCGGACCAGGTTTACTGGAGCACAGGTAGCGGCCTTGAGCTGTGGAACGAAAATCTGCTGCGCGAAACCATGGTCGGCGCTAGCGCCAACGATCCCAAGCGCGGCCCTGTCCAGCATAAGATTGGCGACTACTGGGCCGCTTGCATGGACGAAAGCGGGATCGAAGCCGCCGGCCTGAAGCCACTGCAACCGGAGCTCGATCGCATCAGCGCTTTGAAGTCCAAAAAAGAAATCACGCTAGAGATCGCCCACCTGCATCACCTGTTCCCCGGAACGTGGCAATACGGCGACAACCAGACGGACTCGCCATTCTTCGGTTTCACCGGCCAGCAGGATTACGACGACGCCTCCAAAGTCGTTGCGCAGATGGACCAGGGCGGCTTGAGCCTTCCCAATCGCGACTACTATCTGAAGACGGACGACAAGTCGAAGGAAATCCTCGGCAAGTACCGCGCCCACATCCAGAAGATGCTCGTTCTCGCCGGAGAATCAGAGGCTCAGGCCGCAGCCGACGCCGGCACCGTGATCGAAGTCGAAACCGCCATGGCCCAGGCGCAGATGGACAACGTCAAGCGCCGAGACCCCAAGAACATCAACAACAAGATGACTCTGGCACAGGTCCGTAAACTCACGCCCTCCATTGACTGGGACGCCTATCTGAAAGCGGTGAAGGCTCCGGCCAGCTACCATTACATCGTCACTTCGCCCGATTTTTTCCGCGCCGAAGAAAAGCTTCTCACCCACCATCCACTGGAACACTGGCAGGCCTACATGCGCTGGCAGGTGATTCACAGCGCCGCCCCCTACTTAAACAAGGCCGTCGTGGATGAGAATTTCGATTTCTTCGCCCGCACCCTGGCCGGCGCCGAACAACAACGTCCGCGCTGGCGTCGTTGTGTCCGCGCCGCCGACCGGGATCTCGGCGAAGCGTTAGGCCAGGCCTACGTCGACCGCGCCTTTCCGCCCGACAGCAAGGCTCGCACCATTCAGATGGTGCACTCCATCGAAACGGCTCTCGGCGCCGATATTCAGAGCGTCACCTGGATGTCACCGGCCACCAAAGAGCAGGCGATGACCAAGCTGAAGGCAATCGAGGACAAGATCGGCTATCCCTCGCACTGGCGCAATTATTCCAGCGTGATGGTCACGCGAGACAGCTATCTGCACAATGTCGCCCAGGCGACTTCGTTCGAGTTCGAGCGCTGGGTGGCGAAGATCGGCAAGCCCGTCGATCGCGGCGAGTGGACCATGACTCCGCCCACCATCAACGCTTACTACGATCCCCAGCTGAACACCATCAATTTTCCCGCCGGGATTCTGCAACCGCCGTTCTTCGAGGCGACCATGGATGACTCCGTAAGCTACGGCGCCATCGGCATGGTCATCGGACACGAACTGACTCACGGCTTCGACGATCAGGGACGCAAATTCGACGCGCACGGAAATCTCCGCGACTGGTGGACCGCCGAAGACGCCAAACAATACGACGAACGCGGCAAGTGCATCTCTGACGAATACACCCAGGACGTGCCCGAAGCCGGCCCCGGAGTCAAACAGAACGGACTGTTAACTCAAGGAGAAGACACCGCCGACAATGGCGGCATCCATCTCGCTCTGAACGCCCTCGAAGCATCGCTCAAACAGCAAGGCAAGTCGCTCGATGACAAAGGCCCCGACGGCTGGACCTACCGCCAGCGCTTCTTTCTGTCGAATGCGTACTCGTGGTGCGCGAACGTGCGTCCCCAAATCGCCAGCCTCATCGTGACCACCGACCCGCATTCTCTCCCAGTCTTCCGCATCGACAACGTACTCTCGAACATGTCCGAATTCCAGCAAGCCTTCGGTTGCAAAGCCGGACAAAAGATGGTCAGAGCCAACGCCTGCAGGGTCTGGTGAGAGTAGATCGTATGGGGCGGATGCCTCGTCCCACACGGCCTTTCCCCAAAGAAGCGAAAGCCCCGGCCATCAGCCGGGGCTTTGTCTTGATACTGGAGACGCCGTTTGCGAAACACTTCTAGGATAACTCTGGCAGCGACTAAGTCAAGCGGAATTGATTATGTCGAGTGACGACAGAGGGTGAGGGAGTCGAACCCTAATGGCTGATGAGCCACTCGACCGTTTCGCAAACGGCGTCCAGTACCCACTGGCATCACCCTCTAAACGCTGTCTGCAGAAGGAATTCTACTCGGGCTGCTGGATCGAATGATGGACGAGGGCGAATAATTTTGGGTTGCTGTGTCGATTCGGGAATTCACATCAGGGCAATATCCTGGCAGGCGGGACGTCCGCACCACATGGGCTGCGCCCCAGAAAACACGAAAGCCCCGGTTATCAGCCGGGGCCCCGATTGATGCTGACGCAGTCCGCGAAACACTTCTTAGGATAACTCTGCGGATTCCGAAGTCAAGGCACGATAGGTACCTTCGACTCCGCAGTGAGGATCGCCTCGCGATCCTCACCGCTCCGCTCAGCATGACAACTCCTACCGGTTAATATCCTCCTTAGCCTGCAACCGCTTGGCATAACCTTCCAACGCCGTCTTGTTGGCGTCCGGAGCCCCAACCATCGACAGCTTTATTTCCTTCACTGCATTATCAAAGTCTCCCTGCGCGCTGTACACCCGCGCCATCCCCAGATGCGAAGTCCAGAAGTCGGGAAACTTCTTGGCATTCGAACGAAAGACCACGATCGCTTCATCCTGTTTCTTTTCTCCCTGCAACCCTCGCGCGTATACGTAGAGTTGCAGCGCATTCGCCATGCCTAGCGCCTTGTTGCGCGCGACCTCGGCATCCTGTTTGCGCCCCATGGCATCCAGAATCTTCGACTTGTTTATCACATTGTCGTAGCGCTCCTCGGCCTGAATCGACTGCTCTTCATCCTTCAGCGCCTCGTCGAGATTGATCTTGTTGGCCAGGAAGTAGCCGGCCGCATCGTCCCAACCCTCCCAGTAATACTGATTGAGCCCATGCAGTTGCCGGTGAATGCTGGCGGTGACCAGATCGTTCACCTTGACCTCGACTTTGAACGGCACTGCAACCTTGTCCCACCGCATGGTCACGACCGCGGAATCCGCCTTCAGGTCATCGAAATCATAAGCCAGCGCATCGTGGCCCTCAGCCGTTTGCGGCTTCACGTTGACGCGCAACGCGTCATCCTCCTGCTTGTAGGTAAAGCTTCCCCAGTCCTTCGAATTCTTGGAGAAGATCACAGTCCACTGATTCTCGCCGGGGATCATGTGCAGCCCATACGTCCCCTTGTCGAGCGCCTGACCTTCAACGGTGACCGGATCGCTAAACGTGATGGTCGTATTCTCGTTCGCGCCCGCGCGCCACACCTGCCCGTAAGGCGCAAGCTTGCCCCAGATCTGGCGTCCATTGGCCAACGGCCGGTGATAGTTAACGGTAATGTCGGTGATGCCAATGCGCTGCGTCACCACCGCATGCTGGCTCTGCCGCGGCAGATCGAGCATCAGGGTTTCGCCCGTAGCGGTTTGAGCCTGGCTAAAGTTTGCTAGAAACAAAACACTGGACAACAAAGCAAGCAAACGAACTCTGGGCATAGGAAGCTCCTTTTTTCCGCCGGAATCGGCAGTCGACGGTTCAGAATCTGGATTTGGAAACTGAGATTGAGCACAACACTATCGCGATGCTGTTGGGATTGGACGGATGGAGAGAGGGGAGGTGAGCAAGCAGGAACGGAGAGCAAGAGCGGCGGGTGATGAGTGAAATGGTCCGTTTTCGACAATTAATCGCCGAGAGAAGTCGCCGTTCACGGGCAGATCCGCATGCGATGTATGGAACGCTTTGTGAGCCCTTGTTCTTTGCCGAACAGTAGAACGACATCAATCCGGTAACTGCACGGAAACTGACCTGCTTTCGTCCAAATTTGGGCGGAGATGACTGTGTCACCCGAGGCTGCACTAATGCTCCCCTCTGGACGGGTGAAGATGACGTTGTCGTATTTCTCGACGTGTTCCCAAAACTGTATTCCTTGGGAGCGTAGTACTCCGCGTGCTTGTTCCAGATCGATACCAACAGGCAGGATTTCGTGGAGCTGCGCTTCCTGCGTTGCCAACTGACTCATTCCGGTTGGCCACAATGGGTCCAGTGTCGGGACACAGGCCAAAATAACAAGTACTCCAACCGGGAAGGCAAGCCAAATGTTGACTCGACGCGATTCTGCTCTCTTCTGAATCCCGGCAATAGTTGTGGCGATCACGAAGATCAGCACCGAATAGACTGCGCAATTTGCCGCTAGGATCGCTAGCGGAGAGTCGCTGCCTCTCAGAAGCGCTTGGATCATACCGCCCGGAGCAAGCAACAGCGAGGCCAACAAATTCACATAGGACAAGCGCAGCATCAGAGATAAGAGTGCCGTAAACCCCGCGCCGCACAATAATGCGAATGTGATCCGACGAGCCATTGGCTTGAACGTCCCATTGTAGGGAACGGCAGGCAACCGTTTCTTTGCAACCACACTTGCAGGGGGAGGGCAACCCTTGGGGAGCTGCCGAGCATAAGTGGCGAAAAATCCCGATTTCACTCACAACCGAGCGCAAAACCATCCTCTTGACAAACTGTCCCGGCTCGCGCAGAATTCATAAAGGCGAATAAAAAGCGAAAACGCCTCCGCGGCTCCAGTCGAACTCCAGCCCCGGCGTTCCCTGAAATCTTCCGAGGAATCTTATGTCTTCCGCAGTGGTTTCCACTCCGGCGGCCCTGGGCCGCCCTTTTGTCTTTGATGACGAAGCCGAGGTTAGCTCACTCGGCAATACCAGTCGAGCTGCGCTCGACCGGACAGCCGAGGGCGGCTATCCCCACATAAACCTGCAGGGAATGCCGGAGTC
>WNGK01016603.1_pt1 | contig 10903 bp, 8 predicted proteins | sample 5400601 | NCBI WGS metagenome assembly WNGK01 (sample SAMN13153376, study PRJNA577476) | soil metagenome | isolation source: 60 cm soil or saprolite under Garry oak tree replicate 1 | place: USA:California | collected 2016-06-15
CTCCCACCGCCGAAAATTGCACCAGCACCGAAGCCTAGTGCAGCAAATACGAGTGGACGTAACCAATTCTTGTTATTATTACGTGCCATAAAAATTTCCTCCTCTGCTAGCTAAAGCAAGCGATATTTCATATCTGGTCATGAGCTATCTGTGGCCGAAATATATATCAGTTACGGGAAAAAAGAAATTCTGGATTACTACCATCATTACTCTTCTTCATTGACAACCAGCTAAAACAAATGTACCATTATGACCAGGCATTGCTCTTTTAGCACCCCGGCCCAGCAGAGAAGATAAAAGAGTACATAGAAAGGCGGACGTAAAATGGACAAGATCATCACCCAATCCGTTCGACTGCACTGCTCTCCCCAGCACGCCTTTGAAATGTTTATCATCAACAAACACCTCGAATCCTGGCTCACTCAAGTCGCTGAGGTCGAACCAGTGGTGGGTGGAAAATACGAGTTATTCTGGGCCCCTGGCGACAGGGAGAATAACAGCACCCTTGGCTGCAGGGTAACCGCCATTGAGCAGGACAAGTTTCTTGCCTTCGAGTGGAAGGGGCCGCCACAGTTCAAGCACTTCATGAACAATGCCGACCCGCTAACCCATGTTGTTGTCTTCTTCGTTCCCTGCGAGGAAGTATTAACTCCGTGTACAGATGTCTATCTCATTCACTCCGGCTGGGGAAGTTCAGCAGAGTGGGAAAAAGCCAGGCAGTTCTTTGTCAGAGCCTGGGAGGAGGCATTCGAGGAACTCCGCCAGCAAGTGAATGATTGAGCTTGCTGCAAGGAGCTTGCCAGCAAGTTACAAGCGAGGATCAACAGGCTCGCTTTCCAGGGCCAGCACCCCAAAGGCGCACTCATGCACACGGCGCAAAGGTTCGGCTTGGACAAAGCGTTCCAGGCCCTCGATACCTAAAGCAAACTCACGTAGGGCCAGAGAACGTTTTCTGCTCAGCCCACGCTGGCGTAATTGTTCCAGGTTCTCAGGCACGTCGTACTCCGGGCCATAGATGATGCGCAGATATTCTGGTCCGCGGCATTTGACAGCAGGTTGTATAATGCCGCGTCGTCCCCTGGCAATGAAATCATACGGCTTAACCACCATCCCTTCACCGCCGCGTCCAGTTAGTTTCAGCCACCAGGCTACCCCTTCTTCCATACTGGCGGGATCACTTACATCCACCAGCTTATAGGGTGTAGCCAGCAGCAACTCTTTATCAGCGCTGTACAACTCCGCAAGAGTTTCCATATGCCATACATGATTCTTACCCACATGCGCTTCCCCTTGCGTTGCCAGGATGTGAAAAGGCGCCAGCTTAAGATCAGCTACAGAATGGACAGGCCAGCAATAATGACGATAAGCAGCCACGTATTGACCCGCCAGCTTTTTCTGTGCACGGTATTTTGCCAGCAGCAAGTCCGTATTGAGACCATGTTCCGCTGCCCTTTCCAACAGGGCTACAGCCTCGCTCAGGGCAACGCGAGAAGCAGTTCCTACAGCAGCATACTGCTGGAGCAGCAATGCCTGCGCCTTAACCGACCATGGCATAAGTTCACAATCCAGGCAGACCCAATCAGTGGAAAATTTCTCCCAGAACCCGGCAGCAGCCAGGGCAGAACCTACTCTCGATAACAACTCAGCTTCAAGCACTGTATCATCAAAGAAGCGCCTTCCTGTGCGGGTATAACAGATACCTATGCCTTCACCGGTCACTCCAAAGCGCCGGCGTGCCGCATCCTCATCCCGGCACACAATAACTACTGCACGCGACCCCATATGCTTCTCTTCACACACAACATGCGCGATACCCTCAAGTCGATAATAGGCAAAAGCTTCAGCAGGGTGTTCCAATAATCCTGGCTCCTGGCTCGTTTCGCATGGCGACATGGTTGGAGGCAGATAGATGAGCCACCTGGGATTAGCTGCAAAGCGGCTGATAACTTCCAGTGCGGCAATGGCGTTTTCTTCGCGAATCGTGATCGCTTGTTGCAGGCGGGTAGTGATGATGCGCTTGCCCGAGACATCCTCCATGTCCAGGACGTCATCATGCTGTTGTTGTGCTGTAAGGGTTGAAGTCTGCTCCTCTTGTAACATGAAAGGCCTCGCTGGCTCACAGTAGGTCTGCGCAGCCGGAACAGAGACAAGTTCCAATTCAGGGTAGCGCAAGGCTGTTAGCTTACCGCCAAAGACACAACCTGTGTCGATATTGATGGTACGATTCAACCATTCAGGCTCAGGCACAGGAGTATGACCATATACCACCATAGCCTTACCACGATATTCGGCTGCCCAATTGTAGCGAATCGGCAAACCAAATTCGTCGGTTTCACCCGTCGTTTCACCATACAATGCAAAGTCACGCACAGCTGCAGAACCACGCCCCTGCATGGACTCTTTCATGCCTGCGTGCGCGACCACCAGTTTCCCATCATCCAGGACATAGTGACTCACAAGATTGTCGAGAAAGCCTGCTATCTTCTGGCGGAACTCCTGTGGCTCTTTGTCTAGCTGCTCCAACGTTTCCGCCAGTCCGTGGGTAATCCTCACATCCCTCCCGCGCAACTTGCGCAGTAGTTTTACATCGTGATTACCTGGAATGCAAAATGCAGTGCCAGACGACACCATATCCATAGTCAGGCGGAGTACATCTAGAGCGCATGGACCTCGATCAACCAGATCACCCAGGAATACTGCTTTCCGCTCCTGGGGATGCTTCACCCGAAAATGAGGGATGCCTTCTCCTTGCGTCTCAACCTCATAACCAAGCTGCTTGAGTAGCTCTTGCAATTCGTCGAAGCAGCCATGCACATCACCAATGATATCGAATGGTCCGTGTTCTTGCTTGAGGTTATTCCACAGTGACTGGCGCTCGATATAGGCTTCATCAACCTGCTGTGGTGAATTGAAGGTATAAAAGGTGCGGAAGCCTTCACGTTTCAGATCATGAATGGAGCGCCGCATCTGACTCATTTGTCGACGCACTACATGAGCTCCAAAGTTCCGCTCTGGCCGGTGCCGATTGCGTTCATAGCAAATCTGCTCCGGCAGATTAAAAACAATCGCAACAGGCATAAAATGGTACTCACGAGCCAAAGCCAGCAGAGGCTTACGATCCTCAAGTTGAACATTGGTAGCGTCAACGACGGTTAACTTGCCAGCAGCCAGGCGCTTAGCAGCAACGAAATGCAGTACCTCAAAAGCATCATTGGTAGCATGCTGATCATTTTCATCGTCTGAGACCAGCCCACGACAAAAATCTGACGAGAGTACCTCGGTGGTCTTAAAGTGAGAACGGGCAAAGGTAGACTTACCAGAACCAGAAGGTCCAATAAGTACAACCAGTGAGAGTTCCGGGATAGTCAGTTTCATTACACTTGCCTCGAGAATACTCCCATCTGTGATGGTGCTCCTACTATCCCATCTTCTGGTCCTACGGACAGAAAACGTACAGCATATCCGAAGTGTTCTGCTACTCTATCAGCCCAGGCCTTAAATTCTTCACGAGTCCATTCAAAGCGGTGATCTTTGTGCCGAAACTTCCCAGTATGTAAGGTTTCAAACTTGACATTGTATTCTGCATTCGGCGTTGTCATTATCACCGTTGCAGGCCTGGCAAATTCGAAGAGCACACGCTCAAAAGCAGCAAGACGAGGCGGGTCTAGATGCTCGATTACCTCCACCACTGCAGCAGCATCAAATCCCTCCAGGCGCTTGTCACGGTACGTCAAAGCGCCATGAAGCAAAGATATGCGCTCCTTTTGTTTAGTTGGTAAACGATCGATATGCAAGCGATGCTGGGCAAGTTCCAGAGCACGATAGGAAACGTCTACCCCCAGAATCCGCTCGAACCTCTTATCTTGCAGGAGCAGCTTCAATAGCTTGCCCTCGCCACAACCCAGGTCCAGTACGCGCCTGGCTCCGCAATTGCGCAGTACAGCCATAACCGCTTCCAGCCGAAGCAAGTGCAGATTCAGACGTTCCTTCTGCTTTCCAACGATGACCTCTTCTACAACAGGCGCCTCCTCAAGCGTATCTTCCTGGTCGACCTTCTCCTCGACGACTAGACGGGCAATCGCGTCGCGTGCAAGGCTATGCTTGTGCTTTAGATAACGATAAGCAATTTGCTGGCGTTCGGGATGTATCTCCAGCCAGCCTTTACCATGCCGCAGGAGCTTCTCGACTTCGTCATCACCTATCCAATAGTGCTTATCGTCGTCCAAAACTGGCACCAGCACATAGAGGTGCGCTAACAGCTCGCTCAGGCGGCAGGTAATCTCAAGCGTGACTGTAAAATAAGAACTCATCCCCCATTCCGGGCGCTCTTCGTCCAGGGTGTGGCCGGTTACCATCAGCGTATAGCCCAAAGGCTCAAAAAGGCGCTTGAGAAAGCCTTCGCCGCCACGACACGGTACAACAGAAAGTGTTGCTTGCAGCGGAATCCTGGCCTCGGCCAGCTCAGGCCGACTGGTACAACGTCCGTTGAGAGCTGAGCCCAAAACTTCAGAAATTGCCACGCTCAAAAACGAGGACGCCACATAGGGACGATCATTGACATACTGTTCCAATGCAATAGAACGGTCTCTGCCGCGAACAAGATGCAAAGAGTCAATGTCAAGTAGCAGCGCAGCCGTACATCGCTCATTGGTGGCCTCGGGATAGAATATATGGGCATGGCCAAATGAGAGCGTAAATGACTGAAGATGCGCTGGATTTTTATGCAGCAGATATCCCAGATCAGTCGCTGGCTGGTACGTCGTTGTAATCGTCAAAAGCATGAGTTGCCTTGTTCAACCCCCAAGTAAGAAAGAACATTACGCATGTTCTAAGCGACGCAGCTCAATTTGCCCATTGCGCACACGCACAGCGAAAGTCGGCTCGGCATAAACCGCCGGCCCATTGACCACACTACCGTCAGTCATGCGGAAGCAGGAGCCATGCCAGGGGCACTGCACAACATCGTCATGTAATGTTCCTTCATCTAAAGGCCCACCAAGGTGCGAGCAGGTGGCACCAATGGCGTAAATTGATTTGCCCTTTTTCAACAATACCGCTGGAATACCAGCCGCATCCACCCGTGTAAGCTTCCCTTCAGCAAGGTCTTGTACGCTCATGACCACCACAAAGTCATCGGAGCCGCCTTCAAACGCCACATGGTTCACACCGATGCCCTTGGCAAAGACCAGCTCACCTCCCAGGTAAGCCGAGAAAAGAGAGGCAAGATAACCAACAGTCGAAAAAGCTATACCTGCACGACGTTGACCTAGACGTCTCAGGATAAGTGAGACCAGATACGTGATCGAAATAGTGCCGTTGAGTAACCCATGCATCAGGCCTACGCGCCGGTCGGCGCCAATCTGGTCGCTCCAGTCGGCCACACCGGTAACAACAGAGCCTGTTGCACCCAGCAAGCCGAGCAATAATGTGAGATCGGCACCATCGGCCATCCCTTTGCTCTCCTGATTGAGCCAGGCAAGGTCAAGCAGCATCGTACCGCTCCAGGAACCAAGAGGTATATCGGTCAGAACGGGGTGTACAGAGTGCCCAAGCCACGTACCATTTAGGAGATCCTTGAGTTTGCGAGTAGGCTGGCCGGGCTGGCCAAAGAAAGCTAACAGCCAATTCTGAATTGGTTCTCCGAGTTTATCAAGCCATGTTTGACTCTCCACAAACTCCCCGATAACATGCCGAATTGGCGGATTGAGCGGCGCTGTATCAGCCCAACTTTTTTGTTCCGGCATCACTTCTGAAGACATTGATTTTCTTCCTTTCTGAGACACAAAATACAAATTTCTCGTTTTGCCATTCAAGTCACAATAAGCCAACAGTAATCACGCGGTGGGTTAATGCCCAATACAGAGAAAGGAACTTCTGGTTGTCGTCGTTCAAGTATGTAGGAAGCAACTGCCGTATTGTGAGCATAGAACAACCGGGCGCAGCGCAAGGCGCTTTGTAATGAACGGAAACGCACCCGCATCTCCTGGTCTAATGGCAACACTACATACTGAAAACCATGGCCAACCAACCAGTCGTAATCTTCCCTACGGGGCCAGATAACCACTATTTTACCACCTGGCCTGGTCACCCGCTTGAGTTCTGCTAAACCTACTTCACCCCCTTGCCCTGGCTCAGCAGTGAAAGCCGAGCATGAGAGCGATACGTCAACGCAGTTATCCTCCAACGGTATTTGATCGAAGCGTCCCTGGTAAGGTACGATGCAACTACCAGGCGGGCCGGTAAGCAGGCCTGCTAGCTTGCGTTCAAGGATGCGCAATAAGCCCGGCGAGGGCTCTACAGCATAAACCAGAGCGGCTCCATGACGTACACACTCAAACGAGGCTCGCCCGCTGCCCGCACCTGCGTCGAGCACAGTTTTGCCCCGCAGGTCCGGCTCTAACTGCTGAAAAATACCTGGATGTACTTGCTCCCCCTCCGTCAGTTCCTCATACAATTCAGGCGTTTTCCAGTACGTCAGTTCCCAGAAAAGACCATCGAGCACACGCCGTCGGGCAGCTTCCGCCAGGTCCCTAGAGATGGGACGACTCAATTCTATCTCGAATTGAGTGCGCTCTTGCAACGGCATGTTGTCCCTGATACTCTCCACTAACGCTTTCGATGCACCATGCAAACTCCACGCCAGGTCTTCAAGGGTAGGTCTTAAGCTTTTTGTGCTGAGCATATGCTGCGTGGCAGCGTCATCGAAAACCAGCAGGTCTTCTATAGAAAACGGGTTCTCAAACAACGCAGCACCCCGAGCAGGATCTGATCTTTCTTCACCTATTAATCTGGGAAATGTTTGAGAAGGTACATGCCCGGCTTCCGCATCGTTTGTACTGGTATCTTGCGCAGGTGATACGTCCAAAAGCAACTACCTTCCCAGGCACCTTCAGGTACCTTGTACACAACTCTGCATGCTCCGGCCTCCCAACGATTTTAATAGTAGCCGTATAATTGACAAGAGGCAAGTCAACAATAAGGATACACAAACCAGCTAGCTATGCGGGAGTGAAATCGTTATAATGCTTAATAAAGGAGAGCAGTTGATGGCACTGAAATTTGTAACCCGCGAGCGCATCAAGGTTGATCGTGTTGCCTGTCCATGGCTCATCAAACGTTTCATTGATCCGGATGCAGAACTTTTCTTCGTAGCAAAAGACCAGGTACTTGCTGTAGCCGAACGTGAGGGAGCGCTTCCCTACGATATCAGCGAGGAGATCGAACTAACCCATCATGGCGATGAGTGCAGCTTCGACGCCTTCATCCACAAGTACCACCTCGAAAGTGATAAAGCGCTGATGGAACTGGCAAAGATTGTACGTGCCGCCGACGTACTTTCCCAGCGAGAGATAGCTCCCGAAGGCGTGGGACTGGAGGCAATTGCCTTTGGCTTCCGCCTGAGCGGTAAAAGCGACGATGTTGATTTCTCCAGCCCCACTTGCACCAACGGTCGCCGCGCTGCGTAGTGGTCAGCTTGACCTCTTAACTTATATTGACGAGGTGTGCAATCGTATCGACGCAGCCGAACCTCTTATCCATGCGCTGCTGCCTGAACAAGATCGTCGTCAACGTCTACTTACAGAGGCTGGGGCCTTGCAAAAACGCTTCCCCGAACCCGCCAGCCGTCCTCCCCTCTATGGGGTCCTGCTAGGCGTCAAAGACATATTTCGTGTGGCTGGCTTTCCTACACAGGCAGGTTCACAGCTTCCAGCAGAGCTTTTTGACGGACCTGAAGCTGCATGTGTTACTCTGCTCCGTAATGCCGGAGCGCTCATACTGGGCAAAACTATTTCCGCTGAATTTGCCTGGATCGAACCTGGGCCAACCCGCAATCCGCATAATCTTGACCACACTCCCGGTGGGTCGAGCAGTGGCTCGGCTGCAACGGTGGCTGCTGGCTTCTGTCCTCTGGCGCTGGGCTCACAAACCATTGGCTCCACTATCCGTCCCGCCGCCTTTTGTGGCATTGTCGGGTTTAAACCAACCTATGGACGTATTCCTACGACCGGTGTGATTCCATGCGCCCCATCACTCGATACTGTCGGGGTCTTCACCCAGGATGCAGCAGGCATGGCCTTGGCTGCGCCTCTCCTGTGCGAGCACTGGCATAACAGCACGTTGGATATGATCCCCGTCCTTGGCGTGCCGGAAGGCCCTTATCTCAACCAGGCATCGCCTGAGGCCCTCGCCGTCTTCGAGACACAACTTTTGCGCCTGGAAAAGGCTGGCTATAGCGTGCGCCACGTGCCTGCCTTGAATGATATCGAGACCATTAATCACCGCCACAGACTCATTAACTTTGCTGAGATGGCACAGGTACACGCTGAATGGTTCGCATCTTACGAGACACTCTACCGACCATTGACAGTTAAAGCCATCCGTGATGGGCAGAAAGCAGGTGCTGAAGAATTGCAAACAGCTCGTGCTGGACGAGCCGCCCTACGTTCGGAGTTAGAAGCGCTGATGAGTCAGCATGGTATTGACCTGTGGGTCAGTCCTGCAGCTCCTGGCCCTGCACCGGAGGGAATTACGACGACAGGCAACTCGAACATGAATCTCCCCTGGACCTATACCGGCACGCCCGCCATTACGCTCCCCGTCGGCCATGCTGCCAATGGTCTACCGCTTGGACTGCAAATAACAGGAGCAGCCATGGCAGACGAAAAGCTGGTTGCATGGACTCAGCAGCTAGCTGAACTACTGGGGTGAGTGCAAACTCACCCCAACCTCTACATTAGATATGATGGACGTATTGATACAAAATGCAGCTTAGCGCCCACTGCGTGCCTGCAGGCGGCGCAAAACAGCATCGAAGGTCACAGCTATCAATAATACAAGACCTTCAATCATCTCTTTCACATTGGTCTGCTGGTTGAGTAGTGTGAGACCATTTTCCAGGCTACCAATGATGAGCACCCCCAGCACAATAGACCAGGCTGAACCACGGCCGCCAAAGAGGCTGACGCCTCCAATCACAGCCGCTGCAATTGCATCGAGCAGCAGCGTTGGTGGAATCTCGCTTCCGACTGCCGTTTGACGAGATGCCAGCAAAATACCTCCTACGGCAGCAAGTAGCGAACAGAGCGTGAAGGCGGCAATGCGTATACCAACAACATTAATACCTGCCCGGCGAGCTGCTTCGGCATTACCCCCCACAGCATAGACATGCCGGCCAAAGGAGGTCTTCGTCAGGATGAGCCAGAAGATCACGATCAAGCCAAAAAGGATGGCGATTGAATTGGGAACGCCAAAGTAGCTTTGAAAAAGAACCACAACTCCTTCGATGATTATGGCAGCAAGCACAATCTGAATAATAAGTTGTGGCAGCGCTATCGTTCTAAGCCCTAAACGTCGACGCCTGGAATAGTTAAAGATAAGACTGCCTGCATACAATAATAAGCCCAGGGTTGGCAGACCAATACCAAGGGGATTAATGAGAAAGCTGGTAGGGGTACCGGCTATGGAAAGGATGAAATTGTTGCGAATGGGGAGCGTATCCTGCCCGTTCAGTAGCGTGAGCAAAAGTCCTGCATAGCCAATAAAGCCTGCCAATGTCACAATGAATGACGGAACACGCAAAACAGCGACAAATAAACCATTGACGCAGCCAATCAAGGCCCCGGCGAGCAAAGCACCTCCAATGGCCACAAAGGCAGAAGCTCCCATACGCTCTGAAAGGACCGCCATAACAACGGAACAGAGCACACTTACAGAGGCTATTGAGAGATCAATTTCTCCGAGCAGCAGTACGAGAGTGACACCCAGTCCAAGTGAGCCAATAGTGGCAATCTCCTGCATCAGCTCTGAAAAGTTACGAGGCGAGAGAAAAATTCCACTCGTTGCGATCGCGAAGAAAATCACAATCACAATAAGTGTGATCAATACAGGAATAAAGCCGAGGTCCACTCGTAGCAATTGTCTCATTGTCTGGCGAGGAAGATATGATGGCACCTCTACGGAACCAGCCGAAAGGGGCTGCTCGCTCTGAGTAGTTGAGCTACCAGAAGTATCTTCGTTAAGAATCTCACTCATTGTTCGTAACCCCTTCCGACACTCCATTACCGTTAGTAGTCGCTGACCTCAATTGGCCAAACTCTGCTCCAGTAATGGCAGACACCACTCGTTCGGGCGTTGTAGTTTTGACATCAAATGTGGCAACTCTTCTACCTAGTCGCAGCACAATGACGCGGTCGACCACCTCAAAGACATCTGCGAGGTTATGGGAAATAACCACCACGGCCAGACCTTGATCGCGCAGTCGCAGAATCAGGTTGAGTACCTGGCGCGTCTGCGCTACACCGAGCGCAGCCGTCGGTTCGTCGAGCAAGACTACCCGGGCATTGCGTAAAATAGCTTTAGCCACGGCAATCGCCTGGCGCTGACCGCCAGAAAGCGAGGCCACGAGGGAACGTACCGAGGGAATTTTTACGTCAAGCGTGCGCAGCACCCCTAACCCACGCAGTTCCATGTCATTCTCTCTTAAAGAGCGTGCCGGAGTATGTTCCTCGCGACCCAAAAAGAGATTGGCAACAACATCGAGGTTATCACAAAGTGCGAGGTCCTGGTAGACGGTCTCGATACCCAGGCGGGTAGCAACCTGAGGACTGGCGATCTTGACTGGCTGGCCCTCGACGAAGATCTCACCTGAGTCAGCCGGTCCGACACCTGCAATCGTTTTGATCAGGGTTGATTTACCGGCACCATTGTCACCAACCAGCCCAACAACTTCCCCCGGATAGACCTCAAAATCAACGTCTGTAAGCGCTCGTACTGCGCCAAAGGATTTGTTGATGCCGCGCATGAGGAGTCGTGGTTCACCTCTTGCTGGCTGCTCCGGTACCGGAGACGTCATATCACCGGCCGAAGGAGTAATACTATCGGCCATAGGCCCTCCATTCAAGTT
>WNGK01025573.1_pt1 | contig 10902 bp, 5 predicted proteins | sample 5400601 | NCBI WGS metagenome assembly WNGK01 (sample SAMN13153376, study PRJNA577476) | soil metagenome | isolation source: 60 cm soil or saprolite under Garry oak tree replicate 1 | place: USA:California | collected 2016-06-15
GTTAGACTTTTTGCAAATCTTACAGCAGGTCATACTTTATTAAAAATACTATCTACTTATTTATTTAAATTATTTTCAGGTAGTTTATTTATTGCTATTCTTACATTAATACCTTTTGCTATTTTTTTAGCTTTAGTTGGTTTAGAAATAGCTGTTTCTTTAATACAAGCATTTGTTTTTACTTTATTAGTTTGTTCATATTTAAGAGATGCTATTGAATTACACTAAATTAAAATTTATTTTAATTCATTACTATTACGTAGCTACTCCAACCTAACAGTCCATAAAAATTTAAGACACTGTTTACAAAGTAGTTATCCTTCTCTCTATGGAAGGAGTGTAATCTTAAATAAAGACTACTTTATAGAGTTAAGGTAATATAAACACAACCCCCTTCCCTCACAAATGTGAGTCCCTATGGAGGGAATATGTAGTATAAATGGATTGAAAAATTTTTAATAGTGCTTATGAAGAGTAATCTTCAATAAAAAAATAAATAGTTGACTGAAAATTTTGCCCCTCCCTCTATAAATTTTTTATTAAAATTATATCTTCTAAATTGTGTTAGATCTTTTAACAGCGACAGCGGATTTATATGGGGTCTACCTATTTTTAATTTAATTTTAGGTAACTCCATTAAATTTTTAGATTCCTCCCTCCTCTCCATAGGGAGGGATAGGGGAGGACTCTATGTTCTTATTTTGATTTCCTTTGCTTCTAAGTCCTAAATTGAAAAACAAAAGTAAGTAGAGTAAAAGAGGGAAAAGACTCTGCTCTTAAGTAATTAGAAAGTATGATGTAAAATAATTAAGATTTCGTTAATATATAGCTAAGATTCCCGTTGTTAAATATATTTACTGCTACCGCTGCCGCTGTAAGTTAGGGAAATAAATAAGAATAAAAGAAAAGTTTTTTTTTGTAATAGATGGAGAGGTTTAAGGGGGGGGTTACAAAAATTTTTTAATAGAAATTCTATAAACCAAGTTCTGTAAATTTACACTAAAAATTAAATAAAATATCCCATATTTTGACCCATCCTAAGATACTTAGACTCCCTCCCTATTAAGGTTTCCTCCCCCTCCCTCCCCTTTATAGGGAGGAGGGATAGGAAGGTTTAATAGGGATAAGGTAAATAAGCCATTTTAAAAGGTGGATATTTCATTTAACCTCTTCTCTTTTTTAACTTAAACAAAAGCAAAGTTACTTTGTAAGGAAATAGGCAATCCTACTCCCTCCCCTCCTCTCCCTATGAAGTGGGATATGGAGGGATGGAAAGTAAGAGGCAAAAGTATAAATATAAATAAAAATCTAATAAAAAAAAGGTAAAATATAGGATAGTAACTGGATTATTTATAGAGTTCCCTACATTTTTATTTTTAAATTATTTTAGTCACCCTTTATCTCCGCTTTTGATCCCTCCCCTATCCCTCCCTCTCCTATCCCATAAGGGGAGGAGGGGAGGAAGGAGTCCCTCCCATATGGGAGGGGAGGGATGGAGGACTTTAACATAGTAACTCCTACCTTACTTTTGTTTTATTTTTTACTTTACCAAACAGCGGTTATCATATGGACTCCTCTATGTTCTTATTTTTATTAACCTTTCCTTAAAAAAGTTAAGAAGAGATATATTTTGTAATTTGATATACATATAAAAAGTAAAGGTTATTCCAAATAGTAAGAAATATAAAATCAAAGGTGGTAGGTAATCCGTTGTTAAGGAATTTAAAAGAGTTAAAGATATAGAAAATTGTAACATACTAAAGTGTTAAATATTTAATCCTTACTATTTTAAATAAACATATCTCCCCTAATTTATCTCCGCTTTTGACTCCATATGTGTCATCTTAGGTTTACCTTTAGCTTTTGTGACTTACTTCGTATGTAACAAAAGCAAGTATCTCCCTCTATATAAAAAGGAGCCTTTCTCCTAAGGTTCACCGAATTGTAGACAAAAGTTCATTAAGTGTAAGAAGGTTGTTTAAATTAAAAATAGTAATGTGGATATTATTTCACTATAAATTATAATTTACTTTAAGTTTACCACAAAATTAATTCTGTTAATTATATATTTTAAATTACCTATGGTTTTCCTTAATTATTAATAATTATATATTAAGAATTTCTTTTTTTTGTAAGCCTACCCCACCCTATCCATTTAAAATTAAAACAGTCCCTCCCTCCCCTCTATAGGGAGGGATAGGGGGTTAAAATTTATCTCTTAAAAAGAGCAGATATTCTTCCTACTTATACATGGTAAAGGTCCTCCCCTCCCCTCCCATAGAGGTTTCTGAGGGATAGGGGGAGTCTTATGAAGTATAAATAGTAATAATCCAACCTTACAGATCCCTTAAAAAGTAATAAGAGGAAATAAAAATTTATTTATAAAAATTTTTAGCTGATTTAATTGTAATAGAATAAGCTCCTTTTCTATTTTTTTTAGTAATAGTAGCAATATCTAAATAATTTACTTTTCCTGGACTAATAGCTCCTCTTTCGAAATTTTTAGTTGTCAATCTAGGTATTATAGGTTCTCTCATTAATCTACCTCCTATTTTTAAATTTAAACCAGATAAGAAAGCAGGTATAAGATTTACAGATTTTAAATTAGGGTCATTTAAAGTTTTAACTGCTTTATTAGAATAAATTTTATTAATAGCAATTCTAGATTTTTTTCTTTTATTTCTAATATTTAAAGAAAGTAAATTAGCTAAAATATTAGCATCATGATAAGGATGATGTAATCTAATAAGTTGGAAAATAACTGGTTTTTTAAATTTTCTTGTTATTATTTCAATTATTAATTGAAATTTATTTGTAAAAACTTTAGCTAAATTAAATTTTCTTAAATTAAAGAATAAACTTCTTTCTAAGTCACTTTTACCTCTTAATCGAGAGATTGCTTTTCTCACTTTTCTTTTAATAAAAGGGATTTTTGAAATAGCTACTCCTTTATTTCTTGTTTTTAAAGAATTTTTTCTTAAAGATGTAATTTGACTTTTTTTAAGTAAATATTTTTGTCTAAAGCTATTAAAGTATAAAATAGAAAATAATCTAAATACTTTTTTTTTGGGAATATTTAAATAATAGAATAATTGTACTATTACTTTATCTGGAGTATGTAAATAAACAGGTTTACTTATTAAACAATTTAAACTTTTAAAAAAATAAAATAATAATTTATTTATTTTAAACAAATCTTTATTTATATCTACCCCACCATAGGATGTCCCTGTCCCTATGGGAGAAAAGAAGTTATAAGCTATAGTTTTAGAATAATTAAATAAAATACCATTTCTTTTTTGAGTATTTGCAATAGGACTTATTCTTTGTAAAGTATTTTTTAAGTATTGATAAATTAAAGTATTTTTTTTATTTTTAATATTTTCATTATATGAGAAAAGTTGAATATAACCTGTTTTATTTAAAAGACTTTCTTTTTTAATTTCATTTATTTTAAGTAATTCTAATGTTGAGTTTTCCCCTTTATTTAAAAGTTTTATTTGTCCACTTTGATTAGAATCTCCCAATCCTCCATAGGGAGGATTGGGAGTATTTGTTTTTAAATTTCCTCTTGCTTCCGCGAGTTTATGAGCAGAGGTTAAATTTAGTAATTTATTTAATCTATGTAAGACAATACTTCCTTTTGTTTTATTATTATTTTCGTAGAGTACTGTTTTTAAATTACTATTAAAATTTTCTTTATTTGTTTCTTTATTTAAAAGATAGAATTTTTTTAATTCATTTAATTTTAAAGTTAAAGGATTTTTCATTTTTATAATAATTTTTTTATTAAATTTTATTTAATTTACTGTTATTTTTAGGTTAACACCATTCTTGGTGATATATTTTAAGGTTTAATTAATAAATTTTTATTAGTATACATACGTTCTAATAAAATGGAATAAGTAATTTATACTTACTTTAAAGATAATTCTTTATTATTAAATTTATATAATAGTAGGGGAGCTGCAGTCTTGTTACTTACACTCCTCCCCTATCCCTCCCTATCCCTCTTTTATGGGATAGGGATAGGAGGAGAGCTCATATCTACTTTTATCTACAAAAATAAAAACAAAATTTAAAATTTGTTTTTATTCCTTTGTTTATATTTTTCTTTAGCTTTTCCTTCTTTACCTAAGCCTATCTGTTAAGTCTTTAACAAATACAAAATAAATAGGGTCACTCCCCTCCACTCCCATCCCATAAGGGGAGGAAGGGAGGAATATAAAGATAGAGTCCTCCCCTATCCCTCCCTCCCTATCCCATAAGGGATCTCTCCCTATGGAGGAGAGACTCCTATCGGATAGGGGGAGGAGGGGAGGGGGGAGTAAAAAGTTATATGGATTCCAATGGAATTATAAAAATAAAGGCAAGATAAAGTAGATATATTTTATATATAAACTTTAAATATACTTATATAAGTTTATTCTTAGACATCTTGTAGGAATTGAACCTACATCTTATTGTTTCGAAGACAAATACTCTACCTAATTAAGTTAAAGATGTTTTTATTTAACTTTTTTAAATTAACAGCAGAGTCTCCTACGGATTCTAAGGGAGCCTTCATATGAAGCCATTCTTTTGCCTTAAAATTTAAAGGAAAAAGGGAATGAAGTTCTCCCTATGTTCTTATTTTAATTGTTGTTCTTCATTTATCTTAACAGCGAGAGAAACTGATTTATTACTACATTTACTCCCCTATCCCTCCCTCCCTATCCCATAAGGGATCTCTCCCTATGGGGAGAAGAGACCCCTATAAGAGGGGAGGAGGGGAGGGGGGACTTCATAGTACTTTTATACTCTTATGAGTTAAAAAAACAAAGAATTTTTTTAAGAAGAAGTAAGGTTATCCCTTCTTTTGATTATTTTTCTATATTTTTTGTCTTTCTCTCCTTAGGATTGACAAAAGTAAAAAGCAAAAGTAAATTATATAGAGTAGAATGATACTTTGAGTAGAATAAATTGGCTTGAACATTTATCTCAAAAATTTATAGGCCTTAAGAGGATTTGAACCTCTGTAAAAAGTATTAACAGTACCTCGCTTAAACCACTCAGCCATAAGACCTTATTTTTTAATATTGACTTTTAAATATTTAACACCAATCCACTTTTGTTTAATTTAAAATAAAACAAAATCCAAAGCAACTATTGTTCCTGCCATCCCTTCCTATCCCTCCCTATGGAGGGGAGGAGGGGAGAGCTGCAGCTCCCCTTTTCCGCTGTTAAAGAAACAAATTAAAAAAATAATCAAAAGAAAGTAAAGGTGAAATAGGTTAAAAATAATAAAAAAAACAGCTCCGATTAACCCAGAGCATGCTAATCCTGCTCCAATGTATTTTGCAGCTGCTAACATAATATTAAAAAAGTATAATTAAAATAGCGTATAACATACTAAAAAAAATAATATATGACTCTTTACTCTAAATAGATTAGTACCCTTTTATATAAATTTTATTATTTACTCTTGTCTGAATTATTTAGTGTATAAATTTGTTCCTTAATACTTATATTTCCATTAGATATATCTTTATACCATTTCTCTTGTCTAGTAGTATAATAGTACATTTCATCTACTTTTCACTTATAACTTTCTTTAAAATCGCTATTTTCAAGATTTTTTGACTTTTTGAAATCATAGTACACTTTTTTTAGGAATATTTTATCTCCATCTCCATCTCCATCTCCATCTCCGCTTATTTATTAACTTATTTTCAATTTACTTTCATAATTAATATTATATAATTTTAATTTAATTAGTATGGGGTTTTAGTTAATTATTAATTTATTTTATTTTTATTTAATTAACTTTAACTCAATTTAAATTAAGTATTATTATAAATTTATTAAATCAACTTTCCATATTTTTATATGTAGCGTAATAACTTCATTTTTGGTACTTGTATCACCTTCTAATATTGTTTGATCAATATTATCTTTTATTTTTTTTATAATACTCTTCAAATGTAGTTGTATTAGTTATTAAAACATCTTGATGTAAACATGTTTCATTTAATGAATAAGATCTAATAACATTTATTGCAATAATTTTATTCACACAAAAATGTTTAAATGTTTCATCATTTAATAATCTATTATAAACTAATCTTAAAAAATCTTTAAAATTTAAAAAATTAATATTAACTGCAATATACCTTAAAAATCTAGCATCACTAGATTCAATACCTCTAGTTATTAAAATATCATTTCTATTTAAATAATTAAATAAATTCAAATAAATTGAATTATTATATTTTAAAATATCTATAATAATTATTTTAATATAGTTTAAAATTTTTATCATTATTTTTAATTTTCATTTCTGACATTTAATAATTGTTTCATACTTATATAAATTTTAAATAATATAATTAGAGTTAGTTATTAATTAACTAAGGGGGGTTTATGTTTATATTTTATTAATTACTAAAGGTTTCGTATTAACTAATTTTTCATTTTCATATATTAATTCTCTCTTACTTCCTGTTACTTTTAATGTATAAATCTGTTCCTTTATACTAATATTTCCTTCCGATATATCTTTATACCATTTCTCTTGACTTGCTTCAATTGTTGTATCTTTATTTATTAATTCTAATAAATCATCAAATGAAATATCATTTAACGCTTTACTACTTAATCCTTTAATTTTTTTAACTATTTCTGTTTCTGTTATCAATGAATAAACTTTTGGAGCTAAAAATATGGCATCATTACATATACATTCTAATTTCATTTGTCCTAAATTTGAGCCAATTAAACTTTCATCTAAAGGGGAATCTATATACACAGAATCTGTATCAGTATAATATAAATTATATTTATCATTATTCTTAAATTGACTCATATGAATTCTAGCATATCCAGTTATAGCTGCTGCTATTGATATATTTATATTATGGGTTTCACTTCCATTATCTAATAACGTATCTAATTCAACCTTTGGATTTCTAGCTTGAACTAATAAATTTTCATCTAAATCAATAACATCCAATATTGAGTTATCTTTATCTAATTTTTCAAATTTTTCATAGTCTTTTTTACTCATAATTTCACTTATTACAAAGTTATCATTCATTCCAAATCTTCCATATAATGAATTTAAGATAATTTTAACAATATAATTCATAGGATCACTCTTTGGATAATCTAATCTGATTTTATACAAATCATTTACAAATGTTGTAAAAATATAATCAGATTCAAATGTATAACCCCATAACACTTCAAATTTATAACCAAACTTGATTGCGTTATACATTTCCTCACTAAATACCATATCTTTCCATGTTCCTAATGGTGCAACTGTTCTTATTCCTTCACTAGTTTTAATATGTGTCTGAATAATAGGATGTTTCAAATTATTTGGTGTAGTTATATTACAATAGAAGAATCCAAATGCATCTTTATCCTTCTTAGTAATATCCCCTGAAAAATATGTAGGATTACCAATTGGTAACTTATTATTACTCATAACATATGGATATAAACTATTTACATCATAACCATAAATTTTCTTATTATCAATTGGTCTAGGTAGATACATATCACATGCTCCACCTGTATATCCTTGTCTAATATCATTAGCTATATCTCCACTTAACATATGAATACTATCTTTCTTTAAATATTGGCTTCTAAATATAGCAAATGATAAACTAGGTAATGTTAGATACTTATTAATATTCAACTTGAATCTATTAAATATTAAATTATTAAACTTACTTAATATTTGGAATAGAGAGATACAGTCTAATTCACAATATTTTCTACTTTCAATTTTCAAACTCCAAGTTTTATTAATGAATGACTCTTTATATTTATTATATTCTTCTACAGAAATATTAGTGAAATATTTAAAGTCAGGTACATCTCCAATATATTCAGTGTCTGAAAGTAAGTATGGAAATATTCCTTTTGGGGATTCAACATTAAATGATTTACTTAATTTTTTTAATGAGGATGGTAATAACAGATAAGAATCTTTAAATGTAATTTCATAATCTTTATAATAAAATTTAAGGCTTATAATTTTACCTTTGTGAATTATTGGATCACAGTCACCAATTTTAGCTAAATATTTAACTAAGAAATAACCATCAAACTTACTAAAGTTATGAAAATATACTTTATAGTTTTTATATTTATTAATACAAATATCATCAATAGCATTATTAATCATTTTTAATATTTCTAATTCAATAGTAACTGGATCCGATGGATTAATAATATAAGATTTAGTTGTATTACCATCAAACCAACTTAATAAATAAGGAACATGAATATTATCAATTAAAACTGTTTCTAAATCCATAGTTATAATTTTAGTATCGAGTTTCTTACTGACTTTAACTTTCTCAATAGCTTTAGAATTTTTAATTGATTTTACTAATATTAACTCCATATTTTCATAATAATAAGCAGATTTACCAATATCTCTAACTATACAATTTTTATTTATTATTGTATCAGTCCAATTGAAAAGTGTTTGTCCATTTTTTATATATTTAATGTTATTCACTTGTTCATTATCTTTAAATAATAAATTTAATATAATTATAGTTTTATTATTAACAAAAATTGTATATTGATCATTATTTTTACTTAATATTTTACCATATTCACTAGGATTACCTGAGTTTACAATAGGTAATTTATTTTTATAAAAAGTTTGAAATTTAGTATGAATATTACTAACACTAATATCACTAGTAATTTGATCTATTTTACCATCTCTAATTCCATAACTAAAAATAATACTTTTAATTGGTTTAGTTGTATAAGTTTCATGAGATACTGAAGTTATTCTGTCATATAAATACTCTATAAGATCATTTTTATTTGTTTTATTTATTTTTTGAAGAGTACTAGCAGTTACAACTTCATTATTTTCAAATTTAAGTCTTAAAATAAATAAAACATGATGATTATCATCTAAATGATTCATTTTATCTTCCCAGAATTTATTTAAATTATTTTTTAATAATGCTTTACTAATAAGAATAGGATTTCTTAATTTGATTTCTAAATTATTCCAATTTTTCATTATTTATTTTATATTTCTTCTCGTATACCACAAGATTGCTTAATCTAATCTTTTGAGATTGCTAGTTTTTAATGACTAATCGCGGTCACCCTAGTTTAACTTTTAAGTTTTATAAATTAAAAAGCGATAAATTTTATTCCTTTTTTATTTAAAATATTATTTTAATATTTTATTTTTATATTCTCTTGCTTCTTTCTCTATCTTTTTTTTATTTTATAAAGAGTAAAGAGAGCTACGCAATGTTTTATTTTTTAATTTATAGATTAAATACATTATGAATACCTAGGTACTGTATTTAGTTTGGATCATTAATTTCAGTTACAATTTTATTTGTTATATTATTTTTAATATCTCTCTTACCTCTGCCTTTTGTTTTATTTTTGTAAAACAAAAGTGTCTTTCTCCCTCTCCCAAAAAAGAGTTTAGAGTAGAGGTTGCTAATAAATATTATTAACCACTTTTAAATGGTGGATTTTATACTTTTAATATATTACCTATTTTCATCCAACCTATACTTTCCATAGGAAACTTAAATAGGCAAGAGTAAAAACAAAGGTATCTCTTATTTATTAAAAAGAGCGTAGAAATAAGTTTTTAGAGTTGGGAGACAATGGATCTCTCAAAAATTAAATATAAAATAAAAATATGAGCAGTAAAGGAATCGAACCTTTTACGGTTTTTAACCAATTCTTTTACAGAGAACCACCATTACCATTCGGATCACCTGCCCTTTATTTAATTTTTTGTAATCTTTTCCACTCGTTACTTTTACTTAGTTCCAAATAGTGCAAATGCAAATGCCAATGTACTGGGGATAAGTAAACCTTATTTAAAAGCTATTACCTAATAATTTAAATTATAAATTAAGTAAGGTAAAAACCTAAGTGAGTATTATCCACTTTTTTTGCTCTCCTTCCTATACTCCTCCACTTTTTTAGGGATCCACCCCCTATCCCATAGGAGTCTCTCCTCTCCATAGGGAGAGATCCCTTATGGGATAGGGAGGGAGGGAGATCATTTGTCAATCTTATGTTTACCTTTTGCTTTTTCCTTTTGTTTTTAAAACACATTTGTTTTACAAAAAGTGTCTTTCTCCCTCTCCCAAAAAAGAGCAAAAGCAAGAGAAAAAGCAAAAAAGTATTTCTCTCTTAAAAAGGGGATAAGAGCTAAAGGAGTGCGTTGTTATCTAATACCTACTATTTATAGGAAAGTTAAAAATTTAATTTAAAATTTTACGAGTAAAGAGACTCGAACTCTTACGAGAATACTCAAGAGCTCCTAAAACTCACCTGTCTACCCAATTCCAGCATACTCGTTACTTATCTTATGAGGTAAGGTAAGAAAAAAAAGGGGAAAGTAGTCCGCTGTTAGGCAGACTCTAGTTCTTATTTACCTTAGTTTAAAGTAAATATAAAGTAGAAAAATAAAAATAATGAAACAATTATTAACATTAAGTTTTTTTATAAATTAGTACTACTAAACTAAATATTTTACAATACGTACATTTGTAGCCTATCTATTCTTGATCTAAGAATTAATTACCGATTTATTAAATTTAAATTAACCTCTTTTACTTAACCATTACCTAAAATTTAAGTAATTAAATAAGCAAAATAAAGTACAAATTAAAATTTTAATAAATCGTATTAGTATCTAGAGGTTAGATTCTTGCTTTATAGACATTCAGCACTTATCTAAAATGTTTGTGGCTACCCAACTATGCGTTCATATCTTGTAGCCCTTTAGCTCTTTAAATTTAAAGAGTCCTAATTCTAAATATTTCCTCCCTATCCCTCCCTCCATAGGGAGGAGGGGAGGAGAAAATATTAGAAAAAGGGAGAACTTTTTTCATATTAATT
>WNGK01008137.1_pt1 | contig 10901 bp, 9 predicted proteins | sample 5400601 | NCBI WGS metagenome assembly WNGK01 (sample SAMN13153376, study PRJNA577476) | soil metagenome | isolation source: 60 cm soil or saprolite under Garry oak tree replicate 1 | place: USA:California | collected 2016-06-15
GCTTCTTTCATCATCCCCTTCCTTGACTGCATTTCCCATACAGAAGAGATCTCTTCATATGAGGGAATCTATCATGGCATGTCAAGTTCCCCACCGCTAAGCTCATCTATCCCCAAAAGTGGACATGAGCCGATTTATGAGTCAGAACTGGCGAAGTTATGACTCTTACGCAACCTCGCTGATCAAATACGTGGTATGCTGAAAGGTTACGGTATTTTCTTCGGTTTGTGCTACAGTTGCAGGATCTCTTTGTCGTTGTCGATGAGTCTCTCTTGTGGTCGCGTTCTCCTTACGAGCATCTTTGCTCCGATGGAGCACACGAAGTCGGAGCAGATCGAACTTCGCCCGGCCATACATGCTGCGCTTGATCAGCTTAAGTCGGGTTATTTGCCCTTCAGTCTGACCATTGTTCCATATCAAAGTTAGACCAGCAAGAACAGCGGCATAATCTTGTCGAAACCCGGCAGCAAACGACTCGAACTCTGGCAAGCGGCTCGTTTCCGCCGCTTTGAGCCACTCCTCCAGATGCTGCCCGCTGCGGTCGCGTACCATCTGGAGAAATGTCTGAACCAGCTGATACGCGGCCTCAATCTCTGGGCTGGCTTGCCTGATCTGGGTCAATTCCTTCTGTTCCTCTTCGCTGAGATCCTCAGATTTGCGCATGAAAAGCCCAGTGGAACGTCCAGTTGAGAGACGCTCCAACGGCCCTGCAAGCCACGGTTCCTCTTTTCCTGCTGGGTGTCTCTGGCGAGTGGAGCCTACCGGGCGCAGTCGTGCAAGATAGCGGTACAGGGCTTTTTGCGAGCCGCGATAGCCCTGCCGGCGCAGTTCCTGATAGAGGTGCGCACTTATGAGGGATATCCGCTCGTCGCTCTTAGAAATCGCAAAGGAATCGAGCGGCTAACCCTCATAATAGCCTGTTAAGAGGCATTTTACAAAATCCCTCTTAACAGCAACGTTGCGACATCCCTCATCCCATCGTTTGAGGACGACACTTTCATATCGGTCGATCAGACTGGGGCGTCTGCGTCGACGTTTGGGTTCAGGATACTTCCCACCAGCCAGCCAACTGCGAATCGTTCGTTCGCCCATTCCTACTCGCGCCGCAATGTCAATCGCTCCCAAGCCCTGCTGATGAAGTGCTAGTACCTGTGCATAGCGCTGCTCACGCTCAGCTTTGCGAGCCAGTCGTACCTGCTCCTCTCCTCTGGAGCGGCAGGCAGCTCGCTGTGGCGTTGGCTCTCTGAGAGGGTCTTCCCTCTTCACCTTGGCGCGGTTTGCCTTCGCTTGATCCGCTCGGCAGCGGGCCAAAACCGTGGAGAGGGTCTCTGCTAAGTTCTTGCCAACATGCCAGCGATCAGCGACTTGCACCGCCTGGGGAGCCCCTTGGGAAGCGGCGGCAGCAAATTCAGAGGAGCGGTCGCGACTGACAACTTCAATGCTTGGATGTCTCTTGAACCAGGCCGAGACCCTTTCCACTGACCGATCAGGCAACACGTCAATGGGGATGCCACGTTGCAGATCACAGAGCAGAGTCCCGTAGCGCCGTCCGCGTTTCCACGCCCACTCATCGACTCCAACCACATGTGGAGGCCTGGGCTCAGGAAGATCGCTTTGGCGTAGGAGACGCAAGATTGTATCACGACTGCCACTGAAGCCGAGCTTGCTTCCTACACGTGCTCCTGCCTGTCCTCCCACAACTAGTCCAAGCTGGCTGAGAGCTTCTTGCAGCCGGATGGTGCGTTGGGCATGAGGACGACACAGCTCTGGGAGCCGCTCAGCGAAAATCTTTTGCGCACATGTGCTCTTTGTGCAGAAGAAGCGGCGGACGTGAACGATGAGATGGACAGGACGACCAGTCGATGGAAGGTCGTGTAAGGTCCTCCTGTATCGGCTTTGCACCCGCGTGGACAGAGTCCCGCAATTGGGACACGAGGCGGTTGGAGACATTGCACGCAGCGTTAGTGTGATCTCATCGGCTACGCTGATCTGTTCGATGAGTACCGAAACTTGGTCTGGAAAGATCATCATGGGTGGAATAGGGTACCTCAAAAAGGGGAAATCTGGAAAAATTGTTCAACCCCTAGTATATCACATTTTGGATCAGCGAGGTTGCGTAAGAGTCAAGTTATCAGTCAAACGACATGCATTATGCAACGTGATCGTTGCTCCACGCCAGAGTGAGCCCTGCTTGTACGGCAGACTCCTCTTTGTGCAGATTGCGTGCAAATGCCTGCAGTTCAGGCTCGCCATGCTGCTCCACTTCTTCCAACCACCCCCGCAGCCGATATCCTTGGCGTTGACGCAGCATATGACAAAAGGCCTCCACTTGGCCTGCCGTGCGAGCCAGCGACTCGTCGGCTTGGATCAGCCGCGCCCACAGGATGCTCAACGAGCTGTATTTTCGATTGAAGCACCTTGGCAGGCTCGTTCAACACTCGCGCTTGTCCACGGACAAGGTGTAAATTGTTTCATTCAATGAGGTACTTTTTTGATAATTAACTGAGGTACATCACAGTATGCTTTCGCCATCCGTGAAAGTCGTTGAATCGGCCTTCGAGGCTCTTTCCGCGGTTGCTGAAATGGAAAAGCAATGCCGCCATTACCTCAGATAATTGTCAAAATTTGCCGCCATTGAATGAAGCAATTTACAGCCAGGGTTGTCGGGGTAGCGAACAAAAATGGCACCCTCAGAAGGTCCCTGTGCCGCTCACCTCTCAATCTCTGTCAATTATTTGAAATATAATTAAACAAATTTCATTACTTGTAAATTGTGTGAAATTATGGTAAACTACATGCAGCACACTATTCTTAAATAGGACGGGACAGCGGAATGGCAACCTTGCGAAAACTTCGAGTAGACCTTGGCTGGTCACAGACGGCGCTGGCAAAAGAGGCGGGAATCTCCCCTACTATTGCCAAGCGCGCGGAGCAACTGTTGCCCATTCAGGCGCGGACGGCGCGAGCTCTTGCCGATGCCTTGAGCAAAGCCTACGAGCGAGAAATCAAGCCCAGCGAGATCGAAGGATTGCAGATCCTCTAGCACAGGCCTCGTCTTTCGTCGGACTGATTGAACCGTGACAGGTCCTTCCACGAGAGGCACATGATGCTGTCATCTCCCACACCTCACAGGAGAACCCGAAGACACTCGGACAGACCGTGCTCGATAGCTCTTGGCAGTCGAAGTGGGGAAAACAGTTGGTGCAGCTGTCGTTGTCTGTGACTGAACTCCCTGAGAAGCACCAGTTCTCGTGCCAGGAGATTCTTCAGGGCTTCACCTTTCTTTAGCTCTCCTGGCTTTCTTTGAAGGAGCCCTGGACTTTTGAGGCTCCATGAACACCGTATGCTCTTCCCTCTCATGCTCTTCTCTCGAAAAGGACACAGAAAAATGACACAGACCATCGACAGGAGGAAGGACTCTCCCTCCGTTGCTCCACGCCCACGTCGGACGATCAGACGGCGTCTCTTGCGTTTCCTGGGCATACTCAGTTTGTCCCTTGTCGGGCTTCTGCTGCTCGGGCTGTCCTCTCAGGCCATTGCCAGCGCGGTTGACGCTTCTCACTACCCCGCTCCAGGCAAACTCGTGGATATCGGGGGCTACCGGCTCCATCTCAACTGTACCGGGACAGGCAGTCCCACGGTGATTCTCGATGCAGGACTGGGAGGAACCTCTCTTGATTGGAGCAAGGTTCAACCAGCAGTGGCACACTTCACACGCGTCTGCTCCTATGATCGAGCAGGCTATGGATGGAGCGATACGGGGCCAGGTCCGCGCACCAGCCAACAGATCGTCAAAGAACTGCATCTGCTGCTGGTGCATGGACAGATAAGCGGTCCCTACCTGCTCGTTGGACATTCCGTTGGCGGATTGAATATGCGCCTGTATGCCTACCGCTATCCGCAGGAGGTGGCTGGCATGGTCTTGCTTGACGCCACGAGTGAACATCAATTCGCTCATTTTGGAACGTATCCGCCCGTCTTCCCTCCCCAGGCCGTGAGTGCGGCGGAACAACAATTGATGCTGTTTCGTGGAGCTGCACCATTTGGCGTGGCCCGCCTGGCCTTACAAACGGGTCTCTTTCCCTTAGTAGACGCTGCCGCCTATCCCGCTGCCGTCCAGCCAGTCCACCTGGCTCAATCTGAGCAAACCCGCTACTATGCCACACAATATGACGAATTAGCGGCCTTGCAGGACAGTGCTGCACAAGTGCGTGCTGCACGTCTAGCAAGCCCTTCCTATGGGCATCTTCCGCTGATCGTGCTGAGCCAGGATTATTCGCAAGATCATTCAGCACAAGGAAAGCAGATGGCAGCCACCTGGGACGCCTTACAGCACGATTTGGCCTCGCTTTCTTCCAACAGTCAGCAGAGCGTTGCTCAGCACAGTGGACACTATATTCAACTGGATCGACCTGATCTCGCCATCGCGGCGATCCAATCCGTCTGGCAACAAGCACGGTAGTCAGGCACCAATGGTTGAGGCGAAGCGTGCAATCACTTGGTATGCGTTTCGTTTGGGCAGGCGCTGTCCTGACCCGAGACCACAGCGTGGAGGCTGAGAGCGCACTGCCCCGTTCACAACAAGGAGACATAACATATGAAGACAAACATGGACATGCATCACACCCACGGCGAAGCTATGGATGGAGTGAGCGACCCGTTCTCGCGGGACACGACGGGGCTGCCTGACGCGCTCGCTCCCCAGACCGTCATGTTGCAGCCTGACGAGGTCCTCGAGCTGCGGGCCGAACAGGTGCGCAAGCGCATCAATGAGGCCACCGTCAAGATGCTGGCCTACAACCGCTCGATCCCCGGGCCGACCCTGAAGGTGGCGCAGGACAGCGAAGTGACGGTGCATTTTACCAACGACACGGATCTGGAAACCACGGTGCATTGGCACGGTCTGCGCCTGGAGAACCGCTTCGATGGTGTGCCCACAGGCGCGCACCAAGGCATGATGGCCCCGGTCCCCATCGGGGGCAGTTTCACCTACCGCGTACGCTTTCCTGACCCGGGCCTCTACTGGTACCACCCGCACATGCGGGAAGATTATACCCAGGAGTTGGGTCTCTACGCGCCGATCATCGTCGTCCCGACCGAGGAGGCGTACTGGTCGCCCGTGAACCGGGAGAGCACCCTCACCCTCGACGATCTGCTGCTGGAGGAGGGCAAGATCGCTCCCTTTAGCCGGACCCTGTCCGATCACACCGCTATGGGGCGCTTTGGCAATGTCATGCTGGTCAACGGCGAGACCTCGCCTCAGTTTTCCTTCAGCCAGGGTGAGGTGGTGCGCCTGTATCTCGTGAATACGGCTAACGTCCGGGTCTTCAACGTCCGTCTGCCCGGGGCGCGCATGAAGCTGGTCGGCAGCGATAACGGGCGGGTCGAGCGCGAGGAGTTCGTCGAGGAGGTGCTTCTTTCACCCTCTGAGCGCGCGATTGTCGACGTCTTCTTCGAGCACGCGGGCCAGTTCGAGCTTGAGCATCGCACGCCGGAGCGGACGTACCCCCTGGCGACGGTGATCGTACAGGCACAGCTGAGTGAGCACTCGTTCGCGCAGGAGTTCTTCACCTTACGCACCAGTCCCGAACTGGAGGCACTACGGGCCAGGATCGCCGCTGACACTGACCGGCAGCCCAACAAGACGCTTGCCATTGTGGCCGAGATGCCGGGCATGGAGCACCATGCCGGGGGACACCATCCGGAGCCGATCGAGTGGGAAGACACGATGGAGGAGATGAACCGCATGTCCACGCCCCAGAACATGTTCTGGAAGCTGGTGGATGGCGAGACCGGGGCTGCCAATCACGCCATCGACTGGTCATTCACTGACGGGGACCAGGTCAAGGTGCGTATCGTGAACGCAGCCGATTCGGACCACCCCATGCAGCATCCCATCCACTTCCACGGGCAGCGTTTTCTGGTGCTGAGCCGTGACGATACTCCCAACGAGAACCTGGCCTGGAAGGACACCGTGCTCGTGCGCGCCGGCGAGACCGTGGACATTCTGGTAGAGATGTCCAACCCGGGGGCCTGGATGGTCCATTGCCACATCGCCGAGCACCTGGAGAGCGGCATGATGTTCACCTACCATGTGCAGGAGAGAGGAGTGTAACCATGGCAACACAGAGTCGCACACTGGACATCCTCATTATCGGCGCCGGACAGGCAGGTCTGGCCCAGGGATATCATCTCAAGACCACGCCATTCACCTTCCACATCGTTGACTGCCACAGGCGGATTGGCGACAGTTGGCGCAAACGCTATGATTCGTTGGTGTTGTTCACGCCCCGGGCCTACAGTGCACTCCCCGGCCTGGCAGTACCGGGCGACCCGGAAGGCTACCCCACGAAGGATGAAATCGCCGATTACCTGGAAAGCTATGCGACCCATTTCGAGCTGCCGGTGCTGGGAGATACGCACGTTCTGCGGCTGGAGCGTACCCACGAGGGCTTTCGAGCCAGCACCGAGGCCGGAGAGATCATCGACAGTCGCGAGGTGGTGCTGGCGACGGGGGCCTATCAGCAACCCGCCGTGCCGCCCATTGCTCGGCAGCTCTCAGCCGACGTTTTGCAGTTGTCGCCAGAGAGCTACACCTCTCCCGCCCAGATTCCGCCGGGCGAGGTCTTGGTCGTCGGAGACGGAGCGACCGGCAGGCACATTGCACGAGAGTTAACTGCGACGCATCACGTCCTCCTCTCCACTGGAAGACCCCGACGGGTGTCCCCAGAGCACATCCTTGGCAAGAGCCTCTTCTGGTGGATGGACAAGCTCGGTATCGTGCGAGCGTCACGAGAGTTTGCCGTCGGCAAATACCTGATGAAAGCCGATCCCTTTCCAGGCAAAGCGTTGGGACTCAAGCGGCTTGGGCAACAGGGGGTGGTCGTGGTTGGTCGCCTGCTGCATGTAGATGGTAAGCACGTCACCTTCGAAAGCCGAGAAACGGCTGCAGTGGAGACGGTGATCTGGGCGACTGGGTATAAAGAGAACACGGACTGGATCGCCATTTCAGAGGCCAAGGATGCCCAGGGGAATCTGCTGCACCGACGCGGTGTCTCCCCGGTTCCACACCTCTATCTGATTGGACGAAGTTGGCAGTGGACGCGAGGCTCGGCGCTGCTCACCGGGGTCGGTGACGATGCGGTTATGATCAAGGATCACCTCGTGAAAGACGTAGGGGAGAGAGAACAACCTGTGCGCGTCGTCCAGGTCCTCAAGCCGGGACGTTCGCTGGAAACAAAAGCGACCCCGTAGACAGCGAGAAGAGAGAGAAAAAATGGCAAAGAAAACGATCGCCTTTGTGGTATATCCGGGGGTGTCCCTGCTGGAATTGGTGGGCAACCACACCCTGCTGAGTTCCATTATGGGGCTGGGTCCCAGGATGAAATTGAAGGCCGGGTATGCGTCGGTGGTGGTGGGAGAATGCCTGGAAGCGATCCCCACGGATACCCCCCTGTCGATCATCCCCCAGAAGACCTTCGCCGACGTTCCGCAGCCAGAAGGTCTGGTCGTGATTGGCGGCGGAGCCGACACGCTGCCCGCCTTAGAAAACGCGGAACTGGTCGAGTATGTGCGACGTGCTGGGGAGAGTGCAGAGTGGGTGGCTGCGACCAGCACCGGTTCGCTGCTCCTGGCTGCCGCCGGTCTGCTCGAAGGACGCTTAGCGACGACCCATTGGGCGTATGCAGACCGACTGGAGGCCTATGGCGCCCGCTACCAACCCTACCGACCCACAGGGTGGGTGACGGACGGGAAGTTCACGACGGCGGCCGGGGTCTCGGGCGCGATTGATATGGCCATCGGGTTGGGCGCAAAAATGGCGAACCAGGCCATTGCTCAGTTCGCCCAGTTGATGATCGAGTACGATCCCCACCCGCCATTGGGCAGGCTCGACTGGACAACATTTGATCAGGACCGGGCTGCCCTTGCGGCGCTGATGGACCAGAACATGCCGGCGCAGAGTTCGACCCACGATATTGCCTTTGTCCTCTACCCTGGCCTGACGGTCTTCGACCTGGTCGGCCCGCTCGAGGTGTTCTCCGCCTTGCGTCGGATTGCGCCAGAGTTTCGCCCCCGAGTGGTGGCCGAGCAGGCAGGTCCGATCACCACCGATAGTGGCCTCCGCGTGGTGCCAAACGGCACCTTCGACGATCTGCCGCATCCCTACGCGTTCTTCGTCCCAGGCGGCGACAGCGCGATGCTGAACGCCATGAGCAACCCGGCCATCCGCCGCTATATCCGCACGGCTGTGCAGGAGGCCAACTGGACTGTCTCGGTCTGCACCGGTGCGCTGATTCTGGCCTCCGTCGGGCTGCTGGAGGGAAGTGACGTCACCACCCATTGGGCCTATACGCGCTGCCTGAAGAACCTGGGCGCGCACTACGTCCAGAAGCGCTGGACCGTCAATGGCAACATCGTCAATTCGGCTGGGGTCTCGGCAGGCATCGATATGGCGCTGTATATGGTGTCGCGCCTCACGGATGAGGAAACGGCGCGTAGGTTGCAGTGGTTGATCCACTACGATCCCCAGCCGCCCTTTGGCGGGATCGACTACCAGCACATGAAGCTGGTGCCTCGCATGATTCGCGGAATGAGCAGCCTCAGGGCTCCCCTCTATACCCGAAAGCCCCGCCAGTTGACCCGCCAGGGTGTGTAAAGCAACACCATCGGATGAAAGAAAAGAAAGACTCTCTATGTCAAGTCCTTTTTGAACCAATTTTGAGGCAAGAGAAAAACTGAGGAAAGGAGAGAAGAGAAATGCCTGTAAGCGAGCAGAAGGCTGTATGCCATCGCATGTGGGTGTATGGCATGATAAAGATCTGCCATGTGACTTATGCAGACACAGCAGGACATGTTGTCCGTTCTACACGAGCAGACCGTTGCCTGGCGATGGAGACAGCACTAGGCAGCTCTGCGGGCATGGTGCTGTTGAGCCAACTCAAAGGTCGCCGTCTGATAACACTCTCGATGGGTCCACATCGCAAAGATGATCCTGACCCACACATTGGCAAGCGCCCGTATGGCAACGGTGTGGCTTTTGCCCTCTGTTCGTTTACGCTGATAGTAGTCCTGAGCCCACGCTTCGCTTTGAGTACTCTGCCACGCAAATTGATACAAGGCGTTGCGCAGCGGTTTAATGCAGCCCAACCGACGATGAGCTTTGGAATACATCCCACTCTGGTAGAGGACCGGCGAGGTCCCTGCCAGTGCTTGCAGACTGCTGGCATCTTGGTAGCGCTGACGATCATCCCCAATCTCAGAAAGCCTCCGTGGAGCCAGATGTTGTCCAGCACGCGGCAAACTCTCGAAGATGGCGTGATCCTCATGGGTCAAAAAAAGGGTGTGGATCTCTTTGTCATAGGTGGCAATCTGTTCCATGAGTGGCAGCAGTTGGCTCACCAGGGCCAGCATCAAGCGCGATTTGGTGCGAGTGAGGACCACATCGGCCTGCAACTGAGGGTGGTGCAGCAGTTCCACAATCGAAGCCGCAGCATCGGCTGGGTGGGGATGCCTCGTGTGCTTGAGTTGCTGTTGAACCTCTTGGAGAGAAGCTGCTCTTGCTGTCTCCAAGGTGGGATAGGCTCGCAAGAACCCCAACGTACTCTTTTGTTGCAGTTTCGAGAACAGATCCAGGGCCACGGGATAATAGGCTTTGAGGCAAGCGGTGAGCTGATTGACCAAACGCGTTTGCGTGCGGATCAAGCTATCCTGGTCACGTGTCAGTTGTTTGAGCTCGGCTACCTTGTCACTATCCGGGGTCAGTCGATGCAAATCTGCGAAATCAGCGCGCCCGGTCTTGGCCAGCAAGTAGGCATCGATTGTATCGGTCTTGGCACCACTGGCCGATCGCCGACGATCCACAGTGCGAGGATTAACTGGGTACACAGGCCAGCCGGCCTCCAACAGGTGAACAATCAACAGACCATGGGTGGTTTCAATAATACACGCCATTTGTTCTTTGGACGCAGAACCAATGATCTGCATCAAAAAGGTGTCCAACTTGGCCAATCCTTGTGGGGTATGATCCACACGGATCGAACCCATCTGATGCCCTTTTTCGTCAATCGTCAAGGCATCATGGTGCTCGTCCGCCCAGTCAATACCGGTATACCACATCAGAAACGCTCCTCTCTGCACGAATGCTTCCTGAGCTCACGGGCCCTTATACTGTGGCGCTCGAAGCGCGACTCTCTCATGATCGGTCTCGCTCAGGAGCAATGCCAGGGAAGTGCGAGCTTTCTTAATCGGTCGAGCCGGGTGGATGAGACAGACTTTCCCTGGCTTGTTCAACAGTTTCATAGAACAAGTGTACTCTTGTTCCAGCCCTGTGTCGAGTGGGCTTGTTAATAGTTTACTGTATAAGGCTGAGTGAGCATGTCGGCATCGTTGAGGAAGGGCTTTTCCGCGGCATACGCTTCCGCTTTCTCGAAGAAGGGCTGGGCTCGTGGGCCGCGCTATTGCTGACGCCAAAAGTGGCGAAATGCTCATTCTCGAACCCTAATTAAGAGGAGATTGAACCATGAAATATGATATGAAACTCATCAGTCACGATGAATTGAAGAGGAAATTGGAGCGCAAGGACCATTTTAAGCTGGTGATGGCCCTGGGGGACTGGCAGTACCGCGCGAAGCACATTCCCGGCTCGTTTCACTTTCCCACGCGGCAGGAAGCGCTGGCCTCGCTCGCCCAGGATGATGAGATTGTCGTCTACTGTTCCAGCTATGATTGTTCCGCGAGCGTCTCCGCCTATGAGTACCTGGTACATCACGGATATACGCATGTACGCCGCTATGCCGGCGGCATTCTCGACTGGGAGGAGGCTGGCTACCAGCTCGATGGCGAGATGGTTGGTGAAAAGACCCCTTAAGCAAGAGGAAGGAGGAGGCGTATGACAACGAAAC
>WNGK01008561.1_pt1 | contig 10901 bp, 10 predicted proteins | sample 5400601 | NCBI WGS metagenome assembly WNGK01 (sample SAMN13153376, study PRJNA577476) | soil metagenome | isolation source: 60 cm soil or saprolite under Garry oak tree replicate 1 | place: USA:California | collected 2016-06-15
CAGGTAGTAGTAGGTCGCGTTGCCCCGCTTCTTGGCGACGATCGATGCCATATATGGGTAATACACTATTCGGTCAGCCGGTGCCAGTACCGACACGCCGTTTGCGCAGGCAGGCCCCCCGACGGGCGGGCCTGTGACCCGCCTCAGACCTTCAAGATCAACTTATCTAGGAAAGTCAGGCTAGGAGTGGGCGCATCGCTTCGAGGGCGGTCAGGATTTCGCGCCCGACCTGCTGCGCGGAACGCATCGCATCCACGGAAACCAGGATTCCGCGGTCGCGGTACCACGAGACAATGGGGGATGTCACCTCATGGCAGAGGACAAGGCGCTGGGCATGATGTCTGCGGTGTCGTCGGAGCGATGCTCGAGCGCAGCCCGCGCGAGCAAGCGGACGCTGGGGTGCCGAGTGCGGCGCCAGCTCCCGGAGATCGCCCGCATCGGCGCCTCCATGGCGACGTTCCCGGGCATTCACCTGCGCCTGGCGACGGGGTCGAGCTACCTGTGCGGGCTGCAGGAGCAGAAGGAGCGCCCGGAAATGGCGCGGATGGAGAAGATTGGCGGGCGCGCTACATCAGGAGGGCCCTGATGGCCGACGCTGCGCGCGCGCTCCCTGCACGCCTCGATCTCGCTATAGGCGGCCGACTGGCCCGCCCAGGAAGCCGTCTCCACTTCCTTGCCGGGCTCCAGCGCCTTGTAAATCTCAAAGAAGTGGCGGATCTCCAGGCGGTCGAACTCTGACACGTCCTCGATGTCGCGCAGATGGGCCATCCTCGGATCCGTCGCCGCCACGCACAGGACCTTGTCGTCGATGCCCATCTCGTCCCGCATCCGGAACATCCCGATCGCCCTGCACCGGATCAGGCAGCCGGGGAAGGTCGGCTCGTCGAGCAGGACGAGCGCATCGAGCGGGTCGCCGTCGTCGGCGAGCGTGTGCTCGACGAAGCCATAGTCGGCCGGATACCGGGTAGAGGTGAACAGCATCCGGTCCAGCCGGATCCTTCCCGTCTCCTGACCCATCTCGTACTTGTTGCGCTGGCCCTTCGGAATCTCGATGACTACGTCGAACTCCACGGTTTCGCCCCTTCGGCGCTCAGATGATTTGAATGCGCCGCCTGGAGGTGTACCCGGCTGGCGTCCCTGGCCTCGTGCATGGGATCCAGTATCTCGCGAAGAGAGACGTATTGGTGAAAGTGACGGCAGGCCTGGGCTCAGGTGCCAAGGCCCTGCCGACGAGTCTCGGAGGTAAGCTCGGCGCTCCCCGGCCGGGGTCCCTACCATGAACCGCGGCAAAGCGGGTCGTCATCAGTCGCGGCGCCGGTGGCCACGGCTGCGCTCGCTGCTGGGCGGCCTGGCAGTTCCGCGAGCGCGTCCCGCAACCACGGCATCATGCCCCGGACGGGCCTGGCGCTTGCTTGAGTTCGGGGAGTAGAAAGGGCTCATGCAGTACATCCAGCTCGTCGAGTTCAACACGAATCACCCGGTGGACGAGGTCAAGCAGGCGCTGGACGCGTGGCTGGTGGCCAGCCGCGGCAAGCGCACCCTGCACATGGCCGTCGTCGCAGTCGACCACGATCGCCAAAATCATTACTGGGAGCTGCTGGAGTACGTTTCGGAGCAGGAGGCGGTGAAGACCGCCGAGCTACCGGAGACCAAGGCGGCATTCGAGAGGTGGTCCCGCCTCCTCGAGGGCGAGCCGGTGTTCCACAACCTCGACGTCATCGAGCAGGTCGGTGCCTCGGAGGAGGGTCCGGCGGAAGGCCCCGCGCCGTAGAGGACCTCGGACGCTGGCTAACAGGGCGGGTGCCCGGTGCGTGGCCTCCGGGTCGGCATCGTCGGATATGGCAAACATCGGCGCACGGCTGTCTGTGCTCGTGGAGAACCTTGGTATGGCCGTTTTCTTCTACGACACTGCGGACCGGCTGGCGCTGGGGAACGCGCGCCGCTGCGGCACGCTTGAGGAGTTGCTCGAGGCGTCGATATCGTGACGCTGCACGTCGACGGCCGGGCTGGAAACAGTGGCCCTTCGGTGAGCCCGAGTTCGCGGCGATGCGCCCCGGCAGCCTGTTCCTCAACTTGTCACACGTGAATCTGCCTCCTGTAGCGCCTTACCCAGCGGACGTGCAACCATCGGATGGCGCACCTGCACGTCAACACGCCCGGTGTCCTGGCCACGATCAACGGCGTCCTTGCCGAACACGGCGTCAACATCGAAGGACAGTTTGCTCGGGACCCACGTAGAGGTCGGCTTGGCCCTCACCGACATCGGGTTGTCTATCCAGAAGATGTCGTCACCCTCCTGCGTGAACTGCCGGAGACGATCCCGCTGCGCCTGCTGTCGTGAGTGCGAGCGCCTAGGCTAGGCCCCTGTCACTGCGGCCTGACAAACTCAGAGTCCATGGACGCCCTTATCCCGGCGGACTTCGGTCTCGTACTGGACCCGTCGACACGCGTCGCACGAGCTGGTCGGATCCTCATCGGCGGGACGCCCTTCCGGCTCGTGAGGCTGTCAAACGACCATGCTGCTGCTTTGGCGGCGTGGCGGCAGGGCGAGCCGGTCGGTGACAACGAGGAGCGGCGTCGCTTCGCCAGGGCTTTGGTGGCGTCGAACCTCGCGCAGCCGTGCCCGCCGACGCGTGCGCTGAAGCCCGATGTAGACGCTGTCGTACCGGTGCGGGACCGCCCGCGTCAGCTGCACCGTTTGCTACGGGCCCTGACAGGGTTGCCGGACTCCGAATACGTCCGGGAAGTCGTCGTCGTCGATGACGCCTCCTCGGACCAGGACTTGACCGCGCGCGTTGTCGAGGATGGTTTGGGTCGACTGGTCCGACGTGCGAAGTGGGGTGGTGCCGCGGCTGCACGCAACTCTGGAGCCGCTGCCACCGCCGCACCGTTCATCGCGTTTCTTGATTCGGATTGCGTGCCCGAGGATGGCTGGCTCGCCGCGGTGCTGCCGCACTTCGCCGACCCGCTCGTCGGGGTTGTCGCGCCGCGCGTCGTCGGCCTCGCCGAGCGAGGCCCTGGTTGGGTGGCCTGCTACGAGGACGTCCGGTCTCCATTGGACCGAGGCACTCAGAGCGGTCGGGTCCTGCCGAGGAGCCGCGTGCCGTTCGTGCCTGGCGCGGCGTTGGTCGTTCGTAGGACGGCGCTCGGTGCCGGGTTCGATGAGACGCTGCGCGGCGGCGAGGACGTTGATTTCGTGTGGCGGCTCACCGAGAAGGGCTGGCACGTGCGGTACGAGCCGGAGGGCCGCGTGCAGCACGAGCACCGCACATCGCTCGGCCCGTGGCTGTCTCGCCGTGCCCACTACGGCCGAACTGCGGCACCCTTGGACAGTCGGCACCACGCCGCAGCCCGGCCGCTCGCCGTATCTCCCTGGACCGCCGCAGCCTGGGCCGCAGCCTTGCTTCGCCAACCCTTCGCCGCTAGCGCCATCACTTGCACCGCATGCACTCTGCTCGCCGGAGAGCTCAGCGGGGTAATCGAGTGCCCGGTGCGAGAGGCTGTGCGGCTCGCAGGCGGCGGGACGCTACGGTCAGGACCACACGTCGCCGATGCGCTGAACCGGACCTGGTGGCCGGCGACCCTCGCGGTGGCCACCCTGACGCCACGCCTACGGCTGCCACTCGCCGCGGCGGCCCTGGCGCCTGCGCTGTTGGAGTGGCGTCACTTGAGGCCCCCTCTGGATCCCGTGCGCTGGACGATCGCGCGCCTCCTGGACGACGCCGCCTACGGATGGGGTGTCTGGCGCGGCTGCTGGACCCAGGGCGAATGGGGGCCACTTTGGCCGGATCTCGGATGGCGGTTGATCATTGAGACAGGCGAGGAGCTTGTCATGGCGGCCCAGAGCAGGCAACCGTGATAACTCAGCCGCGACTCCAGCTAACGTTGCTGCGTGCGCGTACAGAGCATGGTGCGCGCCCGGCAGGTGGTGTTTCGTGCCGCCAGCCAGCGACAATTCCGTCGTCGGCGATGACCAGATAACCTGGGCTACGACGTTTAGCGCTGGCCTGCGCTTCCGGAGGTTGCGCGGCGGGCTTCGGTCGGTCCACGCTCGCCGTGCTCATGCGTGCTGCTATCGTCCGCTGGCATGCGTCGTACAAGCCCACGAGGCTGCTGAGCGGCAGCGTCCGGTACATCCTGTCCAGCGCGGCCATATCGTCGGCATCGTCAACGCTAGGCCCGATGGCCTTACGAGGCTGCCGACCACAACCCTGCCGCCGCCGCTGACCGGCGGCCACCGTCACCAGGCAGAGCGGCTCGTGGTGGGAGGACTGCACCAATGGGCCGGGCTGCGGCGGTGTCGCTGCTACCAAGCACCGCCAGGGCGGTAGCCAGTTCAGTGAGCGGATCCTTGGTTGGCATGATCACCCGGCAGGACCAGTGCTCTGAACCTTTCAATTGCACACCCCTGGCCAGCGTCGGCAGCAAACCAGCCCGCAGCAGCGACGACTTGCCCGCCTCCGACGCCCCGGTGACGCCGACAACGCCGCCGAGTGTCATCTGCCGCGCGAGTCTGACCGCCAACTCAGTGGTCAGCCGCTCCGGCCCGTAGAACACCTCCTCGTCATCTTCTTCGAAGGGCAACAGCCCACGATAGGGACGCCCATACGCCGCCACAATCCGGCACGACCCGCACGGGACACTGCTGCCCGACCGCGCCCACCTCTCCGGCACCGCGACCGCCGTCGTGGGGCCGTCGCCAGGCCCGCGCTCACCGACCAGGTCGACCAGGCCGTCCACCGCACCAGGTGGCTACCCCATTACCAGTTCTGACCGGCATCTGTCCTGATCGAATGACAGCCCGATCGCCTTCACCTGCTGCCTCCTTCGCCTGGCAAAGGAAAGCGTCAGCAGGGACTCGACACCCTTCCGTGCCCGGATCGCCGGGTCTCTCGTCACTCACGCTACGCCAGGGAGGGGCCAGGGGCAGCGGCGGGAGTCTGGCGGGCGGTGCCGGTCAGCGAAGGGCGGGGTGCTCGTCGAAGAAACGGATGAACTCGGCGCTGGCATTCGGCCCGTGGGGGTCGGTGTAGGACCCGTGCGGGACACCACCGGACCAGCCATGTCCGCCCTGGTGGATAGTCCAGCGCTCGGCAAGGGTCGCCCCGGCGGGGTCCTGGTAGCAGGTGCGGGTGTAGGCATGCCCGCCGGGCACCTGCCCGCCGCTGGTCACCACGGTGGGCATGGCATCGGGACTGCCTGCTGCCAGGAGGTGTCCGATGAGGGCCGCCGCGTTGACGGGGGCCACGGTCGCATCCCGGTCACCATGGAACACGATCAACGGCAGGGGCCGCACCGGGGGCCGGGCCGGGTGCGATGGGCCCTGCCTCATCGCCGCGAACGCGGAGGCCACGTCACCGGCAGCGCCGCAGGCCAGCCCGGAGTGCACGCCAGCAGAGGCGTAAAGATCAGGGTAGGCCGCGGCCATCACCGCGGCCATCGCGCCGCCGGCGGAGAACCCGGCCACATACACCCGGCCGGAATCTGCCCCGTAGCGGTCCATGACCTGGCCGGTGATCCCGGCGATCAGCGACGGCTCGCCGACGTCGCGGCACTGATGACCGGGGTCGAACCAGTTCCAGTACCGGCCAGGGTTCGCCGAGCGGGCCTGTTCAGGGTAGGCGACGAGGAATGTCTCACGCTCGGCGAGGTCGTTCATGCCGGTAGCGGCGGCGAAGGTCTCGGCGTCTTGAGTGCCGCCGTGCAGCATCACGACCAAAGGCAGGGGGCCGCCAGTGGGGCCGGTGGGGACATAGAGCCGGTAGACGCGGGTACCGGCGGCGTTGGTGTAGGAGAAGGCGTCAAACCGGCCCGCCGGTCGCTTTGCGGGCGGGGCAGCGGGCCGGTGCGCGCGGTGGAGACCGGATGCGTCTCGGCGGGGGAAAGTGCGGAGGCGGGGGATCCAGCCAGAAGGGACCCGCCTCAGCGGTGTCCCCCCGCGGGCGGACAGCCGTGGCGGGGAAGCGGGAGAGCGGCCAGGCGCGGCACCGGTCTCCTCCTCGGCGCATCGCGCATCCGGCGCCCGCCGTGTCACCGCCGGGCCGGCCAGCGTTTGCTGAATCAGCGCGGTTGCCTCAACGAGGCGGCCCTGGCGGGTCAGGCGGGTGGCCTCAGCCATCGCCGCCATCTGGCGTGCATCCATGACGGTATCCCTTCTCGCGGTGTCTTCGCTGGTCTTCCTGGCAGGACGGCCCGTGCGCCGGGGCCCGGCGGTCCGGGCAGCCATGGTGGCCGCAGTCGGCTCAGGCGGTGCGAGCCGCGAGGGCGGCCTTCACCGCAGTGGGGGCCCGGAAGGCGCCGAGCACCTCCACCGAGGCAATCGTGGCCAGGGCCAGTTGAGGGGAGACATCGGCGGCGATGCTCGCCAGCCCCAGCACCCGGATGTGGATCATCTGCCCGGCGTCGCGGATCTCCTCCAGGTCGCGACGGGTGTAGTGACAGCTGCCCAGAGTGAGGGTGCGCCGGGCCGCTGTCTGGTCGAGCGCCTCGCCCCTGGTGGCGAGCTGGGTACGGATGGCCGTACGGATGAAATCGGTACGATTGGTGTAGAAACCTTCTTGGACCAGCAGATCGATCTGCCCGAGGTCCACCAATCCCAGGTTGATAGTGATCTTCTCGGTCTTCTCGCCCTCACTCGGGGCCATCCGCACACCATCTCCTTACCATCTGATGGGATGGTAGTCTGGGCATCGGCAGCGATGCAACCCGGTCTCGGCCCGACACCGACGACAGCCGCGGGGCGATCGTCCGCGCTGACAGCCCCGACTCCCGGTCCGCCAGCTGCACCCACGGTGACCCCCACCGGGTTTTTCCCAATCACCACGAAGAACGCCTTCAAATCGAAAGCCACTGCCCGCAGAGTGTTCGGCCGGCACCGCACGGCTACGAACTCCAGATAGCGGTCTTACCAGCCGCTCACCCAGCCGGTAACGGACCTGCCCCGAGTAAGCATTCAGCTCCCCTGATGGGATGGGCGGGGTTTCGGTAACGTGGCGTGACGACCCGGGTGTGTGGTGATCTTCCCGGAGCCGGCCCAGCGTGTCGGCTTGATTACTGCCGGCCGGCCATGATGATGACTGGTTATGGCCGTTCTGCCGCCACCTGCCCCGGGTTGCGCTTCGTGCGCCGCCCGGGAGGCGGTGATCGCCGGGCAGGCCCGGGCACTGCAGGAGCAGGCAGAGGCAGTCACCGAGCTGCGGTCGGATGTGGTGACTCTGGCGGCGCAGGTCGCGGAACTGCGGCGGCAGCTCGGCCGCAACAGCGGCAATTCCTCGATGGCGCCGTCGGCCGATGACCTGCCCGGCCGCACGCCCCCGCAGCCGAAGCCCGGGCCGAAGCGGGGCAAGGGCGGCCGCAAGCCGGGCGGGCAGCGCGGGTCGCCGGGATCGCACCTGGCCTGGAGCGATCAGCCCGACGAGAGGGTGCCGCATTTCCCGGCCGGGGAATGCGCGTGCGGCGCGGACCTGGCCGCCGCCGCTGACCTGGGCGTGGCCGCCTGCCACCAGCAGGTCGATATCCCGCTGGCCGCCGCCCGGGTGACCCAGCACGACCTCCATGAGGTGGCGTGCGGCTGCGGGCGGGTGCACCGGGCGCGCGCCCCGGCCGGGACCGGCGCGGCGGGGACGGTCACCTGCGGCCTTAACCTGCAGGCGTGGTGCGTGTACCTGATGGCCGCGCACCATATCCCGGTGCACCGCTGCGCCGAGCTGATCGAGTCGCTGACCGGAGCCAGGCCCTCGGCCGGGTTCGTGCACGGCATGCTCCGCAGGGCCGCGGCCGCGGTCGCTGCCGCTAACAAGCTGATCCGGTGCCTGATCATCCTCGCGCACGTGGCCTGCGCGGACGAGACCGTGCGCCACGAGGCGCCATGTGACCGAGCGGAGGTGAAACGACTTCGCCGCCCGGCTGTCGCAGCAGCCGGGCTGAAGCTGAGGGCAGCCTGAGCCGGGAGGCGCCGGGGAGGGCGGGAAGCGGCCCTGACAACGACGGGACGTACTGGCACTGCCAGACGGTACGGGTCCGGCAAGCGAGGCGAGAAGGTGTACGAGAGGAACCAGTGTTTAACGTCCCGTAAGCGGCGTCACCGGCTCCAACCTGGCGGATATGGGCCGGGATGCAGCGCGTGACCGCTGCCTGTGAAGTGCGGGGCGGTCAACTCCGAAGCCGGGAAGTTTCGCCGGTGGGGAGGCCACGGTGAATGTCTGCGGCGTAGCCGTGGCGATGCTGCCGGGACAGAGCTGGGCATCTCACTCGCCGATCGGCACATGGTGAACGTGGGAACCATCCGCGGCCGCCCCACCGGCCGGGCAGCCAGCCCGGCCGCGGGCAGGCTCGTCGTCGGCTGTGGGCCGCGGGTGGGGCGGAGGCCCCGTAGTAGTCCGAGCGGAGGAAAGCTCCGAGCATGGCGAAGGGGGCCAGCAAGTCAGCAGGAAGGATGAGGGAATGCCCGGAGGTCGTCGGTGAACACTGATGAACTGGCGCTGGAGTTGTACCGAGCCGAGCGCCGGGTACGGGAGATCCAGACCAAACTGCACCAGTGGGCCAGTGAGGATCAAGATCGCCGGTTCAATGATCTATACAACCTTGTCGCCGATCCGGGCTTCCTGCTGGTGGCCTGGGATCGTGTGCGGGGTAACAAGGGAGCACGCACGGCCGGGGTGGACGGGCAGACCGCCTACCACGTGGAGGCCGGGCTAGGGGTCGAGGTATTCCTTGACCGGCTGCGAGCCGAGTTGAAGGACCGCAGTTTCCGCCCGATCCCCGTGCGGGAGCGGATGATTCCGAAGCCGGGAACGACGAAACGTCGCCGGCTCGGCATCCCCGCTCTGCGGGATCGGGTGGTCCAAGGTGCTCTCAAGCTGGTCCTGGAGCCGATCTTCGAGGCGGATTTCCTCCCGTGCTCCTACGGGTTCCGCCCGAACCGCCGGGCTCATGACGCGGTGGCCGAGGTGCGCCACTTCGCCTCCCGCTCTTATGAGTGGATCGTGGAGGGAGACATCAAAGCCTGCTTCGACGAAATCTCGCATCCGGCTCTTCTAGGCCGGATACGGGTGCGGATCGGAGATAAGCGCGTGGTGACCCTGGTGAAGGCATTCCTGAAGGCGGGCATCCTCACCGAGGACGGCACGCTGGCGGAAACCACGGCCGGTACCCCGCAAGGCGGGATTCTGTCCCCCGTGATCGCCAATGTTGCCCTGTCGGTACTCGACGAGCACTTCGTCGCGTCCCGGCTCGACAGCAGGGAACGGGCCAAACGCCGTAACCACGGTCTTTCTAACTACCGGCTGGTCCGGTACGCCGATGACTGGTGCCTGGCGGTATCGGGCACAAGGGAACAGGCCGAGGCACTGTGCGCGGAAGCGGCGGACGTCTTGTCCGAGATGGGCTTGCGCCTGTCGCCGGAAAAGACGCTGATCACCCACATCGACGAGGGCCTCGACTTCCTCGGCTGGCGCATCCAGCGTCACCGGAAGCAAGGCACAGCCAAGCACTACGTCTACAACTACCCGGCCAAGAAGGCGCTCCGCGCCGTCATGGCCAAGATCAAGGCGCTGTGCTGGCAGGACACGAACCTGCCGCTCGCGGTCCTGCTGCACCGGCTCAACTCGATGCTGCGGGGCTGGACCGCCTACTTCCGGTACGGCTGCTCCAGCGCGACCTTCAACTACGTGAGGGCCTACCTGTGGCAGCGCGTCTTCGGCTGGTTGCGCCGCAAGCACCCGAAGACGACGTGGAAGCAACTCCGGCGCCGCTACACGCGCGACGGATGGTGGCCCGCCGAGGGAAAGGTGGTCTTGTTCAATCCGGCTGGGGTAGGCACCCGACGCTACTCCTACCGGGGAGGCAAGATCCCCAGTCCCTGGCCGATCGGTGCGTGAAGAAACAACCGCCCGGCGGGGCTTGTGGAGAGCCGGATGCCCGGCCAACGGGCACGTCCGGTTCGGGAGGCGGCCCGAAGAAACCCACCAGTGGAAACACAGGCAGGGCGCTTCGGGTCGACCTCACCCGATCCGGGTCGGCCCGGGCCCGAAGTCCCGCAAGCGCTACCTCTGGTCGCCTGCACCAGCCTGCTCACCTGTTACTTCCTCGGCGACCGGTCCATGAAGACCTTCGGCGCGTTCGTGTTCCCCGACATGGACGGCGTGGTCGTGGTGCATGACCGGTACCAGAATTACGACAAGTTCCCCGGCGTGATCCACCAGCTGTGCTGCCAGCACCTATTGCGTGACCTGGCCGACGCCGCCGAGACCTACCCCGGCGCGCACTGGCCGGTCCAGATCCGCGAGGCCCTGCAAGGACTCATCCACGCCGCGAACACCGCCCGCGCCCAGGGCCTGCCCGCCATCCCCGGCGACATCGCCGCGCCGCTCATCCGCGCGTTCCGGCACGGTGTCATCCTCGGCCTCGGACAGGTGAAGAAGATCGACGGCCGCAAGCAGCAGCCGTGCCGTGACCTGCTGGAATGCCTGCGCGACCGCCAGGGCGACGTCCTCCGCTTCACCACCGACCTGCAGATCCCGCCGACTTCGAACCAGGCCGAGCGGGACGTGCGCCCCGCGAAAATCCAGCAGAAAATCTCCGGCCGACTCCGGTCCGGGCAAACCACGCGGCACAGGTACGCGATCCGCGGCTACATCTCCACCGCCGCCAAGCACGGCGAAAACGTCCTCACCGCCATCCGCGGCGCCCTCGCCGGCAACCCCTGGATGCCGCCAGTTCCTGACCCTCCGTAACCAGCGCTGACCCGGATCTCCGACGATCCCATGGGGTGCCCCGCGTTTCCCGGACTGCGGATCCTTATAGGATCTTCATCCAAAAGGACAAAATTAGATGGCAGGGAAATACAGGAAGTTCTCGCCGGAGTTCCGCGAGGAAGCAGCACGCATGGTGATCGACACGTC
>WNGK01009374.1_pt1 | contig 10901 bp, 9 predicted proteins | sample 5400601 | NCBI WGS metagenome assembly WNGK01 (sample SAMN13153376, study PRJNA577476) | soil metagenome | isolation source: 60 cm soil or saprolite under Garry oak tree replicate 1 | place: USA:California | collected 2016-06-15
CGGCAGTACGCCGCGCAGATATCGACGAGCTTGAGCAGCACTCGGTCGGGATAGCGGTGCACGATTCCCTCGACCGGAGCATGCGCTTCGTCCCCGATCGGATCGGCGCGCTCCTCCTCGCGGAAGTCCAGCTCCGCGATGTCGGGCACGAACTGCCGCGCGATCGGGTCGTCGGGATCGCTCGGATCCATGAGATCCGCCAGCGACGGCGTGATCGCGACGGCATAGCGGGCCGCCACACGCTCGATCTCGGCGAGCCTTTCGGGCGGCGTGAGCCCGGCCTCGACGAGCGCAGCGGGGGTGTGGAGGATTCTTGATGGGGATGCCACGTCGGATGATCCTGTTTTCAATTCACGGCAACTTCCGGCCAAGCCAATTCGGTGCCGGCGCCCGGTCGGTCAACCACCCCATAATACCGTTCCGTCAAATGGGCCTCCCCCGGCCGTGGCGGCGATTTCCGCCGAGTGTTGCTCAGGGAGACAGTTTCAGCGCAAGACGCGCGCTAAGATGCGACCGGCTGGAATCAACGGATGGCCCGATGAAGAAGCTCTTGCTTGCGAGCACGATGTTGACCTTGGCCGGGCCATCACTCGCCGCCGATCTCGCGAGGAAAATGCCGGTCAAGGCGCCGCCGCCGATCGTGGCTCCGTATTTCACCTGGACCGGCTGCTACCTCGGGGGACACGCGGGCGCCGGATGGGGCCGCAAGGATTTTTCCGAGCCGGACACGGAAGAGAATTTCGCTCCTCCCGGAGGGGTGATCGCATTCGATACCGGGGCCGGTTTCGTCGGCGGCGGACAGGTCGGTTGCAATTATCAGTTCGCGACGGGATCGAAGGCGACTTTGCCTGGGCGGATATCAAGGGTGATGCCACCGATCCCTTCTTCAGCGTTAAGCATGGCAATCCCATCACACTCCACGCGAAGACCGATTGGATCACGGACGTTACGGGGCGCTTCGGCTATGCCTGGGGCCCCTGGATGCTGTACGGCAAAGGCGGCGTAGCTTGGGCGCACGACAAGTACAGCATCAACAACTTGGAATTCTTCAACGGCCTGTTCTGCTTTTCAGGAACCTTCATCGCATGCAATCTCGCGGGAAGCGAGACCCGCACCGGCTGGACTGCCGGAGTCGGGATCGAGTGGGCATTCTGGAACAACTGGTCGGCCAAGGTCGAGTTCGATCATTACGGTTTCGGCACCAGACGGGTGACGCTGTCCGATCCGGTCGCTGACGTCTCAGGTGCAGTCGACGTGAAGCAGCGGATCGAGGTGGTGAAATTCGGCCTGAACTATCGTTTCGGCTGGGGCAAGACTCCCGTCGTCGCGAGATACTGATCCTCCGCTGCTCAGACTTTCTCCCCGGCGGCCGTGCTGTCTAGCAATTGGATTGCGGCCGATCGGCGAGATTCTCCTTTTTCCACGCGCGCCAATCGTCCCGCGACTGGCTGAAGAAGCACAAGTCAAGCATCGTCCCATCCGAATGGGATTTGACGTGCCGCTGCAGCGTCTTCTCCAATTTCCAGCCGGTCTTGAGCAGGTAATGGATGATCACCTGGTTGCGCGCCAGCGCGGTTGCCATGATCTTCTTCAGCCCGAGCGTCTCGAAAAAATAGTCGCGAAACGGCACGGTAATGTCGTTCGTAACCCCCTTGTTGCGGCATTCGGGCTCGCCGATGAGATAATTTACGAGAAACTGCCCGGTCGCATGGTCGATATCCATCGTCAGGATGCCGATGTGAAGCCCGGTCTGTCGCTCGAAGACGCCGAGCAGCAGACGGGAGCTCTGATCGAATCGATTGATGTAGTCGATGAGGTCGGACTTTTTCAAATTCCGCGCCGGCGCATTGAGCATATAGTTGGCTTCGGGATCCGTCATCCAGCTTGCCCAGCGATCCGACGCGTCATCGATGGTGACGGTGCGAAGGAGGTATTTGCCGCAATCGATGTAGTTATTTTTCTTGGCGATCTTCGAGCTGCCCGACGCTTTCATGATTTTCATCCCGAATTATCTTCCCACCCGTTTGCGCGCCGCAATTTTTGTTATGCCGGTGCGGTATGGTCAAGGGTACGCCTCCCGAACGACTATATGACTGGCGTCCACAGCACCTGCTCGATGCGCGCGGCGCCGGTCAACAGCATCACCAGCCGGTCAAAGCCGAGCGCGATGCCGCAGGCCTGCGGCATCCCCGCCAGCGCGGCGAGAAAATCCTCGTCGACCGGATAGCGCTCGCCGTGAAGGCGCTGTTTGAGTGCCATCTCGGCCGCAAAACGGCGGCGCTGCTCAGCGGGGTCGGTGAGCTCGCCGAAGGCATTGGCGAGCTCGACCCCGCAGGCATAGAGCTCGAAGCGTTCGGCAACCCGCGGATCGGTTGCGCTCTGTCGCGCCCAAGCGGCCTGCGCCAGCGGATATTCGTAGAGAATGGTCGGCCGGCCGATGCCGAGGTTCGGCTCGATCCATTCGACCAGCACTCGGCTGAAAACTTCGGCCCAGGTGTCGTCGTCCGCGACGCGCACCCGCGCCGCCCGCGCCGCCGCGGCAAGCGCATCGCGATCGGTCTCGTGCGCCAAAGCCGTCGCCAGCACATCGATGTTCGCGAAGCGCTCGAAGGCTTGCGCCACGGTCATCCGCTCCGGCTCCGCAAACGGGGTGGCGATGCGGTCGCGGAAGACGAGCCGTCTGGTGCCGGCGGCCTCCGCCACTGCCGCCAGCAGCGCCGCGCAATCGTCCATCAGCGCGCCATAGGGTTCGCGAGCCCGATACCATTCCAGCAGCGTGAATTCCGGATGGTGCAGCGCGCCTTGCTCGCGATTGCGGAAGGCGCGCGCAAACTCGAAAATCCGCGGCTCGCCGGCCGCGAGCAGCTTCTTGCAGGCGAACTCCGGGGAGGTGCGCAGATAGCGCGGCACGCGCTGTCCGTCCGGCGCGACGAGCTCGGTCGCGAACGCATGCAGGTGCGCCTCGTTGCCGGGCGAGAGCTGCAGGATCGCGGTATCGACCTCGACAAAATCCCGGGCCGCGAAGAAGGCGCGCACCGCGGCCGCGATGCGCGCGCGCGCGAGCAGCAGGGGCCGGCGATCGGCGTGGACCTCGCGGGCCCAAAATGGCGAGAGCTGTGGCATCGACCGGCCTCACTCCGCCGCCGCCCGCCGGCGCGAAAATCGCTGGAACTCGGGCCGCGGATCGCTATGGTGCGCGCCGGAATCGGCCTGCGTTCCGAGGCCCTGGGGTCGCCATGAGAAAGCATCGCTCGTGAAGGTCATTGCCAGTTCGCTCCGCAAGGGCAACATCGTCGAGATCGGCGGCAAGCTCTACGTCATCCTGAGCGCGGAGAACATCCATCCCGGCAAGGGAACGCCGGTCACGCAGCTCGACATGCGCCGCATCAGCGACGGCGTGAAGGTGTCGGAGCGCTATCGCACCACCGAGCAGGTCGAACGCGCCTATGTGGAGGATCGCGAGTACCAGTTCCTCTACCGCGATGCCGATGGCTACCATTTCATGAGCTCGGAGACCTACGATCAGGTGACGGTGCCGCAGGACATCATCGGCGATCAGGTCGCCTATCTCGCCGAAGGCATGAAGGTGATGCTCAGCGTCCACGAGGGCGTGCCGGTCGCGATCCAGCTGCCGCAGCGCGCCGTGCTCGAAGTGATGCAGACCGAGCCGACCATGAAGGGCCAGACCGCCTCGTCGTCCTACAAGCCCGCGATGCTGTCGAACGGCGTGCGCACCATGGTGCCGCCCCACATCAGCCCGGGCACCCGTATCGTGGTGATGACCGCCGACGGCAGCTATGTCGAGCGCGCCAAGGATTGAGTGGAGCTCGGTGTGAAAGTTCCGGACAAAGGTGCCGCAAACTCCGCCTCCCCCCGCAAACCGAGGGCAGCTGCGGGTTTGGGTTCGATAGCGTCGAAGCGGTGGGGTTCCCCTCCCCCCGCGCAGCGACGGGGAGGGGTCAGGGGTGGGGGGATCGCCCGATCGGGCGATCCGATTAGCGCCCCCCACCCGGCTCGGTGCTCCGCACCTCGCCGTCCTCCCTACCGCTGCGCGGTGGGAGGGAAAGCGTTTGTCGTACTCGGGTCGCCAGATAATTGATGTCCAGCTCGATCGACCGTCGTTTGTTTTTCGGCACCGCGCTCGCGGCCGCGGCGGCGTTCGCGGGCGGGCGCTTTGCGCTCGCGCAAGCGGCCAAGATGGCGTTCCCGCGCTGGGTCGAGACTTTCCGCGCCCGCGCCCGGGCGCGTGGCGTGTCGGACGCGACCTACACCCGCGTCATGGCGAACGTGAAGCCGGACATGGCGGTGTTCGCGCTCGAGCGCGAGCAGCCCGAGTTCCACGAGGAGCTGTGGCAATATCTCAACCGCCGGGTCTCGGACTGGCGCGTGCGGACCGGCAAGGAGCGCGCGCGCGAGCATCGCGACCTGCTCGCGCGCGTCGAGCGCGACTACGGCGTCGACCCGTTCGTCATGCTCGGCCTGTGGGGCATGGAGAGCGCCTTCGGCGACGTCGTCGTCAATCCCAAGCACATGCGTCCGGTCATCCCCGCGCTCGCGACGCTTGCGTGGGGCGATCCGCGCCGGCGCTCGTACTGGGAGCAGGAGCTCGTGAACGCGTTGGTGATCGTGGAGCGCGGCTGGTCGAGCCCGGAGGAGATGATCGGATCGTGGGCCGGCGCGATGGGCCATACCCAATGGATGCCCGAGGTGTGGCTGCACATGGGGATCGATTACGATCACGACGGCCGCATCTCGCCCTTCGGCAAGCCGGACGACGCGATCGCCGGCACGGCGCGCTATCTCGCGCAGCGCGGGCATTACCGTCGCGGCGAGGGCTGGGGCTATGAAGTGCGGCTCCCGGGCGGGCTTTCCGCCGCGGGGGCGCAGCGCATGGGCAATCGCAGCATCGCGCAATGGCAGAAATCTGGGGTCGCGCCGGCGGATGGAACGCCGTTCCCGCGTCCCGGCGAACGGGCGAAGGCGTGGGTCCCGATGCCGGGCGGGCCGGCGTTCCTGATCACGCCGAACTTCTCCGCGATCCGGTCCTACAATCCGTCCAACAATTACACGCTCGCGATCGCGCATCTCGCCGACCGCATCCGGGGCAAGGGCGAGTTCGTGCAAAAATTTCCTGGCGGCGAGCGCACGCCGACGCTCGAGGAACTGCAGGAGATCCAGCGCCGCTTGACCGCGCTCGGCTTCGATACCGGCGGCACCGACGGCAGGGTCGGCAACGATACGATGATGGCGGTGCGGGCATTCCAGCGCAAGGCCGGGCTCGAGCCGGCCGACGGCTACGCGGGACTGAAAGTGCTGGCGCGGCTGCGCCAGGGGACGTGATGCGGGATCGCCGCAAGCCGGATCCGGCGCACCACCTCCTGGCGCCATCTCGATAACAGCGGCACGAATATCGATCGCTCATCGCGCCGGCGGTGAGGCCCGCGACCATGCGGCGGCGGAACGGATAATAGATCGCAGCAGGCGGCAGCGCGTAGATGAGGCCCGTGGCTATCAGCAATTCCCAGGGCGAATCGTCCGCGGCGAGAAAATTGCCGAGGCCCACTGCGAGCGTCACGTCGGTGGTCCCGAAGAGACTTCCGGTTCGACAAGCCATCCGGGAAAGCGCCTCGGAGACTCGGGGGCACGCTCGTGATTTAATACCAGTACGCGCCGCTGGAATTGAAGAACATGCGGAATTGCGGGAGGCAAGTCATGCTCGGCAAATCAGGTTTGACGATTCTGGCGGGGGCCTTGGTTTCCTGTGCGCTTCCGGCATGGGGTCAGGATTGGACGCAGCGCTTACCCGACGGCAAAGGCAAGGAAACCGTCGTGGCCGTTTGCGCCGGCTGTCACGAATTTTTCAGCCGCCTCGGGGCCGGCTACACGCCCGATGGATGGCGCACCGTGATGCGAATGATGATCAATCAGGGGACGCCCATACCGCCCGACCAGGTGGAAGCGGTGACGGAATATTTGATCCAGAGCTTTCCGGAAAAGCCGAAGCCGCCCGGCGTGACGATTCCGGGGCCGGTCGAGGTCTCGATCAAGATCTGGCCGGTGCCCACACCCGGCTCGCGGCCGCATGACCCGCTCGCGACTGCGGACGGCGCGATCTGGTACACGGGGCAGCTGGCGAATGTGCTCGGCAGGCTCGATCCGAAGACCGGCCAAATCAAGGAATACCCGCTCAAGACGCCGCATTCGGGCCCACATGGCCTCGTGGAGGATAAAGACGGCAACATCTGGTACACCGCGAATGCCGCGGGCTTGATCGGCAAGCTCGACCCGAAGACGGGCGACGTCACCGAATATCCGATGCCGGATCCGGCGGCCCGCGATCCGCATACGCTTATTTTCGATCCGAGCGGGATCCTGTGGTTCTCCGTGCAGAACGCCAATAAAGTAGGACGGCTCGACCCCCAATCCGGCGAGATCAAGCTCGTTACGCCGCCCACGCCAAACTCGCGTCCCTACGGCCTGGCGGTGAACTCGAAGGGCATTCCGTTCTTCGTGGAATTCGGCGCCCCCAAGGTGGGCAGCATCGATCCGAAAACGATGGAAATCCGCGAGTACCCGTTACCGGATCCCAGCGCCCGTCCGCGCCGCATTGCGATCACGAGCGATGACGTGATCTGGTATACGGACTTCGCCCGTGGCTATCTGGGCCGGCTCGACCCCGCGACCGGGAAGGTGAGCGAATGGCTCTCTCCCGGCGGACCCAAGTCGGAGCCCTACGGCATCTCGGCCGTCAAGGACGCCATCTGGTACAGCGAATCCGGCACCAAGCCCAACACGGTGGTGCGCTTCGATCCGAAGGGGCAGCAATTCCAGACTTGGGTCATTCCAGGAGGCGGCAACATCGTGCGCAACACCTCGGTGACGCAAGACGGCAATTTCGTGCTGGCGAATAGCCTGGTGAATGCGGTCTCGCTGGTCGAGATCAAGGATGCGCCAATGCGCTGAGCGGCTGTCTGCCGCCGAACGCCGGCCGCATGCAAGACGACGTCGGCGAGAGCGGTCGCGACCGTCGCCGCCGAACCTTCGAGAAAGTAAGAATCGGACCGATCGACGAACGCTGGTGACCCACCAGCGCTCGCACCTCACTGCGACTGTGCCTTGGCGTGCAGCTCCTCGCCGATCGCCTTGTAGTCGTAGCTCGGATAGAACTCGGTGCGATAGCCGCCCCAGGCGGTCTGCTCGATCGCGCGGTTGACCTCACGCAACCGCTCCGCCGGCACGCGCAGCGTGACCACCTGGCCGATTCCCATCATCACGTACCAGCTCACGACCTCGATACCGGGCGGGGGAAACGCCTTGTAGAAGCCCTGCGCGCGCAGCTGCGACTGGATCTGTTCGAGCGACTTCGATTGATCGTGCTTGAGAAAGATGGTGAGCAGGAACGTGCCCTTGCTGGCCTCTGCTGCGGCCGGCGGCGACCCGGCCTGCTGGGCGCTGGCGCTGCCGGCTAGCATGAGAAGAACGGCAATTGCCGAGAGCGCTCTGCTTGCAAAACGCAGATTCATGAGGTGTCTCCTTATCAGACGACGGAGGACGGAGGGCGATGTAGATAGAGACAACATGCCGTTTCAATTTCCTTGGTTTGTCCTTTGTTCCTCCGGCTTTCTGTCTACGTCGCCTGCGGGTCCCGCGAGTATGGCGGGCGCCTAAGCCGACGTGGAGCGGAATGACCCGGAGGACCGGGGTTCTGGAGATGTCGGGCCTGGTCAGCTTCGAGCAAGCCGCAGTCCGGCGGCTAGGTGGCCGCGCGCGTCGGCATGGTCAGGAAAGCGTGGATGACATGCCAGAACTGCTCGCGGTCGAGGCTGAGCGCGAGCGCATGCGCGGCACCGGACAGAATGGAGAATTGGCGATCGGGATTCGGGAGTTCTTTGTAGAATCCGAGGAGGTCGTCGAGTGAGGCGATGCCGTCGTGCTCACCGCGAACGAGCAGCACCGGGGAGATGACCTTGTGCGGATCGACCACCGGCAGGTTCGCCGTCATGTCGAGATAGGTTCCAGTCGGAATGGTGTCGCCAAAGGCCAACTCGGCGTCCGCGAGTGCCTCGGGCACCGCCGGATCGGAACTGCCCGGCTTGTCGCGCGTGAAAATACTTCGGATCATATTGCGGTCGCGAGGCCGTCGTTTGTTCGCCCGGAATGACGCCAGCGCCTCGGCGCGCTTGGCGAGCGTGGGCGAGCCGCGGCCGGTCCAGGTGAACGCAGAAAGGACGAGCCGGCCGACACGCTCGGGTGCGATCATGGCGAACGCGCCCGCCCGCAATGCACCCGAGGACTCGCCGAGGAAATGAAATTCGGAACGGCCAGTTTCCCGCGCCACCACCATCGTGGCGGCCTGCAAATCCTCGACGCCGCTGGCGATATCGGAATTGGTCTCAGTCCGCGACGAGCGTCCGTAGTTCTCGTGGTCCATTGTCCACACGTCGAAGCCGTGGTGGGCGAACACGTTCATGAGCGAATATTCGCCGTGTCCCGGCACCGAAAGATCGAAACTCGGACGCGCAGAAATCGAGGAGCCGTGGACCAGAAATAACACTGGGCTGCTCGCCCCGCCGACCGTGGGCGCGCCAAGGCGCTTGCGGTAGAGCGCGAGCTTGATCTCGGCTCCCGTCCTTTGTTTGGTCGCCCAATATTCGCCGGTCCAGATATCCGCGGCCGGCGCAGTCTGTGCAGCGTGCGTGGCGGAAATGGCCATCGCGGCTGCGATCCCACCTGCCGCGCTCGCCGCTCCGGCGAGCAAGGCGCGCCGCGAGCTGGAATACGGCGCATCCGGATGATGGATTTCGGTTAAATCGCTTTTGCCGATCATTGGAGACGACATTGATCCTCTCCTCATAGGGTCGGTGCTAGCCACTCGCTCGAGCGGGAAACACAACCCTGCAATTACGCTGTTCCGCGGGACTGGTCGGCTAACACTATGAGCGGCAATATCTTAGTCTCGGATGCCAGCTTTGGCCAGCCGTCATACTCGCCAAAGGCTGAGACCGGATCTCTATTCGACCACAGTCGCGCCCTCAGAATTGGATAATGAAGTCGGATGTCCGCTTGTGGCAGATTTGTTGCAAAACTGTTTTCGGCGCCTGAGCGAACAACATCGATTCAAGAACAGCGACTAATCCGGTTCGACCTGGTTCCGCAAAAGCCCTCAAAACACACATCGGGTGATTTTTGCCATCATCTATTATTTATGAGGTGCGCGGCCTAGTTCTTCTTCAATATCTTCTCGACGGGGTTGAGGCGCAGCCGATGCGCCTGCGGCATGTCGGATCCGAGCAACGGCCGCAAGTACGCGTGGAATGCATCGGTGACGCCGGCGCTGTCGGCGGCGATGAAGGAGTCCGGCATGGTCCGGGTCTTGCCGGCGACCGCGGCCAGCTCCGTGAGCTGATAATCCACCGCATAGGAGCCGGTGCGGTGAATGCTCACCGAGCCGTCGCGGTTGTCGGACATCGCGTAGTGCACGGCCTTTTCGCCGACCTCGCGCGCCTCGCTGCGATCCACGTCGGAAACGCAGCCGAAGAACGAGCGCTGCAGATAGCCGAAGGTGTCGCCGCGCACCCGCTTGATGCCGAGCTTGGATTTCACCGCTTCGGTGAGCGAATCGGCAAGCAGCCCGGTCCCCGAAAGCTGCACGTTGCCGTGTGCGTCGCGCTCGACCTGCTTGGCGAGAGAAACCGTGATGGCCGTGCCCTGCGCGTCATGAATTCCCTCCGAGACGGCGACGACGCATCGGCCGTAGCGCTCCACATTGGCCTTCACGTCGGCGAGGAACTTGTCCACCGAGAAGGTGCGCTCGGGCAGATAGACGAGGTGAGGTCCGTCGTCGGGAAAAGACTTCGCCAGCGCCGACGCCGCGGTGAGAAATCCGGCGTGCCGTCCCATCACCACGGCGACGTAGACGCCCGGCAACGATCGATTGTCCAGATTGAGTCCCATGAACGCCTGCGCCACGAACCGCGCCGCCGACGGATAGCCGGGGACGTGATCGGAGCCCATGAGATCGTTGTCGATGGTCTTGGGGATGTGCACGCAACGCAGATCGTAACTTGATTTCTGCGCTTCCTCGGAAACGATGCGCACGGTGTCGGCGCTGTCGTTGCCGCCGATGTACAAGAAGCAGCCGACATCGTGCGCCTGCAGCACACGAAAGATCTCCTTGCAATAGGCATGATCGGGCTTGTCGCGCGTGGAGCCGAGCGCCGCCGAGGGCGTGAGCCCCACCATCTCGAGATTCTGCACGGTCTCGCGCGTGAGATTCACCAGGTCTTCGTCGACGATGCCCCGCACGCCGTGGATCGCGCCGTAGATCTCCCGCACGCCGGAAAACCTGCGCGCTTCGCAGACGACGCCGGCCAGCGACTGATTGATCACCGCGGTGGGACCGCCGCCCTGCGCGACCAGCACGTTACCCTGCATGGCGTCTTCCTTCCTGCATCATGGGACCGACCATCGAGCGCACTCTGTGAATTCGCGGCGCGAACGGATGTTGCAATGCGCTTCTGCTGGCGTCCGCGGAAGCCTATTGCACGTGCCGCGTGGCAAACAGTCAAGCGCGGCGGGCCGGGGCCCGGAGCTATGCGCGGGAGGCTTCCAGCGCCACGTCGAGAATGCGAAATTGCGCGCGGTCCTCGCCCTGCCAGCGATCGAGCGTCAAGCTGCCCGCCGCATGCAGCGCGCGGCCGCGGTTCTTAAGCAAAGCCTCGCCGAGCGGGCGCGCGGCGCGGAACGCGATCGCCTGCACGCTCGCCCCATCCCCCGATTTGAACCGCGCGCGAACGTGCCCCTGCCCCACCGCCTCGGCGTGAACGAGAATGTGGGTGGGGAGCGCGAACACCGGCTCGGGATTTCCGGCGCCGAACGGGCCGGCCCGTGAGATCGTGGTG
>WNGK01030289.1_pt1 | contig 10901 bp, 10 predicted proteins | sample 5400601 | NCBI WGS metagenome assembly WNGK01 (sample SAMN13153376, study PRJNA577476) | soil metagenome | isolation source: 60 cm soil or saprolite under Garry oak tree replicate 1 | place: USA:California | collected 2016-06-15
GTTCCACCAGAGGCCGTTGGCCATGAGCGACGTCGAGACCATCCCACCCCGTCCCGTCCGCTCGCGCTGGTAGAGCGCCGCCATGATCGCGCCGAAGAGCGACATGCCCGTGGGGTGATCGCCCATGCCGGGCAGCGCGCGCGCCGGTGGCGACTCGGGCGAAGGACGGACGAGATCCATGAGGCCGGTCCGAGCCCAGAGCGCGGTGCTGTCGAAGCCGGGCCGTCCCGCCTCGTCACCGGTCTCGCCGTACGCCGTGAGCGAGGCGTAGATCAGCCGAGCGTTGAGCGGAGCAAGGTCCTCGTAGCGCACGCGCAGGCGATGCCGCGCGTCGAACGGCAGGTTGGTCACGAAGACGTCGGCGCTTTGCACCAGACGGTTGAGCACGCGCTGCCCGTCCTCGCTCCGGAGATCGATGGCCACGCTCCGCTTGCTCCGGTTGTCGACGATCCACGGGAAGTTGTACGGGCTGGACGGATAGCCGACGCCACGAACGCGATAGACGTCGCCGGTCGGCGGCTCGATCTTGATGACGTCGGCGCCGAAGTCGGCCATCACGGTCGTCGACACGGGCCCGGCGATGAAGTTGGCCGCATCGATCACGCGGATGCCGTCGAGGAGGCGGGTCACTTCGCGTCGATCCCGACCAGCTCCACTTCGAAGATGAGGGTGGCGCCCGGAGGGATCACGCCGCCCGCCCCGCGATCGCCGTAGCCGAGATGCGCGGGGATGATGAGCTTGCGCTTGCCGCCCACGCGCATCGAGCCGACGCCTTCGTCCCAGCCCTTGATGACGCGGCCGCGCCCGATCGGAAACACGAGCGGCTCGCCGCGGTCGTGCGACGAATCGAACTTCTGGCCGCTCTTGAGCCAGCCCGTGTAGTGCACCCTCACCGAGTCGCCGGGCTTCGGCCGCGCGCCGGTGCCCTCGACCAGCTCCACGTAGCCGAGCCCGGTCGCGGTCTCGACGATCTGCTCATCCATGGTTTGCGTCCCTCGTGACGAGCGTGACCTCGGGCTCGGGGTCCAGCTCCAGCAGGTCGTTGTGCCAGTTGAACGCCACGCACTGGGTCGTGCGCCAGATCAATTCCTCGATCTGGCGCGGCGAGAAGCGCGCGGCGAGCCGGTCGAAGAGCCGCCGGCGCAGGTCGTGGACGACGCGCGGCGCCACTCCCGCCGCCGCCGACCGTCGCGAGGTACTCCACCTGCGCCGTGGTCAGCCCGGTCCCGAGCGCCCGCGGAGTGTGGTGACTCACACAGTAGTCGCAGCGCGTGACGTGCGAGACGACGAGGATCGCGATCTCGAAGTGTCGCGCGTCGACCGGGCTCTCGCGCTTGAGGTCGAGGAGCTGGCCCCACACGTGACGGAAGACGATCGGCGAATGGGCCATCGTCGCCCACAGGTGACGGAAGTCGGGATAGACGCGCTCGCACTCGTCCCACAGCGACACGAGGTCAGGCGCGACCTCGTCGCGCGTCAGCGGCGTCAGCAGCGCCATCGTGCTTGGACCATGCAGGCCTCCCGAGAACGCCGCGATCGTACCGCAGAACGCGGCTCGATCAAGTCGGGAGCCCGCCGGGCTGGTTCGTGTAGAGTGTCCCGGCCGGAGGATGCGCGAGCGGAGGACGAGGATGGCCAGACTCATGGCGGTGACGATCGCGGCGATCACGATGCTGGCGGCGGGCGCGGCGTTCGCCCAGGGACCGATCAAGATCGGCTTTCTCGCGCCGCTGTCCGGGGCCATCGCCCAGGCCGGCAAGGACATGTACAGCGGCTGCGAGCTGTTCTGGGAGGAGAGCGGCTGGCAGATCGCCGGCCGTAAGCTGGAAGTCATCCTCGAGGACAACGAGGGCATCCCGGCCACCGCGCTGACGCGGCTCCGCAAGCTCGTCGAGACCGACCACGTCCACATGGCGGGCGGCGTGATCCTCTCCAACGTCGCCTACGCGCTCGTCCCCTACATCGAGGCGCAGGGCATCCCCAGCTTCTACCCCATCAACTCCGCCGACGACCTCACGCAGCGCAAGCGTCCCAAGTGGCTGGTCCGGACCGGCTTCGCCGCGAGCCAGTACATGCATCCGTTCGGCGAGTACGCGGCCAAGGTCCTCGGCTACAAGAAGGTCGTCACGATCGGGCTCGACTACGCATTTGGCTGGGAGACCGTGGGCGCGTTCCAGAAGAGCTTCGAGGACAACGGCGGCCAGGTCATCCAGAAGCTGTGGACGCCGCTCAACATCCAGGACTACGGACCGTACGTCGCCCAGATCAAGCGGGACACCAGCGCCGTCTTCATCAACGGGCTGGGCCGGTGGACGGTGCTCTTCGCCAAGGAGTGGGCGGCCAGCGGCCTCAAGGACAAGATCCCGCTCATCGCCGGGGGCACGTATTCCGACGAGCACGTGCTGCCCCAGCTCGGCGACGAGTCCATCGGCGTGATCAGCGCGCACAACTACTCGGCCGCCCTCGACACGCCGGAGAACCGGCGCTTCCGCGCCGCCTACGAGAAGAAGTACAACCGGTCGACCTCGGTCTACTCGGAGAACTGCTACAGCGGGGCCCAGCTCGTGAGCGCCGCCATCAAGGCGGTCAACGGCAAGGTCGAGGACCGGGCCGCGCTCATGAACGCGCTGCGCACGGCGGAGATCAAGGATGCGCCGCGCGGGCCCATCAAGATGGATGCGTACGGCAACCCGATCCAGAACATCTACGTACGCAAGGTCGAGCGCGTGAACGGCAAGCTGCAGAACACCGTGATCTACACGTACCCGGCCGTCAGCCAGTTCTGGAAGTACAACCCGGAAGAATTCTTGAAGCAGCCGGTCTACTCGCGCGACTTTCCTCCCTGCCGCCACTGCTGATGATCGGAGCCGCGTGCTCATGATTGGAGCCGCACTCAAGCGTCGCGAGGATCCGCCGCTGGTCCGCGGCGCCGGACGCTACGTCGACGACCTCGTCCTGCCGCACATGGCGTTCCTGACCATCCTCCGCTCGCCGCACGCGTCCGCGCGCATCGCGGGCGTCGATACGACGCGCGCGGCGAAGCTCCCCGGCGTGCTCGCGATCTTCACCGCGCGCGATCTCGAGGGCCACGTGGACGCCGAGCCCGCGATCGGCTTTCCTCCGATGGCGCGGCGCCCGCCGCGGCCGCTGCTGGCGCGTGACTTCGTCCGCTACGTCGGCGAGCCGGTGGCGGCCGTCGTCTCGGTGGACCGTTATGTCGGCGCCGACGCGGCCGCGGCCATCGAGGTCGAGTACGAGCCGCGGCCCGCGGTGAGCGATCCCGAGGCGGCGCTGGCGCCCGGAGCGCCGAGGGTCCACGCCGAGTTCCCCGACAACGTCGTCTTACGCTGGAGCTCCCGCGAGGGCGACGTCGAGGGCGCGTTCGCGCGCGCGGCTCGCGTCGTTCGCCTGCGCCTGGTGAATCAGCGCGTCGCCGGGGTCGCGCTCGAGCCGCGCGGCTGTGTGGCCGAGTACCGAGGCGGCGGGCTGACCATGTGGGCGGGAACCCAGACGCCGCATCGTCTCCGCTCCGGCCTCGCTCAGATCCTCCGTCTCCCGGAGTCAGCGGTCCGTGTCATCGTGCCTGATCTCGGCGGCGGCTTCGGTTGCAAGATCGGCTTCTACGCCGACGAGGCGCTCTGCGCGTTCGCAGCGATCCGACTCGACCGGCCCGTGAAGCTCGTGCTGACCCGCCGCGAGGATTTCCTCACGACGACGCAGGGCCGCGGGCAGGTGAACCACGTCGAGGCCGCCGTCGCCCACGACGGCACCGTGCTCGCGCTCAGGTGCCGCACGCTCTCGCACCTCGGCGCCTATCTCGAGACGCTCGCGCCGTACGCGGGCATGCTGACCGGTCGGCTGCTCACCGGGCCCTATCGCATCCCGGCCGCCCACTACGAGCTGACCACCGTCTTCACCAACACGATGTCGACGGCGCCGTACCGGGGCGCCGGACGGCCGGAGGCCGCGTACATCTGCGAGCGGACGATGGACGAGGTCGCCCGTCAGTGCGGCCTGGATCCTGCCGACGTGCGCCGCCGCAACCTGATCCGCGCCGACGAGTTCCCGTACAAGACGCCGTCGGGTTTCGTCTACGACTCGGGGCAGTACGAGGCCGCGCTCGACCGCGTGCTGACGCTGGTCGACTACAAGAGCTTCCGCGAGCTCCAGCGCGCCCGGCGCGTGGAGCAGCGCTGGCTCGGGATCGGATTCTCGAGCTTCGTCGAGACCGCCGGGGTCGGCCCGTCGAAGACCACACACATCATCGGCTGGGAGAGCGGCGGCGTGCGCGTGGAGCCGTCGGGCAAGGTCACGGTAATCACGGGGACGAGCCCGCACGGCCAGGGCCTGGAGACGGCCTTCGCCCAGATCACGGCGAGTCTTCTCGGCGTGCCGATGGACGACGTCACCGTCCGCCACAGCGACACGGCGATCGTCGCCGCCGGCGTCGGCACGTTCGGCAGCCGCTCGATGTCTGTCGGCGGCCCTGCCATCGCGGCGTCCATCGAGAAAGTGCTGGAGAAGGCCAGGCGCATCGCCGCCGCGCTGCTCGAAGCGGCACCGGCGGACATCGTCGTCGATCGCGGCCGCTTCGGTGTCCGCGGCGTGCCCGGACGCACGGTGTCGCTGGCGGACGTCGCGGCCGCGGCGTGGGCGAGCACGGGACTTCCGCCCGACATGGAGCCCGGGCTCGACGCGACGACCGTGTGGGAGCCGACGAACTTCACGTTTCCCTCGGGCACTCACGCGGCCGTGGTCGAGGTCGAGCCGGACTCCGGCTCCGTGCGGCTCGTGCGCCTCGTCGCCGTGGACGACTGCGGGCGCGTGATCAATCCGCTGCTGGTCGAGGGGCAGATCCACGGTGGCCTGGCCCAGGGCATCGGCCAGGCCCTCTGGGAGCACCTCGCGTACGACGACTCGGGCCAGTGCGTGACGGCATCGTTGATGGACTATGCGATCGCGAAGGCCGCGCTGCTGCCGACGTTCGAGCTGGACAGCATCGAGACACCCTCGCCGGTCAACGTGCTGGGCGCCAAGGGCTGCGGCGAGAGTGGCACGATCGGCTCGACGCCGGCGATCGTGAACGCGGTGATCGACGCGCTCGCTCCGTTCGGGGTCACTCACCTCGACATGCCGCTGGCGCCCGCGAGCATCTGGGCAGCGGTCGAACACGCGAGGAGGACACGATGATCCTGCTGGCCACGGCGTTCTCGGTGGTACTGCTGCTTGCGGGGCTCGCTGCCCCTGCCCTTGCCCAGACGGTGAACGTCTACACGGCCTGGCCGGAGTCGCTGTCCCAGCCGATCTTCAAGGCGTACACGGCGAAGACGGGCGTGCAGGTCAACTTCATCCGCCTCTCGACCGGTGAGCTCGTCGCCCGCGCGACGGGAGAGAAGAACAACCCGCGCGCCGACGTCATCTGGGGCGCGCCGGGTGACGGCTTTGCGGCGGCCAAGGAGGCCGGGCTCCTCGAGCCGTACCGCCCGCCGACCTGGGACCGGATCCCGTCCGAGCTGAAAGACCGTGACGCGTACTACACAGCCGTCGCCAAGAACACGCTGATCTTCATGTCCAACGCGAAGCTCTTGAAGGAGAAGAACCTCAAGCCTCCGACGTCGTGGATGGACCTCCTCGATCCCGCATACAAGGGTCAGATCCAGACGGCGGACGCGCGGACGTCGGGCACCGCGCTGACGCGGATCCTGTCCATCTACTACGCGCTCGGCAAGGACGAGGACAAGGCCGTCGACTACCAGAAGAAGCTGCATCGGAACGTGCAGGTCTACACCAAGAGTGGCGGCGGCTGCACGATCCCGGCCGCGCTCGGCCAGACGACCGTGTGCATCGCCCACATGCCCGATGCCATGGAGGCCAAGAAGAAGGGCTACGACATGGTCGTCTCCTTCCCGCGCGAAGGCGTCGCCGCCGTCATCGAGGGCGTCGCGCTGGTGAAAGGCGCGCGGAATCGCGAGCTGGCCACGAAGTTCATCGACTGGACGTTCAGCAAGGACATGCAGGACCTGCTCGACAAGAACGACGTTTACATGCTGCCGACGCTGCCGGACGCCAGCATCGACGCCGCCGTGCAGAGCCTCATGAAGGAAGCGAAGCTCCTGCCCGTGGACCTCGAGTGGGTCGGAAAGAACCGCAAGCGGCTGGTGGAGCGCTGGGTGAACGAGGTCATCAAGGAGTGAGCCGGGGCCGGGACCCGGTCGTCGCCCCGGCCGTCGTGCTCGTGTGGGCGGCCGTGCTGCTGTTCGTCCTCTACCCGATGTCCCGGTTGCTCGTGCTGACGTTCTGGAACGGCGGCCCGACGCTCGAGGCCGTGCGCGGCCTGCTCGGTGACTGGACCCATCGCGCGGCGCTCGTGAACAGCCTGCTGCTCGCCATCCTGGTCGGCACCGCCGGCACCGCGCTCGGCTTCGCCTTCGCGCTGCTCGCCGTGCGTAGCAACCTGCCCGATCGCGTACCTCACGCTCAAGGCCGTGCTCGCCAACATCGACGCGACGCTCGAGGACTCGGCCTTCAGCCTCGGCGCCCGGCGCTGGCGCGTCTTCGCCACGGTCACGCTCCCGCTGGCCACGCCCGGCGTCGCCAACGCGTTCCTGCTCGTGTCGGCGGCCTCGCTCGCGGATTTCGCCACGCCGCTCATCCTCGCCGGCACGAAGTTCCCCGTGCTCCCGACGCAGGCGTTCCTCCAGATCACCGGGCTCTACGACATGCGCGGCGGCGCCGCGCTCTGCTTCCTGCTGCTCGTCCCCACGCTGGCGATCTTCGTGGGCCAGCGCCGCTGGCTCGAGCGGCGCGGCGGCTCGTTCGTCACCGTCACCGGCAAGGCCAGCGCCGCGACGCGAGTGAAGAGCCTCTCCCCGGCGGCGATCGTCGTGCTGGCCGCCGCGTGCGGGCTCGTCGTCGCGCTCGTCCTCGTCTGCTACCTGATCATCGTCGCGGCCTCGCTCGTCCGGGGCCTGGGCGCCGACAACAGCCTCTCGCTGGCCCACTACGCCCACGTCTTCAGCGGCGGCCTCAAGGCGGTGCGCGACACGCTCTTCATCGCGATCGTCTCGATGCCGCTGGGCGGGCTCTTCGCGGTCGTGCTCGGGTTCCTGGTGGCCCGGACGCAGTTCCCCGGCCGGCGCGCGCTCGAGTTCGCCGCGATGATCAACTACGCGCTGCCGGGGACGATCGTGGGCATCGCCTACCTGGTCGCCTTCAACGACCCGCCGCTGGCGCTGACCGGCACCGCGTTCATCCTCGTCGTCTGCTACGTCTTCCGCTACAGCCTGGCCGGCACGCGCGCCACCACTGCCGTGCTGGCGCAGATCGATCCGACCATCGAGGAAGCGTCGGCGAGCCTGGGCGCCCGCCGCGACGTCACGTTCCGGCGCGTGGTGCTGCCGCTGGTGCGCCCGGCGTTGCTCGCCGGCATGACGGTGCTCTTCATCCGGGCCATGACCGCGATCAGCGCGACGATCTTCCTCGTGTCGCTCGACTGGTCGCTCGTTACCGTCCGCATCCTGGAGGGCATCACCAACCTCGAGCTGGGACAGGCCTCGGCGTTCTCGGTTCTGGTGATCTTGCTCGTGTACCTCGCCGTGCTCGTCGCCGGCCTGGCCATGCGGCGACTGAACGCAGGCAGCCTCGGTCGCGCAGGCACGCTGCTCGGCGGGTAGCGCGTCGATGATCCAGCGATGGTGACGGCTGACCCCGCGCAGCGCGCAGGCGCCCGGCTCAGGCTCGAGCGCGTCTCGAAGACCTTCACGCGCGAGGGACAGAGCGCGTTCGCCGCGGTCCGCGACGTGAGCCTCACGGTGGAGCCCGGCGAGCTCGTGACGCTGCTCGGCCCGTCGGGCTGCGGCAAGACCACGACGCTCCGCGTCGTCGCCGGCTTCGAGCAGCCCGACGAGGGCCGCGTGTACGTCGGCGAGCAGGACGTGACCGACCTGATGGTCTACCGGCGGTCCATCGGCTTCGTCTTCCAGAGCTACGCGCTGTTTCCCCATCTGACGATCTTCGACAACGTCGCGTACGGGCTGCGCGTGCGGCGACTGCCCGCGGCCACGATCCGCGCGCGGGTCGGCCAGGTGCTCGAGCTGGTCGGGCTGCCCGGTTACGAGCGCCGCTTCCCCAACCAGCTCTCGGGCGGCGAGCAGCAGCGCGTGGCGGTGGCGCGGGCCGTCGTGGTCGAGCCCCAGCTCCTGCTCTTCGACGAGCCGCTGTCGAACCTCGACGCCAAGCTCCGCGTCCAGATGCGCGCCGAGCTGTCGCGGCTGCAGCGGCAGCTCGCCATCACCACCGTGTACGTCACCCACGATCAGGAAGAGGCGATGGCGATCTCGGACCGGATCGCCGTGATGCGACAGGGCGTGATCGCCCAGGTGGGCACCGCCGAGGAGCTCTACCGCACGCCGCGCTCGGCGTTCGTCGCCCAGTTCATCGGCCGCGTGAACCTCGTCGAGAGCCGCGTCCTCGGCGCCACCGGTGGCCGCGTGGCGGTGGATCTGTGGGGCGCCTCGCTGAGCGTCGCGACCGATGACGCCTACGCTCCAGGCCAGCGGCTCTTCCTGGTCCTCCGGCCGGAGTCGCTCACGCTCGTGCCCGAGTCGGCCAAGGCCGCCGAGGGCGAGGTCATCGTGCCCGGCGTCGTGCGCAGCCGGATGTATCTCGGCGAGAAAGTCGAGTACGCCGTGGAGGTGGCGGGCACGCTGCTCGAGGCCCTGACCTACGATCCCGCGCGCCGCCGCCTGTTCGACGTCGGCGCCCGCGTGGGCGTGAGCTGCGAGGCGGCGTCGGTTCGCGCTCTCACCGCCGAGTCACACTCGTGACGGCGGTGCGCGGTCTCGTGGCCGCGTTCGTGATCGTCATCTCGTGCGCCGGCCTCGCTGGCGCTCAGTCCTGCCCTGCCCCTCGCACGCTGGTCGATACCCCTGTGGGCCTCAAGTACTGCGCCGATCCTGCGTTCGCCACGACTATCGAGGCCGGCGTCGCGAAGATCCGCCAGGACGTCCGCGCCCAGCGCCAGGCCGGCCGCCTCATCATCTACGCCAGCACCCCCATCAGCCCTCGGGGCGGCGGAGTCGAGAAGGTCAACCTTGCGATCGCCGCCTCGGTGAAGGCTCGGCTCGAAAAAATGTACGGCCACGGGGCCTGGGTCATCGATCCCGGCGTGTACCAGCTCCCGAAGGTGGACGGCAAGGACGCGGGAGGCAGCGAGTACATGGTGATGTGGACGCGCGTCCTCGGCGGCGACGACGGCGCCGGCCGCGACATCGACACGGCCCACTTCACGGGGCCGGCCGACATGCGCGCGTTCTTTCGCTGCGGCCCCGAGGATGTGACCGGATGCCTCGGCCGCTGGCTGGACGCTCGCAGCGCCACGGACGCCGAGCTTCGTCGCGTGGCCGGCGACACCGATGCGCGCCGCGCGTTCGTGAGGTACTACGCGCTTCGCGCCTCGACCGCGTATTCCGCCGGCGCCCACGACGAGTGGAACATCTTCGTCCGCATCAACCGCAAGCGGACGCTCGGGGACCAGATCGCGATCTTCTTCGAGGGACGCTCGGCGTCGCCCGCCGAGATGGAGACGGAGATCTCGCCCGGCTACGAGGCGCGCTGAGCCGGGCATGTCTCGTCAGGGCATCGTGGTGGCCATCGTCGTCGGGAGCCTGGTCGCGGCGCTGGCCGTGCTCGTCTGGCGGGAGAACGAGCGCCGCTACGCCGCGCTGGCCATCACGGGCTGCTTCGGCGACAGTGCGCAGTCCCCACTCGGCGCCTCACAGGAGTGCAACGGGGCCAAACGGTTGTGCCGCGACTCGCCGCCCCTGCTGGACTGGCGGCACTACTGCTACTAGCTCTCGGGCGGACGGCTTACAGCTGAGTTCCCTTGGCTGGGCCGCGAAACTTCTTCGGGACCGCGTCCAACGAATCCGTCAGGTGGATGTCGCCCCGCTCGTCGATCCAGCGATACAGCGAGGTCGGGCGACGGGACGGCGGATCATTCGGAGTCGGTGACCCGGCCGGCGGGGACGCCGGTGGAGGCGGCGGTGGGTTCGGAATCCAGACCCACGTGTACGGCGTCGTGGTCCCGTCGCCCCGGAGCACGTACCGCCCGTTCGGGTATTCGACGACGTTCGGCACCGGCGCGACCGAGATGCTGCTTTGCGGTGGCGGGGCGTAGCCCGCCGGTGGGGCGTAGCTCGGAGCGTAACTAACCGGCGGGTTGTAGTACGCGGGCGGCGCGTAGGATGGCGGCGGAGTGTAGTAGGACGAATCGAGATACGTCGGCGTCGAATAGTACGGAGCGTAGTAGCCCAGTGGAGGGACGAAGCCGCTGACGAACGGGACGAAGGGCCGGAAGAAGTGATGCGGGAAGACGTGATGCTGGACGAACGGGCGCGCGACGAAAGGACGGTGCACGAACGGGTGCTGCACGAACGGATGTGATACGAACGGACGCGACACGATGGGACGTCCCACGATGACGCGGCCGCCGGCGACGGCCGCGCTCGGAGCGAGCGCGAGATCGAGCGCCGCGATCAGCGACAGCCCGGCGGCGATTCGCGACAGCGTCATGAGCCGAGTCTGCGCCGGCGCTCGACGGTCGTCAACTGGCTTGCTCCTCCATCGCCCTTGACAGACGTCGCGCCGCGTCGTACTTCGGGCCATGACCGCGTCCGCGAAGGAGGTCCCAATGCCCGCCGATCGTGGATCGAACCGACGTGAATTCATGAAAGCCGCCAGCTGGGGGAGCCTCGCCGTCACGGCGGGCATGGTCGGGACGGGGCGTACTCCGGCGTTCGCCGCCGCGCCCTCGAAGTACCCCGACTGGATCCCCGCCAGTCCCAAGCCGCCCAAGCGGGGCGGCACGCTCACACGGGCCTCGGCTTGGGATCCGCCGGTGA
>WNGK01008139.1_pt1 | contig 10899 bp, 11 predicted proteins | sample 5400601 | NCBI WGS metagenome assembly WNGK01 (sample SAMN13153376, study PRJNA577476) | soil metagenome | isolation source: 60 cm soil or saprolite under Garry oak tree replicate 1 | place: USA:California | collected 2016-06-15
CCGGCAGCTCGGTGATCGACACCTCCTCCGGAATCGCCTCCACGTTGTGCAGCTCTTTGAGCGCCTGGGCTGTCGAGGCGGCGTCGTAATCCCCCACCTCGCGCACGCCGACGACGGTGACCCGGCGGCCAACGAGGCCCTTAAGCTCACCGCCGGCGACGGTGGTCGGAACGATGTTGGCGGGGCGCGCGAGCCCGTGGATGTCGGCGTACGCACCTCGCGTGCGCCATCCGCCTTCGACTTTCAATCCGTCCTTTTCGAGCGCGAGCAGCAGGGCCGGCACCGCGGTGTCCAGCTCGGTGCTCAATCGCACCGGGTCCATGAGCAGCCGGCTGAATGGATGATGCTGCTCGTTCTTGAGCAGCGCTTCGAGGTCGCCCACGACCTCCATCGCGCCCGCGTACAGCGCGGTGGCGCCAGGAGCCTTCGCGATCATCGTCACCTCTGCGCCTTCCCGTCGAGCACCGAGTGCGGCGCAGTAGCCGGCGATGCCGCCGCCTATGACGACGACCGCCGTCACTACTGAACGATCCGCCGGGTGTCGGCTACGTCGCGCTTGAGCTGCACCACCAGCTCCGCCGGGCTGTCGAACCTGATGTCGGGGTGCAGGTAGCGGATGAATCGCAGCTCGAGCCGGTGCTGGTACAGATCGCCTTCGAAATCGAGAAGGAATGCCTCCACCCGGAGCTGCGTGCCGCCGAATGTCGGCCTGTAGCCAACCGAAAGCGCGGCGACGAACTCCTTTCCGTCATAGATGGCCCGGCCCGCGTAGGCGCCCAGCGCCGGGATCAGCTTGTTCGGCTCGACCGCGATGTTGGCCGTGGGAAAGCCGAGGCGGCGGCCGACCTGGTCGCCGGCCTCCACAGGACCGGCCATCGCGTACTCGCGGCCGACCAGCCGGTTGGCCTCGTGCACGTCGCCGATATTGATGAGGCGCCTGATGTCGGAGCTGTGCAGGGCGTTCCCTTCGAACGTGAACGGCGGAACGACATCCACCTCGTGCCCGTGCTCGCGCAGCCACGCGGCGTTGCCTCGGCGCTGGTTGCCGAACGCGAAGTCGAAGCCGATGACCCAATGCTTGATGTCCATCCGCGAGCCGAGCATTTCGACGAACTCCTGCGGGCCAAGGCTCGCGAGCGCTCGATCGAAGCGGAGGACGATCGCGTGCTCCACGCCTGCCGCCTCGAGCAGGGCCAGCTTCTCCTGCAGCGTGGTGATCGACTGAGGGCAGTTGGCGGGGTCGAGCACGCAGCGCGGATGCGGCTCGAACGTGATGAGCGCGGGAGCGGCGCCGGACTGTGACGCGGCCGCGATGGTGCGGCGAATGACATCGGCATGGCCGAGGTGCACGCCGTCGAAGCTTCCGACCGTGATCGCGACCGCACCGATTTGGCTGACCGGCAGCCCCAGGTGTGTCTTCAGGACAACACCTTTTCCGGCACGAATGTGCGGCGCAGCGGGTCGGTGTGGCCGAGCGCAATCAGCCGACCGCCCGCGTCGTGTGCGCGCAGCCGGCCCGGCCCCGGTTCGGGAAGCACGCGCACCGCGCGGCCCTGCCGCACCATCGCCTCCTGCTCGACGTTCAGTCGCACAGGCTGCATGTCCGGCAGTATGACCTCGGCCGGTTGCAGCACGTCCCGTACGTCGTCGGCACTAACAAGGGCATCGAGCTTCACCGCGGACTGGATCTCGAGCGGGCCATAGGCGGTGCGCACCAGGCGGCCGAGGTAGCCGCCGACTCCAAGCTGCCGGCCCAGGTCGCGCGCGATCGACCGCAGGTAGGTGCCGCTGCCGCAGCGGATCTGCACGCGCGCCACCGGCTCTGACCCTGACGTGAAGTCGAGCACCTTCGCCTCGTACACCTCTACCTCGCGGGCCTTTGGCTTCGGCTCCGCGCCGCGCCGCGCCAGCTTGTACGCGCGCTCGCCCTCGACCTTCACGGCAGAGAAGGCGGGCGGCTCCTGCATGATCCGGCCGCGAAAAGCGGCCAGACCCTCTTCGACATCGCGCTCCGTCAGGGCGCTCGCGTCACCCACCGGCTGCAGCTCGCCCTCCGCGTCGTCGGTGGCGGTTGTGAACCCGAAGTGGATGTCGGCGACGTAGGTCTTGGGCAGGCGGAGCGCGAAGTCCGCGAGGCGCGTGGCCGACTCGAAAAGGATCGGGAGGACGCCGGTGGCCAGCGGGTCGAGCGTGCCGGCGTGACCTACTCGGTGGGCGCCGGTCAGGCGGCGAAGACGCCGCACCACGGAAAAGGAAGTCTCACCGGCGGCTTTGTCGATGTTGAGGACCCCGGGGGTGAAGCGCGAAGGCTCAGGCCTTGGCTGAGGCGGCAAGGATCGCCTCCTTGGCCGTGGCCAGAACGATCTTTACCGTCTCGTCCATGGGCTTGTCGAACTCGGCGCCTGCGGCCCGGATGTGTCCCCCACCTCCGAACAGCGCGCACATGGCGGCGGCGTCGACCGCGCCGCGGCTGCGCACGCTGATCTTCGTCAGGTCGCTCTGCACCTCTTTGAAGAGGATCGCGAGCTCCAGCCCGGCGATCGAGTTGAGCGTGTCGATGATGCCCTCGGACTCCGCCATCACGGCGTTCGCCTCGCGCAGCATGCGCTTGGTGACCTTCGCCCACGCCAGCCGGCCCTGCATCTCTACCCGCATCGTGGCCAGGGCCAGGCTGCTCAGCTTGAGCGTCGTCTCCGGCCGCATCTTGTAGACCAACGTCGCGATCTGGCCGGGATCGGCCCCGAGACTCGCCAGCCGCGCCGCGTCCTCGAGCGCGCGCACCGTGGTGTTCTCGTGACGGAAACCGCCGGTGTCGGTGAGGAGCGCCACGTACAGGTTGGTCGCGATCGTCGGTGTCGTCCGGTACCCGAAGTGGTCGAGCATGTCCATGACCATCTGACCGACCGCCGACGCGTCGGGGTCGATGACGTTGACGTCGCCGAACCGCGAGTTGGACGGGTGATGGTCGATGTTGACGATGGTCGCGTGCGACGCGATGTGCTTCACGGTGCTGCCGGACCGCTCCAGGTTGCCCGAGTCGAAGAAGAAGACCAGCTGCGGCTCGACACCGCTAGGGGGGCCCTCGTGAATGTCGCCGAATCCAGGCAGGAACGAGTACATATCCGGCAGCGGATGTGGGATCAGCACCCACACGTGCTTGCCCGCAGTGCGCAGGGCCTCAGCGAAAGCGAGGCTGCAGCCGAGGGTGTCGCCGTCGGCGTCCTTGTGTCCGAAGATCAGGATTTCGTTGTTGGCGTCGAGCAGCTCCTTGATCTGGTCGTAGAGGCTGCCGGTCTCGCTTTGCGCGGTGGCTATCGCTCGTCCTCCTGGATCTTGTCGCCGGCGGGAAGCACTTCCTTGAGCAGCTCGTTGATGTGAACGCTGTACTCGATCGACGGGTCAAGCTCGAATCGCAGCTCCGGTGAGAACTTCAGGTTCTCGAGCCGCCGCCCGAGCTCGCGGCGGATGAGGCCCTTGGCCGAGATCAAGCCCTGCAGCGATGTCTTTTTCTGCTCCGGGTCGCCGAGCACGCTTATGCGCACGCGCGCCTGCCGCAGATCCGGCGACATGCGCACCGCGGTGATGCTGACGAACCCGATGCGCGGGTCCTTCAGCTCCCGCCTGATGATCGACATGATCTCCTCACGCACCTGCTCGCCGACCTGGTCGGTGCGGTAGCTGGTCATCGTGACCTCCGAAACGAGCACCAAGGCTCGCTAAATTTCTTCCCGCTCGAGCCGATAAGTCTCCATGGTGTCGCCCTGGGTGAAAGTCTCGAAGCCCTCGAGCCCGATGCCGCACTCCTGCCCGGCGGGCATTTCCCGAACATCTTCCTTGAAATGCTTCAACGAGCTGATCCTGCCCTCGTGAAGTAGCTCCTTCCCGCGGAAGAGTTTGACCCAGCCGCCGCGGGTGACCTTCCCCTCGAGCACGCGGCTGCCCGCAATGATTCCAAGGCGCGGGATCTTGATCGGCGTGATGACTTCGACCCTGCCCTCGCGGATCTGGCGGAACGTCGGCTCGCGCAGGCCCTTCGCCGCGCGCTCCACGTCCTCAGTCAGCTTGTAGATGACGTCGTAGTAGCGGACCTCGACCTTTGCCTTCTCCGCCGCGGCCTGTGACGCAGGGGTGGCCTTGAGGTTGAAGCACAAGATGATCGCGTTCGAGACACCGGCCAGCAGCAGGTCCGAGTCGCTGACCTGGCCCACGCCCTGGCCGACGATCTTGATCGCCACCACAGGATCCTCGATCTTCTGCAGCGCCGCGAGCAGTGCCTCGAGCGTGCCCTGGGCGTCCGCCTTGACCACGAGGCTGAGCTCCTTGACCTCGCCTTCCTTGGCGCGGCGGGCGAGCTCTTCGAGCGTGATGCGTGGCGCGACGTCGCGCGCCGCCTCCTGCGAGCGACGCTCCATGAGCTTGGTGAGCGCGATCTGGCGCGCGGCCTTCTCCGAGCCGACCACCTGGAAGATGTCGCCGGCCTGCGGTACCTCGCTCATGCCGGACACGACCACGGGCGTGGCCGGTGGCGCCTCGTTGACACTGCGTCCGCGGTCGTCCGACAGAGCTCGCACGCGGCCGTAGATGTGGCCGCACACGAAGTCGTCGCCAACCTTGAGCGTCCCCGCCTGCACCAGCACGGTGGCGACCGGGCCGCGGCCTCGCTCGAGGTGCGCGTCGACGATCGTGCCGATCGCGTTGCGGTCGGGGTTCGCCTTCAGCTCGAGGATGTCCGAGGCAAGGACGATGGTGGTCAGCAGGTCCTCGATGCCCTGGCCGGTGCGCGCGCTGACGTGCACGCATTCGTACTCGCCGCCGTAGTGGCGCGTGACGATCCCCTGCTCGGCGAGCTCCTGATGCACCCGATCGACGTTGGAGTTGTCCTTGTCGATCTTGTTGATGGCGACGATGATCGGCACCTTGGCGACCCGCGCGTGCTGGATCGCCTCCACGGTCTGCGGCATGACGCCGTCATCCGCGGCGACCACGAGCACGACCAGGTCGGTGACCTGCGCGCCGCGGGCCCGCATGGCGGTGAACGCCTCGTGGCCCGGGGTGTCGATGAACACCACGGGGTGCCCGTCGGCCGTCTCGATTCTGTACGCGCCGATGCGCTGCGTGATGCCGCCGGCCTCGCCTGCCGCGACGCGCGTCTTGCGGATGGAGTCAAGGATTGACGTCTTGCCGTGGTCGACGTGGCCCATGACGGTGACGATGGGCGGACGCGTCACCAGCTTGCCGGGGTCCTCGTTGGCGAGCGAGAAGAGCTCCTCGCGCGAGGTGGTGACGACGGCGCCCTCGCCCTCGGCCGACTCAACCGCGACGACGTCCTCGCTCTTGACCGGGTCCACTGTGTAGCCGAACTCGTCGGCAACGATCTCGGCGGTCGCGAAGTCGATGACCTGGTTGATCGTCGCCATGATGTTGGAGGTCATCAGCTTCTTGATGACCTCGACCGGGCTAACGCCGAGCTTCTCGGCCAGGTCCTTGACAGTGAGCGTCGGCGGCAGCACGACCTTGCGGTCGCCGTTGGGCTCGATCTTGACAGCAACCGACGCGGGCTTGAACGCCGAGCGGGCGGCCTCGATCGCCCCAGGCGCCAGCGGCGCCGCGGCGTTGCGAGTGAGCCGCCTCTGCTGGAGGAAGTTCACCAGCTCCTTCTGGCTGATGCCAAGTTCGCGCGCGAGTTCGTGAGCTTTCATGCGGAACTTCTAATTATCCCCGACGCCGCCGTGGGCCAATCGGAGGGTGAATTCAACACCCCCTCCTGACCTCCCCGCGACGGCGGGGAGGAGTGTGCCTAGACCGTAAGCTCAGACCACAGCTCCGACGGCACCGCGACGCCTAGAGATCTTTCCAGCTGACGCCGTTTCCGCGCGATTTCGATGCACTCCTGGTTGCGGTGCAGGTAGGCTCCGCGCCCGGGGGCGTGACCTGTCGGATCCGTGGCGGCTGAGCCGTCCGGCCCGCGCACGAGCCGGATCAACGCGTCCTTGCCGGCCTCCTGCCTGCAGGCGACGCAGGTGCGGACAGGCTCATGCCGGCGCTTCGCCATCCTCAGGGGCCCCCGCCAACTCGCGGGGGTGGGGTGCGGAATCGGCGGGGTGTTCGGCGGGAGGCTCGGAGTCGCTCGGCTTGATGTCGATGCGGAAGCCGGTGAGCTTGGCGGCAAGCCTGGCGTTCTGCCCGTCGCGGCCGATGGCCAACGATAGTTGCGTGCGCGGCACCATCACGGTGGCCGTGCGCGTCGAGCGGTCGATGGACACCGACTCGACCTTGGCCGGTCCGAGCGACGCGGCCACGAACGCCTCGGGATCCTCAGACCAGGGGACGATGTCCACGTGCTCGCTTGCCAGCTCGCTGAGGATGGCGCGGTGGCGCACGCCCTTGGGTCCGACGCAGGCGCCGACAGGGTCGAGCCCGGGCTCGATGGAGTAGACGGCGATCTTGGTGCGCAGGCCGGGCTCGCGCGCCAGCGCGCGCACCTCCACGGTGCCGGCCTTGATCTCCGGGACCTCGGCCTCCAGCAGTCGGTGAACGAACGAGCGCGCGCCCCGCGACACGCGCACCTGCGCCTGCCGGTGATTGCGCTGGGGATCGAGGATCACAACCAGCACGGGCCGTCCCGGATGCAGCTGCTCGCCTGGGATCTGCTCCTCGGTTGGCATCACGCCCTCCGCGCGACCCAGGTCGATGTAGACCGTGCCCGCCTCGATGCGGTCGATGACACCGGTCGCCAGCTCGCCGCGATGCTCCGAAACCTCGCGCAGGACCTTGTCGCGCTCGAGGTCGTGAATGTGGCGCAGCACAGCGTGCTTGGCCGTCTGAGCCGCCATGCGCTTGAAGTCTTCAGAGGGCAGGAAGACGACTGTCTCGCTGCCGCTCGCATCACGCACGCGGCTCGTCACGTCCAGAGCGCCGGATGCGGTGTTGAGCTTCACGGTGACCATTCCCGGCGGACTGAAAGCCCTGACATAAGCCGCCGCCAGTGCGTCCTCCACGGTGCGCAGCATCTCGGGCAAAGGAATGCCCAACTCTGCGCAGAGCGCGTTCAGCGCGTCTGCGAGGCTTTCGGTGGACGGCTCAGATACTGACCGCGAGCCTGCCCGAGGCAACGTCATCCCATCCGATGTGAACGATCACCTGCGCGCGCCCGCGCTGTCCCTGCGACTGGACTGCGATGCCCGCGCCATCTACCGCGACAAGCTGGCCCTCTACGACTGTCTCCGTCTGCCCCGTCCGATAGCGCACGTTCACCCGCTTGCCGTTAAAACGCGCGTAGTCCTCCTTTCCACGCAGCGGGCGCTCGGCGCCGGGTGAAGAGACCTCGAGGTCGTACGGTCCAGGGATCAGCGAAGCGTTGTCGAGCAGAGGTCCGACCAGGCGGCTCACGCGCTCGCAGTCATCGATGGTTATCGGCTCGACCCGGTCGATCGACACACGCAGCGTGCGCCCGGACTGGCCCGACTGCTCCACCGCATACAGCTCATAGCCCATGTGCTCGAGCGTGGGCTCGAGCAGCGCTCTGATCGACGTTATTGGCCAGGTCGGCATGTTCTCCCCGCAGTCCCTGCAACTACCTTACAGGCTCAAAAGCACAAGGGGGGCGGGCCCCCCTTGTGGTGAACCCCCCTGTTCAACGACGCGATATGCCTAGCGTTGTGCACGGGGCGTGGTCCGGGAAACCCGGCCCACGCGACGAAACGACCTAGCGGACCGGCTGCAGGCGCCTCCAAACGACCAGCAGGGGGGCGGCGTTGAAGATCGAGCTGTACGTGCCGGAGACGATGCCGATGAGGAGGGCGAGCGCGAAGCCCTTCAGCGTCGCGCCGCCGGCGATCAGGATCGCGGCCAGCACGAGCACGACGGTGAAGCTCGTGATGATCGATCGCGCAGCGGTCTGCATGATGCTGAGGTTCACGACCTGCTCGAACGAGAGCCGTTGGCTCACGCGCAGGTTCTCGCGAATCCTGTCGAAGACGACGATCGTGTCGTGCACGGAGAACCCGACCACGGTGAGGACGGCGGTGACGAACAGGCTGTCGATCTGGCCGATCCGCAAACCGATGACCGCGCCCATGATCGAAAAGAGCCCTGTCAGCAGGAAGACGTCATGCAGCAGCGCCGCGAGAGCGGATCCACCGAACTGGAACCCGGCGCGCCATCCGCCGGGCACGTTGCGAAAACGGATCGCGAGAAGCAAGAGGATGCCCACCGAGGCGAGCACTACGGCGAGGAGGGCGAACTCGATTGTCTCTTTGGCAATCGTGCCCCCGACCTCGAGCACCTGCTGCAGCTGCATGGGACCGAGCGCCTTCTCCAGCCCGTCCTCTACGTTCTTCTGAGCCGCCGGTGACAGCGGTGGCGTGCGGATGATGTACCCGCCCGAACCAGTCGAGATGACCGACCCGTCGATGTTCAGGCCCGACACCGCGTCCTCGACCTGCGTGACGTTCGGATGGTTGGCGAAGCTGACCGTGAACTCGGTGCCGCCGGCGAAGTCGATGCCCAGCAGGAAGTGCCGGGTGCTCATCGAGATGATGCCCGGGATGATGATCAGCAGCGAGATCAGGAAGAACCAGTTGCGGCGCCCGACGATGTCAAGTCGGCGCACCTTGGGCGGAGCCTTCTCGACTTTCGGTGCAGGCTCTTCGGCCTTCGCCTCCTCCTCTTCGGCTTCCTCCTCGGGCTCCTCTTCCTCGAGCTCCGCCGCTTCCTCCGCCTGCTCGGCGCTCAACCCCGAACTCTCGTCAGCTGGGTCGAGCACGGTCGACTCCCAGAAGCGCAGGCCGGCGGAAGCTGGTCGAGGCCAGCACGATCGCCAGCAGGTTGTGGGTCACGATGATCGAGGAGATGAGGCTCGCGATGACACCGATACCGAGGACGATCGCGAAGCCCTTCACCTGTGCGGGTCCGACGAATCCCAGGATCACGCATGTGATCAGGGTCGACGTGTTCGAGTCGCGGATGGCGGGCCACGCGCGCCTCACCGCCGCATCGACAGCGGCGGGTATGGTGCGGCCTGCCCGCACCTCTTCTTTGAAGCGTTCAAAGATAAGGACGTTGGCGTCCACCGCCATGCCCACGGACAGGATGAAGCCAGTGATCCCTGCCAGCGTCAGCGTGACCGGTAAGGCTTTGAACACCGCGAAGACCGTGCCTGCATAGAAGAGCAGCGCGAGGCTGGCAAGAAATCCAGGCAGGCGGTAGTAGACGATCATGAAGATCACCACGATCGTCAGGCCGAGCATTCCGGCCGCGAGGCTCAACTTCACCGACTCGGCGCCGAGCGTCGACCCGACCTGCGTGACATCAAGCACGACAAGCGTCACCGGCAGCGAGCCGGAGTTGATGCCTGTCGCCAGGTCGTTGGCGGTGGTCTGTGTGAATGAGCCGCTGATCACGGCCTGACCGCCGGTGATCTGCTCCTGCGTGATCGGGTCCGTGAGGAACTTCGGCGTCGGGTCGGCCGGGTTCTGCGGCGCGTCCCACGGCCGCGATACGACGCCCACGTAGTCAGGGTTTTCCCAGTTGTCGATGTCCTTCTGAGTGAGGTCGAGCCAGATCGCGAGGTGCCGCTGCGCGCAGTTGGCGGCCTGGCTCAGGGCGGGATCGCCCGGGCACGCGTTGACGTTGTCCTGGGTCAGTTTCGAGAACACGTCGGCGCCGTGTGATGTGAACGTCATGTTGACCACCCACGACACGCCGTTCTGATCGAGCGCTGCGCTCGCGCTCTGGATGTCGTCCCCGGTCAGGCCGGCCAGCTGAGGTTTGAAGCCCGGCTCGGGACCGCCTGTCACCTTGTTGTCAGGCACCCACTTCGCATAGACGAGTTTGGTGATTCGCCCAATCGCCCTCTGGGCCTGATCGGCGGTGACGCCCGCGAGGTCGACGGTGATGCGGTCGTTCTGCGACCCGGCGCCGCGGATTTCAGGCTCGCTCACCCCCAGCGAGTTGACGCGCTTGTTGATGACGTCGACCGTGCGCTGCTGCACGTCCGCGCGGCTCTGTCCCACCGGGAAATTCGTCAGCTGGTAATCGATGTGCGTGCCGCCGGCCAGGTCGAGTCCCTTGTGGATGTAGAGCGGCCAGCCGAAGTAGTTCGGCGGCAGGTTCGGGACGTTGCCTACCAGCGGGTACTTGTTGACCACCCGATAGATGTAGCCCGCGCCATCGACGCCAACCGAAAAAATGAGGAGGCCGACGATCAACAGGCGAATCGGCCAGCTGAGGACTAACTGCACGGCTTGTGAAGTCTAGGGAAAGCGTGAATCATGGCGCCCGTCCCGACTTCGTCCAACGTATGAGCCAACTTCTCCATCCTGTCGCGGGAAGTGGTCTGGGAAACCCAGACCACTTGCGCCATCGTTCACTTCGGTCCGAAATCCGCACCCCACCGCCGCGATTTCGGACCGGGAAGGAAACGTCTTCCCAGGGAAAGAGTGAAGGATGGCGCCCGTCCCGTCCCGAATTGGTCCAATGCACGGTCGCAAATGCGATCTCATTCAGGGGAGTCTTCTAAGTCGATCTCCTAGCGTTGCCGGAACAGCAGACTGAGGACCACGGTCAGGATCACCGAGAGGACGATGCTCGTCGCGATCGGGATGTAGACGGTCACGTTGCCGCTCTTGAAGGTGATGTCGCCGGGCAGGTGGAAGCGCCCGAAGAGCATCAAGCCGCCCCCGATGACGGCCAGCAGGATGCCGAAAACCAGGAGCATCCGGCCGACGTCCTGCACGGCCTCACGTTACGAGCCTCAGAGTAGGCGCGCCTGCCCCTGCGGAGGCTCCTCGCCGAGGTGCTTATAGGCCAGGTCGGTTGCCACCCGCCCGCGCGCGGTCCGAGCCATGAAGCCGATCTGGATCAGGTACGGCTCGTGCACGTCTTCGATCGTCTCGGGCT
>WNGK01008140.1_pt1 | contig 10898 bp, 9 predicted proteins | sample 5400601 | NCBI WGS metagenome assembly WNGK01 (sample SAMN13153376, study PRJNA577476) | soil metagenome | isolation source: 60 cm soil or saprolite under Garry oak tree replicate 1 | place: USA:California | collected 2016-06-15
GTGGGTGTCCTCCATCGTGGTCTCGCGGTCGGTGATTCCACGCCGCGTGCCCCGATAAGCAATCCATTTTCCGTCCGGGGACCAGATAGGATCGTACTCGTTGTATTCCGTGGCGGTAAGGCGCTGAATGCTTCCGTCCGCAACATTCAGGGTGAACAGATCGTAGGTGAAGAATTCATCCTGATTCGGTTCGCGGTTCGAGCCGAACAAAATCTTCTTGCCATCCGGCGACCAGTCGACGGAATGCTCGTCGAAATCGCCCTGCGTCAGTTGCCGCACCTGCTTTGTCGCCGCGTCGACGACAAAAATATGGAGCCGTTGATTGTCGTTGAAGCGGGTCATGCCCTCGCCGGCGTCGGGCTTGTAAAGATAGCGAGTAATCACCATCGGATCGCCGCTGGCCTCGGCCGCTCGCGGACCTGGCGTCGAGGAAACAAATGCAATCTGCTTGCTATCTGGGGACCAGGAAATCTCGTTGCCCATGCCCGGCAAGGGACTGTTGGTTCCATGCGCCTCGGCCAGAAACGTCACCTCCGATCCGTCCAGCCGCACGACGAACAGTCCGCCCTTGTCCCCCTGATGTCCCGAAAATGCGATCCACTTGCCGTCCGGCGACCAGACTCCGCTGCCGCCGCTGTCGTTTTCTCCTCCGACGCGCACGGATTTCTGGGTTGACAAATCCATGATCCACAGTTGATCGTACGGACGCCCGGGCCGATCCCTCATGACGACGGTGTATGCGACGCGCTTCCCATCGGGCGATGCAGCTACTCCGCCCACCGACCTTAACCGCGACAGGTCACTGCTCACGAGTCCCTGTGGGTTTGCCGCTGCCGAAAAACCGAGCGAACCGACAGCAACCACGGCGGTTGCCGTTCTCACGCTCCAGCTTAAGCACTTTGATGCTAGCATTCGTCAGCGCCTCCTAAGCGCATCTCAAACTCATTTCGTCCGGTCATCCTAGGCACTTGCCGCTGCTTCGTCAATGAGGCCGATCTTTTGCGTGAGGACGAATTCGAGGGTGGGGACCGAGCCGACATCGCCGTAGATGACCTTGCCGCGCCCGCCGATGATGAAGAGCGTGCGAATCTCGTTTTGATTGGGGTGATTTCGCTGCTATATCTAGCAGAAGCGAAACCTGGTCAGTCGGTCAATCGGAACTCCTGAGAGAAGTAATTCAACGGAGAACGTATTGCGGAACGTGTGCGGGTGGCAGCGCTTCTGGGGATTGTGCCCGGATCACGCTAGACGTCTTGAAGTCGAAAACTTGATGTAAATGAGTCAAGTTTTAGGCGGCTAATTTTGCGTGTTGGATCCAAGATGTGACCTCCTGATCAAGTTTGTCGAAGCTGCGCCGGAGCGAGGAGTTGGGTGGCGAGAGCTCCGGCAGTACGGATCCGAGTCCAGGGCGGAGAATGCGGCTGTAGGTTCGAGTGCAGAACCACGCCGTTCGTAAGCCGAGGTCGGTAATGCGATAGCGGTGAGTTTGAGGAATGCGTTCGACGATGCCGTGGAGGCGCAGGCGGCGTAGGTGGTAGGTCATTTGACCTTGGGTGAGGCTGTCGGGTGGTTGCCCCAGTAAAGATGCGAAGTGCTGGCGGAGATGGCGGTTAGAAAAGCCTGTGGGCAGGAGTTGAAACAGCAAGAGGGCACGCCAGAGAGCTTGCACCTTGGGATCGGCGAAGCGCAGTGCGGAGGCGCGTTGGGATGTCAGCTGTACGGGACGATTGATTTTTTGAAAGGCTTCTTCGGCGAGGATGCAATCGTGGCTGATGCGCTGTACCTGAAGTAATCGTCGATTGGCTTGAAAGCCGATGCGCCGTAGCGCGGGCAAGTTGCGCAGGTTCTTGCCGATATAAAAGTCATAGGTATTGTTGATAGTGGTTTCCGTACGTAGGGCCCGACCTTCCTTGTGGTACTGCTTGATGCGCGTTCCTTTATAGTCGATGTGCAGCGAGGGTTGCGGGGTGCCTTTACGGCCAGGCGATTCGCCTTACGGCGGTCCCATTCAACGGAGTGGTTTACCATTCCTGACTCGATGCACGCAACCGGAGCTATCCGTCGAGCTCTGCACTTAACGACATGCTCGTCGGTCTGAGGCGAAGCCTCGCTGGTGTTTTATCGGAAGCGCACAGGTGAGAACGAGTGCCTGTGACGACAATGCTCTGCGCGCTTTCGATAAAACCGTTAGAAGGAACCCGCTTGCGTTTGCGGCGGACGCGGTCTATGGGAATTCAATCGATTTGGAGCTGGAAGGCATTGCAAAGAAGGGGAGTTGCGCGAAAAGCTTGCACTGCTCCCGGCGTTCAACCCGGTGATGGTACGCCGCGGCTGTTCTTCTTTCAAGCGCAGATACGCTCGCACCTATACACGCGGCAGCGTCCGCCGCCCAAGCGGCTTCGTTCTGACGGGCAAGCCTGAAGTAATACCTCCGGATTGGTCCCGATAAACGCGCTGGTGTGGAGGGATGAACGAATGGCGGGAGTTTGTCCTGTTTTCGTAACAAATATTGACAACACAAGTAACTTGTCACAGAATCCGTCGCAACCCCATCGATTGACGGCGTCCGATCTTCTAGCTGTGGATTTGGTCCCGAACCCGTGAACATAGCTCTCGTAACCGGAGGTGGAGATGAATCGCCTGCTGCGCACACTTGCGTTTGTACTTTTGTTGACAGGCCTCGCTCGTTCACAGAGTGCGGTTGTCACACGAAATGTGAACTTACGCCCAGATCCGTCGACGAATAATGATCCTATTGACAAACTCACGCCCCCAACGCAACTTCAATTGCTTGACGCCGCTCCAAGCAATGGTTTTTTGCACGTAAAGGTAAATGATGAGAGCGGCTGGGTCTGGAGCAAGAACGTCCGGATTCAAACTCCTTGGCCCGGAGGCGGCGGTGAAACGCCAAGTAGCGGCGCCTCTGCAACGGTGATTTCACCGAACTGGGATAAACCAGCCCCGCAGAGTGCCTCCTTCGAAAGCGACGAAGGTAGTTGTGGAAAAACCGGTGATGGCGGCGATTCTGATACGAACCGCCGAAAGAACCGAACTGATGTCCCCAGTTCTTACCATCTGGTCACGTGGGACGCGATTAACGGTCTCGACTATGCGAAAGGCGCTCCCAGGAGTCGTGCGGACTGGACTGCCGTTCAACTTGCCACGATCACACCCGTTGAGGGAGCAGCCATCACCGTCGAAGGCTATCTCTACAAAGTGAAAGTAGAAAGCTCAAGCGTTCATGCTGCGAAAGGTGGTGAATCGACGAACTGCCATGCCAGGCTCGCCAGTGATGTGGACTGGCACATGCCTCTCACAGCGAATGTGGGGGACGGAGAGGACCTAGCGATCATCGTTGAAACAACACCGCGGGTTCGAAAGGAGCATGCGCAGTGGACTAGGGCTCGACTGAAACCTTGGACAGCCCACGTCGGGAGCACGGCTAACGCTGGCTTCAACGGACAAAAGGTCCGAATCAGCGGATGGTTGATGCTCGATCCCGAGCATAAGGACATGATTGACAGCGGTTTACGCTCCACGTTATGGGACATCCATCCCATCACAAAGATCGAGGTGTGGGACAACGGCGCATGGGTTGACTTGGACAATCCCTAACTGAGCGAGTCAAACAATGGCGAAGAATATCGTGATCTGCTGCGACGGCACGGGCAACGCGTTTGGCGAAAGCAAGTCCAACGTCGTGAAGCTCTACAAGATGCTTGTGCACGACGATTCTCAGATCGCCTACTACCATTCCGGAGTGGGAACGATGGGCGGCCTTGACAAGATCCTCCATAACCCTCGCAGAAAAATTTGCAAAATTAAAGAATTCGCTTGTAAGACCTGAGCCACCGAAAACCTAGATCGATCGGTGCGTACTCTCTGATCAGTCGGCCAGTGCGTTCCTGAACGGGCTGACTGATGCACAGAAAGGCAAATTCATTGTTTTCCTTAAGTAACTATGACCAGCGTTCGAGAGAGCGTTCTTGATCTCAAATTCGATCGGGCCGTTCAAGGAGGACGTGAACGTTTGGGAAGGTGTCATGAAATTGTAATGGTTGCACGATCAGAACGAATCGTTTCCAAGCAGAACGGGTCAAATCGAGATTTGTAACCTGTAGAAAAGAGTAGTACAGTAGAAAACTTCCCAAACCGTTCAGAACCCGCCTGTGTTCTCATAATCCGTGGCGCGTCGGCCAGTTTAGCTACATCCCTAGGATCGCGTTTGTCCGTGCTACTCCGACGAACCGTTAACTTCCGGTTTGCCCGTCAGAACGCGCGCCCCCCCAACCTTTGCTCCGCTCCACACCACTGACCAAGGGCGCGCCTCCGAAAAAGCACTAGCGTCACTTGGGAATAATTAGAGGGTTAAAACTGTTAGGTGATGATTCAAGTTCACGGCGACAGATGTTCCTGAAGTTGCGCAGGAGACGTCGCGCTTGAGAGGGACCTTCAATTTCCTCGGGCGTTAGTTTGACCATCGAGAATCGTGGTAAACAACCCATTTTTGGGCTTCCACAAACCTTTGGTCGAGGAGCTCAAACGAATGCACTAAGAAGTGGATAGGTCGGTATGAGCACTACTCCGACCTCAAAGCCTGGACAGGGTCAATCGACGCAGCACGCCGTGCCGGAATGATCCCTGCGACACAAGCTGCTACCATCACGGTCGCAATTGCCCCCAATACAATATTCAGGTCGGCATTGGTAATCTCGTAGAGCTGTGCTTTCACGAAACGTACACAGACCAGAGCAACGGGAATTCCGATAGCTAGGCCCAACACAATTTGAATGATCGCTCCGCGCATCACCATGGTTACGACGCTGAGACGTTCCGCTCCCACTGCCATGCGAAGACCGATCTCCGTAGTCCGACGCGCGACCGTATAGGCGGTGACGCCGTAAAGTCCAATCGTCGCAAGCAGCAGGGCCAATCCGCCAAACAACATGGTCAACCGCGCGATCATTCGCTCGTCGTTGAAACGGTCTGCGATCTGTTGCTCAAAAGTCTGGAATTTTACAACCGTGAGATTCGGATTAATTGCTGCAAGCGTCATCCGCACAAGTCTTTCCAGGTCATTCATGGGCCGCTCGGTTTGCAGCACGACGGTACCGGCGTACATTGACTCGTCGTTTTCGATCGGATCTTTCCAACTCGCCGGGTGCTGTGTCATCGGGACAAAATACATGCGGTGGTCCTTCCATCGCACGGAGGTGTACACGGTATCCTCCACCACACCGACAATTTCAAAATCTGCCGCCGAGCCTGGTCCGCGTGTACCGAAGTGGTGTCCGATTGGGTTTTCCCCGTTGAAGAATTTTTTGACGAACTCCTGGTTGACCACGGCCACTGTCAGAGACGCTGAGGTGTCCGTCTCGGCGATGCTGCGCCCCATTACCACCCGCGTTCCTACGGAGTCAAAGTAATCAGCATTTGCCCTGACCCACGACGCCTCGGCATTCAAATTTGGTTTCCCTTGCACCCAGACGATATCACTCCAATTGTTGTCTTCCATCGGCGTATACATGCTAATGCCGACCTTCAAGATACCTGGGAGCGCATGAAAGCGCTCTTTCATGGTCCGGTAGAGCCCATCTAACTGGGTATGCGAATATCCCGCCGCCTGAGGATTGATGTGAACGATGTATCGATTCTTTGCGTCTAGTTTCAGGTCGGAGTGCCGGAGCTTGCTCAAGCTTTGCGAAAACAATCCCGCGCCCACCAGCAGCACAAGGGAGAGCGCTGCCTGGAATACCACAAGAGAGCGCTGCAACCGCGAAGTTCCCGCTGCTGTCGTCCGTGCTCCGCTTCGTAAGGCGTCCACTGGCTGTGCCTGTGCCGCGATCCAGGCAGGTGCTACTCCGAAAAGAACGCCCGTAAGCAGTGACAAACCAAAAGCAAATCCAAGTACGGTGATCGACGCACTCGCATGGATCGGAACACTCTGTGCTCCCGGAAATGCGAGCTTCAGCAGCATCATCGCTCCAGCATAGGCAACAACCAAGCCGACAATACCGCCTAACAAAGCCAACAAGACGCTCTCAGTCAGTAGCTGCCGGACAATCCTTCCACGCATAGCGCCTAGTGCCGTACGCACGCACAACTCCGTACGCCTTGCCATTCCGCGTACCAGTAGCAGATTGGCAATATTTGCGCAAGCGATCAACAAAACCAGACCGGCGATCCATATCAGTAAATGCATATGCGAAGAATACCGCTCCTGCATGTCCTGAATGCCAGCGCCGCCAAGCGTCAGCACTGCGTGAACTTTCGCCAGCAGCATTCTGCCTTGCTCCGATGAATAATCCCTTCTCGAGGCGAATGCCTGCCGCAGTAACGCGCTTATCTTCTCCTGTAAGGGGCCCATCGCTACTCCGGGCTTCACACGCCCAATGATGTAGAGCCATTGAGCCTCGGGATCATGTACATATGGAGCATTCGCCAGCACCGGCATCTCTTCGATAGGCAGATAGAAATCTGGGGGTGTGGTCGACATCCGGTCGCCGTAAAAGCCCTCTGGTGCAATCCCTACGATCGTCACTGGCTTAGTGTTCACCCAAAAGGTGCTGCCGATCACGGAAGCATCACCGGCATACTCCCGCTGCCACGTTTGGTAGCTCATCACCGCCGTCATGGGCGCGCCTTTAATGTCATCATTATCTGTCAGTAAGCGCCCTGCACGCGGTTGGAGCCCAAATGTTCGGAAGTAGTTGCCGGAGACGAACTCGCCCATCACCGACCGTGCCTCTGCTTGGGTCCCATCGCGACGCGCGGTGATCGGCCGGTATCCGAAGCCGGCCTGTATCGCTGTAAGTTCCTCAAAGTCGGGTGCGTTCCTCTTCAAATACTCATACGTATCAGTGGGGAATAACGAATACTTGCCGTCATCCCTAGTTCCGCTACTAACGCAGCAGTCGCTTGCATCGCCCACCCGCACTAATGTCTTCGGATCGGCAATGGGCAAGTTCTGCAACAGCATCGAATTCACAAGAGTGAAAATGGCGGCATTTGCGCCGATGCCCAGCGCTAGCGTCAGCAGTACAGTGATAGTAAAGCCGGGAGTCTTGCGCAATTGCCGGAGCGCATAACGTAGATCTTGTATGAGTGTCGTCAATGTCTGTCCCCCCCCCAAGTTGGACGCGCACACATTTATCGGGTGAGCACCTTTGGCGGGAGAAAGGCATGTTAACAGCCAAAATCGGAATGACTTTTCTCTTGAAGCATGAGCGACTTACCGAACGATTCCACGACGTGGAATGTTCATTGGCGACCCGCCCTGTTCAAAACCGGACACTCCATCACATCCATCTGAGTTGGCGCAGGCAGGCCATTTTCCTTCCCGGGAGTTCAGGCACACAAGATCCTGGCTAGTTGGCAAACAGGAAGTGACTGATCCCGTTACGGATAGATTGATCCTGATACGGCCTGTGGCAAGGCAGAGCGGATTGGGAGCCCCTGGGGAATCGGAGACGGCTGTGATGAAAACGTGATAGTTCCCTGTTCAGAATGGGGCGAAACCGATCAGAACCCGTCAGAACGTATTTGTGGTAGGCGGTTGAAGAATCAAGTAAAGTAGAGAATTTTCATAACGCGTCAGAACACACTATGTGATTTTCAAAACCGGGGGAGCATCCCTCCCCAACCACGTTCGGGCCCCTAAGCGAAAATCTCATTTACCTTCTCGCGCACCTTCTCGCTCCGCGATGGCTTCAGATATCGCATCGTGCTTTCCATGTCCGAGTGACCAAGCCACTGCTGAACCGTGCGAAGGTCTACGCCTGCCCACAGACACCGAGTGGCGAAAGTCGCACGGAACTTGTGAAGCCAGAAGTTGTCTTGATCCGAGTGTTATGTAGCTGTTGTGTAGCGCCTCTAACCCATTGAAAATATGGCGGAGAGAGTGGGATTCGAATCCGTCATAAAACGTATATTCAACGACATACAACGCACGGACTGCACTCAAAGTACATGAAAGTACGTGACGAGGCGCGTTAACTGATTGCAGAGTGATTGCAGCAAGCCTGATGAGACTGAATTCGCGACATTCTAGTCCCGAAATTCTGGGAATGGGCCATCGTCGGAATACCCCTGTTTGTAACCCTAGCGCACCGTCGTCTTCATCGCTGGAATCGCGAGCCGCCAAAACAACGGACTCATTTCCTCGACGGGTAGCCGCATTTCCCCGCCCATCCACCACGTCTGCCGGCCGAAGAGGCCACCTGCGATGAAATGACAAGTCTGCAGACCCCCCCTTGATGCAGGGTGGGAACTAGGCAGGGCGACTGTCCTGGTCCGCATTCCGAACGCCGCCCGCAGACTTTCGTCTCAATCCGCTTGCGGCGATAGCCAGGCTGCGGCGACGAAGCTTCTCAAGGATCTTGACTTTCTCGGAGAAGCTAAGCCCGGCAAGGCGTTTTCGTCTTTCCTGCCTAGTCATTGGTATCTGCTCGATACTTCTTTTTGAACTGCTGCCACTTGGCTATCAGTCCATGCCCTGCTAGAACACGATTAAGCTTCTCCGTGTCTACAGCATCCTGTTCCAGGAACTGCAAGATCCTCGCATGATCCTTTGGGCGTCCGGTGCGAATGGCTATGGCAACTAAGTGCTCCGCTGTCATCACCCAAGTCTTGACGCCTTCGATTTCGGTCTCCGTGGCCTCCGCCAATGCTTCGCCCTCCAGGGCGTCGCTCGGCGCCATGAACTGGACGGGCCACTCACCAATCACCACATGCTCGCCGTCCGCATCGCACCCATGGGCTTTCAGGTATTCATAGATAGGTGCGAGGCTGAGGAGTGAGCTGCTCCCTGCTTTCGGGAGCATCGCGAAGATGTCCACGTCAACGGTCGCCGAAGGCTCCAGATAGAATGTCGCCCCAACTGCCCCCCCAATCGCGTACTTTCCGATAACGCCATCGCCCTGCATCCGGTTAATCATTTCCAGGGTGGTCTTCAAGGCTTCGATTCCTCTTGCTTGCCTGAAATTGTACTCGCACAGGGCCCAATCCAAATATTGGCGGTCAACGCCGATTTGTCACTAATCGGCACCGATCCGAACAGTTTCCCCGAAAGTGTTCTTCGCGAGTGGGTGAGCAGAGCGCATGGTTGCCGTCCGTTGCGCCGATTCGCGCCGAGAAGTCCGTCGGCCTCAGCCCGTCGTGGTCAAGCTCGGCTCGTTCCAACGAGGCAGAAGATCTCGCTGAGCTAAGATCTTGATCAGTTCGCCGCCGAGCCGGTCGTCGAACAGGACGATCAGTGCGTGGTACGTCTTGTTCACAACATCGATCATCAGTGCCTTCATTTCCTCGTCGTTCAGCCGCGAAAGGTTTGGCCAGGGAATCTCCCCGTAGGGCGACCGGACGACCACATCGGTGTAGTCGCCGATCTGCGAGTCGGGAGTAATCCCGGCATGCAGATCCTCGAGGATGGTATTGCGAAAACATTGCTGCGCGAGGTACTTCGCGAGCCTCTTGAGCACTTCGGGATTGGTAGAGATTTCACGTGCGGTTTCGCCAGTCATTGTGAGCTCCAGGATTATTTCAAAATAGGCGGGAGGACCAGGCTTTGCGAATTGTCCGCTGATTCCACGGGGAGAAGCTACCGGATTTAGTCTAGCTTGCCCTGCGCGACCTCGAAAAACTGTCAACGTAGAGAAGCTCTTGGAGCCTTTTTCTGCTCGAAGGCTTAAGGCTACTCAAATAACCAGCAAGCTCATAGGGGTTGAAGATGTTCCACACTGCGGCTTGAAACCGTGGAAGCTCGGCGGCAAACTCCGGATGCCGCTCTGCCGCATCAGCAAAGTTCATGAGCTTCTCCCCGATCAGATAGTCGAGTGCGCTCTTGACGCCAAATCGCCTTTTGATGCCGCGGGTCGCCCGGCACTGCTGTACCCAGATCTTGTGGAATTGTGTGCGGCTCATGCCGCTACTATAAAGGTTGGTCTGAGTACAGAGCAAAAAACTGCGCGATTCCCTTCGTTCACGGACTTGGCTGGAGGAGACGTATCTTCGTGATTAGTCTGGTGAATTTCCTTGCTAGTCGACCAATCGACTGATTCTGAATCAGTTGCTTTCTCGCTTTCAGCTCTCAGCCTTATTGGACCTTTGTTTGAGCGTGCGTGTTTGAGCGTGCGAAACTGCATGTCCCTCATTCCAAAGATGAAAACCAGTGCAGAGAGTGGGGTGTGATTCGGCCCTGTAATCACTCTAACTTATTGATTATAAATAAGTTGGCGGAGAGAGTGGGATTCGAACCCACGCCCGGTCAATGGCTTCCATAACTTGTAGAAACTACATTGCCACGGATGCTAAATTTGCCACATTCGCCGCGCACCATTGCACGCTATTGCACGCTGGCAAGATCAGATACCTAAATAAGCCTTGATGGTCAGGCTGCTCGTTTATGCCGCGAAAGGACGCAAGCCTGTGGCTGTTGGGTTGGCTGCGCCCCGTCCGTTCTTGGCTCGACGGAAAGAGACAAGGTACATGCAGACGACAGTATGGCGGTTCGTTAGGGGGCGGTGCCACGTCTGTACCGGGGCGGGGGAGACGCCCGACATAAGGGTGTATCGTCGGTGTTTGACCGCGCCAAGGAAATCACTACAATTGGTCATGGAGAAAGGAAATCGGCCATGATGATTGAACTTCCAGAGAAGCTTGAAGCGGCCCTGAAGGTCCAGGCCAACGCGCATGGCGTTTCCCCCGCCGGTTATGTTTGCGAGGTTCTTGAACGTGATCTCGCGTCCTCGCTCGAAGGCCAATCATCGGGTGTTCCGTTCAAAACGGGACGCGGCATGTTCGCCAAATACGGACAGGCTCCATCGGCAGAGGAAATCGACGCCAATCGCGCCGATATGTTCCAGAATTTCGGTGAACATTTTTGATGATTGCTGGCGTTGCCG
>WNGK01013359.1_pt1 | contig 10898 bp, 6 predicted proteins | sample 5400601 | NCBI WGS metagenome assembly WNGK01 (sample SAMN13153376, study PRJNA577476) | soil metagenome | isolation source: 60 cm soil or saprolite under Garry oak tree replicate 1 | place: USA:California | collected 2016-06-15
GCAGTTCTTCGGTGCGCACCAGGCCCAGCGCGTCCCAGAAATCATCGGACATCACGTTCTGGCCGCCCTCGCCGCGGTTCAGCGTGAGCAGAATCGCGCGCGCGCCCTGTCCGCGCGATTCGTAGGTGAGCATGCCGCCGTCTTCGTCGTCGGGATGCGCCACCAACATCAGAAGACTTGCGCGCGTGTGCAGCTTCAGAAGCGTCTGCCAGACTCCTGCGGCGCCGCGATCGATCACGATAGGACGCGCATCCGGCGTGGGCCACTCCCAGGGCGCCGCCGCGGCGCTACTTGGATCGTTTGGCGCCGAGGATGATGCAGCCGGCGCTTGCCCGCGCACAGCCCCCGAAAAAGCGGCTGCGAGCAGCGCCATCACCAGCACGCCGAGGGAGGCTGCGCCCACCCGAACGCTCCTGCGTACCGGCGGCTCTTCTGCACGTTTTGTGGTCTGCGGCTTCACGTTGCCCATAGCATATCCCACCCTCACCGAGAAGTTTAGTCCCGGCCTGGTCATGCTCTAAAATTAGAGCATCACCCCCGGCCTGGGACCTCGGTTTACCCCGCGTGGCCAGCCACTGCGGCAGATGGTGTAACATGGTCGCCGCGAGACTCGGCGCAAACAAACGCGCAGGCCGCGGCGATATGAAAATCGGAATCACGTGCTATCCCACCTACGGCGGCTCCGGCGTCGTCGCCACGGAATTAGGCATGGAGCTGGCGGCCCGCGGCCATGACGTCCATTTCATCAGCTATGCGCCGCCGGTGCGGCTGGCGGCAAACGACCGCATCACGTTTCACGAAGTGGAAGTTTCCAATTATCCGCTGTTCGATCACGCGCCTTACGCGCTTACGCTTTCCGTGAAAATGCTGGAAGTGGCCGAATCCGCGCGGCTCGATCTGCTGCATGTGCACTACGCCATTCCCCATTCGGTCAGCGCCATACTGGCGCGCTCCATGGCCGCACCGCGCCGGCTGCCTTTTATCACCACGCTGCACGGCACCGACATCACTCTGGTCGGCAATGATCGCAGCTTTCTGCCGATCACGCGCTTTTCCATCGAACAATCCGACGGCGTGACCTGCATCTCGAATTATCTTAAGAACAAAACCATCGAAGTATTCGATATCAAGCGGCCCATCGAGGTGATTCCCAATTTCGTGAATTGCGACATCTACTGCCGCAAAGACGACCCCGCGCTACGCGCTCGGTGGGCGCCCAACGGCGAGCCCATCCTCATGCACCTGTCGAATTTCCGGCCGGTCAAGCGAGTGACCGATGTGGTGGAGATTTTCGATCTCGTCCGCCGCAAGATGCCCGCGAAGCTCGTGCTTATGGGCGACGGCCCGGACCGCGGCGCCGTCGAATGGACCATCCGGCGCAAGGCGCTTACAAAAGATGTCTTCCTGCTGGGCAAGCAGGATCGCGTCTATGAAAAGCTCGGCGTGGCCGATCTTTTCCTGCTTCCCTCCGACCTCGAGGCCTTCGGCCTGGCGGCCCTGGAAGCGATGGCCTGCGAAGTGCCCGTCATCGGCACGAACGTGGGCGGGATGCCCGACGTCGTACAGCACGGCGTAGACGGTTACCTGGTGGAACCGCGCGACGTCGGCTCCGCCGGACGTTTCGCCATCGAAATTCTATCGCGTGCGGATCGCGGCAGAGAGATGGGCCAGCGCGCCCGGGAAGATGCTCGTCGCAGGTTCTGCGCCGAGGACGTCATCCCTCATTACGAGGCGTATTACCGCCGCGTGCTGGAAACCGCCGTTAGCGCCGGCGCCTGAGCGCCCGACGCTGTGACCCCTTCCACCAAAGGCGGCGCGTCACACAGTTCTCCGCAACAATCTTCAAATCTCCACCAAACGCAGCCCGATTCGCCACCGCAATCCCAAAGGCCTCCGGAAAACCTGATCCGCGGCATGGGCCTGAGCAGCGCCGTCGCCTTGAATATGCTGGACATGATCGGCGTGGGCCCATTCATCACGCTCCCGCTGGTGGTTGCCGCCATGCACGGCCCGCAAGCGTTGCTCGGATGGGTTCTTGGGGCTGTACTGTCCGTCTGCGACGGCCTGGTTGTCGCCGAACTCGGCGCATCCATGCCGCGCGCCGGCGGGCCCTACGAATATCTGAAACAGATTTATGGCCCCAAGGGCTTGGGCCGCATGATGTCGTTTCTTTTCATCTGGCAATTGACCTTCAGCGCGCCGCTCTCGATTGCCTCCGGCTGCATTGGCCTCGCGGCCTACGCTGGCTACCTTTGGCCGAATCTGCGCGGAGTATGGTTGCGACACAATCTGCATCTCGCCATTCCGCTGCTCGGCCGGCTCGAAGCAAACGTCGTCATTACACCGGGAACCTGGCTGGCCATGGGCACTTGCGCGTTCGCAGTCGTGCTGCTCTATCGCCGCATCACCAGCATCGGGCGGCTCTCGAAATGGTTGTGGGGAGGCGTGCTGGTCACGGTGGCCTGGGTGATCTCCGCGGGCATCACGCATTTTCATGCCGCGCAAGCTTTTGATTTTCCGCCGGGCGCATTCACGCCTTCCACGAGCTTCTTTACCGGCCTCGGCGCGGCCTTGCTGGTGACGGCCTACGATTACTGGGGTTATTACAACATCTGTTATCTGGCGGGCGAGGTGGAGAAGCCGGAGCGCAATGTGCCGCGGGCCGTGCTGATTTCCGTGGCGGTGGTGGCGGCGATCTACCTGCTCATGAACGTCAGCGTGCTCGGCGTGATTCCCTGGCAGCAGCTTCAGGGGCAAATCAGCGAAAACGCGCGTTCCTCGGTGATTGCGGTTTTCATGCAGCAGATTTATGGCGGCTGGGCCGGCAAACTGGCCACGGTGCTGATTCTCTGGACCGCCTTCGGCTCGATCTTCTCTTTGCTCCTGGGATACTCGCGCGTGCCTTACGCCGCCGCGCTCGACGGAAATTATTTCGAGGTGTTTGGCCGCCTGCACCCGCGCCACAAATTTCCCCATGTTTCGCTGCTGGTGATGGGAGTGGTCGCGGCGGCGTTCTGCCTCTTGCAATTGGCGGACGTGATTGCGGCGCTCGTGGTGATTCGCATCCTGCTGCAATTTCTATTGCAGCAGGTGGGCTTGCTGATTTTGCGCGCGCGGCAACCGGAGATGCCGCGGCCTTTCCGCATGTGGTTTTATCCGCTGCCGGCGCTCTGCGCCATCGCCGGATTCGTCTACATTTTGATTTCGCGTCCGAATTTCCTGCGGGAAATTCGTTACGCCATTGTGTTGCTGGTTGCCGGCCTCGCGCTGTATTTCTTCCGCGCCTTCCGGCGCGGCGAGTGGCCCTGGCGCGGCGCGCCGCGCGCCGGCGCTGCGACGTCCGCTTCCGCCACGCCTGAATGATGTGCACGGATGTCTCCCGGCGCCGCGGCGAACCTTGACCCAGAGCAGCCGCTAGCATATAAACGGCCTAATGTATTGCCGCTGGAGGAAATTCATGCGAAGCACCTTCTTCTCGGCCTTGGCGCTTGCCTCCGCATTCTTACTGGCTTCGCCGGTCGTGGCGCACCACGGATTCAGCGTGGAATTTGACGAGAGCAAACCCGTGACGCTCACCGGAGTAGTCACCAAAATGGAGTTCATGAATCCGCATATCTATTTCTATCTCGATGTCAAGGACGCGAGCGGCAAGGTGGTGAACTGGGCTTTTGAGGGCAGTCCTCCGAACATCCTGTACCGGCAGGGCTGGCGAAGGGATACCGTCAAGCCCGGGGACGTGCTCACGGCCAAAGGCTTTCGCGCTAGAGATGGTGCGCATTTGGTGGCTTGCTCGACCATTACGTTTCAGGATGGCCGGCAACTCACGGCCGGTGGCGGAAACGTCAAGGGTTACGATAAGAACTGAGTTCGGATCGCAAAAATGAGTCATGCTTCTCGCGCGCCGCTGATCTGGGCCATTGCCGCATTCCTCGCCTTGCCCTTTTTAGCCGCGTGTTCCGGACGCACGTCGGGCGGTGCTCAAGCCTCGGGTCCGCCGGACCTAAATGGGGTTTGGTCGGCGCCCTTCACACCGGACATTTCCAAACCGCTCGGCCGTCAGCCGCCGTTTACGCCCTACGCCGCCGACCTCTTCAAAAAAGAAGACGAGATCGATGATCCGCTCACGCAGTGCTTGCCCATCGGGCCGGCGAGAGGAATTCAAGCGGGCCTCATGCCTTTTCAGATTGTTCAGACGCCCGCGGTGATGGCCATCCTGTTTGAGAACCAGCGCACTTTTCGCGTTATTCACACCGATGGGCGAAGTCATCCGCAGGATCTGGACCCAACGTGGTTTGGGGATTCCATCGGCCAATGGGAAGGAGACACTCTGGTGGTCGATACCGTCGGGCTTAACGATCGCACTTGGCTCGATACCGCCGGCCATCAGCATAGCGATCAACTGCATTTGGTGGAGCGTTTTCAGAAGATCGACAAGGACAATATCAAGTGGACAGTGACCTTCGAGGACCCCAAGTTTTATAGCGAGCCCTGGTCCGTCACTCTGCCCATTAAACGCCAGAATACCGAGATCATGTCCTATTCCTGCGAAGAGAGTGAAAAGGACAGGGTTCACCTCAGGCGAACGAATACCAAGAAATAGAATTCCGTAAACCCCGGATCATCAAAATATGGGCGTGTCATTCTGAGGAGCGAAGCGACGAAGAATCCCTCGTTTGTCTCCTTTCAGCGCTGCTTGAGTCCGCAACGTAAAAAGACGCGCACCAGTTGCGATTTTCGCTTCACCGCCGTATTTTGATCTGAGTGGCGCTATCGTCTAGGGGTTAGGACGCGAGGTTCTCAACCTCGAAACCCGGGTTCGATTCCCGGTAGCGCTACCAAACGCTCCCTTATTCAATTAGGCTATTTCAGCTCGATCTCGCCCCGCTCGCGATCCGAAACGGTTTCCTCTGCCCTCGGCTGATGAATCGAGTACAGAATACCGGGCGGGAAGACCGCAGTTGACGCGAGCAACCCGGTTGTCGGATACATAGTTTGTGCCGGTCGGCCCGAAAGCTATAAGCAAATCGCAAACGAAAGGGCAGATGAACGAAATCGTTGACTTCCTCTTCCGCCACGGCTACTCGCTGCTGTTCGCCTGGGTCCTGGCCGAAGAGGCCGGTTTGCCAATGCCATCGGCGCCAATACTGCTCGCCGCCGGAGCCCTGGCGGGCGCCGGGCGCATGTATCTGCCGGTTACGGTCGCCGTGCCGGTGCTGGCCGCCACGGTGTGCGACACCATCTGGTATACGCTCGGGCGCCGGCACGGTGGCGGCGTGCTGCGGCTGATCTGTCGGATTTCTCTGGAACCGGATTCGTGTGTGCGCCGTACGCAATTTTCCTTTGAACGACGCGGCTCTTGGGCGCTCGTGATTGCCAAATTCGTTCCGGGCTTGAGCGCGATGACGGCGCCCTTGGCGGGCGTAAGCCGTATGCCCTGGCGGCGATTTGCGTTGTTCGATGGGCTAGGCGCGTTGCTATGGTCGTGCACTTATATAGCGACCGGTTTCCTGTTCAGCGCCAAGCTGGAACGGGTGTTGGCCTCCATGCGCTTTCTGGGTGGCGGCCTGTTGGCTCTGCTGCTGGCTGTGCTTGGCGGCTATATTCTCTGGAAATGGCAGAACCGACGGCGATTTCTGCAGAAATTGCGGATCGCCCGCATCACTCCGGAGGAACTGAAGCAGCGCCTGGACGCCCGGGAGGACGTGATCATCGTGGACCTGCGCCACACCCTCGAATTTGACGCTGAACCGCAAACCATCTATGGCGCCGTGCGCATGGATCCGGCGGACCTGGAGGAAGCGGTTGAGGTCATCCCGCGCGACCGCGAAATTGTGCTGTTCTGCAGTTGCCCCAACGAAGCTACCGCCGCGCAAATGGCGCTGCGTCTGCGAAGCCGAGGCATCACGCGGATCCGGCCGCTGGCCGAAGGTCTCGACGGATGGCGCAAACGCGGTTTCCCCATGCAGAGACCGAACGAACCAGTTGAGACTCCCTAGGCGAGCAGCCGGCGAAGCCGCTCCGCGCGGCTCGCGAGACCGCGATCGGGCCAAGAAAACTATGGCTAAGCTGTATGCAGGCACATCCGGCTGGGCCTACCCGCAGTGGAAGCCGGAGTTTTATCCCGCGAAACTCGCCCCTGCCAAATTCCTCGGCTATTACGGCAGCCGATTGAATTCGGTGGAGCTGAACTACACATTTCGCCGTTTCCCCACCGAAAAATTGCTGGCGGGCTGGATCGCTTCCACGCCCGCGGATTTCAAATTTGCCGTAAAAGCGCATCAGAACATCACGCACGTCAAGCGGCTGAAAGATGCCGGGGAGTGGACCTCGCGCTTTCTCGCGGCCCTCGGCCCTCTGCACGAGGCCGGCAAACTGGGCGCGGTCTTGTTTCAGTTGCCGCCGTTTCTCCGCTGCGATCTGCCGCGGCTCAAGGATTTCCTGGCGCAATTGCCGCGCGACGCGCGTGTCGCCTTCGAGTTTCGCCATGAATCATGGTTCACCGGCGAAGTTTTCGACGCTTTGCGGGCGGCGAATGCCGCTCTATGCCGGGCGGAGAGCGAAAAATTAGAAACGCCCAACGTGCAGACCGCCGACTTCACCTACTTCCGGCTGCGCAAACAGAGCTATTCTCCGAACGAGCGCGCGGAATTGACCAAGCAGGCGGTCGCACTCGCGCAAAAAGGCGACGTCTTCACCTATTTCAAGCACGAAGATACGCCGGAAGGCGCTCTCTACGCCGAGGAACTGCTCGCCGCCGGCAAGCAAGCGGAAACTGCGCGCGCGAACATGGCTACATGAAAACGGCAGCGCGGTGAAATCCGTGACTCCGCTGGCCTTCGCGCTTTCTTCGCCGCCGCGTTACAATTGACAAATGGCCGCCGCTGATCCCTCCGCGAGTTTGCCTGCTGCTGGCGCTGCCGCTGTGGGCGTGCCCAATCAAGCGCCCACTCAAGCGCTCGACTGGGCTCATCCCATCGTGCGCGAATGGTTCCTGGAACGCTTCGCCTCACCCACCGAGCCGCAAGAACTCGGCTGGCCGCACATCCTCGCCCGGCGAACCACGGTAATTTCCGCGCCCACCGGCTCGGGCAAAACGTTGGCGGCTTTTCTCGCCTGCATTGATCGCCTCGTACGCAAAGCGCTGACCGGAGCGCTGCAAGACGCGACTGAGGTCTTATACGTCTCGCCGCTGAAGGCGCTGGGCAACGACATCCAGAAAAATCTCGAGCTCCCGCTGGGCGAAATTCTTTGTAAAGCCGCCGAACGTGGCTTGCTGATGCCCGAAATCCGCGTCGGCGTGCGCACCGGCGACCCCTTGATGCACGAACGGCGCAAAATGCTGGTGCGGCCGCCGCATATTCTGGTTACCACTCCAGAATCGCTCTATATCCTTCTGACGGCCGAGCGCAGCCGCGCCATCCTGCGCAATATCGAAACGGTGATCGTGGATGAAATCCATGCCGTCGCCGACGATAAACGCGGCGCGCATCTGGCGCTTTCGCTCGAGCGGCTCGAAGCTCTCCTCCCGCGCCCGCCGGTCCGCATCGGCCTTTCCGCCACGCAGAGGCCCATCGAGGTGCTCGCGCAGTTTCTCGCCGGGAGTAACCGGCCCGCGCCCGTGATCGTGGATACAGGCCACGGGCGGCGCTTGGACATCGCCATCGAAGTGCCGCAGAGCGAACTGGGGCCTGTCGCCTCCAACGAGATGTGGGGCGAGATTTACGATCGCATCGCCGCGCTCGTCTTGCAGCATCGTTCCACGCTGGTGTTCGTCAATACGCGCCGGCTTTCCGAGCGCGTGGCGCACCATTTGGCCGAGCGCCTGGGGAAAGAGGCCGTGGCGGCGCATCACGGCAGCCTCTCGCGCAAGCTGCGTCTGGCTGCGGAACGCAAGCTGAAAGCCGGCGAAGTGCGTGTGCTCGTGGCGACGGCGTCGCTGGAGTTGGGCATCGACATCGGCTACGTGGATTTGGTTTGCCAGATTGGCTCGCCGCGCGCGATTGCCGTCGCCTTGCAACGCATCGGCCGCGCCGGCCATTGGCGCGGCGCGGTTCCCAAGGGTCGCATCTTCGCGACCACGCTTGATGAGCTCGTGGAATGCGCCGCAGTGGTCCGCAGCGTGCGCGCAGGCGAGCTGGACCGGCTGGAAATTCCCGAGAACCCGCTCGACGTGCTGGCGCAACAGATCGTGGCCGCCTGCGCCGCGGAAGAGTGGCGCGAGGACGACCTCTACGAATTGATTTGCCGCGCCTATCCCTATCGCGCTCTGCCGCGCGCCGATTTCGACGCCATCGTGGAAATGCTCTCGGAAGGCATCGCCGCGCGGCGCTCTTTCGCGATCGCGTCAATCATCGCCTCAAAGGACGCCGCGGAAGCCGGCTCGCCGCGATCACCAGCGGCGGAGCGATTCCCGAAAATGCGCTCTACAGCGTCGTCGCCACTCCAGACGACACGCCGGTCGGAACGGTGGACGAGGATTTTGCCGTCGAGAGCCTCGCCGGCGACATCATGTTGCTGGGCAATTCCTCCTGGCGCATCCGGCGGATTCAGGCCGGCCGCGTGCTCGTCGAGGATGCGCAAGGCGCGCCGCCCAGCGTTCCCTTTTGGCGCGGCGAGGCGCCGGCGCGCACCGCGGAGCTTTCCGCGCAGGTTTCGCGGCTGCGCGAAGAGGTCGCCGCGCGCATGGCCGCGCAAAATGGAAACGGCGCGGACGGCGCTTCCGCGGCCACCAGGGAATGGCTCAAGCAGGAGTGCGGCCTCGACGATGCCGGCGCGGAGCAGATCATCAAGTACATTTTGGGCGGAATCGCGGTGCTCGGCGCCGTGCCTTCGCAAGAATTGATCATTGCTGAGCGCTTTTTCGACGAAGGCGGCGGCATGCAGCTTGTGATTCACGCGCCTTTCGGCGCGCGCATCAACAAAGCCTGGGGTCTGGCGCTGCGAAAAAAGTTTTGCCGTTCCTTCAATTTCGAGCTGCAAGCCGCTGCCACCGATAATGGTCTGAATATTTCGCTCGGCGAACAGCACAGCTTCCCGCTGGCAGACGTCTTTCGCTATCTGCTCCCCGCTTCCGTGCGGCAGATTTTGGAACAGGCTGTGCTCGCGGCGCCTCTTTTCACGGTGCGCTGGCGCTGGGCCGCGGGCCGCGCTCTGGCGTTGCTGCGTTTTCAGGGCGGCAAGAGAATCGCCCCGCAGATTCAACGCATGCGCGCGGAAGACTTGCTGGCGGCCGTTTTTCCGCAAGCACTGGCGTGCCAGGAAAATATCGTCGGCGATATCTCCATTCCCGATCATCCGCTGGTGCGCGAGACGATGAAGGATGTGCTCACCGAGGCGCTCGATATCGAAGGCTTGAAACGCGTCTTGACCGATCTCGCCCAAGGCCGCATCAAGTGCCTCGCGGTGGATACGCCGGTGCCTTCGGCCTTTTCGCACGAAATTCTCAACGCCAATCCGTACGCCTATCTTGACGATGCGCCTCTCGAGGAGCGCCGCGCGCGCGCCGTTGATATGCGCCGCGCGCTGCCGGAGTCGCTCGCATCGGAATTGGGCCGGCTCGATCCGGCGGCTATCGAAGAAGTGCGGCGCGACGCATGGCCGGATGTGCGCGATGCCGATGAGTTGCACGACGCGCTCCTCACGTTCATAGCCTTGCCGGAAGCGGTGCAGGTCGGCTCTCCGCAAGGCGCAGCTTTGCGCGTCTTGAGAGAAAGACTGGCCGAATCGCTTCCTCAGTGGCAACCGTATTTCGATGAACTGATCCGGCAGAACCGCGCGACACGCGCCGAACGCGACGGCCGCACATATTGGGTGTGCGCGGAACGCGCCGCCATCTTCCGGCAGATTTTTGGCGCAGCTTCGTTTGCCGCTTCCTTGCCCGATATCGGCAGCGCCGTGCCATCGCAAGAAGACGCCGTGCTGGCGATGATCACGGGCTGGATGTCGCATGCGGGGCCGACGACAGCGGCGGAACTGGGCGAAGTTCTCGGCCTTCCGCCTGAGCAAGTCGATAAAGCGCTGCTGCGCCTGGAAGCCGGCGGCTCCATACTTCGCGGCCAATTCACCAACGCCGCGGGACAGCAGACGGAATGGTGCGAGCGCCGTCTGCTCGCGCGCATCCACCGGCTCACCGTCGGCGAATTGCGCAAGCAGGTTCAGCCGGTCACGCCGGCGCAATTCATGCGCTGGCTTTTGCGCTGGCAGCATGCCGCTCCGGGTACGCAGCTCGCCGGAGAGCGCGGCGTGCTGGAAATTTTGCGGCAGTTGCAAGGGTTTGAAGCGCCCGCCAACTCCTGGGAACACCGGATTCTGCGGCAGCGCGTCTCGGCTTACGCGCCCCAGATTCTCGATCAACTCTGCCTCACCGGAGCGGTCGGATGGGGCCGATTGTCGCCCCATCCCGCGACTTTGGAAGCGATCACTTCCGGCGGACGCCGCGTGATACCCACGAGCGTGGCGCCGATCGCGTTTTTCGTGCGCGATGATGCCGAGTGGATGGCCGCGCGTCGCGGCCATTATCAAGATGATGGCGGGCCGCAGGCGCAAGGATTGAGCGCCGCCGCCCGCGACGTGCACGCGTTTCTGCGCGAGCGCGGCGCTTCGTTTTTCCCAGACATCGTCCGGGGCACGGGGCGGCTGAAGGCGGAAGTGGAGACAGGACTTTGGGAATTGGTGACGGCGGGGCTGATTACCGCCGATGGATTCGATAACCTGCGCGCGCTGATCGATCCGAAGCGCCGCGCCGGGCAAGGCACGGGACGCAGCGCGCGTCCGCGGCACAGCAGCGGCCGGTGGTCGCTCTTGTATGCCGGCGGCCCAGTCGAACGCGGTTCCGATCGCGATCGCGCGCTGGAAGCCATCTGCAACGTTCTTTTGCGCCGCTACGGCGTGGTTTTTCG
>WNGK01010109.1_pt1 | contig 10897 bp, 12 predicted proteins | sample 5400601 | NCBI WGS metagenome assembly WNGK01 (sample SAMN13153376, study PRJNA577476) | soil metagenome | isolation source: 60 cm soil or saprolite under Garry oak tree replicate 1 | place: USA:California | collected 2016-06-15
GCCCTGTTCCGTCATAATATTCTTTACCAGGTCAAAATCGCCGACTGATACGCCGCCCGAGGTGATGATCAGGTCATACTTGATTGCCTCGGAAAACTTCTCGCGCAGGCTCTCTATAGTATCTTGAGCAATACCCAGGCGGTGAGGCTCTGCGCCCGCTTGTCGTATGGCCGCTTCGAGCAAGTAGCCATTGCTGTTGCGAATTTTCCCTGGTTGGAGAGGCTGATCCACGTCCACAATCTCGTCACCAGTACTGAGCACTGCTACGCGCGCACGACGTGTCACCGGCACCTTTGCCCGGCCCACTGTAGCCAGCACACCTATCTCCCATGGCCCGATCTCACTGCCCCGTAACAGCACGGTTTGCCCGCGCCGCATGTCTTCCCCTGCAGGACGAATATTGTTGCCAGGCGTAACCACCTTCATAATCTCTACCCATTCGCTGTCCGGCCCATCGGAATGTGTCAACTCAACCTCTATTACAGTATCGGCCCCGGGCGGCACGGGCGCGCCGGTCATGATGCGCATAGCGGTACCTTCCTCCACCTGGTGGTCCGCCACGTAGCCCGCCGCCACTCCGCCCGTAACGCGCAGGCGCGCTGGGCGTCCCTCTCTTGGCTGGCTATCTCGACTGAGCAGCGCAAAGCCATCCATGGCCGAGTTGGCAAAAGGTGGCATATCCTCTTGCGCCACGACATCCTCTGCCAGCACCAGGCCCAGCGCCTCCGGCAGCGCTAATTGAGTGACGTTGAGCGCCCTGATTTCGCCAAGCATACGCTCAAGAGCCTCTTCGACGCTAATCATAAATGGCCTCCTCCGGTCGGTGATTACTCACCAAATAAGAAATTGCGGACACAATATCCTCTGTTTGTCCATGTTTTGTAATCGTTTCTAGAAGGAGGCAACCCGTGAAACAGTTTCAAAGTATAGAAAAACTGGATACTGGCATCCTCTATGCCTTAGAGCTTGCCTCTAGCCTCTCTGTCCTATTATTAGCCTTTGGGCTTATCGCAAGCATGGCAAATGTGCTTGCGAAAGGATCAGTGTTAACTGATAATCTCATTATGCAACGCGTTTGGGCATGGACGCAATGTATCGCGATTGATGCCAGCGTTGCAGGCACGATCATACGCACATTGTGTTATCATCGCGAGAGCAAGAAGGTAATAACCTGGCTGTTTGGTCTGCTATCCGCGTTACTGCTCTTCACAGCCGCCATTGTGAGCAACATTGAGAGCGTCCAGCAGATCCTGAACCTGACAGAGGCAGTCAGACAGCGACGGAGGATAATTTATACTCGCTTCCATCAGAAAATGTAGTCACAGAGCCAAGCCACGTCATAGGTGATATAATAAGCAATCAAGAATGAAATACATTGTCTGTTCGCCTTTCATAAGGAGAAACTATGATTTCACCATCTTTCAATCTTAGGGAGTTCATAGAAACAGTCCAAGATAAGGACTGCCTTGAGATAATTTCTTTAGCCCAACAAGAAGTCCAGATGGCAGAACAACGATCATTTAGTGTAAAAGGTGCAGTTAGGAATAGAAACGACGGCAGCACACGATATGCTGCTGACTTAAAAGGGCTGATATTCCTGCTGACTTATGGAGCAAAGCCTATGGGTGTTGGCATTGCTCCTTTCTGGATCATATGTAAAAACTTAGTAGATAGAAAGCAGATCAAGCCTGAGATAATGACATTATTCAAGTAAGAGGTATCCATTAAGTACAAGGAAGTAATAAAGAGCAGTAGGCGTCTGAGTAACGGTTCCCCATGCCGCATTTCATCACAGCTTGTTGAAAAATGGGAAAAACTCTGTCAATTTGCGTCTGCTAGCAAAAATCTGAGCGTGAATGAAGGACTTATAAAGACTTAGGCTCATCCATTGAGGGGCTTTTTTCAACAGGCTGATCAATTCTGCGACTTCTAAATTTCTGAGATTTTCTCATTGCACTGTATCCTGTATCCCTATCGTTGTTATAAATGCTCAACTAGAGTATAATATCCAATATTTCAAGGTCATCAACTGTTCGGGAGGAATTACACTATTATTTGTGCTTTCAAAGTTACCCTATCAGGAAGATGTCTATGTCTGACTTGATGTACAAAATTAGGTAGGTGCTTATGGCATCCCCATTAGAAATCTTCTGCTGTTATGCCCGCAAAGACAAAGTGCTTCTGGATGAACTGAAGACGCACCTGATACCATTGCAGCGAGAAGGCCTCATTTCCATCTGGAATGACTCTGATATCAGCCCAGGCACAGACTGGGAAGAGGAGATCAACAAGCACCTCGATACAGCACAGCTTATACTTCTGCTTGTGAGTCCAAGTTTCATGGCTTCGGAGTATTGTTATAGCAAAGAAATGAAACGAGCAGTTGAGCGACACAATCAAGGCAAGGCGCGAGTCATTCCTGTCATCCTTCGTCCAGTTCATTGGCAGAGGGCACCCTTTGGCAGACTTCAAGCTTTACCCAAAGATGCTAAACCTGTGAAAAGTTGGCGTGACCAAGACAAGGCTTTTGTCGAAGTGGTAATAGGTATCCTTATAGCGATTGAGCAACTGCCAGTGCGGTTGCCTGATTGGGACGATCTACCGCCTCTGAACGAACAATTGCCTGCTGTGCTGCCTGACTGGGATGACCTGCCCCGGTTCGAGGAGGAAGAGTATGTACCCGCACCCCTGTCTGCTTCGAGTAAAGCGGCAGTCAAAGATACTGTCGCCAGCCGCGCGGATGGAGCGGTTCCGTTAGCGGAGGACGAAGTGGGTGATGCGCTTGCGCCATCGCTAACAGCGCAGCAGGTGAAGGACGCGTGGAACAACATTAAAAAGCGAACAAAGCAAAGGAATGGGCTGGCAGCCGCGACATTAACCTATTGTAGGATAGTAGCCGTCGAGGGTACGGACGAAGAGCCCATCGTCGTGCTGCATCTTGCCAGCGAGGCACATTACAAGATTGTAAATGACCGCTCTAAGGATATAGAATGGGCACTGACCGTGGAGTTTGGTCAGAACTGCCGGGTACGCCTTGTACCGCCTAGAAGTCCTCATTGACAGTGGAGCAGAAATGGCAAGAAAGCAGACTGAACAAAGGAATGGACTGGCGGCGGCAACTTTGGCCCATAGCGATGTCGTTGCCATCGAAGGGACATCCGAAGAAGCCATTGTGGTGCTAAGTATTAGGAATACGACGCACTACCGAATTATCTGTAAATAACTTGGCTGGTAAAATATGGCGAGGTAGTAACTCATGCCGGTAAAAATCTTCTTTTGTTACGCTCATGAAGATGAAGCACTTCTAAAGAACCTCAAAACACACATAAAGCCCTTGCAGCGAGAGGAACTCATTGATGTATGGCATGATCGAGACATCAGTCCGGGAACGGAGTGGGAAAAGGAAATTGATAAGCATTTAAATACTTCCCAGATCATCCTCTTGCTGGTCAGTCCAGATTTCATGGACTCTGATTATTGCTACAGCGTCGAAATGAAGCGAGCAATGGAGAGGCACGAATCCAAAGAAGTACGTGTTATCCCTGTTATTCTCCGCTCTACTCTTTGGAAAGAGACGCCATTCGGGAAACTCCAAGCTCTGCCGACAGATGGTATACCTGTTACAGACCCTCGATGGCACAGCTTAGACGAAGCTTTTTTCAATGTAACAGAGGGCATCTACAAAGTAGCTGAAGAGATTTTACCTGAAATAGCCGAAAAGGCTAGAGAAAAACTTTCTGAGACTAAAACAAGGATAAGTATTGAAGTTGGAAAGCTCACCGCTGAAGAATATTCCCGTTGCAACCTAGTGGTACAATCATTAACAAGTAGGCAAATCGCAGTGCTGCGAGCCTTTGCTAGCGGTCTATATCCAAGAGATGTGGCTCAAAGACTTTTATGTTCCGTGATCACAGTTAGCGCACATTCTACAAAGATATTAGAAATTTGTCGTAACACTTGGAATATACCTCTTGACCAACGCCTTGACTATCATTTTTTGCGAAATAAGTTTGAACATTACTTCGATTATGAATATCCAGTGGTTTTTTAATCTCAAGTGTCATGTATGAAGAACGGTAGCAAGTATTTCACCGCTCTGTCAATACAAAGCAGCATTGCCAGCCTCATAGAAGGTAACATTTGAAGGGTGTCATATAGACACGATATTGCTCGTAAGCCAATAGCATTTTGATGCAATACTCCCACCAGCGCGAGGGACAAGCTTACTCCCGTTTTTGCGAACTTCCCGCGAAAAACCAGAGCGGCAAAAGCAAAATATGAGGTGTTCTGTTATTCTTTCTTGCGCTTGTCTGTCTTTCTACGTTCTAAAAAATCGTCCAAGTCAGAACGAGTGATACGGTATTCATTGCCGATATTAATAGCGATTAATTCCCCGCGACGTATCCATATACGTACAGTTTCAACATGCACCTGCATTTGCTTGGCTACTTGCTCAACTGTCAATAATTGTTCATCGCTCATGCACCCACTCCTATAGGACGTTTAAACCCATTATAGAGCGTACCTAGTGCGTAGTCAATCTTCATTGAGTTTTATGGGGTAGGATAGAATTCATATGAATTTTCCTTGACGAAATAGCGTTCCATTGAGTACAATTGACTTTGTTGGAGTTCTATCGATTTAATTTCTCAAGAGAGCAGGTGATAAAACAATCTGACTCTGCCGTGGACAAGACGGCAGAGCCAGCAAAAGCGAGAACACTACAGCCCGTTTACGTCGTCAGAGTGCTCTCATCTGCTATTTAGGCACGTGAGAGCCACAGTGTCAAGAAAGGCAGACCCCATGCACCACTACGGCGACAACTTCATACCAGTTGTGCCAGAAGAACACCCCTTACACACGCCGGAACATCCGTTTTGCGGCGATCCCACCTGCATCTGCTACGAAGACCCTGAAAACACTGCTGATCTTACCCAGGCAATCACTGATGGGCTGCTTTCGGCAGATGATGCAACACAGATCATCAAGGGGAAGATGGTATGAGAGAGCAGATTGCACAGCAACCAGCAAGACGACGCGCGAGTTTACCACCAGAAGAGTGCGAGTATACAGCCTCACACCATTCTGTCGGCAGTCGAAGCGGCATGCATCCCGAAGACCAACCGTATATGACCGCAACCCGCAACCGCTACCGTGCGCCCACCACAGCAACCTACGTTGAAATAGATGAGGAAGGCGAGGAGGTGTATACCCGATCTCCAACGCGATCAAGCGCCAGGCGCTATGATCTTGAACCATACAGACATGGCAGGGGAGAGCGACGAACTGAGCAGCTACCCCGCCAGGGGAAACATCCACTGTTTCACATCGGTATCTGCCTGGTGATACTGGTTGTTTTCCTCACGGCGTATGCCTTCATTCCGCCAACCATTCAGAAATGGAATGATGATCGAACCTACGGGTATCCGCGCACATTCCAAACCGATACCAATGTCGGACATGGAGGCATGGAGCATTTTATCGCGTTGAACAACCACGGCACCATTGAAGTGCTCGAAATCCCAAGCGACCCAAGTAAAACAAACCAGCCACGCTTGTATATCATTGTTAGGTTGAGTAGCCAGGGAGCAGACCTCGTACCAGCTACCGTATCGTTTCCTGATGTCAACGGCGATGGAAAGCCGGATATGCAGGTGACGGTGTTAAGCGGTTCAAACCCCTCAGTGTGGATACTCTTCAACAACGGAACCACCTTTGTACCCAAGCTATAGCCAGTTGACAGAGGAGCGGTAGCAATACCGCTTCTCATAAATTCAGAAGGAGAGCCAGGGATGCACATCAGCGCACTTGAGGATGCCGCATTGACGCAGGATACCAATGAGCCACAACCAGAACTACCAGCACCTCCATCGCAATCAGACACCCAGGAGCAGGAGTCACCGGCAGAAATGCCAACAGAGCCAGATATCATTGAGGGCGAGGTGATTGTTCTTGATCCACCAGAAGAGATAGTCTATCATATACCTCCAAAGCACAAACCATACTGGTTACTTATTCCGCTCATCATCCTGGTGTGTTTCTCAATCGTTGCTGTCTCTCTTCTTGTCCCAATGCTTAGCCCATCGGCAACCGTCACCATTCTTCCCATTGAGCGCAGCCTCACCACAACAGCCGCGATCCAGGTGCAAGGAAGGCAAGTAGCACCGCTCACGCTTTCTCAGAGTGCAACCGTACCGGCAACGGGAAAGCGGCGTCAAGCCGCAACCAGAGCATCAGGAACCATCACCTTGTACAATGGCTTGCTTACCTCGCAGACCATTGCGGCAGGCACAGTATTAACCGGCTCAGATGGTACGCAGGTTGTGACAGATCAACCGGCAGTGATATCGGCGGCCAGTCCACCGATTGAAGGACACATAACCGTCCCTGCTCACGCACTCCTTGCAGGAGCGAGCGGGAATATCCCAGCCTATGACATCAATCAGGCGTGTTGCGCGACTTCTGTTCTTGCGAAGAATAGAGAAGCGTTTACAAGCGGAGCAGCCGCGAAAGATTTTCTTGTTGTCACCAGGGAAAATATACGCACTGCTGCGTCACAACTACAAGCGACACTCTCACAGAGTGAACGCGCAGCACTAGAAGCGCAACTCCGTCCAAATGAACAACTTATTGCACCATCATGCCCGCCTTATGTTTCCAGTGATCACAAGCCAGAAGATGAGGCGACACATGTAACGGTGACGGTTTCTGAAACCTGCTCAGGCATTGCCTATATTGCCCACGAAGTAGACGCGAATGCTACACAGTTGCTAACAACGGAAGCTCTCAAACGCTTCGGAACTGGTTACAGCCGTATTGGTGATTTACACTTCAGTGTGCTCCATGCAATAATGACAGACCGCATGCAGGGACTTGCGATGCTTACTCTCACCCTCGATGCAACCTATGTATATACGCTCACCCCAGGTGTCAAGCAGCATCTTGTAAAGCTTATTGCAGGGAAGCTCAAGCAGCGAGCCATTATCATATTGCTCCGATTCCCAGGCATCCAATCCGCATCGATGCACCTTACAGGAAACTATTCAGCCTTACCAGCCGACCCGAGCCACATTCATCTTATCGTCATGTATCGAAGTAATTAACCTGTAGTGCGTTTTTGTGTAGTTCATACAATTCGTAGAAAAAGGGGATGCCATACCGAATTTTGTGTAACGGTGTACAACAAGAAGGTGCTAAACTCAGTCCAGCCCTGGCCTCGGAGCTTTTCTGCTATGTGCCATTACACAAAATTCGATATGGCGTCCATGCAAGACCCCATCTCAACGTTATCCGCATCAATGGAGTTCCTTATGCCGAAGAGAAGCAGCCGAGCAGCAGGATACCCTCGCGTATCAGACCCAAATAAGAAAGATTCAGCAACCCTTGAGTCACAAGAGAAAGAAATCCGGCGTCACCTCGCTGAGAAGAAGTATGTGCTTGATGAACGCCATATGTATCCGGAGGCAATGACCGCCTATATGCTTCCCTATCGGGAGCGACCACAACTCATGAAGTTGCTTGAGGCAGCGAGACGGGGAGAGTTTGACGTAGTGATCGTAACTGAGTTTAGTCGCCTGTCACGAAAACAAACCGAGCAGGCAGTTGTTATCAGCATTCTTGAAGATTACGGAGTTAGGGTTGAGAGTATCACCGAAAAGTTTGATGATAGTGCTGTAGGACATCTTATGCGTGTGGTCAACGCATATACTGCTGAAGTTGAACGGGAAAAGACATATTGGCGAACCAACCGTGGCAGACGAGATCGTGCGGCCACAGCGCTCATGGGACAAGGCCCCGCAGCCTATGGGTATAAATGGGTAGACGGTGATAAGTATAAGAAGGCTAAGTATGCCCTCAATGAGGACGTAAACTATATTGATTGTACAGGCGTTTCGTGGACAGAAGTAAAGGCAGTTATCTTCATCCATGATCTTGCCCTTGAAGGCACTTCCCTTAGAGGAATTGCCAAACTCCTCACCACAATGGGTATTCCTACCGGGACAGGGAAACAGTTTTGGAGTAAGACCACAGTTCATAAAATCCTGACCAGTAAATTTTACACAGGCGAAGCGGCGAACTATCGCTACATCAAGAAACAAGGAAAGAAGTATTCAGAGGAGCGACCAGAAGCAGAGCACATTAAGCTTCCAGAGGGAACTATCCCTCAGATTATTCCTCTTGACAAGTGGCTTGCTGTCCAACAACAGTTGGAGAGAAATAAGCAGTTTTCAGAGAGAAACAACCATCACCCGAAAGTTGCGCTTCTTCGAGCAGGGCTTGCCAAGTGTAGTATATGTGGACACACTATGCGTATCAAGCATTACAACAAAGGCAAGAAGCCCCTTGGTCAACGTCCTGATTACTCTTGCTATCGTAATGACGGCTTACAGGACATCATCCATCATCATTCCAACTCGATTAGTGTACATGTCCTTGATGATGCAGCATGGAGAGTTGCTTTAGAATACATCCGAAAACCTGAGCTTGTCCGACAATGTGTTGAGGAAATTAGGCAAGAGCATGCTATTGATACACATGGTGATATCATCAAGGAAAAGCTTGCGAATGCGGAAAAACGCGCACACAACATCTACCTTTTAGCAGAAGCCGCAAACGATGAGGATACGATCACCAATTTGCAACGGCGACTTACCGAAATTGAGAAAGAGAAGCGCGATTTACGTGCTCTTCTTTTTGATGCTGAGGAGCAAGAGGAAGTACAAGAGAAAATCCTTGCCGAGGTTGCCAAGTTTGAGGATTGGGCGTATACAGTGCGGCCACTACTTGGTGATCCCTGTTATGAGCCATCGTATGAGGAAAAACGGCTTGCTTGCGTCATTTTAGGTATTCAGGCAACCATTTATCCCTCAACGATCACTGAGAGGATACAAATCGATGTCGCGCCGCCTTCCATCCTTCGCGTGGTAAGCCCAATCTTGCCTGAGAGCGAGATCGATTCTGGCTCCTGATTCATTACCGGCATACCAGGCTTCTCTCTAAATAGTACCTCGTACGGGAGTCGAACCCGTGATCTCCGCCTTGAAAGGGCGGCGTCCTAGGCCACTAGACGAACGAGGCGAGGTATACTCACTGTGTGAGCGTTGTTCACCTGTCGATTGTACTGTATTGTTAGCGTCGTGTCAAGCAAAGATCAAACGACAACCTCGACCTCGGCCTCGATCTCGACCGGCATACCAAGTGGTAGTCCCGCCATGCCCACGGCTGAACGTGCGTGCTGGCCAGCTTCCTCGCCATATAGCTCAAGTATCAGGTCTGAAAAGCCGTTGATCACCGCAGGCTGCTGGGTAAAGCCGGGCGCCGAGTTGACCATACCGAAAACCCGCAGCCAGGCCGTTACGCGGTCCAGGTCTCCCAGCGCGCGTTTGAGACTGCCCAGGATCGCCAGTGCCGTTAACCGCGCTGCCTGGTAGGCCTGCTCCTGTGATACATCCGCCCCCACTTTGCCCAGTGGCCCGGCGACTGTCCCATCCGGGTTCTGTGGGCCGTGCCCGGAGATGTAAGCCCGGCTGCCATGTATTCGCACCGGCGCAAACGGCAGGCGCATGCCTGGTATCTTCAGCGGTTCCGGCAACACGAGCCCAAGCGCCTCCAGTCTAGTCTCAATCTGCATAGGTCTTCTCCTCAATCACAATGTACTTGTACTTTTAAGAGTCACCAAAGTTCGTAGTTGCGCGATGATCGGTAAGGTGTTGTCATGCTGAGCGAAGCGAAGCATTTCGGTGCCCCTCGAGCCAGACCCTTCGCTGCGCTCAGGGTGACACCATAGGACCGAGCTTGTTCGTTACACTTCATTATTGCGCCTCATACAAGCTTATAATTATATCAGCCACCTGTGCTATCATACTAACATATATGTCGACCGAAATACTAGCAAGCCTACAGCCAGGAGCAAAACAGTTTCCTACCAGGAAGGGAGACACCCTATGTCCAACCCGCTCGACCCAACCAACCTCATCTTTCTCTTGCAACGACACCTCTCTGAGGAAGATAATGAACGAGCGCAGCCCATCCTTACCGCCATGGGGGCCGTTGCTTCGCGGCAGATGGACAGACTGGCTGATCTTGCCAATCGCCAGGGCCCCATGCTGGTGCAGTTCGATAAGCGTGGCCAGCGCGTCGACGAGGTCGTTTTCCATCCTGCTTACCACGAACTGGAGCGCATCGCCTATCAAGATTTCGCCATTGCTGCCTGCTCACATCGCGCGGGAGCATTGGGCTGGCCAGACCGCGTGCCGCAGCCCGTGAAGTTTGCCCTTGGCTACCTCGGCATGCAGGCAGAGTCCGGCGTGTTCTGCCCGGTGTCTATGACCGATGCCCTTGCTCGCGCCCTCGAACGCTGCGCCAGCGAACCACTCAAACGCCGCTTCTTACCTGCCCTTACCGCGCTCACGCTGGACAACCTGCAGCAGGGCGCCATGTTCTTGACCGAGAAACAGGGTGGATCGGATGTGGGTCAGACCTCTACAGTAGCCAGGCGGCGGACCTCCATCGACTCCTCACCAGGAGAGCTTCAGCCAGAATGGGCGTTGTGGGGAGATAAGTGGTTCTGCTCCAATGTCTCCGCCGGCTTGATACTCACGCTGGCCCGGCCGGAAGGCGCTCCCGCTGGCACGCGCGGCCTCGGCCTGTTTCTCGTCCCCAAAATATTGGATGATGGCACGCGCAATGCCTACACCATCCACCGGCTGAAGGACAAACTTGGTACCCGCTCGCTTGCAACAGGTGAGGTAACGCTCCATGGAGCGCTTGCCTACCAGGTCGGCAGCCTTGAGCGCGGCTTCGTCCAGATGACAGAGATGATCAACTGCACGCGCATCTGGGCAGCAATAGGCTCTCTTGCCGCCATGCGCCGCAGCTTCCTTGAGGCCCTGGTCCA
>WNGK01008146.1_pt1 | contig 10895 bp, 7 predicted proteins | sample 5400601 | NCBI WGS metagenome assembly WNGK01 (sample SAMN13153376, study PRJNA577476) | soil metagenome | isolation source: 60 cm soil or saprolite under Garry oak tree replicate 1 | place: USA:California | collected 2016-06-15
CGGCAGATCCATGACTCACACTTGGACAACCCGTTTGTCGCCGCCGCAGCGAACAGCCGGCCTCTGCTAGAACACCTGGTGGGGGATGTGAAGCGTCCGCTTTACATACTGCTCGCGGCCACGGTCTGCCTGCTGCTCATCGCTTGTCTCAATGTAGCCAACCTCCTCGTAGCGCGCGCCGCGGCACGCCACAAGGAACTCGCGATTCGTACGGCGCTCGGAGGAGGACACATGCGGCTGTTGCGCGAGCATCTGACCGAGAGTTTCCTGCTTGAGGCATTCGGCGGAGCTGTCGGTCTGTTACTGGCCTATGGTGCGATCAGTTGGTTCCTGCACACCCGCCCCGACATGGCTCGCGCGGGTGCCATCCATTTCGATGGCGTGGTTGCCACGTTCACTGTAGCTGCAGTCATCGTCTGCGCACTCTTTTCGGGATTGGTCTCCGCGTTCGACACTGATGACACGCGTTTGCTCGGCGCCCTGCACGAGTCTTCGCGAAGCCACAGTGCAGCGGGGACACGGGCCCGCCTTCGCAAGACGCTGCTTGTCATCGAGGTCGGGCTCACGGTCGTTCTGCTGATGGGCGCGAGCTTGTTGGTGAAAAGTTACCAGCGCCTCCGTTCCACGAAAGTCGGATGCATCACTGAGAACGTCCTCACCATGCGCATTAAGCTGCCAGGCATGCGATATAAGACGCCAGGACCAGCGCCTGCGAATTTCTTTGAGACGCTGTTGCAACAAGTGCGGGCGCTGCCAGGCGTGGAAGCGGCGGGATTAGTGACTGGAGTTCCGGGGCAGGGATACATGGGCGACTCCGGATTTACGATCATAGAGCACCCGCCACTTCCGCGAGGCAATGGCAATCTCGCGATCTATCGTGCGGCCGACTCCGGTTACTTTGCGGCCATGGGCATTCCTCTTTTGCGTGGCCGCACCTTCGGCGCGAACCAGAAGCTCGATCAAGTCAGTGAAGTTGTCATCAGCCAATCGTTCGCCAAGGAATTCTTTCCCGGCGAAGATCCCATTGGCAAACACCTGCACGTAAACGACGGAAACAAAGTGCGCGTGATCGTGGGGGTCGTCGGCGACACCCGGTACGAAATCGGCGAGACGCCTCTGCCAATGCAGTACCATCCGCTCTTTGCGGGCGATCAAAACTACGGCACACTCGTGGTCCGCTCCAGGCAGGACGTGAGCCAACTCGCACTTCCGGCGCAGCAGATCATTCAGAGTCAGGACCGTGACATGCCCGTCTCAGACGTTTTAACGATGGATCAACTGCTCGGCCAGTCGACCCTCGACCAAAGCTTCGACGCCACTCTGATCACCTCGCTAGCGGTCCTCTCACTGTTGCTCGCGACCGCGGGTCTTTTCGGTGTGCTGTCTTACATCGTGGCTCAGCGCTCGGGCGAGATCGGGATCCGCATAGCGCTCGGCGCTCAACGAGAGCAGGTGCTGAGAGGGATGCTTGCCGATGGCCTGCGCCCGGCGCTCATCGGACTCCTCTTCGGACTTGCCGCAAGCGCCGCAATGACGCAGTTCATCAAGTCCATGCTCTACGAAACCCAGCCGCTCGAGCCCGGAGTGTTCGCTGCCGTCGCAGCATTGCTGATGGCCTCAGCCGCGCTGGCGTGCATGGTTCCGGCGTGGCGAGCGTCTCGACTGGACCCAATGCGGGTCTTGAGGATGGAGTAAGACGAATCGGGCATTCCGCCGGAGCGACTCATCTCAGAAGTTTGCCCGCCACGGACTGACCGACAGTCAGTCGGCAGCGACCTGAGACCCTTGAATGCGGTCTTGCAGATTTAGCACACTTCTCGCACACAAACCCAAACGAAACGAACCGGAACCAGAACTCGCGAAAAGCAGAACGAGTTCGGGTTCATCGTGTCAGGGCTGCTGAATTTTCTGGTTGTCGATGATTTAGGAGCTTTCGTTCGCACTTCCCACAAGCCCGTTTGTGGCCAACTTCCGGTTGGCCGGTTAAGCCGACAAACCGGGAGTGATCTCGCTGCCTCAACGGTTACCCCGTCATAAAGGAAAGTTTTCTGGGATCACCCTCAGCTACCACCGAGCCGCTCGCTCATTACTCTTTATCCAGATACTCGCCGGGAACATCATCCTGCGACGCTTCATGCGTGCGAACCTCCTTCTGGTCAGTTTCACCAGCGTGTTCCACGCCCGCCACTGCGTCGGCCTCGAACGCGTTTCCTTCCCCGATCAACTCGGCTACACTCTCCGAATCCGCACCTCCGATGTTGGATAATCCCTGTAAATCTCCCGATTGCCCGCCTGACCTCTCTCTCAGTGCTTCGGGTGCAAATGCCTCCGTATCCACGCTCTGGCTTTTTCCCCGAACCCGTGTCCTGAGTGCGGTCGGCGTCCTCGCACCGGTTGTCTTCTGGCCGAGGGCCTTCGTTTTCACCGCCGCCTTTTTCAAAGCGGGCTTCTTCTGCGCCAATTTCTTCTTCGGAGTTCCCCTCTTGTTAGCCAGGTTCCTTTTAACCGTCTTCTTCAGCGGCTTTCCTTTCTTCCCGGCAGATCCCTTTGGCTTCGTGCGCTTCTTATTAGGTTTGTTCTTGGCCATACGCGCAGTCTACCACTGGCACATGCGTGCTCACGAAACCGAGCTAGACGCATAGCGAGGAAACCAGCGGGACCGGCGACCCAGGTTCCGCCGTTAGTAAGCGACGCAGTACCTGAGGGAACCATTCTCTTCCAACTGCCAACGGACCACCTCACCCTTCGGCAAAACGTGGCAGACGGCGTTCAATTCGCAGGCGAATGATCGAATTACTTCCGGCTTGCCGACGATCCATCCAGAATTGTCGGATCGAGTTCCAACGTGATGCGCGGGGCTATAATTCTCGCACTCATGACTCTAGCTTCGGGCACAAAACTGGGGCCCTACGAAATCCAGTCGCCGCTAGGTGCGGGCGGCATGGGGGAGGTGTATCGCGCACGCGACACCCGGCTGGAGCGAGATGTGGCCGTCAAGGTTCTACCGGCCAATCTGTCCTCTGATCCATCCCTGCGGCAACGGATGGAGCGGGAAGCGAAAGCTGTTTCGAAACTCTCTCATCCCCACATCTGCACGCTGTATGACATCGGCCATCAGAACGGGATGGACTTCCTTGTCATGGAGCTGGTCGAGGGTGAAACGCTGGAGCATCGCCTAGCGAGAGGACCTTTGCCACCGGAACAGACGCTCCGCCTTGCGGCGCAAATTGCCGATGCGCTCGCCACGGCTCATAAGCGGGGAATCACGCACCGTGATCTGAAGCCGTCAAACATCATGCTGACCAAGAGCTGTGCCAAGCTGATGGACTTCGGATTGGCGAAAGAGTCCGGTCCAGCGCCCTTCGCAGCCGCACTGACCGAGATGACGGCAGAGCAGTCGAAGTTGACCGTCGAGGGCGCAATCGTCGGGACGTTCCAGTACATGGCGCCGGAGCAACTGGAAGGGAAAGAGGCAGACGCACGTACGGATATATTCGCGCTGGGGGATGTCATCTACGAAATGGCGACGGGCAAGACGGCGTTTGCCGGAAAGAGCCGAGCGAGCTTGATCGCGGCCATTCTTTCTACTGAGCCACAGCCCATGGCGGTTTTGCAACCGATGACGCCGCCGGCGCTGGAACGAGTCGTTAAGAAATGCTTGGCGAAGGATCCCGACGAACGTTGGCAGAGTGCCAATGATCTGTCAAGCGAACTGAGCTGGATTGCCGAAACTGGCGGACACACAGCAGGTTCAGCGCCCTTGGCAGGCGGAAAAAGGACCCGAGAAGCGTTAGTTTGGCTGGTCTCCGGCGCTCTAACCGCCCTTCTGATCGTTGGGGGAATTTGGTGGCGAAACTCCAAGGGGCCGGAACCGACGATGTATTTTTATGCACCCCTACCGTTTCCAGTTCGTGACGTCGCTCTAGCTCCGAACGGCCACACTCTCGCTGTGGTTGCGAATCGGGAATCTGCACAGAAGAATGGGCTCTTCATTTACGAGTTGGGATCGCCCGGCGCGAGAAGCCTCGCTGATACGGACGGCGCCAGCTATCCATTCTGGTCGCCTGACGGGCGGTCGCTCGCTTTCTTTGCCGACGCAAAATTGAAGAAGCTGGAGGTATCAGGTGGCCCAGTGCAGACGATCTGCGATGCACCTTCTGGTCGCGGGGGCACTTGGAACAAGGATGGCGTAATCATTTTCACGCCTACTTCGGGGACCGGGGGAGGCCTGTATCGAGTCTCGACTTCGGGCGGAGCACCTACGCCGATCAGCAGCCCGGATAAGAGCCGGGGAGAATACAACCATCGCTGGGCCATGTTTCTACCCGACGGAAAGCATTACCTCTACATGGCGGCCAATTTCTCTGGACAGAAGGGCGTTGATGCCATCTTTGTGGGTTCGCTGGATTCAGAGGAAAAGCACTTCGTCGTCGAAGCGACTGCGAACGCGGCGTATGCTGCGCCAGGGTACCTGCTCTTTTACCATGACAAGACTCTGCTTGCCCAGCGATTCGATCTCAAACGATTCGCATTAGCGGGAGAACCCACCACCATCCTGACGGAAATCCAGTATTCTCCCCGAGTCAAAAAGGCAGTGTTTGCGGTCTCCGATGACGGCCTGCTAGTTGCTCAGAGTGGGAGCGAGGCCGCCCTTTCGCAACCCACTTGGTTCGACCGTCAGGGGAACGCGGTAGGCGTGGTGGGCAAGCCCGGTGCTTATGGCAATGTTTCAATCGCTCCGAATGGAAGATTAGTGGCCGTAGATAAAACTGACGAGGGGAGCCAGAATACCGATGTCTGGACTTATGAATTGCAGCACGGGGGCGCCAAGCGGCTTACCTTCGATCCCTCCTATGACTCGGTGCCCATCTGGAGCCCAGATGGCACACGGTTGGTGTTTTACTCCAACCGCCAAGGGGGTTCCGACGTATATGTGAAGAACTCCGATGGTGCGCAAGAAGAGCAGAACATCGCTCACGATAACTTCGACAAAGTTCCGAATGACTGGTCCAGAGACGGGAAATACATTCTGTATGCGCGCGGTTCTGATTTGTGGTTCATGACAGTCCCGGAGCTAAAGGGCCGTGAGTTCCTGAAAGCGGCATCGGTCCTTACGAATGGCCAGTTCTCGCCGGGCGGAAAATGGGTGGCGTACGCGTCCAATGAGACAGGCAAGTGGGAGATTTACGTTACCTCCTTTCCGGAGCCACGCGGCAGGTGGCAAGTGTCTACGGGGGGAGGAGGGCAGCCCCGTTGGCGGAGCGACGGCAAAGAGCTGTTCTACCTCTCTTCGGACGGCAAGATCATGGCTGTACCGGTTACAGCTGGTGCCAATTTCGATTCCGGCACGCCCGTCGCACTTTTCCAAGCCACTGCGTGGCAGCCATCTTCGAGTCGGGACCTGTTCGTTTATGACGTGAGCCGGGACGGGCAGCGATTTCTGATTAACACACAAGTCAAGCAAGCAGAGACTGCGCCCATGTCCGTGGTTCTCAACTGGACCGCAACGCTGAACAGATAACGCTGGCACTCGCGCGACACTGTTGGCGTATGTTCCATCAGTTTCCGGCGACTGCGGACGAGTCACGGGCTACTCTTCCACAATCAGACGAGGGAAGAGTAGCCGACCACCCGCCACCGATCAGCCCTTTGCCGGGACTCGCGCTTTCCTTGGCAGGAGCAACACCAGCGTCGCTGATATGAATAACAGGACCCTAGCCATGGCCAGGCCTGCATAGAGGTTCCCGGTTTTCGTAGCGAGCGTCCCGATCATGTACGGCCCGGTGAACGCGCCCAGGTTCCCAACGGAATTAATTAATGCGATGCCTGCTGCCGCCGAGAACCCCGTCAGAAACTCGCTGGGCAGTGCCCAGAAAGGGGGCAATACAGCTGCCGAGTAGGCATTTGATCCTCCTCAAACTAGTGCTCACTCCACGAAATTAGGAGCACGCCAGTGCGTGCTCCTGGTGCACAAGATGAGCATTATTTTCCAGGCACATAGCTGAGATCCGCGCGATACGCTGCTGCTTCCGTGTACTGGTGGGCCGTGCAGTCGCGAATGGTCTTCTGGATCTGATCGCCGGTTTCTTTCCCATAGGTATCATTGAGAACATCTGCCACAGTTTTGGGTAATGGTGCGAAATCCGCCCAATTCTTTCGGGAATTAAGCAGAACAAACGTGGGCCCCTCACCTCCGTTGACCAGCTGCAGCCAGCCACCGGTTTTGGGCCAGTCCGCTTGCTTGCCCAATGCATCATTCACCTTTTTTATCGCAGCAATGAAGTCAGGACCTGCTCCGGGGTGAAGAACGAAGATCGTCACTGCGGTTATAGGCGCAGCAGGTTGGTTCGCCGGGGCGAGGCTCATGTCCGAACGATATACATAAAAACCATTGCGGCCACTCTGGACATAAGGGGTCAGATTTGTGGCTCCATCGGCAGTATCGGCCTTCCCCATGCGTGCCTCCCATTCGTCGAAGTCTTTCCAGGCGTGTCCGCACGAAGAAGTAACGTACATACCGGCGTTGTCGCCGGTCTCAATAGCAAAGGTGTTCCATGTCCATGTGTCTTTCTGATCGCGATGGAACTGCATATGTTTTTTTCGTCCGGCTTCATACTGTTGACCCACACCGGGCTTTGGCATGGAGAAGTAAACGCGGCACACATTGTTGGCGTTCTGCGCATTGATTTCTTGTGTGGTCGATCCTGCACTGGAACCGGTTTGGGCCAGGGACGAAGCTACGTAAAGACAGCTCACAACCAAACCCACTATTGGGATTCGCATGGCATGCTCCTGTAGCGAGATTTTCTATCGGCGAAACTCTATGCTCGGCCGTCCGCAATGTCAAAAGCACGAGGCCCCGGTCTCTCTTTCCCGAGAATTCAGCGCTTTCGTCCGATGGCCGCCGCGTCGCGTTGTACATCAGCAACCAGAAAGCAAATAACCTTGATCTCTGGATCGAGAGCTTCGATGGCACCAGCAACGCACGTTCCCTTGGACTTCAGCGGCTGGATCATCGGACCCGATTCCGGTCGAGTGACGGGCTACCCTTACATAATCCTGTAAAGGAAGGTTGGCCGACTATTAATCCACAAGCGGCTGAATGCCTCGCTGCCAGAGGCCACAAAGTCGTGCGCTCTCCTCGACTACGAACGTTATAATCCTACCGGAGAATCATATGGGAACCGGAGCTCTTCAAGAGGCGTTCAATCGATCGTTGAAAGATCCTGCCGGTTTCTGGGGCGAAGCAGCGGATTCCGTCCACTGGCACAAGAAGTGGGACAAGGTTCTGGACGACAGCCGGCGGCCGTTTTATCGCTGGTTTGTCGGTGGAGAGGTGAACACCTGTTACAACGCCCTGGATCGGCACGTTGAAGAGGGCCGTGGCAGCCAACCGGTACTGATCTATGATAGCCCCGCCACCAACACGATCACGACGCTTACCTATCGCGAGTTGCGCGACAAGGTAGCCCTTTTTGCCGGAGCGCTCGCGCACTTGGGTGTCCGCAAAGGAGATCGTGTAATCATTTACATGCCGATGGTCCCGGAGGCGGTCATAGCCATGCTCGCCTGCGCCCGCCTGGGGGCGGTGCACTCAGTGGTATTCGGCGGCTTTGCTGCAACGAACTGGCCACACGCATCGACGATGCCAAGCCCAAAGTGGTCGTTTCCGCCTCGTGCGGCGTTGAGGTGAAGAGAATAATTCCTTACAAACCACTTCTCGACGAAGCGCTTCGAATCGCTGGTCACAAACCAGAGAAGTGTGTGATTTTTCAGCGCGAGATGGAGTGCGCCGACCTAGTGGCAGCCCGTGATTGCGACTGGGATGACGTCATGGCCGGGGCAAAGCCACACGACTGCGTTCCTGTGGCCGCAACGGATCCCCTCTACATTCTTTACACCTCGGGCACGACAGGGCAACCGAAAGGAGTGGTTCGCGACAACGGCGGTCACCTTGTGGCCTTGAAGTGGACGATGAAGAACATCTATGGTGTCGGCCCCGGTGATGTCTACTGGGCGGCTTCAGATGTTGGCTGGGTTGTGGGCCACTCGTATATCGTTTACGGACCGCTATTCCAAGGGAATACGACGGTTCTGTACGAAGGCAAACCAGTAGGTACGCCCGACGCGGGCGCATTCTGGCGCGTAATCTCGCAGCACGAAGTAAAAGTTATGTTCACTGCGCCTACTGCGTTCCGTGCCATTAAGAAGGAGGACCCAGCTGGTGCTCTGATCAAGAACTACGATCTCTCAAATTTCAAAGCGCTTTTTTTGGCAGGCGAGCGATGCGATCCAGATACGTTGCACTGGGCAGAAAACCATCTTCAGGTCCCTGTGATCGACCACTGGTGGCAAACGGAAACAGGATGGCCGATCTGCGCCAATTGTCTGGGTATCGAACCTTTGCCGGTAAAAGCTGGCTCGCCGACCAAAGCCGTCCCTGGCATGGACGTGCGCGTTGTGGACCCCAACAACCGAGAGATGAAGCCAGGCGAAATTGGTGCATTGGTGGTCAAGCTGCCACTGCCGCCGGGAACATTCCTGACTCTGTGGAACGCCGACGAGCGCTTCGTTGCTTCCTACCTTTCACAATTCCCCGGCTATTACACGACAGCAGACGCAGGTTACGTGGACGAGGACGGTTATGTATATGTCATGTCGAGAACGGATGACATAATCAATGTGGCAGGGCATCGTTTATCCACTGGGGCCATGGAGGAAGTTCTTGCCTCTCATCCTGATGTCGCGGAGTGCGCGGTGGTAGGCGTACATGACGAACTGAAGGGGCAGATTCCCGTGGGTTTCCTGGTGTTGAAAAAAGGGGTTGATCGCAATCCACAAGAGATCGTCACAGAGGTCGTGCAGATGGTGCGGCAGAAGATCGGTCCGGTGGCGGCGTTCAGGACCGCGGTGGTTGTGCCGGCTCTTCCCAAGACGCGTTCCGGGAAGGTTCTGCGTGGCACGATGCAGAAGATTGCCGATGGGAACGATTACAAAATCCCAGCAACGATCGACGATTCGAGTGTCCTGACTGGGATCGCGAAGGCATTGAGCCAGGTGGGATACGCCAAAAAACAGGGCGCCAGTTCTGTCTCTTCAGGTTCTTGATCAAGCTGCAGCGACGTGATGAAGCGGGCGAACTGAATCGTTGCCGCCGCCGTGCTTTGCCTGGATCACGGGCAATCCTTCCGTAATCTGGTGAGGGAAGAGTTGCCGACGATTCGCTTAGAACCCTTTTTTTTGCTTCGTTCGTCAACCGCGAACTACTTGTGCGATAGGCCGGCTGGAAAAATCAGCCCCGATCGTTAGTCGACTTCTGAGAACTTGACCGACAATGTGTGTTGTCGGAGCGAGACACGTTCCTTCATCGGCAATCAGAGGTTATAATCCCCTCGACTTCTTACCTGATATCGCTTCTTGTTCCGGAGGATGCGGTGAATCGTCGAAGATTCTTGCACAGAGCGGCGCTAAGTGCAGCCGGTGGCGTTATCTCCGGCTGCTATCGGAACCGGCTCCGTGCCCCGGTTCCGGTTTCCGGAAATAGTTGCGGTCTTGCCCCGGTGCTGGTCTCCCCGGACCGTGAAATCCGAACCGTTGTTGGTCTTAGGCCCTATCGGCCATCCGGATTTGTCGTCAAGGCCGAGAAGCTCGGTGAAAAACTGATCATCCACAACTACGGTCATGGGGGCGGCGGCATTACCCTCTCGTGGGGCACGTCGCACTTGGCTACGGCCTTGCTCCCCGGCGAACCTCTGTCCGCCGTGGCTGTGGTGGGGTGCGGCGCAGTCGGCCTTGCGACGGCGCGACTTCTGCAGGATCGCGGCCTACGCGTCACAATTTACGCTAGCGAACTCCCTCCCAATACTACTTCTAATGTGGCCGGTGGACAGGTACTTCCTTTTAGTGTTTTCGATCTCGGGAAACAGAGCCCAGTCTTCATGGATCAGTTCCTCCAGGCTACTGACTTCTCTTACCGTCGGTATCAAACCCTCGTCGGATCGCGATACGGCGTGCGCTGGGTGCGGAACTACACCCTGCGTTACCACGAATTTGAAGGCAATGATCTGCAAACTGTGGTTCGCAAGTTTATGCCGGAGTACCGTGAGCTTCCCCAATCGGAGCATCCTTTCTCCGGATATCGCTTCGTGCGGCAGTACGACACCATGCTCGTCAAGCCACCGACCTATCTCAATGCAGTTCTGACGGATTTCCATGTTGCCGGCGGTGCAGTCCAGGTTATGCATTTTGATCATGTCTCTCAATTGCAGCAGCTCCCCGAACCGATCATCTTCAACTGCACTGGGCTGGGTGCCCGTGAGCTCTTCGACGATCAAGAACTGACTCCTGTAAAGGGACAACTGACATTCCTATTACCGCAACCGGAAGTGAACTATATTGCCCTCATGGAAGACGATCTCTACATGTTCCCGCGCACCGACGGCATTCTGCTGGGAGGAACTTTTGAAGAGGGCGAGTGGTCGCTCAGCGTGAACGAAGCGGCGAAGGCACGCGTCCTAAAGGGCCACGCGCAGTTTTTTCAAAGTTTTCGCCGATGTAAAAGGGGCTAGTTTGGGCAGTCTCCAACGGAACTGGCTGGAAGCGAGTCGAAGCTAACCAGACAACTGATTTTTTTCCCTGACTTTTCCTGAAATTCGCTTCTGACGAAGTCACGCCAATCATTTGGATCGTAGGACCTGATTCCGGCCCGAGTGACGAGCCACTCAAACATTCTCGGATTGGGTGACAGTAGCCGACGACTCGGCAAGCGAGGTTTGCCGAAATGCGGGCTCCTGCTTTATGCCATACTTTGGGCTGCCTGTAGTCCAGTCAAACCGTTGAAACTCAATCTGGTTGCTGGTGCACCTCAAAGATCACTGAGCTCTTCTTGATTGATT
>WNGK01008147.1_pt1 | contig 10895 bp, 10 predicted proteins | sample 5400601 | NCBI WGS metagenome assembly WNGK01 (sample SAMN13153376, study PRJNA577476) | soil metagenome | isolation source: 60 cm soil or saprolite under Garry oak tree replicate 1 | place: USA:California | collected 2016-06-15
CAGCGGCGCGATCACGCTGAGGACGCCGACCATGCTCCAATACGAAATGCGGCGATACATGGGTTGATAGTAGCCACCAGGCGCCGCTCACAGGAGCGAATAGCATATTCCGCGCGCAGCCAGGCCGGGCCTGTCGGCCGGTCAGCCCGCCTCGGTGATCATCGCGGCTCCGACGGTCGCGCTCGTCGCCTCGTCGATCAGGATCAGGCCGCCGGTCATCCGGTTCCTGGCGTAGGGATCGCAGAACAGCGGCTGCGTGAGCCGGAGCCCGATCCGGCCGATCTCGTTGAGACCGATCCGGTCGGCCGACTCGTCCCGGTGCAGGGTGTTGATGTCGAGCCGGTAGCCGATGTCGCGCACGATCGCCTTGACGGTCCTGGTGGTGTGCTTGACGATAAGCCTGCTGCGCTCGGTCAGCACCGGCGCGTCGGTCATCCAGCACACCATCGCCTGCACGTCCTGGGTCACGTGCGGCTGGTTGTGCGGCCGGCAGATCATGTCGCCGCGGGAGATGTCGAGATCGTCTTCCAGCAGCAAGGTCACCGACATCGGCGGGTAGGCCTCGTCGACCGGGCCGACGGCCGCGTCGATCCGCTTGATCGTGGTCGTCAGGCCGGACGGCAGGTGCATCACCTCGTCGCCGGGCTTCAGGATGCCGCCGGCGACCTGGCCCGCGTACCCGCGGTAGTCGTGCAGGTCGGGGTCGGTGGCCTGGTGCGGCCGGATCACGTACTGGACGGGGAACCTGACGTCGATCAGGTTGCGGTCCGACGCGATGTGCACGTGCTCGAGATGATGCAGCAGCGAGGGGCCGTTGTACCAGGGCATGCTCAGCGAGCGCTCGACGACGTTGTCGCCGTGCAGCGCCGAGATCGGGATGAAGGTCAGGTCAGCGATCTCCAGCTTGCTGGCGAACGCGGTGAACTCCTCGACGATCTGGTCGAACGCCGCCGACTCGTACCCGACCAGGTCCATCTTGTTCACCGCGAGCACCAGGTGCGGCACCCGGAGCAGGGTGGTGAGGAAGGCGTGCCGCCTGCTCTGCTCGGTCAGGCCGTTTCGCGCGTCGACGAGGACGATGGCCAGGTCCGCGGTCGAGGCTCCGGTGACCATGTTTCTCGTGTACTGGGTGTGACCGGGGGTGTCGGCGATGATGAATTTGCGGCGCGGCGTCGCGAAGTAGCGGTAGGCGACGTCGATCGTGATCCCCTGCTCGCGCTCGGCCCGCAGGCCATCGGTCAGCAGGGCCAGGTTCGTGTACTCCTCGCCGCGCTCCTTGCTCGTCCGCTCCACCGAGGCGAGCTGATCTTCGAAGATCGCCTTGGAGTCATAAAGGAGCCGTCCGATCAGCGTGGACTTGCCGTCGTCCACCGACCCGGCCGTCGCCAGCCGCAGGATGTCCATGGCCCGGTCAGGTTCGCCTGCTCCGGTGCCGCCCCGCCGGGAGCCGTCCGTGCGCGGGTGCTCCATGCCTTCGGTGTCCGACGCCATTAGAAGTAACCTTCCCGCTTCCGGTCCTCCATAGAGGCCTCGCTAGCCCGGTCATCAGCACGGGTCTGCCCGCGCTCGGTAATCCGCGTCGCGGCGATCTCGGCAATCACCTCGGCCAGGGTAGCGGCCGACGACTCCACCGCTCCCGTGCAGGTGATGTCGCCGACGGTACGGTACCTGACCATCGTCTCGACCGGAGCCTCGCCGTCGGACCGGCTCACGTGCGGGTGGTCGGCCAGCAGGATGCCGTCTCGCTCGAAGACCGACCGGCGGTGCGCGAAGTAGATGGACGGGATCTCCAGTTCCTCCCTGGCGATGTAGTGCCAGATGTCGAGCTCGGTCCAGTTCGACAGCGGGAAGACCCTGATGTGCTCGCCGCGGCGGATCCTGGTGTTGTACAGGCTCCAGAGCTCGGGCCGCTGATTCTTCGGGTCCCACTGGCCGAACTCGTCACGGAAGGAGAACACCCGCTCCTTGGCCCTGGCTTTCTCCTCGTCCCGGCGGGCGCCGCCGAAGACCGCGTCGAAGCGCTGCTCGGCGATCGCGTCGAGCAGGGTGGTGGTCTGCAGCCGGTTCCTGCTCGCCCACCTGCCGGTCTCCTCGACCACCCGGCCCGAGTCGATCGATTCCTGCACCGACGCGACGATCAGGCGCACGCCAAGCTCGGCGGCCCTGCGGTCCCTGAACTCGAGCACCTCGTCGAAGTTGTGGCCGGTGTCGACGTGCATCACCGGGAAGGGGATCCTGGCCGGCCGGAATGCGCGCTCGGCCAGCGCGAGCATCACGATCGAGTCCTTGCCGCCCGAGAAGAGCAGCACGGGGCGCTCGAACTCGGCGGCGACTTCCCGCATCACGTGGATCGACTCAGCCTCCAGCACGTCGAGCTGCGAGAGCTGATAGTCAGAGCGTGACATTGTCATCTGGCGAACTCCGCGTTGGGTGAACTCGGCCCCGGCCTGAATGCGACCGGGCTCGGCCGCACTACTGGCGCTGCTGCACGGCGCTAATCGCGTCGAGCAGCAGGCCGGCCAGCGGGCCGGGACAGATCAGGATATCCGGCATCCACGGCTGCTCGGAGTTGTAGCGCAGATTTGAGCCGTCGATCCTCGAGGCATGCAGCCCGGCCGCCCTGGCCACAGCCACGGGCGCGGCGGAATCCCATTCGTACTGACCTCCGCTGTGCACGTACGCATCAACCTCGCCGGTGATGACGGCCGCCGCCTTGGCTCCGGCCGAGCCCAGGGGCACCAGCTCGGCTCCTATCTCACCCGCTAGCCGCTGCACAAACTCCGGTGGCCGCGATCGGCTGACCACGAGCCGCAGCGGCGCTCCTGGGGTGGCCGGCGGCGGGCTCGGCGGCGGCTCAGCGGTCGACAGCACCGCATCCTGGGCCGGCAGGGCAACCGCGCCGGCGGTCAGGTCGCCGCGCTCCCAGAGAGCCACGTGCACGGCCCAGTCCACCCGGCCTTCCTCGCCGAATTCCCTCGTGCCGTCCAGCGGGTCGATGATCCAGACCCGCTCCGCGGCGAGCCTGGCCGGGTCATCGAGCGCCTCCTCGGACAGGATTGCGTCGCCGGGGCGGAGCCGGGACAGCTCGCGGTCCAGGTATTCCTGCGAGCCGAGATCACCCGCGCGCCGCAGCTCGTCGGCCGGCGACCCTGACACGCGGAGCTTGAGCAGGTGCTCGCCGGCCGCGACAGCGAGGTCACGGGCAAGGCGGTCGTCATCGGGAAATGCCACCGTACGCTCCAGTTTATTGCTGACCGGCAGCCGATCAGGTGCGGCCGCCGAACCAGCCGCCCGGTGCTGCCGCTTGGCCGCCGGCTCAGTATGCGCCTGAACCTCGGGCGACTGCCGCGCAAGTCTTCCACAAGATCTGCAGGTCTAGCATGAACGACCAGTTCTCGACATACCTCAGATCGAGGCGGACCGACTCGTCCCAGGAAAGGTTCGACCGGCCATTCACCTGCCACAGGCCGGTGATGCCTGGCTTGACCGCCAGCCTGCGTCTCACATGGTCACCATACATGGCCGCTTCCGCTGGCAAGGCCGGCCGCGGGCCGACCAGGGCCATGTCACCGGCCAGGACATTGACCAGCTGAGGCAGCTCGTCGAGGGAATAGCGGCGGAGCCAGCTGCCCGCCCTGGTGATACGGGGATCATTTCTGATCTTGAACAACGGTCCCTGATGCTGGTTGCTGCCGGCCAGATCGGCCTTGCGGGCCTCGGCGTCGGTGACCATCGTGCGGAGCTTGTAGACAGAGAAGGTGTGGCCGTCCTTGCCGACTCTGGTCTGCCTGAACAGCACCGGCCCGCCGTCGTCCAGCCTGATGATGAGGGCCAGCAGGGCCAGCAGCGGGGAGGCGATGATCAGCGCCCCGAGGGCGACCAGCTTGTCGAATGCGGCCTTCATGATCAGCCGCGCGCCGCTGAACTCGGGATGGTCCATGTGCAGCAGCGGCAGCCCGGCCACCGGCCTGATCGTCGTCCGCGGGCCGGCCACGTCGAGCAGGGCCGGCGCCACGCACAGGTCCGTGCCCGTCTTCTCCAGCTCCCAGGCCAGCCTCCTGAGCCGGTCACCGGCCATCTCGGGGCAGGCGAGCACGGCCACCGTGTCGGCGTCGAAGCGCCGGACCACATCAGCCACCTGGTCCAGGCCGCGCACCGCGGGGACTCCGGCGATCACGCCGGCTTCGGCGGTCCCCGCGACGCAGGCAGCGACGACCGACAGCCCGTGGTAGGTCTCCCGGCGCAGCGTGGTCGTGATGTCGTCGACGACCGGCGCGTAACCGACGACGACCACCTTGCGCATGCAGCCGCCTTGCTTCCTGACCCGGTGCAGATGCTTGCGCAGGGCGTACCTGGCGATCAGGCCGAACAGCGTCACGCTCGGCAGCGCGATGACCACATAACCTCTGGCCAGGTTGGCCTTGCTGGCGTACGACAGGATCGCGACGGCTGCTGTGAGGAACGCCCCGGCATTGAGCACCTTGCGGAACTCGTCGGGGCCTACGCCGATGAACCTGGAGTCGTATCCGCCGGCCAGCGCCACCGTGGCCAGCCAGGCGAACGGCAGCGCCAGGCTCGCCAGCAGGTACCCGACCGGGTGGCCGGCTGCTCCGTCGAATCTGACCCGGAAGGCGAGCAGGCCCGCAGCGAGCCCGCAGAGCCCGTCGACCACGCCCGCCTGGCGAAGATAGCTGGCCGTCCATGATGCCGACTGGAGCACCGCAGTGCTCATGTCGAAGCCGCGCCGGTGGGCGCCGCTGATCGCGGAGTGGCCCGACACCAGTTTCCCCCTTGCCGGTGAGTTGCAGATCAGCCAGGCACTCCGCAGCGGAGGTGTTGCCAGGCGTTAACCATCTATTTCACATGTAAGACGTCTGAGCATAAGGAGCAGTTGACACATTCGGCTCTACAATCTGCCAGCGCCGCTGTAACCGCACTTAGATCATGCCGTATCGTCGCTGCTCAGAGGGGTATTCGGGCGGACAGAGTACGAAATAATCCGCGCGTCTGGGTTATGGTAGCGCAGCCGGCGGGCCGGCCCGCCGGCGCTCAGCCGCAACCCGAACGCCACTCGCCGTTAGCCAGGAGCGGCGGTGTTCGGGTGAATCTCGTTCTGGGCGGCGGCCAGCCCAGACCGCAGCAGCGTCTCGACCGCGTCGGCGGCGAGTTCGGACACCAGCGGCAGTTCCTTGCGCTCGGCCGCGGTGAAGTCGGTCAGCACGAAGTCGGCCGGGTCCTGCCGGCCGGCCGGCCGGCCGATCCCGACCCGCACCCGGTAGTAGTCGCGGGTACCCAGAGCGCTGGTCACCGAGCGCAGGCCGTTGTGCCCGTTGTCGCCGCCGCCGAGCTTCAGCCTGATCGTCCCGAAGGAAAGATCAAGCTCGTCGTGCAGCACGACCGTCTGGTCCGGCGGGATCTTGTAGAAGCTGCTGAGCGCGGCCAGCGGCCCGCCGGACAGATTCATGAACGACATCGGCTTGGCGACGATCACCGGCAGGCCAGCCAGCCGCCCCGAGGCGGCCTGCGTGCGCGACCGGTCCCGCCGGAATCCCGAGCCCATCCTGGCCGCCAGCAGCTCGGCCACCATGAAGCCGACGTTGTGCCGGTTGCCGGCGTACCGCGGCCCCGGATTTCCGAGCCCCGCCACCAGCCATCGCTCATCGGCCATCAGGACACCGCCGTGACCGCCCCGGCCGGGCTACGGCCTGTTGCGCAGATCTTCGGCGGGCGCGGGCAGCCACCAAGATCCTCGCGACCGGCCCTAGTCGGACGCCGGCTGCGTGTCGGCGGACGAGCCGGCTCCGCCCTCGGCCTGGCCGGCCCCCTCGCCCACGACCTCCGGAACCTCGGCGGCCTCCTCGGCCTCGGCCGTCACGCCGAGCTCGGCCTCGAGCTGCGCAGCCGTCGGAGCGGAGATGACGTGCAGGACCAGGATGTCCGGCTCGACCGCCAGGGTGGTGCCGCTCGGCAGTTCCAGGTCGCCCGCGTGGATCGAGGCGCCGATCGCCATGCCCTCGACGTCGAGCTCGATGCCCGGCGGGATCTGGGTCGCATCGGCCTCGACCGAGATCTGGACTAGCTGCTGGTCGAGCAGTCCGTCCGGGGCGACCTCGCCGGTGACCGTGACCGGGATGTCGACGGTTACCTTCTCGCCGCTGCGGACCAGGATGAGGTCGACGTGCTCGACGGTGCCCCTGATCGGGTCACGCTGAATGGCCTTCGGCAGGGCCAGCTCGCCGCCGCTGGACAGGCCGTCGAGCCTGATCAGGACGTTGGCGGTGCGCAGGGCGAGCAGGACGTCGTGGCCGGGCAGGCTGACGTGCCGCGGCTCCGTGCCGTGCCCGTACAAGACGGCGGGGACGCGCCCGGCCCGGCGCTCGCGCCGGGCGGCACCCTTGCCGAACTCGGTCCGCGGCGTTGCGGCGATATGAACCTCGGGCACGGTGCCACTCCTATGCGGGTACAGCCCTGTGGCGGGCAGAAGAATTCGCAGTGATTCTAGCCGACGATCGGCGAGCTCAGCTCTGGCCGTCAAAAAGGCTCGTCACCGAGCCCTCTGAGTAGACCTCGGTGATGGCCCTGGCGATCAGCGGCGCGATCGACAGCACTGTCAGCTTATCGAACTGCTTCTCCGGCTGGATCGGCAGCGTGTTGGTGACGATGACCTCGCTGACGGCCGAGTTCTTCAGCAGGTCGACCGCGGGACCCGACAGCACGCCGTGCGTCGCGGTCACGATCACCTGGGCGGCGCCCTGCTCGAACAGGGTCTCGGCGGCATTGGCGATGGTAGCTCCCGTGTCGATCATGTCGTCCACCAGGATGCAGGTCCGGCCGGCCACCTGGCCGACCACCTCGAGCACCTTGACCTTGTTGGCGACGGCAGGGTCGCGCCGCTTGTGGATAATCGCCAGCGGGCAGGCGAGCCGGTCGGTCCACCGCTCACAGACCCTGACCCGGCCAGCGTCCGGCGCCACGACCGTGACCTGGGACAGATCGAGCTTGCCCTCGATGTAGGAGGCCAGCGTCGGGAGCGCGAACAGGTGGTCAACCGGGCCGTCGAAGAACCCCTGGATCTGGGCGGTATGCAGGTCGACGGCCATCAGGCGGTGGGCGCCAGCGGCGGCGAACAGGTCAGCCATCAGCCGGGCCGAGATCGGCTCCCGGCCCCGGCTCTTCTTGTCCTGGCGCGCGTACCCGAAGAACGGTGCCACCACCGTGATCCGGTTTGCCGACGCGCGCTTCAGCGCGTCGACCATGATCAGGTGCTCCATGATCCACTGGTTGATCGGCGCGGTGTGGCTCTGCAGCACGAACGCGTCGCAGCCCCGGACGGATTTCAGGAAGCGCACGAAGATCTCGCCGTTGGCGAAGTCGAACAAGGTCGTGGGGGTCGGCTCGATGCCGAGGAAATCGGCGATCTCGAGCCCGAGCTCGGGGAATGCACGCCCGGAGAAGAGCATCATCTTCTTGCCGGCTGGACCGTTACCGCCCGTCACGTGACCTGCTCTTTCACTAGGTGCGCGAAGGGGCCGACGTGTGCGCCGGCACCGATGACCGAGGACTCGCAGACGGACTGGATGACGGTGGCACCCGGACCGACCGCGGTGTCCCGCAGCAGGCAGCCGGGCCCGACCGTCGCCCCGGCGGCGACCGTGGTGCTGCCCTCCAGCTGGGTGCCGGGCCCGACGCAGGCTCCGGCCGCCAGGTCGACGCCGACGTCGACCCAGGTGCTCGAAGGGTCGGCGATCCGAGCCCCGGAGCGCATCATCGACTGGAGCAGCCGGGAATTCATCACCTGGCTGGCGTGAGCGAGCTGCGCCAGGTCGTTGACGCCCTGAACCTCTTCAAAATCATCACACGAAACGGTAGCCACCGGGTAGCCGTCGCTGCGCAGGACGGACACCGCATCGGTGAGATATTCCTCACCTTGGGCATTGTCGGTCCTGACTCGCTTGACCGCGTCGGCCAGCAGGTCGCCGTCGAAGGCGTACATGCCCGTGTTGATCTCGTCGATCGCGCGCTGCTCCGGCGTCGCGTCGGCATGCTCGATGATGGCCGCGAACGCGCCGTGGCTGTCCCTGACGATCCGGCCGTAACCGGCCGGATCGGGTGCCCGCGTGGTCAGGACGGCGGCAGCCGCGTCGGCCGAGATCCGCTCGGCGCACAGCCTGGCCAGCGTGGCGCCGTTCAGGAGCGGCGTGTCGGCATAGCTGACCACGACGGTGCCCTTGATCGTGCCGACGGTCTCGAGCACGACCCTGACCGCGTGGCCGGTGCCGCCGAGGTGGTCCTGTACCACGATGACCGCGCCAGGTACCTGCTGCCGCGCGTGCTCGGCTACCACCTCGCCGTTGTGCCCGACGACCACGATCAGCCGCGCCGGGGAGAGGTCGGCCGCCGCGGCGAGGCAGTGCCCGAGCATCGTCTGCCCGCAGACCCGGTGCAGCGTCTTCGGCACCGGCGACTTCATCCGCGTGCCCTCGCCGGCCGCGAGCACGATCACGGCGGCCGGACCTGCTGCGCTCACTCGGCTCGGCTCCTCGATATCGCTGCGGATGGTCCGTACAGCTCATCAGTACGGGGGCGCTGACCCGCGCCCGCTATATCCCCCAACCCGAGCAGAATACCTCCCGACAGCCGGGCGGGATCGCGGCACGATTCGGTTAGGAGCGAAACTTGCACCTGTGACCGGCTGGGTGCTGCACGTCGACCTCGACCAGTTCATCGCGGCTGTCGAGGTGCTGCGCCAGCCGGAACTGCGCGGCAGGCCCGTGGTGGTGGGCGGTGACGGGGACCCGACCAAGCGGGGCGTGGTGAGCACGGCCTCCTACGAGGCGCGCCGGTACGGCGTGCACTCGGGGCTGCCGTTGCGGACGGCCGCCCGCCGCTGCCCCGAGGCGGTGTTCCTGCCGGTGGACAGGGCGGCCTACGAGGCCGCCTCGGCCGTGGTGATGGCGACGCTCAGGCAGCTCGACGCGGTGGTGGAGGTGATGGGCTGGGACGAGGCGTTCCTAGCTGCCGAGACCGACGACCCGGAAATTTTGGCCAGAAGAATTCAGCGACTGGTGCGGGAGGCGACCAGCCTTGACTGCTCGGTCGGCATCGGGCAGAACAAGCTGCAGGCCAAGATCGCCACCGGATTCGGCAAGCCTGCCGGGGTGTTCACGATCACCAGCCGGACCTGGCCCGAGCTGCTCGGCCCCCGGCCGACCGATGCGCTGTGGGGCGTCGGGTCGAAGACCGCGCGCAAGCTGGCCGGGCTGGGAATCGCGACCGTCGCCGACCTGGCCGCCGCCGATCCGCGCGAGCTGGCCGGCCAGTTCGGCCCGACGATCGGGCCGTGGCTGGTCCAGCTGGCTCACGGCATCGACCTGTCCGCGGTGACCGACGAGCCGTACGTGCCGCGTGGTCACGGCCGGGAGGTCACGTTCCAGCAGAACCTGACCGACTGGGAGCAGGTGCGAGCCGAGGTCGGCCGGATCGCGCGGATCGTCGCGGACGACGTCGCGGCCGACGGCCGCCCGGCCGGGCGGATCGTGGTCAAGGTCCGCTACGCGCCGTTCTTCACCAGGACGCACGGCCGCGGGCTGGCCGAGCCCACCGTCGATCCCGCGCTGATCGAGGCCGCGGCGTTCGCCGCCCTCGACGACTTCACCAGGCAGGACCCGGTGCGCCTGCTGGGCGTCCGCGCCGAGTTCGCCGCTTCGTAGCGGATTCCGCGGAACAATTAACCGAGCTGCTGGCAAAGACAGGTGTCCTGTCCCTGCTCGGAAGGTCGCCGATGAGAGCCGACAACGCCCGGAGCCAGCCCGCGCCGGGTCCTGAGGTTCGACCTGATGACGGCGCGATCATCAGGCTCTCGATCTCCGATCCCGAGCAGTTCGCCGTGGTGTTCCGCCGGCATGCCCCGGCGATCCAGCGGTACGTCACCCGCCGGATCGGCGCTGAGCCGGCCGACGACGTGGTGGCGGAGACGTTCCTGGTCGCGTTCCGGCAGCGGGCCAGCTACCGCGACGACGGGCGTGACTGCCTGCCCTGGCTGTACGGGATCGCGACCAACCTCGTCGGGCGGCACTGGCGGACGGAGGTCAGGCAGCTCCGGCTGCTCGCCCGTACCGGCGCCGATCCGGTGACCGAGGCGTTCACCGAGCGGGTCGACGCGGCCGTGACGGCCGACGCCGCGAAGGGACGGCTGGCCGCTGCGCTGGCCGGACTGCCCGCCGGTCAGCGGGACGCGCTGCTGCTGGTGGCGTGGGCGCGCCTGAGCTACGACCAGGCCGCCCTGGCCATCGGGGTGCCGCTCGGCACCGTCCAGTCGCGGGTCAGCCGGGCCCGGGCGCGGCTGCGCCAGCAGCTCGCTGATCTCGACCCGGGGAACACGGGCGACGACGCGGCCTGCTCGGTGCCGCCGATCCGTCCCGCGGCGCCGGCCAGCCCGGTGCCCACGACCCGGGCCTCGCGGCCGGCCAGCCCAAGGCCGCCGACCAATCCCGAGGCATCGGCCAGCCCGGTGCCCACGACCCGGGCCTCGCGGCCGGCCAGCCCAAGGCCGGCGACCCATCCCGTGGCGCTGCACATCCTGCCGTCCAACTCGTCTGTACAAGGAGACCTGCGATGAACGAGCTTGAGCTACTGATCAGATTGCGGGACGAGGTCCCGCTCACCGACGCTAGCCCCGCCGTCGAGGACGCGGTCCTGGCCGCGATCAGGGGGCCGGGGCCGGGGCTGGCGCGGTCCGCCCTTAGTCCGCGTCGCGCTTCCGGCTCACGTGTCGCGAGGCGAGCCGGGGCGGCGCAGCCAGGAGCGGGCGGGCTGCCTGGGCGACGGCGTAGCTCGCGGGTGGCGGTGGTCGCCGCCGCTTTGGCCGCCGTGGCTGCCGTGGCCAGCTTCATCGG
>WNGK01015761.1_pt1 | contig 10894 bp, 8 predicted proteins | sample 5400601 | NCBI WGS metagenome assembly WNGK01 (sample SAMN13153376, study PRJNA577476) | soil metagenome | isolation source: 60 cm soil or saprolite under Garry oak tree replicate 1 | place: USA:California | collected 2016-06-15
TGACGTTTCACATTGGTTGGGTATGAAATTCGGGTTCGGTTCCTCGGCTGAAAAGAACGGCATTCCGCACATTGAGAGAGTTGCGCCTGCAGCGGCCATTCCCGGCGGCGAGATGACTATTCACGGGCGCGGATTCGCTTCGCGCGCGCAGGCACGGCCCGTGGTGCACTTTGGCGAGGCGGAAGCCAGCCTGGCGTTGGCCAGCGAAAGCCGGTTAATTGCGCGCGTTCCGGAGGGCGCCAGTGGAGGAACCGTGCGCGTGGCGTCCGACGGGCGCGAGAGCCCGCCGCATCCAGTCCACATCGGCATACAAATCGCGGACAATCTGCATCCTGTGGCGAATCCGGCGGTGGATCACGAGGGAAACATTTACGTAACGTTCTCCGGGCCGCGCGGCCAGCGTGTTCCCGTTTCGCTGTACAAAATCACGGCGAACTATGACGTGAAGCCGTTTCTGACTTCGCTGGTGAATCCTACAGGATTGGCTCTCGACCGCGAAGGAAATCTCCTCGTTTCGTGCCGGAATGACGGAACGATTCATCGCGTTACGCCCGACGGCCGGTCCGAGTCTTGGATTGAAGGCATGGGCATCGCCACGGGCATCGCGTTTGATCGTGTGGGCAATTTGTATGTGGGGGACCGCAGCGGAACAGTTTTCAAGATCAGCCCGTCGCGAGAGATTTTTGTCTTTGCGACGCTCGAGCCGTCGGTGGCTGCTTATCACCTGGCGTTTCATCCCAACGGCGACCTGTACGTGTCGGGGCCGACAACTTCCAGCTTCGATCGCGTCTATCGCATCACGCCGGGCGGCGAAGTAAACGTATTTTTCCGCGGACTGGGCCGGCCACAAGGGCTGGCGTTTGACCGCGATGGCAATTTGTTTGTGGCTGCGTCTTATCAGGGCTGGCGAGGAATCGTGCGCATCGACGCGCAGGCGCACGCGGACATTGCGCTGAGCGGCTCGGGCTTGGTGGGCCTGGCGCTGCAATCCTCCGGGCGCGCGATTCTAGCCACCAGCGGCGCGCTTTTCACGCTGGATTGGGACGTGCGCGGCCTGCCGCTCGTCGGATCATTGAGCTGATGAAAGCAGAGATCATCGCTGTTGGTTCGGAACTGCTGACTCCGGACCGCATGGATACCAACTCGCTGTTTCTCACCGAGGAACTCAACAAGCTCGGCATCGAGGTCGTTCGCAAGACGATTGTGGGTGACGACCGCGAATTGCTGGCGGAAGCGTTCCGCGATGCGCTCGAGCGTGTGCCGCTGATCCTGGCGAGCGGCGGGCTCGGGCCCACCGAAGACGACCTGACGCGCGAAACGGTTGCGGACCTCCTCCATCGCAAGCTCATCTTGAATGAAGCCATCCTCAAATACATCGAAGGGCGTTTCCACCAATTGGGCCGGGAAATGCCCGCGGTAAATGTGCGGCAAGCTATGGTGCCCGAGGGTGCGGAAGTGCTGGAGAATCCGCGCGGCTCCGCGCCGGGCTTGTGGTTGGAAGACAAGGGGTGGTGCATTGCGCTGCTGCCCGGGCCGCCGCGCGAGCTGAAGCCGATGTATCACGAGCAGGTTCTGCCGCGGCTGGAGAAAAAGCGTTCGGGCGTTCGCATGTTTCACCGCGAGTTGCGTGTTGCGGGAATGGGAGAGTCCGCACTTGAACAGCGGATCAAGCCGATTTATACGCGCTACTCCGACGTGCACACAACGATCCTTGCAGCGCCAGGCGAAATCCAGATCCATCTGCGAATGTGGACCGACAACGCCATGCAAGCACAACAAACGCTGGATGAAGTCGTGCAAAGTTTCGAGCTGGCATTGACCGACCGGATTTACTCGAAAGATGGCTCTTCGATGGAGGAAGTGATTGCGCAACTGCTCAGGACAAACCAGGCGACGATTTCCGCGGCGGAAAGCTGCACCGGAGGCTTGCTGGCCGAGCGGCTGACCAGCATTGCGGGCAGCTCGTCGTATTTTCTTGGAGGCGTGGTTTGCTACAGCAACGATTTAAAAACCTCGTGGGCGAATGTGCCGGCGGAGCTGATCCAATCGAAAGGCGCGGTGAGCAGCGAAGTAGCGAAGGCGCTGGCAGACGGCATCCGGCGCAGCGTGGGGAGCACGCTCGGGGTGGGCATTACAGGGATTGCCGGGCCCGGCGGCGGCAGCGAAGAAAAACCGGTTGGGACCGTACACATTGCCTTGTCGCACGCGGGCGGAATGAAAGAGCGCGGCGTGCGCTTTCCTGGAGACCGGGAAGCGATTCGCTGGCACGCGTCCCAGCTTGCGCTCGACATGGTGCGTCTCCATTTTCTCTACAACGGCGGAGAACCGCCAAGCCAAGGCGCAAAAAGGTCCTAAGCTGTGCGCCTCTTCGTCGCGCTGGAAATTCCTTCCGCGGTACGGCAAAATCTCGCAACCTTGCTGAATTCGTTTCGATCTGTCACCAAGGAACCACGCTGGGTGCGTGCGGAAAATCTTCACGTCACTTTGAAATTCCTGGGAGAAGTCGCTGAAGGAAAGATCGACGCGATCCGCAGCGGACTCGGTGAGATTCGCTCCGACAAGCCTGTGGCTCTGGAGTTTCGCGGCCTGGGATTTTTCCCCAATGAAAAGCACCCGCGAGTTTTCTGGGTAGGCATGGAAGCATCACCGAATCTGAAGACGCTGGCGGGAGACATCGAAGGAGCAATGGAGAAGCTCGTGATTCCACGCGAGAAGCGGGAGTTTTCTCCTCATCTGACGCTGGCCCGATTCGAACGCCCACGCCTGCCGAAAGCGCTGGGCAAGCTTATCGCAGAGAATCAAGAACGCGCGTTTGGCTCGCTACACACGAACGAATTTCACTTGATTCAAAGCAAGCTGAAACCTGGCGGGGCGCAGTACACTACGGTCGCAACTTTCCAGTTCACCTCAAATGTGGAATAACATCGCTTGGTGGCGTCACACATCTCGAATGACTCTTCTTGCGATCCCCATCGCCGCCTACCTGCTGGGCTCAATTCCCTTTGGATTGCTTCTGACGCGAGCGTTCGGACGCGGCGACGTTCGCAAAGTGGGCAGCGGAAACATTGGAGCAACGAATGTCGCGCGCGCGGCAGGGTTGCTGGCAGGCGTATTTACCTTGGTGCTCGACGTGGCCAAAGGCGCGGGCGCGGTCTTACTGGCGGAAAGACTTTCGAACGACAGCGCAACCTGGATGATGATCGCAGCATTTGCTGCATTGCTGGGGCATTGCTTCCCAGTTTGGCTGAAGTTTAAAGGCGGCAAAGGAATCGCCACGGCGGCGGGAATGTTTCTGGTTTTGTCGCCGCCTGCATGCCTCTCAGCCGTCGTTTTGTTCCTTCTCGTCGTAGTTTTCTGGAGGTACGTTTCGCTCGGTTCGGTCTCCGCAGCTGCTGCGATGCCGCTCCTGATTTACTCTCTTTGGGCGCCGCGCCACGCACCGCCGGTAGCGGTTATGATTGGATCTCTGGCGGCAGCCCTGCTCATCATTTACAAACATCGCGGAAATTTGCAGCGGCTCGTCGAAGGAACCGAACCAAAATTCTCTTTTTCCAAGAATAAGGGCGGGGAATGACCCGAATCGCTATTCTCGGAGCGGGAAGCTGGGGAACGGCGCTCTCCGTCGTATTGTCGCGCGCGCGCAAGCCACACGAGATTTCGCTTTGGGCGCGCAACGCGGAGCTTGCGGCAACGTTGCAGCGTCAGCGCGAAAACACCACGTATCTGAAAGGCGTCCGATTACTGGACAGCATTCACCCTACTCACGATATGAAGAAGGCGCTGACTGGCGCGCATATCGTAATCGGCGCGATACCCTCCGTACACGCGCGCGCGGTTTACACACAAGGTCTTCCATCTATCTGCCAAGAGATGGTCTTTGTAAGCGCCACGAAGGGGCTCGAACCTGAAACGCACTTGCGCATGAGCCTGGTCCTCGCTCAGGTTCTTGCAAAAGCGGGGGCGGCAGAGCCGTCTCAGCGTATCACCGTTCTTTCCGGCCCGTCGTTTGCCACGGAAGTTGCGCGCGGCGAGCCGACCGCGGTAGTTCTCGCGGCGCAGGATCCATCCCTCTCCGCCCTGTTGCAGGAAGAACTTTCCGGACCATCCTTCCGCTTGTATATCAACGACGACGTGCTAGGCGTGGAACTGGCCGGAGCCATGAAAAACGTGATGGCCATCGCCGCGGGAGCCTGCCAGGGACTGGGACTCGGCTCGAATCCCCTGGCGGCGTTAATCACGCGCGGCCTCGCGGAGATGATGCGCCTCGCGGCTGTGCTCGGAGCGCGCCCGGAAACCCTAAGCGGTCTGGCAGGACTGGGCGATTTGGTCTTGACGTGCACCGGAGCGCTCAGCCGTAATCGTCACGTTGGCATGGAACTCGGCAAAGGCCGCAGGCTCCCAGAAATCCTTGCAGAAATGCACATGGTCGCGGAAGGCGTGGACACCGCCGCCCCGCTTCTGGCATTGGCGCGCGAACACGGCATCGAGATGCCCATTACGGAGCAGGTGGATGCCATTTTGCACCGCGAACAATCGCCCAAGGACGCCATTCGCGAAATCATGGATCGGCCACTAAAGCGCGAATAACCCTGATAAATTGGCCCTCGACGGCCATTTTTCTTCCCTTAGTACTAAAGTCCTAGTTGCAGTTGCGAGACGCCCCGCCTTACTTGTCCCCCCGTGACCGCCGTCTCACCCTAAAATTTAGAGTTAGATGCCGCCCACCGCTCAATCCCTTTGGGCCCTTTGGAAACGCCTGCGCTCAGGGCATGTGCGCATTCTTTGGCTTGTCTTGGGCGCGCTCTTGATGGTCAGCGTCCTCCCCTTGGGCCTCTATCACCGCCTCGTTCTGCAGCTTAGCCAGGACAAATTGGTGGATACCGAGCGCCTGCAGCAGGCGGACCTGGTGCGTTCCCTGGCGCAAGAAATCCAGCACTTTGAATCTAACCTCACCGAGCAGCTGATGAGCGAGCGGCAGATTATGGATCTCACTGACGTCATCAAAGACGTCGAAGATCCCGCCGCGGAACCCAAAGTGACCCACCTGCTCCAGAATTTCGTCGAAAGCAATCCGAGCACGTTCCTTTACCTGACGGCCGTGGGCAAATCCGGTCGAGGGACAAAAGCATCGCAGGGAAATTTCCAGGCCGAACAAGATCCCTTCGTGGCCAAGGCGCTTCAGCGCGCGTTTGTCACTTGCCTGCAGTCGCAACAACTCCAGGTCACCAAGTTTCGCAGCGATCCGCTGGCGCTGGTGCCGGATAACCGGCCGGCGTTTGTGATAGCGGTTCCTCTGAAGGATGCCAATGACAATTTCACGGGCATGCTTGCAGCGGTTGTCTCGCTGGACTCCATCCTTCACCGGTTACAGGACGCCAGTGTGCGTGGCCGATCTGTTTTTATCGTGGACCACAACGGCCACATCGTGGCGCATCATGACACCACGAATTTTGTTCCCGGCGCGGATGCACGCGGCAACCCCCTGGTCGACCAGGTGCGCGCGCTCCCACAGGACCTTCGCAATACCGAGACGATACGGTTCTCCGAAACCGTCAAGAAACGCTCCGTCGAAATGATCGGCACGTACAGCACGTTTCCCGAACTTAACTGGGCCGTGATCGCAGAGCGCCGCCTGGACGCAGCGGAAAGCGACACCGGTGTTGATGACCTGAACCGCCAAGCCTTGTTGTTTGCCGCAATCGTGGTCCTTGCCGCCATCGTTGTCGGATATTTCTTCGCTGTGGGCATCAGCGGGCCCATCCGCGGACTCGCCGCGTCAACGCGCGCCATCAGCCGCGGCGAATTCCATCAGCGGTCCGTGGCGCGAGGCGCGCTGGAAATCAGCGAGCTTGCCGAAAATTTCAACAAGATGGCCGGCGACATCGAGGAATTCATCGAGAAGCTGAAAGAAGCCGCGGAAGAAAACCGCGAACTGTTCATCGGCTCGATTCGCATGCTCGCTGCAGCCATCGACGAAAAGGACCCGTATACGCGCGGTCACTCCGGCCGCGTCGCGAAGTATTCCACGCTGATCGGACAGGAACTTGGGCTCTCCACGGAAGAACTCGACAAGCTACGCATTTCCGCGCTGCTGCACGACGTCGGAAAAATCGGCGTCGAAGACCGCGTCCTGAAAAAGCCCGGCGCGCTCACTCCCGAAGAGTTCGGCTTGATGAAGCAGCACACCGTCAAAGGCGCGAACATCATGCGCCCGGTTTCGCAACTGAAGGAAGTGCTGCCCGGCATCGAACTGCACCACGAGCACATCGATGGACGCGGCTACCCGTATGGATTGTCAGGCCCGCAAATTCCACTGATGGCGCGCATCATTGGCGTAGCCGACACGCTCGATGCCATGACCACCAACCGCCCCTACCAAACCGCCATGGATCTCGACTACGCGATGGAGAAGATTCGCGGCTTGGCCGGGACGAAGTTCGACCCGGTCGTCGTGACCGCGCTCGAATCCGCCGTGCAGCACGGCAAACTGCGCCTCAGCGCCGTCGAAGTCCACGTCTAGCAGTCCTCTCCTTCGCCGCTTCTGCAAATGTCTTGGCCCCCAGGGTGCCGGAATGCGTATCTGCTACAATTTCATGTCGTGCTGAGTGGATGGCGCGGAACTGTATGATCTCCCTGTTTGGCAAAAACGAGCCGGAACCGACGTTTCTCGAGAAGCTGAAGAACTCCGTCAGCAAGACGAAGGCGGCGCTCTCCGAAACGGTAGACACGATTTTTCTCGGCGAGCGCAAGATCGACCCTTCTCTCCTCAAGAATCTGGAGACCGCGCTGCTTTCCACAGACCTCGGCGTCAAGCCCACGCGCGAAATCCTCGACGCCGTCCGCGAAAAACTGGACCGCAACGCCCTCTCCGACGCCGCTCAGCTCAAGCGCGAAATCAAATCGCACATTCTGCGCATCCTGAATGCCTCGGCAAAACCTGACGCCGCCGGCGCTAGCGGCATTTCACCCTCACCCAACGGCACAGGGACGCGCGTGATCTTCATCGTGGGCGTCAACGGGGCAGGCAAAACCACCAGCATCGGCAAGCTGGCGAACCGGCTGCGCCAAGAGAACCGCAGCGTGGTCCTTTGCGCCGCGGATACCTTTCGCGCTGCCGCCATCGAGCAACTTGAAATCTGGGCCCAGCGCAACGACGTGGAAGTCGTCAAACAAAAGTCCGGAGCCGATCCTGCCGCTGTCGTTTACGACGCCATGGCCGTCGCCAAAGCGCGCTCGGCCGACGTCGTTATCGTTGACACTGCGGGTCGCCTGCACACGAAATCCAATCTGATGGCCGAACTCGAAAAAATGAAGCGCACTGCCGCCAAAGTGATCCCCGGCGCGCCGCACGATGTTCTGCTGGTTCTTGACGCGACCACGGGACAAAACGGCCTCGCGCAAGCCCGCGAATTCACCTCGACCGTCGGCGTAACAGGCATCATCCTCACCAAGCTTGACGGCACGGCCAAAGGCGGCATCGTCGTCGCCATTTCGCGCGAACTGGGCCTGCCGATTCGTTTTGTCGGGACCGGCGAACAGATCAACGATTTGGTTCCGTTCGACGCCGAAGCGTACGCGAATTCCCTTTTCGATTAGATCGTGAACGAACACGACATTCGCTTCATGGAGAACGGGCACGCGGGGCAACTCTTTACGTGACGCTCGAGCCCTGCAGCCGCACTGGACGCACCGGCCCCTGCACCGAAGCGATTATTTCAGCCGGTGTGCAGCGTGTCGTCGCCGCCATCGAAGATCCGAACCCGCTCAATGCCAGCCGCGGTTTCGAGCGCCTCGGCCTCGCTGGCATAGAAATCGTCAGGGACATTGGCGAAGAAGAAGCTCGCCGGCTCAACGAACCGTTTGCCCGCTGGATTCGCACCAAGAAGCCCTTCGTCACGCTGAAGTCCGCACTGACTCTCGATGGCCAGCTGGCTTTGCCGCAATCCGGAAAGAAAGGAGCAGGAGGGATCGGCAAACGTGATGGCCAGGAATGGATCACGTCCGAAGAGTCCCGCGCTGAAGTTCACCGCATGCGTCATGCGTCGGATGCCCTGCTTACCGGAATCGGCACGATTCTTGCCGACGACCCGCTGTTCACGGATCGTAGCGGCTTGCAGCGCCGCAGACGCCTCTTACGTGTGGTTCTCGATTCAACGCTACGCTTGCCGCCGAAATCACGCATCGTCGAAACGGCAGATGACGATCTCCTCGTGTTTACCGCTGCTTCTCTAGAGTCGCCCAAGGCGCGGAAACTACAAAACGCGGGAATCGAAATCGTACAAGTGAAAGCAAAGGGAGCCCGCGTCGATTTGCAAGCGGTTCTCGCTGAACTGGGGCGGCGTGAAATCCTCAGCGTTTTGCTGGAGGCAGGCCCCACGCTTAACGGCGCCGCACTGGCCACAGGCATCGTTCACAGGCTTTTTCTCTTCTACGCGCCCAAAATCGCCGGTCAGAATCGTGTTCCCTTTGCGCTCGCGCCAGGCCTTGCTCTTCCTCCGCTGCGCAACATCCGTACACAGGGATTTGGCCCCGACATCGCGTTCGAAGCCTATCTGTGCGACGCTTTTCGGAATTGACTTGGCCATCCGCCGCGAACATACTTTTTATCAAGTCCGTTTACGATTTTGTGTCCTCGGTTTTGCATTTCTGTGTCCGTGAAGGAGTGGACCTCATGCGCCGCATTCCGATTCTTCTGGCCGTCTTGATTTGTTCTGCTTCTCCGCGCTTGGCCGCCCAGGAACACCACCACGAACTCTCTGCCCAGGAGGTAGGATCAGTCCAGTTCGCGACTTCATGCTCGAGGATGGTTGAGCTGAGTTTCGACCGCGCTGTCGCCTTGCTCCATTCTTTTCAATATGAGCAGGCTAGGGAAGCTTTCACCGAAATCTCGAAGCAGGATCCCTCCTGCGCCATGGCGCAGTGGGGCGTGGCCATGTCGCACTACCACGGGTTATGGAAGAACGGCGACACCACAGCAGGCAGGCTGGCGCTCAAGAATGCCCAACGGATTGCAGATTCCAACCCTGCCACCACGGCCCGCGAAAAAGCATATATTGACGCCCTCTCAACAGTGTATGCAGAAGACGGCAAGGACGCTCCCTCCTATGACCGTGTTTTCGAGAAAAGGATGGCAGTATTGCAAGCCGCTTATCCTCACGATGATGAAGCCGCCATTTTTCACGCGATTACGCTCTACATCGTTGCGCCCAAAACGGACAAGACCTTCGCAAATCAGCGCCGTTGCGGCGAAATCCTCGAACCCCTCTTCCCCAAGCATCCCCACCATCCAGGCATTGCGCACTACATCATCCATTGCTATGACAACGCTGTTCTCGCGGAGAAGGGCCTTCCTGCAGCGCGCTTGTACGCGAAAATCGCCCCGGCTTCCGCCCACGCCAATCACATGCCTTCGCACCTTTTCACGCGCGTCGGCTCGTGGGATGAATCCATCAGCTCGAACATCAAATCGGCGCAGCTCGCGGCCGCGGCCGAACCTACTTCGCAGAACGGTGAGGCGCGCGACCAGCATCTTCATACCATGGATTATCTGGAGTATGCCTATCTGCAAAGTGGCCGCGTGAAGCATGCCATGGTCGTGCTGGATGAAATGAACGCTTTGTCGCACATTTCCGGCCTGACTTTGACCGGCGACTACGCACTTGCTGCAATTCCTGCGCGGGCGGCGATTGAACTTGGCAACTGGCAGGAGGCCAGCACGTTGACTGTGAGAAAAGGTGCCGTGCAATGGGCGGAGGCAATCACCTGGGCCGCTATCGGCGAAGGCAGTGCGCGCGCTGGAAATCTCGAACGCGCCGCCAACGCCGAGCAAACGCTCGCGGCGCTCCGCGATGCGACTTCGAAACTGAATAATACGTATTGGGCGAACCAGATTGAGGTGCAACGTCGCGAGGTTGCTGCTTGGATGGCCGAAAAAGCTGGAAACAAAGCCGACGCATTTTCCAAAATGCGCTCCGCCGTGGAGTTGGAAGAAAGCATGGATAAAGACGCGGTAACGCCGGGAGCCGTCACGCCCGCCCGGGAAATGCTGGCGGAACTGTATTCCCTGGAAAATCAGCCCAGGGAATCTCTCGCTGAATATGAAGCCGTTCTCACGGTGGCCCCGAACCGCTTCAATGCCGTTTATGGAGCCGCTCGCGCCGCGGAAGCCTCCGGTAACAACGAGGTCGCCAAGCGCTACTACCAAAAGCTGACCGAAATCTCCCCTAGCGACGAGCGCCCCAAAGCGCCAGTCAAAGTCGCTTCTTCATCCTCGAACTAAGGCTGAATCAAAAGTCGAGGTTGTTCCCCGCCAACACCTGTCATTTCGACCGAAAGACGGCGTCTTTCGCCGTCCCGCGGTTGAGAACTTCTTCGTCTCCGTGCAGTTTTTGCTCGGAGATGTTTCTCTTCGATTTTCGATTTCGGCTCTACTCCTTTATGCGCAGCACTGCCGCCCCGGGGATCGCATCATTCTTCAGCGCATTAAGCGCGCGATTCGCATCGCGCAACGAAAAAACCTGCGCGTGCGTCCGAATCGGAATCTCCGCCGCAATGCGAAGAAAATCCTCACCATCCTGCCGCGTATTGTTCGCCACGCTCCGAATCACTCTCTCTTGATACAGCAAATCGTACGGGAACGAAGGAATCGGGCTCATGTGAATTCCTCCAAGCACCAGCACCCCGCCTTTTTTCAGCGCCTTGAGCGCTGCGGGAACGATCTCTCCCGCAGGTGCAAAAACAATTGCTGCGTCCAACCTCTTCGGCGGTTCATCAAACGTGCTGCCGGCCCACGCGGCTCCTAATTCCAACGCCAACTTCTGATGCCGCGCGTCGCGAGTTGACGCATAGACTTCCACCTTCCAATGTCGCGCTACTTGAATGGCCACGTGCGCAG
>WNGK01010431.1_pt1 | contig 10893 bp, 11 predicted proteins | sample 5400601 | NCBI WGS metagenome assembly WNGK01 (sample SAMN13153376, study PRJNA577476) | soil metagenome | isolation source: 60 cm soil or saprolite under Garry oak tree replicate 1 | place: USA:California | collected 2016-06-15
CGCCGCCGGTCGACCAGCGGGATGGTCCGGCGGGTGGACCGGGCCGAGATGGCCCCGACCGGCCATGCGGTCACGGCCTCCTCGAAGCCGCGCGCCTGCAGGGTTCGGGGCGGGCCGAACTCCACGGCGTGCTGGGTGAGCTGCCAGGTGGTCTCGCCCACCAGGACCTCGCCGGGCTCGGCGGCCTGCTGGAGCCGGGCCGCCAGGTTCACCGGAGCGCCGGAGACCAGGAGCTGGTCCGCTGGCCCCGAGCCCGTGGCCACGGCCCCCGAGTTGATCCCGACCCGCACCTCGAGCGGCATGGCCAGCCCGAGCTCCTCGCCCAGCCGGACGGTTCGATCCCGGATCACCAGGCCGGCCCGCACGGCCCTGAGGGCGTCGTCGTCATGGGCGTGCGGGAGGCCGAACACCGCCATGGCGGCGTCGCCGACGAACTTCTCCGCGCGCCCCCGGAGGGATTCGAGCTCCATCGAGACCATGCGGAAGAAGGCCGCCATGACCTCCCGGAACCGTTCGGCGTCGAGCCGCGTGGCCAGCTCGGTGGATCGGGCGAGGTCGGCGAACAGGATGGTGACGACCTTTCGCTCCTCGGTCACCATGGCGGCCACGGGTGCCCCGCACCGGGGGCAGAACCGGGCGTCCTCGGGCAGCGGCGCGCCGCAGCGATCGCACGTCAGGGGAGGCACAGACCAAGGATACGGGCACCCGCCGACACGAAGAGGGGCCGGCCCCGCGGCCCGCCCCTCGGTCGTTTTCGTGCTGCTCGGACTACCCTGTGGTGGTACCGGCCTGCTCCTTCATGCGGTCGAGGCCGTCGTTCGCCCCGATCCGGTCCGCGTGGCCGTTCTCGGTGATGACCCTGGCCGCCATCCCGGCATGGAGGTCGCCGCCCGAAGCGGGCTTGCAGTCCAGCAGGACCCGGGTCGAGTCGTCGTAGGACGCGGTCACGCTCTGGCCGTCCCTTCGAAGCACGGTGATGCCGCCGTTCCCGACGTTCGTGATCATGCCCTGGTCCACCTGGACGTGCTTCGTGCTGCCGTCGACGAACGTGACGGTGAGGTCGGCGTGCACCGGCCTCAGGAGGTCGGCGCAGGGCCCGGCCGGGGTTCCGTCGGCGCCGAGGGCGTCGGCCGCGCCGGAGACTGCGGTGCCGTCGGTCGTCTTGGGGTCGTGGGCCCGGATGTAGACGGCGGACCCGTCCTGCTGCACCACCAGGGCCCGCTCCCCCGCCTGGAGGTCGGCCAGCGTGGCCCGCTGCCGGTTGTCCCGGACGCAGGTCGAATCCGTGGCCTGGACGGTTACGGCCTTCCCGTCGGCCCGTTGAAGCGTGACCGACCCGTTCCCGGCCGCGGAGATCTTCCCCAGGTCGGCCGAGAGCTGCTTGGTTGAGCCGTCGGTGAACGTGACGGTCCCGTCCGCGTGGACGATCCGCTCGCGCCCTCCCAGGTCCTTGCCGGAGGCCGTCAGCGGCTTGGGCGCGGCGTCGCCGGCGGCGAACACCGCCTGGCCCACGAAGAGCCCCCCCACGATGAGGGCGCCCGCGGCCGCCACCGCTCCGACGGCCCTTCCGATGGTCTTCATCCCGATCCCTCCTTCTCCCAACGGTATCCCGGAAGGATCGAAGGCACCCGAAAGCCGCCGGTGATGCGAACGTGAGCCGAACGTAAAGGTTCGGGCTCAGCCGAGGGCCTCAGCCGGGGCCGGATTCGGCCTGGGGCCTGGCGTACTCGATGATCTGGACGGTGTTCCCGTCGGGGTCGTGGAAGCTGGCGAACCGGGCGTAGCCCTGCACGTCGCCCTCGTGGCCGAATTCGATCCCCTTCTCCTCGAGCAGGGCCCTGGCCCGGTCGAGGTCGTCCACCGAGAACACCGCGGTGGCGCCGCCGGGCTGCACCGGCCGGCCCTCCAGGGCCCCGTGGAGGGCGAACATCCGCCCGCCCGCGTCGAAGACGGCCCAGCTCTCGCCGTCCCGGCGGACCAGCCGCAGCCCCAGGACATCGGCGTAGAAGCCCACCGCCCGGTCCATGTCGGCCGTCCAGTAGTAGACGTGGTCGAGCTCGTTCACCACCGGGTCGGTCATCGCTGTCGCGGAGTCTAGCCGAGGCGGCTCAGAGCTCGACCCTGGTCTTCGCCGGGAGAAGCTCCATGGCCACCGCCCGCAGGGTTCGGCCTGCCGGGGAATCCGGGAGGCGTTCGGGATCCAGGGACACGTCCATGACCAGCACCCCCGGCGCATCGTGCCGTGACTCCACCCCGAGGTCGGTCATCAGTGTTCGCATGGCCAGGTTGTCCTCCAGCACGAACGCTCGGAACTTCGTGATCCCGGCAAGCCGGGCCGTCCCGGCCAGCATCCCGAGCAGCAGCGTGCCGAGGCCCTTGCCGTGGTAGTCGTCGACCACGGTGATGGCCACCTCGGCTACATCGGGTTCGGCCTCCAGCCGGATGTACCGCCCCACCCCGATCCCGAGGTCGGGCTGCTCGGCCAGCACCGCGACCCAGGCGAAGTGGTCGACGTAGTCGATCTCGGTGAGGTACTTCAACTGGTCGTCGGAGAGCTCCACGATGGGCGCCATGAACCGTCGAAGCCGGGACTCCTCGGACAGGCGGTCGAAGCCGTGCTTCAGCAGGGCCTTGTCGTCCGGGCGGATCGGCCGGACCACGACGGGCGTCGCGTCGCGAAGCCTCGTCCGGACCTGCTCGATGGCGAGCCTGCGCGTCGGCTGCGGCTTTCGCCGGGGCATGCCGGCCTCAGCTCTGGCGGAGGAGCCGGGCCTTCTGGGCCTGGAACTCGTCCTCGGTGAGCACGCCGTCGGTGCGAAGCTGCTGGAGCTTGGCCAGCTCGTCCGCCACCGACCCGGCCGCCGTCGCCGGGGCCTGCGTCTGCGCGGGACCGGGCCCGGCCATCCGCGGCTGGTTGCGTTCACCCAGCTCGTACACGGTCTTTTGGACGCGTTCGGGGTCGCGGATGTGCGAGAAGGTCTCCTGGCCGAACTCCCCCGGCGACTCGATGGTGAGGTCGCCCGCGCCGATCACCCGTTCGAACACGCCCTGATGGAACCGCACGTCGCTGATCTTCTCCAGTGGGATCTCCATCGAACGCTTGGCGATCCAGCCCGAACGGTGGATCAGGCGGTCGGTGGTGACCACGAAGTGCGAGGTGGCCCAGCGGACGATCCTGGGCAGAGGGCCGACGACGAACAGGACCGCCGCCGCGATGGCCACCGCCGCCTTGGCCCAACCGAACCGGGACGGGATCTGGACCAAGCCTACGATGATCCCGGCAAGCAGCAACGCTGAGACGAACACCGGGCCCGCCAGGGCGATCCAATGCGGCCGGAGGTCGAGGACGAGCTCCTCACCCTCGGACAGGAGCCGGCGCGGAAAGGCCACCTGGGGACGGTACCCCGGGGCCGGGGGCCCGGCAAGGAGCATCCCCCTGCGTCCCGAGCTCCCGCCTTTGGGCGGCCGGGGGGGCCTGGGCGCGGTCGACCTCGCCCCTTGGCCGAACACTTCGGCGTTCTGTGGGTCAGAGATTGCCCCTTGGCCGATCCCTGACCCAAGGAATGGGGAATCGCCTCCGCGGGCTGGCCGGAACGGGCCAGGTCAGTCCAGATGGACGATCTCCCCGAACGTGATCCGTCGTTCGCCGTGGGTCGTTCGGAGCACCAGGTCTCCGGAGGGACCGATGTCCTCGGCCACGCCCTCCACCGTCGTGCCTGACGAGACCTGGGCTCGAACGGTCCGCCCGATGGTGGCGCACCTCCGGCGGTAGGGGTCGATCACGTGGCTGTCGAGGCCCGCGGCGCAGAGAGCGGCCAGCTCCCGCAGGTACTCGCGGAGCAAGGCCAGAGCGTCGGGGCGGCCGCCCTCCAGGGCGACGCTCGTGGCCGCCTCGTGCAGCTCCTGGGGGAAGTCGGCCCGCCGCTGCCAGAGGTTCACCCCCGCGCCGATCACGACGTGATCCAACCGGCTTCCGGCGAACGCCGCCTCGGCCAGGATCCCGGCGAGCTTTCGGCCTCCCACCACGACGTCGTTCGGCCACTTGCATCGGGCCTGCACCCCACAGGCCGAACCACAGGCCCGAACCATGGCCACGCCTGCGGCCAGCGACAGGAGGGGGGCCCGTTCGGCGGGCACGGATGGGCGAAGCAGCACGGACACCAGCAGCGACTGCCCCGGCTTCGACACCCAGGTTCGGCCCAGCCGGCCCCGCCCGGCGAGCTGCTCGCCGGCAACCAGGACCGTCCACGCGGGCGCGGCTTCCGAGGTCTGGCGCAGGAGGTCGGCGTTCGTGGAGCCGGTCACCTCGACGAAGCGCGCCGGCGCGTCGATGCCGGAGTCACGCACGGCCTGGGCTACCGTATGCTCCGTGATCGGTTCGAGCTGGGGAGCCATGCCCATGACGAACGCATCATCCCGCAGGGGCGGGGCCGGGAGCCGGAGGGCCCGTGGCTGAGATGCGCCTCCTGGTGGCGAACCGCGGCGAGATCGCGGTTCGGATCATCCGGACCTGCCGGGAGATGGGGATCCCCACCGTCGCGGTGTACTCCGACGTGGACCGGGAGGCCCTCCACGTGGAGGTGGCCGACGACGCCTACCACCTCGGGCCGGCCGCTCCCTCCGAGTCCTACCTGAACGTCGAACGGATCCTGGATGCCGCCAAGCGGGGCCGGGCCACCGCGGTCCACCCGGGCTACGGGTTCCTGGCGGAGAGCGCCGACTTCGCCCGGGCGGTCCGCGACGCCGGCCTGACCTTCGTGGGGCCGCCGCCCGAGGCCATGGACCTCATGGGCGACAAGCTGGCCGCGCGCAAGACCGCCCAGCGCGTGGGCGCCCCGATGGTCCCCGGCACCCTCGACCCGGTCACGCCGGAGCAGGCGCTGGCCGAGGCCGCACGGGTCGGCTTCCCCATGGTGGTGAAGGCGGCGTTCGGCGGGGGCGGCAAGGGCATGCACCTGGTTCGAACCGCCGAGGAGCTCGCTCCGACCGTCGAGCGCAGCGCCCGCGAGGCGAAGGCGTACTTCGGCCGGCCCGAGGTCTACATCGAACGCCACGTCGAACGGGCCCACCACGTGGAGGCGCAGATCCTGGCCGACGACCACGGCAACGTGTCGTTCCTGGGCGAGCGCGACTGCACCCTGCAGCGTCGCTACCAGAAGCTGGTCGAGGAGTCGCCCTCGCCGGTGGTGACCAGGACGCTGCGGTCCCTGATCGCGGAGGCCGCCACGGCCATCGCCAAGGCGTGCGGGTACCGGAACGCGGGGACCGTGGAGTTCCTGGTGGACGAGGAGGGCGGCTTCTCCTTCATGGAGATGAACACTCGCCTGCAGGTGGAGCACCCGGTGACCGAGCTGTGCGATGGGCTCGACCTCGTTCGGCTCCAGCTGCTGGTGGCCATGGGCGAACGGCTCCTGGTCGAACCCCAACCGCGCGGCCACGCCATCGAGTGCCGGATCAACGCCGAGGACCCCTACCGGGACTTCCTCCCCGGGCCCGGCCTGATCAGCGGCTTCCGTCCGCCCGGCGGGCCGTTCGTTCGGCTGGACACCGGGTTCACCGAGGGGAGGCGGATCTCCGGGGACTACGACTCGCTGTTCGCCAAGCTCATCGTGTGGGGCGAGGACCGCGAGCAGGCCCGCCGCCGGATGCTTCGGGCGCTCGACGAGTTCGAGGTCGAGGGCATCCCCACCACCATCCCGTTCCACCAGTGGGTGTTACAGACCGAGGAGTTTCGTAACGCGACGGCGCACACCCGGTGGGTCGAACAGGCCCTCGAGGCCGGGGAGTTCAAGCGTCCGGAGGAGCTCGCGGGCGGCTTCGGGAGCAGCCTGGGACCCACCCGCCCCCTGCATCTGGTGGTGGAGGTGGACGGCCACCGGGTCCCGGTGAAGGTGTGGGGCGACGAGGTTCGAACTCCCCCGCCCGCCCCGGCGGCGGGCGCGGCCGGGCACCACGGTGGAGCGGGGGTGATCGCCGCCCCCATGCAGGGGACGATCCTCGAGGTGAAGGTGGCCGAAGGCCAGCAGGTGGCGGCGGGCGAGGTGGTGGCCATCCTCGAGGCCATGAAGATGGAGAACCACATCGCGGCGACGGTGGAGGGCACGGTCGCCGAGATCGTCGTCTCGAAGGGCCAGGCCGTCGAGACCGGTCAGCCCCTGGTCGTCATCGAATAGGGCGGCCCCTCGCGACGGGCTACCGGGTGGCATGTTTGCGGTCGTGGGGATGCTCCTCGACGAACTGCCACGGGTAGCGTCGTCGCATCCGCCACTTCACGAGCTTCCACCGAGCCCAGTGCAGTGGATGGCGCAAGACCGGCGACCTCAGTCGGGACCGAGGCATCCGGCAAGCATTCGACGCGATGGCTGGGGAGGTTCGAGCGTTTCCAACCGATCAGCCTCGACGGCTGGGCCTCCCAGGCCATCTCCTGTGCGCTTTCCTATCCACCGGCGGTCGCCCCGCGTTCGGCTTCGATGGTCTGGCGGAGGCCGGTCGCCAGTTCCCTCGGGGCGTAGCCCAGCTCCCGGCGGGCCTTCTCGTCGGTGGCCCAGTAGGTCACGCCGTCGGCGGCCCTGATCAACTCGCGGAGGTTCGGCCCCATCCCGGCGAACCTCGCCACCAGCGGCCACACGGGGATCGACGCCTTCGCCACAACCGGGGGAAGGGTGAACCGGGGCGGCTTCCTCCCGTACAGCGTCGCGGCCGTGACGATGGCCTCGCGGACGCTGGTGAGCTGTCCGCCCAGCACGTAGGTCTCCCCCACGCGCCCCCGGTCGTGGGCCAGCAGGATCCCGTCGGCTGCGTCCTCCACGTGGACGAAGTTGAACCCCGTGTCCGGGAACACGAACATCTTGAGCCGGCCCTTTCGGAGCTGCTCCAGGAAGTTCGCCAGGTCGGACTGGTCGCCCGGCCCATAGATGCCCCCCGGCATCACGATGATGGCCGGGGCCCCCGCCGCGATCCGTTCCTTCACCACCTCGTGCGCGAGGTACTTCGTCTCGTCGTACAGGCTCAGCCAGTCCCCCGGCCGGCGGACGAACATCTCGTCGACGACCTTCCCGTGCGTGTTGCCGAACGCCCCGACGGTCGAGACGTAGACGATCCGCTTCACCCCGGCCGAGGCCGCGGCGTCCATGACCCGTTCGGTCCCCCGGACGTTCGCCTCGATCATCTCCTCACGCATCGAGGCGGGGACGCCCACCTTGTACATCGCGGCGACGTGGAAGACGGCGTCGGCTCCGGCCGTGCCGGCAGAGAGCGCGGCCTCGTCGCCCAGGTCGCCCGGGACCATCTCGCACCTCAGCTCCTGCAAGCCGGAGGCCCTCGACGGCGAACGGACCAGCGCCACCACCTCGTCGCCCCGTTCGCGCAGCTTGCGGGCCAGCACCCCGCCCAGGAAGCCGGTGGCCCCCGTGACGAACGCCCTCATCGGCCCGCCGCCTTCTTCAGGAACAGGTCCACCGCATCCAGATACGCATCCTGCTCCTCCACGAACGTCATGTGGGCGCTGTGTTCGAACACCACCAGCCGGGCGTTCGGGATGCCCGCGGCAATGACCTCGGCGCCCTCGACCACACACGTCCGGTCGTGCCGGCCCGCCAGGACCAGGACCGGCTGGGTGACCCCGCCGAGGCGATCCTCGACCTCGATGCCGCCGTAGCCCCGCGCGGCGAAGTGACGGATCACGTCCGGGGCGAACACGGCGCCGACGGTTCGGCGTTCGAACTCCTCGATCCTGGGGTCGAGCGGGTCGGCGAAGTGGAACGGCAACTGGTCGTGGAGCCACCGGGCGAAGTCCTCCTGGGTCTGCAGGGTGGCCTCCTCGTCCCAGGACCGTTGGACCTGCTCCCGGAGCGCCGCCGGCTCGAACGTCTCCAGGTTGCGCTGAACCTGCTCGAGGAAGCGCATCGACGGAAGCCCGCCCGAGACGATCGTCTGGGCGGCGGCGCCCGGCTGGTCCACGGCGTGCTGCAGGACCACGAACGCCCCGAAGGAGTGCCCCAGCGTGGCGTAGCGCTCCAGGCCGAGGGCCCCGGCCAGCGCCGTGACGTCGGCGGCGATCTGCTCGAGCGACCACCTCTCGACCGGCCCGGGATCGGACCGGCCCTGGGCTCGTTCGTCCACCAGCACCACGCGGTGGCCCCGGTCCGCCAGCGGATCGAGGTAGTCGCCGAACTCCCGGTGGTCCAGGCCGGGCCCTCCGTGGAACACCAGGAGGGGATGGCCGTCGTCGGGCCCGAGCTCGACCACGAACAGCCGGATGTCGCCGATGTCGACCAGGCGGCCCTGCGGACGGCTCATGTCGTCGAGGTCGTCGAGGGCTTGGGGGGCTTGGGCGGCGGAGGACCCCACGCCTCCCGGCCGGTCACGGCGATGCCGGCGCCTCGGAGGCCGTAGGTCCGGTTCACCTGCACCATGAGCGCGGTCAGGCGTTCGACGATCCTCGCCATCGACAGCGGCCCGGCGTCGACCCACCGCAGGTTCGGGATCTTCTCCACCAGCCCGCCGATCGTCGCCTTGGCCTCGGCGTCTCCCCCGCACAGCAGGACGTCGCCATCCAGAGGATGGTCCAGCTCCTGGAGGGGCTCGGCCCCGATGGTGTGGAACCCGCTCACCAGCCGGGTGCCCTTCGGGAGCAGGTCCCGGGCCTGCTCCGCGGCCGAACCGGCCCACGGGGTCACGACCTGCCAGGCCCGGCCGCCGACGGCCGTGGCCAACGGCGTGGTGGTGTCGCACACGACCGCGTCGGGCCGCACCGCGCCGGCAATGGACCGGTAGATGTCCGCCTGGGCGGCGTAGGGCACCGTGACGAACACCACATCGCAGCTCGCCGCAGCGGCCTCGTTCGACGTCCCCGCCACGGCAGCGCCCGCGATCTCCGAGGCCCTGGCCCCCGCGGCCGCCCCCCGCTCCTCCGACCGCGAGCCGATCACGATGTCCTCCCCGGCCCGGGCCAGCCTCAGGGCCAGGCCGAAGCCCTCGTCGCCGGTGCCGCCGATGATGGCGATGGCCACCGCGGGCCTCAGCCTCCCCCGCCCACGTCGTCGAGCTCCTCGTCCTCCACCGGCCGGGACAGGTGGCCCCGTTCGTCCTCCAGGCGCTGCCACAGCGATTCGGCCCATTCCCGGATGGCCGGCCACATCCGCCAGAAGTTCTCCTTGGTCACCTCGTTGAACTGGCTGTCCGCATCGGCCGCCGTGATCTTGTCGGCGGTGTGCTCGAGGACGAACACCGCCGTGGTGAAGCCGTATTCGATCTGGTCATCCATCCCCCGGCTCCTCCCCCTGATCGGTGGGCGTCAGTATGCCCGGTGGCGATGGCGGGGCGCTCTCACTCGGGCAGCCGGCCCCGGCTCACGTTGGCGGCCAGCTCGACCCGCGAGCGATATCCGAGCTTCCCCAGGACGCTGCTGACGTGGCGCTCCACCGTGCGGGCGCTGAGGAACAGGGCCTTCCCGATCTCGGCGTTCGTCTTGCCCGCCGCGACCAGCAGGGCCACCTCGCGCTCACGGGAGGAGAGCACGCCCTCCCGGGCCCTGGCTCTGGGCGCCCATGGCGTCGAGGTCATCGATCGCGCGCAGGATGCCGACGCGGTTCCGGCGCAGGCTCGCCGCCTCCAGCCGGAACCGCGCGGCCTCCACGGCCTCCGAGCACCGTTCCGCTGCACGATCGAAGGCCCCCGCCGCTGCCGCCGATCGGCCCCGGGCTGCCAGAACCCGTGCCCTGCTGGCGTCGAGGAGCCAGCCGCCGGCGGGCCACCGGCCGGCCTTGGCCTGGAGGCGAGCGAAGGCCTCCTCGGCCGCGGGAAGGTCGCCCATGGCCACCGCGGAGCGAACCGCCCCCGCCAGGCACCAGATCGAGATCGGATGGTCCTCTGCGGCCGCGCCCTGCAGAAAGCACTCCAGGGCGGATCGGGGGTCACTCCGAGCCTCGAACAGCATTCCCCGAGGTTCCATCGCCCGGAAGTGCTCCCAGGTGCCGGCGGGAGGATCGATGGCCCGGAGGAGCCGCTCGGCGGCGTCGAGCTCTCCGCGGAGGACGTGGCAGTAGGCGAGGGGCGTGATCATCCGCTCCTCCATCTCCGGTCCGCTCCGCGCCGCCATCGACCGGGCCGACAGGAGATAGGCCAGGGCTTCGTCCAGATCCCCGGCGTTCATGCGGGCCGCCCCCACGTTTCCGCGCAACAGTGCCTGCATGCCCGGCGGCACGTCCGGGAGCGTCAGGCCTTCCAGCGCGTACCCCTCGTGGCCGGAGATGTCACCCGCGATCTCGGAGAAGTACGAAAGGTTCAGGTAGGCGAGAGCGGCGTCCGAGGCGAGCCCCGCGCCCCGGGCCATCCGGGCCGCCTCCCTCAGGATGCCCAGCGCCTCCTCGCCGCTTCGCGTCTCCCCCACCGCCAGCCCCAGCCTCGTCAGGGCCCGGGCCTCGAGGATCTCGTCTCCGATGGCGCGGGCGGACCGCAGGCCGCGCTCCGCATGAGGAAGGGCCCGTGCCGGTTGGCCCGAGAAGGCCAGGACCGCGGCGTGGGCGAGCTCGGCCTCGGCCCGGAGCCGAACCGGTGCCGCCGGCATGAGCCCGGCCGCCTCGGCCAGGGCACCCTCCGCGCCCTCGAGGTCGGCCACGTCCTCCCACAGCGCGACGGCGTACCGGGTCAGGAAGGCCAGACGGCCCTCGTCGTCGCTCGACCGCCTGAGGTCGTCCAGGAGCGCGCCGGCCACCCGGCGAGCGTCCTCCCGACCCCCGGATCGGAGCAGGGCGATCACCCTGCCCGCCGCGGCCCGCCGTCCCAGGGCGGGATCCGGCGCACCGGCCGCCAGCGATTCGGCCTCGGAGAAGAGCCGAAGCGCGTCCTCGGCCCCACCCCGGAGCAGCGCCTCGTCCCCCAGCTCGACGTAGG
>WNGK01017507.1_pt1 | contig 10893 bp, 11 predicted proteins | sample 5400601 | NCBI WGS metagenome assembly WNGK01 (sample SAMN13153376, study PRJNA577476) | soil metagenome | isolation source: 60 cm soil or saprolite under Garry oak tree replicate 1 | place: USA:California | collected 2016-06-15
GGCCGTATTCTCGTGAGGCAATCACGCTCCGTTCGTTCGCAATGGGGCAAACGGCAAATCTTGCCGCCGGGCAGAAAAGGGGGCGCCGCCGCGGCTCTGCAATTTGCCAGATACATTGGTAAGATATTGAAATATCTTAACTTTCTTTGTAACTCGGGATGGCCCGGTCCTTGCTGATCGGAAGGTCCAGTTTCATCGCGAGAGGCCGCTCGTGTTCAGCGTCACGTCAGAAGCAGCAGCAAGCCTGTCTTTTCAGGCCACTCCGCCAGGTTCCGCGAGGGCCGATCCATCGCAGGGAAACGATCGTTTCCAGGCGCTGATCGATAGCAGCGCGCCCGCGAATACCGGCCACGATCGCGCAAACGCAACGGCCCAACAGCAATCCGCCTCGCAGCACCGCGCGGACGGTGCGTCGGCCACCGCCGACACCAAACGATCGCGCGATACCGCGTCTGGCGACCAGGCGGCCAGAAACAATTCCGACGATCGCGACGCCACAGCCGGGCGGCGCTCCGACGCCGATACCGACACCAACTCCAACACAGATGCGGTTCAGCAGTCCGGCGCCAAGCCCAACACCTTGAATGCTGGCAGCGCGAAGCCAAGCGAAAAGAAATCGACCGATTTAAAAGTGCCTTCCGACACTGCTTCTGCACCTGATTTTTCACCTGCACCTGATTCTTCGACCGTCGCTGCCGACTTGTCGCAGCGGGACGCAACGTCGTCCGTGACAACGCCGAACCCGGTTGCCGTTGCAATCGCCGTTACCATCGTCTCGACGGATATTCCCCCGGCAACGGCTGCGTCCGGCAGTGCCACCGCGCCGCTCGCGATGGCGGCGGCGGCAATCGCTGCCAGCTCGCCGGCCTCGGCGGCAACATCACCAGCGCCCATCGAGAGCGATTCCGACGCAGCGGCCGCCGCAACAACGTCAGCAACAGCCGGCGTCACGGTATCAGCAGCGGCGAGCGCATCGGCAGTGACCCCGGATGCGGCCGAAACTGCAAAAGTCGCTGTCCAAGCGGCGGCGAGCGAGGCGGTCGCCGCACCCGCGAGCCAACAGGCAACGCAGGCCGTTGCAGCCGCGGCAACCGATCCGGCATTGACGGCGGCTGTTGCGGCGACGGCGCCGGTTGAAGCGAAAACCGCGTTGCTCAAGGCTCCGGTCGCGGCGGCGGCGAAGACCGCGGCATCGAGCGCCGCAGATACCAGTTCGGGCGCGCCCGACCCGTCCGCTGCAGCCACAGCGGCCGACACGACCCAGAGCAACGTCGCGCCACCGGCCGCCGCGGCGAGGCAGGATGGTGGCAGTGGCCGTGTTGAAGCGGCGAAAGCAGATGCTCCGCTCAATTCCTCACCGGCAAGCCCAGCTGCCGAATCGGCCCACGAGCATTCGCCGGTCAACGCGACCGTCCATACACCAACCGGTTCATCGGATCCTGGCGCGCAAGTGGCGGGCACGGTCCAGCCGCAGCCCGCTTCCGCTCCCGCCACCGCCGCTGCCGCCGGATCCTTGAACGTAGTGGCAGCAACCAATGCGGTGGTGCCACTGAGCGGGCTCGCGCTTGAGATCGCCGTTTCGGCACGAAGCGGCAAGAGCCGTTTCGAGATCCGGCTCGACCCGGCCGATCTCGGCCGCATCGATGTTCGCATCGATGTCGATCGCAATGGCCGGGTCACCTCGCATTTGACGGTCGAAAAGCCGGAGACGCTGTCGATGTTGCGCCAGGACGCGCCGCAGCTGCAACGCGCGCTGGATGACGCCGGACTAAAGACCGGCAATGGCGGTCTGCAATTCAGCCTGCGCGACCAGTCCTCTTCCGGACAGGACGGCAACGAAACTGGCCGCAACGCGCAGCGGCTGGTCATCAGCGATGACGAGACGATCCCCACTACGGTCGCGGGACGAACCTATGGCCGCGTGCTCGGATCGGGCAGCGGCGTGGATATCAGGGTCTGAGGAGAGCGACATGACAGCAGCATCAGGCTTGGCCCCTCCGGTCGTTTCGGGAACGACGCCGCTACCGACTTCATCTTCGTCCGGCTCCTCGGGGTCTTCGCTGAGCTCGACCACCGACGCCACGCTCGCCGGAAACTTTCAAACCTTTCTGACGCTGTTGACGACGCAATTGCAGAATCAGAATCCGCTCGATCCGCTGGACACCAACCAGTTCACCCAGCAGCTGGTGCAGTTCGCTTCCGTCGAGCAGCAACTCAAGACCAACGATCAGCTGACCACGCTGGTCTCGCTGCAGCAGACCGCCCAATCAACGCAGGCGCTAACTTTCGTCGGCAAGACCGCGGTGGTCGACGGCTCTACCGCCGCGCTGACCAACGGTTCGGCCACCTGGGAGCTGGGGGTCCCGACCAATGCCAACGTCACCATCTCGATCGCCAACAGCACCGGCCAGACCGTCTTCACCGGCAACTACACCGTTAACGCTGGCAACAATCAGTCCTTCACCTGGAACGGCAAAGGCAACGACGGCACGCAGTGGCCGGACGGCAAGTACAAGCTGACCGCCACCGCAACCGACACCGCAGGCAATTCCGTGGCTGTCTCGACCCAGATACAGGGCGTGGTCGATTCGGTCGATCTCACCCAGTCGCCGCCGCTGCTGTCGATCAACGGCCAAAACTACACGGTCAACCAGATCAAGAGCATCGCCAACTAGTCGCCGCGGCGGCGCTGCAGGTATCGGTTCATTCATAATTCGCTTCGGCGCGGTATCTCCAGACCGGCGCGCCGAAGTCCTTTCAGGCATTTTCAAGGAGATTCTTATTGAAGCCTTAGGCTTAGGCAAATTTTAAGTCGCCGGGCGTAGGTTGTTGCGTGAGTTAGTGGTTGAGAGTTTGTGAGTACGCCATGACAGAAACCCATCGCCCGAGGGTAAAATATGTCATCGGGCCTGACGGTAGTCCGTTAACAATTGCGGATCTGCCCGCGCCCGGGACCAAGCGGTGGGTCATCCGCCGGAAGGCCGAAGTCGTTGCCGCTGTGCGCGGCGGCCTGCTCTCCCTGGAGGAGGCTTGCAGCCGCTACACGCTGACCGTCGACGAGTTCCTTTCCTGGCAGTTTTCCATCGATCAGCATGGCCTTGCCGGACTGCGCACCACCCGCATCCAGCAATATCGCCAATAAGCACCCCTCCAGAACCCACTGTTTTGATGAAAATCGGCTTCGTTTTGCGGAGCCGATTTTTTTCATGTTGAACTTTCGCCCCAGCCCTTAATCTTCGTTAACCATATCGAAACCATCCCATAGGCAATAATTGCCCAGTCGGCGCTTTGGGGCCGAATCTGAGGGGCGGTCGGTTTTGCAGGGTCTTGCAGGTTTCCTAAAAGGTCTGGGTGCGTCGCGGTTGCTGGCGATGGTCGCGGTAACAGCCGCGCTGATCGGCTTCTTCGCCTTTGTCATCATGCGCGTCACCACACCGCAGATGACCACTCTCTTTACCGATCTCAGCGTCGAGGATTCCGCCGGCATCGTCAAAGACCTGGAACGCCAGGCGATTCCGTTCGAGCTGCGCAACGACGGCGCCGTGATCATGGTGCCGAGGGACAAGGTCACGCGGCTGCGCATGAAGCTTGCCGAGGGCGGACTACCCAAGGGCGGCGGCGTCGGTTACGAAATCTTCGACAAATCCGACGCGCTCGGCACCACCAGCTTCGTCCAGAACATCAATCATTTGCGCGCGCTCGAGGGCGAACTTGCCCGTACCATCCGCGCCATCGACCGCATCCAGGCCGCGCGGGTCCATCTGGTATTGCCCGAGCGGCCGCTGTTTTCGCGCGAGACGCCCGAACCATCGGCCTCGATCGTGGTGCGAGTGCGCGGCTCGCTCGAACCGCAGCAGGTTCGCGCCATCCGCCACGTGGTCGCTTCCGCCGTCAATGGCCTGAAGCCGCAGCGGGTGTCGATCGTCGACGAAGCCGGTCAATTGCTCGCCGACGGTGCCACCGGCGATGCCGATAACACCGTCGCCGACGAGCGCCGCTCCGGCTTCGAGAAGCGGATGCGCAGTCAGGTCGAGGCGATCGTGTCGTCGGTGGTCGGCGCCGGCCGCGCCCGCGTCCAGCTCTCGGCCGACTTCGACTACAACAAAATCACCCAGACCTCGGACCGCTTCGATCCCGAAGGCCGGGTACTGCGCTCGAGCCAGACCCGGGAAGAATCCTCGGCGACCGCCGAGAGCAACGCTCAGGTCACCGTCAACAACGAGTTGCCCGGCAATCAGAACAGGGACAATGCGGCGCCGGCGCGCGATCAGAGCAAGAAAACCGAGGAAACCAACAATTACGAGATTTCCCGCACCACCAAGACCGAAGTGACCGAGGCCGGACGGGTCAACCGCATTTCGGTCGCCGTGCTGGTCGACGGCAGCTATGCCAGGAACGACAAAGGCGAGATGGTTTATCAGGAGCGCAGCAAGGAACAGCTGGACCGCATCGCGACGCTGGTGCGCTCGGCGATCGGCTTCGACCAGAAGCGCGGCGACCAGGTCGAGGTCGTGAACCTCAAATTCGCCGAAGCACCGCCTGTCGTCGCGGTCGGCGAGCCGACCGGCCTGCTCGGCATGCTGCAGTTTACCAAGGATGACGTCATGTACGTCATCGAGCTTGGCGTCATGATGCTGCTCGGCCTTGTGGTGCTGTTCATGGTGATCCGGCCGCTGGTCAAGCGCATCCTTGCTTCCGAGGAGATCTCCTCGCTGATCGGCGACGCTTCCGTGCCGGCATTGACCGACACCAGCGCACAACCGGCGGGCGCCAGCCAAAGCCTTATCCCCAATGCCACCGCGCAGATGATCGATGTCGCCCAGGTTCAGGGCCAGGTCCACGCGCAGTCGGTGCATCGGGTCGGTGAACTGGCCGAGCGAAACCCCAACGAAACCGCCTCGATTGTTCGTCAATGGCTCACCGAGCCGGCCACATGATCTGACATGTCCGTACCGCAAACCACAAACGCCAACGATATCACCAGCGTCATCGCCAACCTGGCGAGCCGCCAGGGCAACCGCCCGAAAGGCCCGCAGATGAGCGGCCCGAAACGCGCCGCGATCCTGATGTTGGCGCTGGGAGAGCAATATGGCGGCAAGGTCTGGTCGCTGCTCGACGACGACGAGGTGCGCGAACTGTCGATGGCGATGTCGACGCTCGGAACCGTCGAGGCCGACGTGGTGGAAGACCTGCTGCTCGAATTCGTGTCGCGGATGTCGGCGTCCGGCGCGCTGATGGGAACATTCGACGCCACCGAACGGCTGCTGCAGCAATACCTGCCCTCCGACCGCGTCAGCGGCATCATGGACGAGATTCGCGGCCCCGCCGGCCGCAACATGTGGGAGAAACTGTCCAACGTTCAGGAAGAGGTGCTCGCCAACTATCTCAAGAATGAATATCCGCAGACCATCGCCGTGGTGCTGTCGAAGTTGAGGCCTGAGCACGCCGCACGGGTGCTCGCGATCCTGCCCGAGGACATGGCGCTCGATGTGGTCAACCGGATGCTGAGGATGGAGGCGGTGCAGAAGGAAGTGATCGAGCGCGTCGAGCAGACGCTTCGTACCGAATTCATGTCGAACCTGTCGCAGACCCGCCGGCGCGACGCCCACGAGGTGATGGCCGAGATCTTCAACAATTTCGACCGCCAGACCGAAACCCGCTTCATCACCTCGCTGGAAGAGGAAAACCGCGAATCCGCCGAACGCATCAAGGCGCTGATGTTCACCTTCGACGACCTCGTCAAGCTCGACTCCGGCTCGGCGCAAACGCTGATGCGCCACATCGACAAGGACAAGCTCGGCATCGCCTTGAAGAGCGCCAACGAGGACGTTCGCGGCTTCTTCCTCAGCCATATGTCGTCGCGCGCCGGCAAGATGCTGCTCGACGACATGGCAGCGCTTGGACCGGTACGGTTGCGCGATGTCGACGAGGCGCAGGCGCTGCTGGTCAATCTCGCCAAGGACCTCGCGGCCAAGGGCGAAATCATGCTGACCAAGAACCGCGCCGATGACGAGCTGGTGTACTGATGGCCGCCCCCGCAAAATTCCTGTTCGACATGGACTTCTCCGCGCCGGACAAGGGGCGCGAGCGGCAAGCGACGCCGTCGGAGATTGCGCAGAGGATCGCTTCTGCCGAGGCCCGCGCCTATCGCGACGGTTACGAGGCCGGACAGCGCGAGGCGAAGGCGGAAAGCGACCGTCGCACCGCGCTGGCGCTTGAGGAGATCGCGATCGCCCTCCAGGGTATCGCGGCAAGCTTTTCCGGCGTTGCGGCGCGGATGGAGACCGAAGCCGTCGACGTCGCGGTGGCGGTGGCGCGCAAGCTGTGCGGCGAGTTGATTTCCCGCGAGCCGCTCGGCGAGATCAGCGCGCTGGTGAGCGATTGTTTCTCGCACCTGGTCTCGACCCCGCATCTCGTGGTCCGGATCAACGATTCGCTCTACGAGGCCGCCCGCGAGCGGATCGAGCGGCTGACCAAACAAAGCGGCTTCGCGGGCCGTCTGGTGATCCTGGCGGAGCCGGACATCGACACCGGCGATTGCAAGATCGAGTGGGCCGATGGCGGCGTCGTGCTGGAACGCGCGGCGATCGAAGCAAAGATCAACGAACTTGTCGGGCGCTACATGGCGTCCCGCGATCAGGCCGCGACCTAAGGCCATGAGGATTGAACCATGAGTGACACCGACGCACAGGTTCCACTTCCCGATCTCAACGCCGCTGACGTGCCGGCGACCGATGACGTGGCATATCACGACGACGAACAGGCTTCGCGCGTCGCCGCCGACCTGGAAGCGGTGTTTGACGTGCCGGTCCAGGTCTCGGCGGTGCTCGGCCGCTCCAAGATGGATGTCGGCGAACTATTGAAACTCGGGCCTGGCACCGTGCTCGAACTCGACCGCCGCGTCGGCGAAGCCATCGACATCTACGTCAACAACCGCCTGGTGGCGCGCGGCGAGGTGGTGCTGGTGGAAGACAAGCTTGGCGTCACCATGACGGAAATCATCAAGGCCGAACGCGGCTAGAGGCTCTTTTTAAGGATACGGCGCACTAGGGCTGCGAACAGACGAACAGGAGATTACCATGCGGCTTCTCATCGTTGGCACATTGAAGGGCCAGCTTACGACAGCCACCAAGATCGCCATGGACAACGGCGCTTCCGTGACCCATGCGGAGGACCACGAACAGGCGATGCGCGCACATTCACGTGCCGATCGTCGCCTGCGGCATCTCCAACGACGCCCGCGCCGCAGTGGCCGCGATCCACGCCGGCGCCAAGGAATACATCCCGCTGCCGCCCGATCCGGAATTGATTGCTGCGGTGCTCGCCGCGGTGGCCAACGATTCCCGCGACCTCGTCTACCGCGACGATGCGATGGCCAAGGTGATAAAACTGGCGCAGCAGATCGCGGGCTCGGATGCTTCGGTCATGATCACCGGCGAATCCGGCACCGGCAAGGAAGTGCTGGCGCGCTATGTCCACACCCGTTCCAACCGCGCCAAGAAGCCGTTTATATCAATCAATTGCGCGGCGATCCCCGAGCATCTGCTGGAATCCGAGCTGTTCGGCCACGAGAAGGGCGCGTTCACCGGCGCAGTGGCACGGAGAATCGGAAAATTTGAGGAGGCCACCGGCGGCACGCTGCTGCTGGACGAAATCTCCGAAATGGATGTGCGGCTGCAATCCAAATTGCTGCGTGCCATCCAGGAGCGCGTCATCGATCGCGTCGGCGGCACAAGGCCGGTGCCGGTCGATATCCGCATCATCGCGACCTCAAACCGCAACCTGGCCGACGCCGTGCGCGAAGGCACCTTCCGCGAGGACCTCTTGTTCCGGCTCAACGTCGTGAACCTGAAGATCCCGCCGCTGCGCGAACGCCCGGCGGATATTCTCGAACTGGCGCAGCACTTCGCCAAGAAATATGCCGACGCCAACGGGGTGCCGGTGCGGCCGATCTCCGCGGATGCAAGGCGGGTGCTGACATCGAACCGCTGGCAGGGCAACGTCCGCGAACTGGAGAATACCATCCATCGTTCGGTGCTGATGGCGCAAGGCGACGAGATCGGCGTCGACGCCATCCTGACCCCGGACGGCGACCGTCTCGATACGGCCAAGACCGTGCCGGCGGTGGCGCATGCCACCTTCGCCGCCGAACAGGTGACCCGAGCCCTGGTCGGCCGTACCGTCGCCGACGTCGAGCGCGATCTGATTCTGGAGACGCTGAAGCATTGCCTCGGCAATCGCACCCATGCCGCAAATATCCTCGGCATCTCGATCCGCACGCTGCGCAACAAGCTGAACGAGTATGCCGACGGCGGACTACCGATCACGCCCGCCGGCGCCGGCGAATATCACCGCGCCAGCGCGATCGGGTGATGGGGCTATCACCTTCGTCATTGCGAGGAGCCGCAGGCGACGAAGCAATCCAGTCTTATCTGCGGCAAATATGGATTGCTTCGCTTCGCTCGCAATGACGGTAGCAAACTCAAGACCGTCACGAAAAATCCGGCGCGTCGGGTTTGCGAAAAATGTGGATGGGATCGCCCGGCTGCAGGTCGCGCCCCTTAAAGGCCGCATAGGCATAGAGCACGAGATAGCCGACCGCGAGCGCACCGACCGTGTAAAAAGCCCAGGTCGCGATACGTTTCATCAGCTCAGGGTGCTACTGGCAAGCGCGAAGGCGCTTTGAAGAAATCGGCGTTCCATTGCGGTCTCGTCTCCGGCCGATGTTAGGCTGCGCGCCGCGAAAAGACCACCTCCGACCGCGCCCGCGCAAACCTTGGGCTAACAATCGTAGTGCTTTTGTGGCACACCGTGCAGGCCGTCCAAAACCGAAATCGTTTTTCGAGTTCAACATGCCCGCACCCAAGCCGCCCGCTTTCGAAACGCTCAGCCTGCATGCAGGTCAGCATCCGGATCCCGTCACCGGAGCGCGTGCAGTGCCGATCTACCAGACCACGTCCTACGTTTTCCAGGATTCCGAGCACGCCGCCGCGTTGTTCAATCTCGAGCGCGCAGGCCATATCTACACCCGGATTTCGAACCCGACCACGGCGGTTCTCGAAGAGCGCCTGGCCGCGCTGGAAGGCGGTGTCGGCGCGATCTGCACGGCGAGCGGCATGGCCGCGATGCATCTCGCCATCGCGACGCTGCTCAACGCCGGCGACCATATCGTCGCCTCTTCCTCGCTTTATGGCGGCAGCATCAACCTGCTCACGCATACGCTGCCGCGTTTCGGCATCACCACCACCTTCGTGAAGCCGCGCGCGCTGGAGGAATTCCGTTCCGCGATCCGGCCCAAGACCCGCATGGTGATCGGCGAGACCATCGGCAACCCAGGTCTCGAAGTGCTGGATATCCCAAAGGTGGCGCAGATCGCGCACGAGGCGAAAATCCCGCTGCTGATCGACAATACCTTTGCGACACCTTATCTGAGCCGGCCGATCGAACTTGGCGCCGATATCGTCATGAATTCGACGACCAAGTGGGTCGGCGGCCACGGCATCGCCATCGGCGGCGTGATTGTCGATGGCGGCCGGTTCAACTGGCGGGCCTCCGGCAAATTTCCGGTGCTGACCGAACCCTACGCCGGATATCACGGCATTGTCTTTGACGAGCAATTCGGCCAGGCCGCGTTCATCATGCGGGCGCGCACCGAAGGCCTGCGCGACTTCGGCGCCTGCCTTTCGCCGACCAACGCTTTTCAACTGCTGCAGGGCGTCGAGACGCTCGGCGTTCGCATGGATCGTCATATGGCAAACACCCACGCGGTGCTCGAATTCCTCGGCGCCAACAAAGCCGTCGACTGGGTGCTGCACCCCGCGCTCGAGACTCACCCCGACTATCAGCTGGCAAAACGATTGCTGCCGCGGGGCGCGGGCTCGATCATCAGCTTCGGAATCAGGGGCGGCCGGGCCGCCGGCAAGAAATTCATCGAAAGTTTGCGGATGATCAGCCATCTGGCCAATGTCGGCGATGCCAAGACGCTCGTCATTCATCCCGGTAGCACGACCCATCAGCAGATGGATGCGGCCCAGCTCAAGGCCGCGGGCATTGGCGAAGAGCTGGTGCGGCTGTCGATCGGCATCGAAGCCGCCGCCGACATCATCGATGATCTCGGCCAGGCGCTCCGTCTTTCGCAGAAGGCTTGAGCCATGCAGCTCACCGTAAACGGCATTGACACTTTCGTCGCCACCGGCGGCCGCGAGTTCGAGAAGTCGCAACCGGCCATCGTGCTGCTGCACGGCGCCGGCTTCGACCATTGCACCTGGGCCTTGCATAGCCGCTGGTTTGCCCATCACGGTTACGGCGTATTGGCGCCGGATTTGCCGGGCCATGGACGGTCATCCGGCGCGCCTCTCCCTACGATCGCCGACATGGCCGACTGGACCGCCGCGCTGCTCGATGCCGCCGGCGTTGCAAAGGCACAGCTGGTCGGTCACTCCATGGGATCGCTAATTGCGCTGGAGACCGCCGCACGCCATCCGGCAAAGGTTTCCGCGCTCAGCCTGATCGGAACGGCGGCAACCATGACGGTCGGACCGGATCTGCTCAAGGCCGCAGAGGCCAACGATCAGACCGCCATCGATATGGTCTCGATCTGGGGGCTTGGCTTTCAGGCCGAACTAGGTGGCAGCCTGGCGCCCGGTTTGTGGATGCACTTTGGCGCCCAGCGGGTGCTTGAACAGTGCCGGCCCGGCGTGCTGTTCAACGATCTTTCTGCGTGCAACGCCTATCAGGGGGCGCTGGCTGCCGCCGCGCAAATTAACGTGCCGACCACATTCATTCTCGGCGAACGCGACATGATGACACCTGCACGAGCAGGCAGGACACTCGCCGCCGCGCTGCCGAATTCACGCACCGTGGTGTTGCGCGGCGCCGGTCACATGATGATGG
>WNGK01008153.1_pt1 | contig 10890 bp, 10 predicted proteins | sample 5400601 | NCBI WGS metagenome assembly WNGK01 (sample SAMN13153376, study PRJNA577476) | soil metagenome | isolation source: 60 cm soil or saprolite under Garry oak tree replicate 1 | place: USA:California | collected 2016-06-15
GCCCGTACGACGAGAGCGAGCCGATCAGGCCGATGTTGGGGCCCTCCGGCGTCTCGATCGGGCACATCCGGCCGTAGTGCGAGGAGTGCACGTCGCGGACCTCGAAGCCGGCCCGCTCGCGGGACAGCCCGCCCGGGCCGAGCGCGGAGAGCCTGCGCTTGTGCGTGAGCCCGGCCAGCGGGTTGGTCTGGTCCATGAACTGGGACAGCTGGCTGGTGCCGAAGAACTCCTTGATGGACGCGACCACCGGCCGGATGTTGATCAGCGTCTGCGGGGTGATGGCCTCGACGTCCTGCGTGGTCATCCGCTCCCTGACCACCCGCTCCATCCGGGCGAGCCCGAGCCGGACCTGGTTCTGGATCAGCTCGCCGACCGTGCGCAGCCGCCGGTTGCCGAAATGATCGATGTCGTCGGTCTCGATCGGGATGAGCGTGTCACCCGACTTCATCTCCTCCTCGCCGCTGTGCAGCCGGACGAGGTACTCGATGGTGGAGACGATGTCCTCTTCGGTCAGCGTGCCCTGCCGGATCGGCAGCGACAGGCCGAGCTTCTTGTTCACCTTGTAGCGGCCGACCTTGGCCAGGTCGTAGCGCTTCGGGTTGAAGTAGAGGTTCTCCAGCAGCGCCTGGGCGGACTCCCTGGTCGGCGGCTCGCCGGGACGGAGCTTGCGGTAGATGTCGAGCAGCGCGTCGTCCTGGCCGGTGGTGTGGTCCTTCTCCAGCGTCGCGCGCATCGACTCGAAGCCGCCGAACCGGTCGAGGATCTTGGCCTCGTCCCAGCCGAGCGCCTTGAGCAGGACGGTGACGCCCTGCTTGCGCTTGCGGTCGATCCTGACCCCGACGCTGTCCCGCTTGTCGATCTCGAACTCGAGCCAGGCGCCACGGGACGGGATCACCTTGCAGCTGTAGATGTCCTTGTCGGATGTCTTGTCGACCTGCCGGTCGAAGTAGACGCCAGGCGACCGGACCAGCTGCGACACCACGACCCGCTCGGTGCCGTTGATGACGAAGGTGCCCTTCGGCGACATGAGCGGGAAGTCGCCCATGAACACCGTCTGGCTCTTGATCTCGCCGGTGCTGTTGTTGATGAACTCCGCCGTCACGAACATCGGGGCGGAGTAGGTCATGTCCTTGTCCTTGCACTCCTCCACGGAGTACTTGGGCGGCTCGAACCGGTGATCACGGAACGAGAGCGACATGGTCCCGGTGAAGTCCTCGATCGGGCTGATCTCCTCGAAGATCTCCTCAAGGCCCGACTGCTCGGGAAGGTCCTTGCGGCCCTTCTCCTTTTCGGCCTCGATCCTGGCCCGCCAGCGCTCGATGCCGAGCAGCCAGTCGAACGAGTCCGTCTGCAGGGCGAGGAGGCTGGGGACTTCAAGAGGTTCTTGGATACGAGCGAAGGAAATACGATGTGGACCTGGAACGGTGGCTGAGGCGCTGCGCGAAGCTGCCAACAGGGGTCCTTCCGAGCTTGTGGCGGACGGTCACCGCGCGCACGCGAAACGCCCTGCGGACACGCCGCGAGGGATGCGAGGATGCCGAGGACGTCTGAGTGCAGCGCAAATTAGCAGTGTAGCCGGAAGACACACCGCTGGTCAAATGTACGCCACTATGAGGTTCACGGTTGCAACGCAGCATCGCTCCTCCGCGGCGAAACGTCAAGCCCGGATACCGCCGTGTCGGCATCCGGATTTACGTGATGAACATCACAGTCTTCGGATAGTTTGCCGGTCATCCGCAGCGGGGATAACTCATTGTTGGGCCTGTTCAGGGCACAGATACCGGTCCAGGGCCGATCGGGGATACCGATCCAGGGCCGATCGGGCGTCCTGGCCGGGCCGGCCCCAGCGTAGTAGCGCCGCCGGCCCGGTACCGCGGGCCGGCGGCGCTGGGAGAGCGCCGCGGGTGCCCCCTGGACGCTCAGCCAGCCGCCTGCGGGCGAGCCGGGCGGCTGGCCGGCGATGGCGCCGCCCGCCGGGCGGGACGGCGCCCGCGGTCACTTGACCGTGACGGTGGCGCCTGCGCCCTCGAGGGCAGCCTTCGCCTTCTCCGCGGCTTCCTTGTTTGCTCGCTCAAGGACGGGCTTGGGCGCGCCGTCGACGAGGTCCTTGGCCTCCTTGAGGCCCAGGCTCGTGAGCGTGCGGACCTCCTTGATGACCTGGATCTTCTTCTCGCCAGCTGCCTCCAGGATGACGTCGAACTCATCCTGCTCCTCGACTTCGGCCTCGGCGGCGGCGCCGCCGCCCGCGGCCGGCGCTGCCATCGCGACCGGCGCCGCGGCCTTGACGTCGAAGGTGTCCTCGAACTGCTTCACGAAATCGGAAAGCTCGAGAAGTGTCATTTCCTTGAACGCGTCGAGCAGCGCGTCGTTGCTGAGCTTCGCCATGGTGGTCTTCCTCCGTAAGCCTGCGTCTCGCGGCGGCCTGCGGCCGCCGGAATGTTGTCCGTCTGAGTCCTGAGCCGCCCCGGGGCCGGGGCCGCGGTCAGCCTGGTCAGCCTTCCCCGGGTCCGGCGGACGGCGTGGCCGGGCCTGCCGCCTCGCCGCCGGACGCCGCCGCCCCGCCGTCAGGTCCAGCCTCGGCGGCTGGCGCCGGGCCGGCCGGCGCAGCTGCCTCCAGCTTGTCCTGCAGGGCCGCAAGCAGCCGGGCCATCTGCACCGGCAGCGCGGCCATCGTGGCCGCAGCGCCGGACAGCGATGCCTTCATCGCCCCGGCGAGCCTGGCCAGCAGGACGTCGCGTGACTCCAGATCGGCGAGCTTGCCGATCTCGGCAGGCGTCATGCCCTTGCCTTCGAGCACGCCGCCCTTGATCACAAGGAACGGATTCGCCTTCGAGAAGTCACGCAGCCCCTTGGCGGCCTCGACCACGTCGCCTTGCACGAAGGCAATCGCGGATGGGCCGCTGAGCAGCCCGTTCAGCTCGTCCGCCAGGCCCGCCTCGGTGGCGGCGAGCTTAGTGAGCGTGTTCTTCACCACGGCGAACGTGGCATTGTCGCCCAGCGACTTGCGCAATTCGGCAAGCTGGGCAACGGACAGGCCGCGGTATTCGGTGAGCACCGCGCCTGCCGAGGTCTGGAATCGCTCGGTGAGCTCCGCCACCGCGGCGACCTTCTCCGCCCTCGCCATGGGCCTCCCTTCTCGTTCCGGCGCGCCCGCTGGGCGGCACGATCCGGCTACATCCGGCGCCGGCGAAGGACGAGAAAAGGCGAACGCCCCGGCGCGGGCGCACGGGGCGTGGCCGCTGCCCGGATCACCGGGTCCGCGGTCTGTCTCGGTCACCTGCGCGGGCCGCCCCACTCGGGGCCTTCGGCCGCCGCGGTTAACCCGCGACGGCAGCCGGCGGTCTCTGGCAAGCGGTCAGCTTACGAGGTAATCGCACCGTCCGCCAAATCGCGGCGCCGGCAGCACGGACGTCAGCCCGTGTGCCCGGCCGCCACGGCGGGCGTCAGCCCGCGGCGGTTTCCTCGAGTTCCTCGGCCAGCCCGCGAGTCCGGTTGGGGTCGACCAGGATCCCCGGGCTCATCGTCGTGGTGACGGTGATCTTCTTGAGGTACCGGCCCTTGGCCGCGGCGGGCTTTAGCCTGATGACTTCCTCAAGCGCCGCGGCGTAGTTCTCGACAAGCGCCCGGTCGGCGAACGAGGCCTTGCCGATGACGAAATGCAGGTTGCCGTGCCTGTCCACCCGGAACTCGATCTTGCCGCCCTTGATGTCAGACACCGCCTTGCCGACATCGGCGGTCACCGTGCCGGTCTTGGGGTTCGGCATCAGGCCGCGCGGGCCGAGCACCCGGCCAAGCCGCCCTACCTTGCCCATCAGGTCCGGGGTGGCGACGACGGCGTCGAAATCGAGGAAGCCGCCCTGGATGCGCTCGAGCAGGTCGTCCGAGCCGACGTAGTCGGCCCCGGCCGCGATGGCCTCATCGGCGCGCTGCCCGGTAGCGAACACAAGCACGCGGGCCGTCTTGCCCGTCCCGTGCGGCAGGTTGACCGTGCCGCGGACCATCTGGTCCGCCTTGCGCGGGTCCACGCCGAGCCGCAGCGCGACCTCGACGGTGGGATCGAACTTCGTGACGGACGTCTTCTTCGCCAGGGACACGGCCTCCGCCGGGCCGTACAGCCGGTCCGGCTCGATCTGCTCTGCCGCCTGGCGGTATGCCTTGCTGCGCTTCATGATCAGTCTCCTTCTTAGCTAGGAGTCGTGGTCCGCGGGCCAGCGCCTGGCCCTGCCACTGTCAGCTGCCACTGTTAATGTCGCGGCCGGTCATTGTCATGCCGGTGCGGCAAGCCGTTTCAAATGCCCATGCGGTCAGCTCTGCACCGTGATTCCCATCGAACGGGCCGTGCCCGCGATGATCTTTTCTGCCGCCTCTATCGAATTGGCGTTCAGGTCAGCCATCTTGACCTGGGCGATCTCCCGGATCTGAGCCATCGTCACGGAGCCGACCTTGGTCTTGTGCGGCTCGCCGCTGCCCTTCTGCACGCCGGCCGCCTTCTTGATCAGCTCAGGCGCGGGCGGGGTTTTCGTGATGAAGGTGAACGAGCGGTCCTCGAAGATGGTGATCTCGACGGGGATGATGTTGCCGCGCTGCGACTCGGTGGCCGCGTTGTACTGCCTGCAGAAGTCCATGATGTTCACGCCGTGCGGGCCGAGGGCGGTGCCCACCGGCGGCGCCGGGGTGGCCTGGCCCGCTTGCAGCTGCACCTTGACGACCGCAGCGATCTTCTTCTTTCTTGGCGCCATCTATCTGGGTCCTTACCTCGCTGACGTGCCGGGGATAGCCGATCAGATCTTGGTGACCTGATCGAAGGAGAGTTCCACCGGGGTCTCGCGGCCGAAGATCGACACGAGCACCTTGAGCTTCTGGGTATCGGGATTGATCTCGTTCACGGTAGCCGGGAGCGTCGCGAACGGGCCGTCCATGACGGTAACGGACTGGCCGACCTCGAAATCCACCGCCGCGGCCCGCATCGTCTCGGCCTTCTTCGCTGCCTTCTCCTCGGGCTCCGGCGCCAGCAGCGCCGCTACCTCGGCCAGGCTGAGCGCGGAGGGCTTGCTGGACAGCCCGACGAAGCCGGTCACCCCCGGGGTGTTGCGGACCGCCGCCCACGACTCGTCGGTGAGGTCCATCCGCACCAGGATGTAGCCGGGCAGTACCTTCTCCTGGACCTGCTGCCGTTTGCCGCCCTTGATCTCGGTGACCTCGTGCACGGGCACCTCGATCTGGAAGATGTAGTCCTCCATGTTCAGCGACTGGGTGCGGCTCTCCAGGTTGGTCCTGACCCGGTTCTCGTATCCCGCGTAGGAGTGCACCACGTACCAGTCGCCGGGGAGCAGCCGCAACTCGGCGGCGAACTCGGCGACAGGATCGGCGGCAGGCCCGTCCTCGTAGGGCTCGCCCTCGTCGGGCTCGCCCTGGTCGGCAGGCTCACTCTCGTCGGCGGTAGCCGGCTGATCCTCGTCGCCGGCCGGGGCGGCCAGCTCCTCAGCCTGGCCCCCCGCGACGGCGCCGTTCTCGCCGGGCGCGACGGCGTCGCCTGGAGCGGCGGCGGACCCGGCGCTGGATTCACCGTTCGCGACGGGCTGGCTGGCCCCGGTAGGCTCGCCGGTCACCGGATCGCCGACGTGCAGTTCGGACTCGGACACAGTAACTCTTTCTCTCCGCTCTTCCTGGCGGGCTCCGCCGGCCTGCTCGTTCTGGCGGCGCGGGCGCCAGAACCTCCCGCGCGAGCCGTCCGTCCCCTGGCCGTGCCGCCGGGCCGACGTGGTCATGCTGCCACTCCTGGCAGCCAGGCCACTAGCCAGCCGGCCGGAACTCAGCCGAAGACAGCGAACACCAGCTTGGTGAACCCGTAATCCAGGCTCGTCACGATCGCCACCATGACGATCACGAACACCAGCGCCACCGTGGTGTAAGTGCCAAGCTCCTTGCGGGTGGGCCAGATCACCTTACGCAGTTCCGCGACGATCTGCCGCACGAAGACGGCAGGCGTGATCCTGGCCGCCTTGGCCGGGCGGCCGGGCCTGTCCCGCTTCTCCGGGGCCGTGCCGCGAGTCTGAGTAGCCATGTCCTCACCTGAGCAGCGCTGATCATTTGACGGCTCACGCCGTCGCCGGCCCGCGAGGTTCACGGACCGTAAGCGCAGGGCAGGAGGGACTCGAACCCCCAACCGCCGGTTTTGGAGACCGGGACTCTAGCCAATTGAGCTACTGCCCTGTGACGGCCCGTGCGGGCATGCACCGGCCACCTGGTGGACTTCCACCAGATCCTGAAGTGTACGTCGCCGGCCGCCCCGGCGTCGAACCGCGGCAGCCATCACGCCCTCGCGTGAGGTCACCGGATCGCCGCGGCGGCCGGAGACCGGTCCGGCCGGCCAGGCGGCACGCCGCGTCGGCCGGCATCTAGTGCCACCATGGACCCATGAGTTCCTCTCGGCAGCGTATCTCGGCACGGATATCGGCCATCACGGAATCAGCCACCCTCGCGGTCGACGCGAAGGCCCGCGCGCTCAAGGCAGCGGGCAGGCCCGTCATCGGCTTCGGCGTCGGCGAGCCAGACTTCCCGACTCCCGGCTACATCGTGGCCGCGGCGCAGCGCGCCTGCGCCGAGCTCCGCATGCACAAGTACTCGCCCGCGGCTGGCCTGCCTGAGCTCAGGTCGGCGATCGCCGCCAAGACCGCGCGGGACTCCGGCTACCACGTCACCTCCGGCCAGGTACTGGTGACTAACGGCGGCAAGCAGGGCGTCTACCAGGCCTTCGCCGCCCTGCTCGACCCGGGTGACGAGGTTCTGGTGCCGACACCGTACTGGACCACCTACCCGGAGGCGATCGCGCTTGCAGGCGGCAGGCCGGTGCCGGTGCTGACCGATGAGCATTCCGGTTACCTCACCTCGGTGGCCGACCTGGAGGCGCACCGCACCGCGCGCACCAAGATCCTGCTGTTCGTCTCCCCGTCCAACCCGACCGGCGCGGTCTACCCGCCGGACCTGGTCGCCGAGATCGGCCGCTGGGCCGCGGCGAGCGGGTTGTGGGTCGTCACCGACGAGATCTACGAGCACCTGGTTTACGGCGCTGCCCGGTTCAGCTCGGTACCGGTGGCGGCGCCGGAGATCGCCGGCCGCTGCGTGGTGGTGAACGGCGTGGCCAAGACCTACGCGATGACCGGCTGGCGGGTCGGCTGGCTGATCGGCCCGCCTGACGTGGTCAATGCCGCTGCCGACCTGCAGTCTCATCTCACCTCTAACGTCTGCAACGTGGCGCAGGCGGCCGCGCTCGCGGCAGTCAGCGGTGACCTGTCCGCCGTCGCCGAGATGCGCGCCGCGTTCGACCGCCGCAGGCTCACGATGACTGGCCTGCTGAACGAGATTCCCGGGGTCAGCTGCCCGCTGCCGGAGGGCGCCTTCTACTGCTACCCGTCGGTCAAGGGCGTGCTCGGCAGAAAGATCGGCGGCCGCCGCGGCGACACCACCGCCGAGCTGGCCGAGATCCTGCTCGACCAGGCGGACGTCGCGGTGGTGCCGGGCGAGGCATTCGGCACGCCAGGCTATTTCCGGCTGTCCTGCGCGCTCGGCGACGCCGACCTGGAGGAGGGCATCGGCCGGATGGCCAAGCTGCTCGGGCAGGCCGCCTGACCCTGCCCGGGCACGGCGGCACGGCAGCGGCCGGGCCCTGGCGGCGTTGCGCGGCACCGGCCCGGCCTGGCGCGCCCGCCGCGGCGGCGCTGCCAGACTGGGCCGATGGCACGGCCACTCGCCGCGCTCCCCAAGGCGCACCTGCATCTGCACTTCACCGGCTCCATGCGTCATGCCACGCTGGTCGAGCTCGCCGCGCGGCACGGCGTACGCCTGCCCGAGGCGCTCAGCGCGGGATGGCCGCCTCGGCTGTCCGCAGCCGACGAGCGCGGCTGGTTCAGGTTCCAGCGGCTCTACGACATCGCGCGCTCGGTCATCCGGACCGAGGCTGACCTCCGGCGGCTGGTCAGGGAGACCTCCGCCGACGAGCGGGCGGATGGCTCCGGCTGGCTGGAGATCCAGGTGGATCCGTCCGGCTACGCGGCGCATTTCGGCGGCATCACGGCGGTTACCGAGATCATCCTGGACGCCGCAGCCGAGTCGGCGGCGTCCTCCGGCGTCGGCATCGGCGTGATCATCGCGGCTAACCGGACCAAGCACCCGCTGGAAGCAAGGACGCTGGCCAGGCTCGCAGCCAGGCTGGCCGGCCGCGGCGTGACCGGCTTCGGGCTGAGCAACGACGAGCGCAGGGGCACGGCGGCGGACTTCGCCCCCGCGTTCCGGATCGCCGCGCGGGCGGGCCTGCTTGCGGTGCCGCACGGCGGCGAGCTGGCCGGCCCGTCGAGCGTCCGGGCTTGCCTGGATGAGCTGAACGCAGACCGCATCGGCCATGGTGTGGCCGCCGCAGAAGATCAAGACCTGGCTGTACGGATCGCCGCGCGCCAGACCACGCTCGAAGTGTGCCCGGCCTCCAATGTTGCGCTGGGGATCGCCGCGGAGCCGGCCGACGTGCCGCTGCGGACTCTGCTCGAGGCCGGTATCCAGGTTGCGCTCGGCGCGGACGACCCGCTGCTCTTCGGCCACCGGCTCACCGCGCAATACGAGCTGGCCAGGCAGGCGCACGGGCTCGCCGACGAGGCGCTGGCCGAGCTGGCCCGGATGTCGGTCCGCGGCTCGGCGGCGCCGCCGCCGGTCCGCGCCCGGCTGCTCGCCGGGATCGACGCCTGGCTGGCCGCGCCGGAGCCGGACTGCCCGCCGCAGTCCCCCGCTGGAAGATCGGGCACAGAGCAGCTGCCTGGCATGGAGCCGGGCGCAAGGTACGGCACCAGGCAGGGCCGCTAACTCAAGGCGCGATTGCAGCGGCCAGGCAGCGGGCGCTGGCGCAGCAGATCCTTGGTGATCCCGCTGGAGCGCAGGACCGGAACCGGAGCCACGATCCGTTGAACCGGCAGCGGCCGGCCAGCGTTCGGTGCCAGACCTGCCGCTCGCGAGGGGGTAGCTCGTCGGCTGCCGCCTCCGGGCATCACGGCCTGCTTGATCGCCCGTGCCGCGATTGCTAGCTGGCGCGTCAGTGCTGGTGACAGGCATGCCTGCGGCTAGCGGGAGGTGGAAGGGGTCAGTCCGCGGCATCGTCAGTGACCTGTTCTGGGAGGTTGCCTACGTGCTGCCGTCATTTGATGGCATGCTGTCTCAGCAGAATGCACTAGCCTTCAATGAAATGCAATAGTGCGAACGGAATAGAGCGCGAGGAGAGATCGTGACGAGGCGCAAGGACGCTGGTCCCGGTCCGACACTGCGGGCCCGCCGCCTGGCGGTCGAGCTGACCAGCCGCCGTGAGGCCGCCGGGCTGTCGCGGGAAGAGGTTGCCCGTCGGCTGGAGTGGTCGACGTCCACGGTCTTCCGGATCGAGACCGGCCGGTCGCGTCCCCAGCCACGCAGCGTGCGGGACCTCCTTGACCTGTACGGCGTCACCGGCCCCGAGCGCGAGGGCCTCATCCAGCTCTCCCGCGAGGCACGGCAGCCCGGCTGGTGGCACTCGTTCCGGGACGTGCTCCCCAACCCCTACGAGGTCTACATCGGCCTGGAGACCGGCGCGGTCTCCATCCGCAACTTCGAGCCGCTGCTCATCCCCGGCCTGCTGCAGACCGCCGACTACGCCAGGGCCATGATCCGCGGCGGTGCCAGGGAACTGGACAGCGACGAGATCGAGCGCAGGGTCGAGGTCCGCCTGTCCCGCCAGCAGGTCCTGCTCAAGGAGGACCGGCCGCGGCTGTGGGCCGTCATCGACGAGGCCGTCACCCGCCGGGTCGTCGGCGGCCCGGCCATCATGGCCGCCCAGCTGCAGCAGCTAGCCGAGGCGGCCGAGCAGGGCAAGACGACCCTGCAGGTCGTCCCGTTCAGTGCAGGCGCACACGCCGGGACGAGCGGCCCGTTCGTCATCCTCGGACTACCCGAGCCTGCTGAGCCCGACCTTGTCTACGTCGAGACACTAGCTGGGGACATCTACCTGGAGGAACGCGCTGACGTTGATCGCTATACCCTTGCATTTGAACGGCTGCTCGCGGCCGCGCTTCACCCCGATGACTCCATCGCCCTGGTCGAGGCCGCCGCCCGCAGCTTGGAATAGCCAGCGATCGCAGTAAGAGAGGTGCGCGATGGCCGCCCACGATCAGGATGTGTCCCGAGCCGCGTGGCGCAAGAGCAGCCACAGCGGCCAGGACGGCAACTGCGTCGAGATTGCCACCAACCTCCCCGGCATCGTCGTCATGCGCGACTCCAAGAACCCGGACGGTCCGGTCCTCCGCTTCGCTCGCACCGACTGGTCGGTGATCATCCTGGCAATGCAGGCAGGAGAGTCTGCAGGCTGAACGGCCCGCAGACCCGGCTGCCTTCTGACAACGCCCGCCTGACGACCGGGCGCCCAATGGTCCTCGCTGGCCAGATGAATGATCAGGACGGTGCAGGCGACGGCGACCAGGACGATGAGCTTGCGGTGCTCGCCGAGAAATGCGTTGGTCCTGACGCAGCGGTGGCGGCGTTGCCGAGGGTGGCATTGGGATCGGCCACAGAGTGCGCGGCTAAAATCGTTGGCGCGAAGGCCGTCAGGCTCTCTCCAACCCCCACCGGCCGTGTATGGTGCACAGATCCAGCCTGATGTTGGTAAGGGTGATCTTTGAGTCACTCCGGTCAATGCGGATTGAGAAGCGCGCGGGCTCAGCGTTGTCACATATTTTAATTGTCCCTGCTTGCGCCTGCTCGATAGTCAGGTTTGCTACCGGGCCGAAGATGCTCGTGGGAATCTCGATTAATTCATAGAAAACGTGGTACCCCTCCCTTGCCCTGAAACCTCGTAGCATCACAATGGAGGAGGTCACGTGCTGA